>Ga0316187_10002764_pt1 | contig 15292 bp, 15 predicted proteins | sample CroRivburrow1_MG_FD_204927 | JGI IMG/M metagenome (GOLD analysis project Ga0316187, IMG submission 204927) | Coastal sediment microbial communities from Maine, United States - Cross River worm burrow 1 | ecosystem: Environmental > Aquatic > Marine > Coastal > Sediment | place: USA: Maine... | reverse complement strand
ATGAACGCGAACAAACCCTGAACCAGCTGCTGGTTGAAATGGACGGCTTCGAGGGTAACGAGGGCGTTATCGTGATCGCAGCTACCAACCGTCCCGACGTGCTGGATCCGGCCTTGTTACGTCCTGGCCGTTTCGATCGCCAGGTCGTGGTGCCGCTGCCAGATGTACGCGGGCGTTCCCATATCCTCAAGGTGCACATGCGCAAGGTGCCGGCCGCCGACAATGTCGATCCGATGTTAATCGCGCGCGGCACTCCAGGCTTTTCCGGCGCCGACCTCGCCAACCTGGTCAACGAGGCTGCCCTGTTTGCGGCGCGCGCGAACAAGAAGATGGTCACCATGGGTGAGTTTGAGCGCGCCAAAGACAAAATCATGATGGGTGCCGAGCGCCGCTCGATGATCATGAAGGAAGATGAGAAGAAATTGACGGCTTATCACGAGGCGGGGCACGCTATCGTCGGTCGCCTGGTGCCGGATCACGACCCGGTCTACAAGGTCAGCATCATACCGCGTGGCCGCGCACTCGGGGTAACCATGTTTTTGCCCGAGGATGATCGCTACAGCTATAGCAAGCAACATCTTGAAAGTCAGCTGTCCAGCCTGTTTGGTGGGCGCATCGCCGAACAACAGATTTTCGGTGACGACGCGGTAACTACGGGTGCTTCCAACGACATCGAGCGTGCCACCGGTATTGCGCGCAGCATGGTAACCCAGTGGGGTCTGTCGGACCGCATGGGCCCGCTGTCCTATAGCGAGGACGAGGGCGAGGTGTTTCTGGGCAAATCCTATGGCAAGCAAAAGACCGTTTCCGACGAAACCGCCCAGGCGATCGACTCTGAAATCCGCACCATAATTGATCGTAATTACCAGCGTTCTGTCGAAATCCTGAAACAGAATGAGAGCAAGTTGCACCTGATGGCAGATGCGTTGATGAAATACGAAACCATCGATGCCAAGCAGATCGATACGATTATGCAGGGTAAGGAACCGGGGCCGCCGGAAGACTGGTCGGATGACGAATCGGGTCCCACTCCAAGCGCGCCTTCGGGCGATGTGAGTTCGGGCGAAGACCCCGATCTGGATCCGGCGAAACTGCATTAGTCAGACCTAATCCGGAGCTGCCCGGCAAGCGCATGTCAACGCTGACAATTTCCAGACAATTGCAGCTTATGGGGGTCATCAACACGACCCCCGATTCTTTTTCCGACGGTGGCAAGTTCGATACCCTGGCTAAGGCCCTCACGCAGGCGCAGCAGATGATCGCGGCAGGCGCGGATATCCTCGATATAGGCGGCGAGTCTACCCGGCCGGGTTCACAGGCGGTGGATGAGCAGGAGGAGCTTGCACGTACCATTCCACTGATTGCCGCCATCCGTGAAATATCCTCGATTCCGATTTCGATCGACACCAATAAACCTGCCGTAATGTGCGCGGCGGTTGATGCGGGTGCCAATATCATCAACAGTACCTGGGCACTGCGCCTCGGCGACTCCTTGCAGGTCGCCGCGGAGCTGGCTGTGCCGGTGTGTTTTATGCACATGCAAGGTACCCCAGAAACCATGCAACAGGAACCGAGTTATCGCGACGTGGTTGCCGAGGTGCGGGAATTTTTGCAGGGGCGTATCGATGCCGCGCTGGCTGCGGGGATTGCGTTGCACAACATCATTATCGACCCCGGTTTCGGTTTCGGTAAAACCCTTGAGCATAATCTGTTATTGTTGAAATCGTTACCCGAGTTTCGCAAGTTAGGAGTGCAGCTTTTGGTTGGAATGTCACGTAAGGGGATGATTGGAGCGATTCTGCATAAACCCGCAGATCAGCGCCTCTACGGTAGCCTTGCTGCCGCAGTAATCGCAGCGTTGCAGGGTGCGGATATCTTGCGCGTGCACGATGTCGGCGAAACCGCCGATGCGCTGGCAATAGTCCGCGCGCTCGGTCAGGTGACGTGATGAAGCGTAAGTATTTTGGCACCGATGGAATTCGTGGGCGCGTCGGTAAGGCGCCCATGACCGTCGATTTCATCATGAAACTTGGCTGGGCTGCAGGAAAAGCGCTCGGCAAGTCGAATCGTGGACAGGTAGTGATCGGTAAGGATACGCGGATTTCGGGATACATGTTCGAATCGGCGCTCGAAGCAGGACTTGCTGCCGCAGGACTCGACGTGTTGTTACTGGGCCCGATGCCGACACCGGCTATTGCATATATTACGCAATCACAGCGTGCCAGCGCCGGCATTGTCATCAGTGCCTCGCATAATCCCTATCACGATGATGGCGTGAAATTTTTCAACGCCGACGGTTTCAAGTTACCGGATGCCACCGAATTCGAAATCGAATCTTTGATCGAGCAACCTTTGCTGATGGTGGAGCCGAAAGACATCGGCAAGGCCACCCGCATGGAAGATGCCAAGGGACGTTACATCGAGTTTTGTAAAAGCTCCATTGCCTTCCATACCAGCCTGCGCGGCATGAAGCTGGTGATCGACTGCGCCAACGGCGCAACCTATCACATTGCACCAGCCGTATTTCGCGAGCTCGGTGCCGAAGTGATTGAGGTCGGCACCAGTCCCAATGGTTTGAACATTAATCACCTGGTTGGTGCTTTGCACCCCGAAAGCATGCGCAGCCATGTGCTCGAGAATCGGGCTGACATGGGTATCGCGTTTGACGGTGATGGTGATCGCGTGATGATGATGGATGCGCATGGCGAAGTGAAAAACGGTGATCAGCTACTTTATATCATTGCCAAAGCCCGGCATGGTAGAGGCTTGCTGCGGGGCGGTGTGGTCGGCACGGTGATGAGTAACCTCGGTTTCGAGCACGCTCTGCAGGCATACGATATCCCCTTTGAACGAGCAGTGGTCGGCGATCGGCACGTGATGGAAAAGCTGGTGCACAACGACTGGCATCTTGGTGGTGAATCCTCGGGACATATCATTTGCCTCGATAAGACGACCACGGGTGATGGCATTATCGCCTCATTGCAGGTGCTCGAAGCCCTGATTGGTAATGGGCAAACCCTTGATGAGGCCTGTGTTGATATGAATATATATCCCCAGACCATGATTAATGTGCCGATCTCAAAGCACCTGGACCTCAATCATTCAAGCGAAGTGCAGGACGCACTCGCCTGGGTCGAAGGGGAGCTCGCAGAGACGGGTCGTGTGTTGTTGCGCCCGTCCGGAACCGAGCCGCTGATTCGTGTCATGGTCGAGGGCCAGGACAAAGACCAGGTGGCGCAGCTTGCTGCGAGTCTGGCGCAAACCGTGTCAGATTTTGCCAAACGCTAGTACTCTTTCGCCGAAGTATCCATTCATTCCCGAAAATTAGCGCATATTGCCATTTGCCGATTGATTTATTGGGCATAGGTGAGTACTCTTTGGCGCCTTTTAAATGACCGGTAAAAATCATGCGGACTAGCCTTATCGCAGGCAACTGGAAGATGAATGGCAACTTGCAAACTGCCATCGATCTGGTTGAAGGCATCAAGGCCGGTGATGCCGGTAAGGCGGAGCTTGCGGTTTGCCCGCCGGCGGTATACCTGATGAAAGTGGGTGGCATGTTGGCGCATAGCAAGATTGCGCTGGGCGCGCAAAACGTCTGCGACCGCGAAAGCGGGGCATTTACCGGTGAAATTTCGGCGCAGATGTTAAAAGAATGTGGTTGTCGCTATGCGATAGTCGGCCATTCGGAGCGACGCGCATTGTATGGCGAATCGGATCAACTGGTGGCTGCGCGTTTTGTGATGGCGTTGCAGGGCGGGATAACACCGATCCTGTGTGTCGGTGAGACACTCGACGAGCGTGGCAGGGGTGTCACCGAAGCCGTGGTCGCGCGGCAGCTCGATGCGGCGATCGATGCTGGCGGGATAGCGAGTATCGTGCAGTCGGTTATCGCCTACGAGCCCGTCTGGGCGATCGGTACCGGAAAGGTGGCATCACCCGACCAGGCGCAGGCAGTGCATGCTTTTATTCGCGAGCGGATTGCGCAACTCGATAGCGAGGGCGCGCAGCAGGTTAAGATTTTATACGGCGGCAGTATGAACCCCGCGAATGCGGCAGAACTGTTGTCACAACCCGATATCGATGGCGGGCTGATTGGTGGCGCTGCGCTCAAGGCCGACGATTTTCTCGCCATCGCACAGGCGATTTAGGAAAATATATGGAAAATATCAACAGTATTTTATTGGGAATGCAGGTTTTATTGTCGATCTCGTTGATCGTATTGATCCTGATGCAGCATGGCAAAGGTGCCGATGCCGGTGCGGCCTTCGGAAGCGGCGCCTCGGCGACCGTTTTTGGGGCAAAGGGCTCGGGAAGTTTCATGACCCGGGCGACCACGACTCTCGCCATACTTTTTTTCATCGTGTGCATGTCGTTGGCCTATGTTTCGAGCAATCGCAGTGCACCGGATAGCGTCACCGGCAGCGTCATGTCGCAAGAGTTCGAGACGGCGCCGCAGCAGGGTGAGGGTGACATGCCCACCGGCGAGGCTGGCAGCTCATCAGCGCAGGATTCAGATTTACCCCCGGCTGAATAACCGGGATTATGCCGATGTGGTGGAATTGGTAGACACGCTATCTTGAGGGGGTAGTGGCGAAAGCTGTGCCGGTTCGAGTCCGGCCATCGGCACCATACAATAAATTGATCCGCTAACACCGGGTCGATCAGGTAGCAGTCTCTGACCGCATTCAGCCCGGATTGGGTTTGCGGTGCTGCGAATCAGGGCTTATTTGCAGATTTCTTGACACTATCTTGACACTATATAGGTGCCACAATAGACTGGCGCTTCGCAGTTAACAGCAGGTCTTCAGGGGCAACAATTCATGTCAGGTAATCCATGCTAGGTAATTATCTACCGATCCTGATTTTCATGACTGTTTCGCTGTTGATGGGCTCTGTTCTCATCATCCTCGGTAAAATACTGGGTCCATCACGTCCGGACGCGGAAAAGAATTCTCCTTATGAATGCGGTTTCGAAGCTTTCGAAGACAGTCGCATGAAGTTTGACGTGCGTTATTACCTGGTCGCGATCCTGTTTATCATTTTTGATCTCGAAATTGCTTTTCTGTTTCCGTGGGCCATTGTCCTTGACCAGATAGGGACATTTGGTTTGCTGGCAATGGCTGTTTTTCTCGGTGTGCTGGTAATCGGATTTATCTTCGAGTGGAAGAAAGGAGCCCTGGAATGGGAATAGAAGGCGTATTCGAGCAGGGTGTCGTCACCACCTCGGCAGATAAGCTGATCAACTGGGCGCGCACCGGTTCGATGTGGCCGATGACCTTCGGGCTAGCCTGCTGCGCAGTTGAAATGATGCAGGCGGGCGCCGCGCGCTACGACCTGGATCGATTCGGTATTATCTTTCGCCCGAGCCCGCGTCAGTCGGACGTGATGATTGTTGCAGGAACACTGGTCAACAAGATGGCACCAGCCCTGCGCAAGGTATACGACCAAATGGCCGAGCCACGCTGGGTTATCTCAATGGGTTCCTGCGCCAATGGCGGTGGTTACTATCACTATTCCTACGCGGTAGTGCGCGGCTGTGACCGGGTCGTGCCGGTCGATATTTACGTGCCAGGATGTCCGCCGACAGCAGAGGCGCTGTTATACGGGATTATGCAGTTGCAAAACAAGATTAAACGCACCAACACCATCGCCCGCTGATATGTCGAATCGCAGACAGCAAATGGCTGATACCTTGCGCGCCGAGTTTGGTGACAAGCTGGAAACTCTAGTCGTCGCCTATGACGAGGTGACCGCGGAAATCGCCGCCGATAACCTGCTGGAAGTGGCGACTGCATTGCGCGATAACGCCGCTTTTCAGTTCCAGCAACTGGTCGACCTTTGCGGTGTCGATTACTCACAGTATGGTCGGGTCGAATGGCAGACCGAGGACGCCAGTCGTGCCGGTTTCAGCCGCGGCGTCGACGACGTGGCGACCATGGGTCGCCTGCAGTTTGGTGATGAGCTGGAATCCCTGGCCGTGCGCGGCCGGCGCTTCGCCGCGGTTTACCACCTGATATCTTATGCGCATAACCTGCGTTTGCGCCTGCGCGTTTTTGCCCCTGATGATGACTTTCCGATGGTTCCAACCGTTACCGCTGTCTGGGCATCAGCCGACTGGTATGAACGCGAAGCATTTGATCTGTTCGGAATACTGTTCAGCGGGCATCCCGATCTGCGCCGAATTCTCACCGATTACGGTTTCGTCGGCCATCCGTTTCGTAAGGATTTCCCGTTGGTGGGTAATGTTGAAATGCGTTACGACCCCGAGCGTGCGCGTGTCGTCTATGAACCGGTGACGATCGAAGCCCGGGTTTTGGTGCCTCGCGTCAAACGTGAAGACCACCGGTACCTGGTCGATGAAGCCGCGATTGACAAGGCCAGTGAGGCACAGGACTGATGCCCGAAATCAAGAATTATACGCTCAACTTCGGACCCCAGCATCCTGCGGCCCACGGCGTATTGCGCCTGGTGCTGGAAATGGATGGTGAGGTCATCGAGCGCGCCGATCCCCATATCGGCCTGTTACATCGCGGCACCGAGAAACTGGCCGAGACCAAGCCCTATAACCAGACCATTGGTTACATGGACCGACTCGATTACGTGTCGATGATGTGTAACGAACACGGCTACGTGCTCGCCATCGAAAAGTTGCTCGGCATCGACATCCCGGAACGTGCACGCTATATCCGCGTCATGTTCGATGAGATTACGCGCATTCTGAACCACCTGATGTGGATCGGAACGCATGCGCTCGACGTCGGCGCAATGACGATGTTTCTGTACGCATTTCGCGAACGTGAAGATTTGCTGGACATCTACGAGGCGGTCTCGGGTGCACGGATGCATGCTACTTACTACCGCCCTGGCGGAGTAGCGCGTGATCTTCCTGCGTCGATGCCGCAATATCTTGAAAGCCGTTGGCGCAGCAAGAAGGATGCCGAGCGGCTAAATCAGAATCGCCAGGGCAGCCTGCTCGATTTCACTGATGATTTCGTGCGCCGTTTCCCCGGCTATCTCGACGAGTATGAAACCCTGCTCACCGATAACCGCATCTGGAAGCAACGCACCGTGGGTATCGGCGTGGTGTCGCCGGAGCGCGCCTACCAGCTCGGCTTTACCGGGCCGATGTTGCGCGGTTCGGGCGTTGAATGGGATCTGCGTAAGAAACAGCCCTACGAAGTCTACGAGCGTATGGATTTCGATGTCCCGGTGGGCACTAACGGCGACTGCTACGACCGTTACCTGGTGCGTATGGAAGAAATGCGGCAGTCAAACCGCATCGTCAAGCAATGCATCGACTGGCTGCGCGCCAACCCGGGGATCGTGATTAGCGAAAATCACAAGGTGGCGCCGCCGCGTCGTGAAGAGCTCAAGGCTGACATGGAAGGCTTGATTCATCATTTCAAACTGTTTACCGAGGGCTACACATTGCCGGAAGGCGAGGTGTACACAGCGATCGAACACCCCAAGGGTGAGTTTGCCTGTTACCTGATTTCCGATGGCGCCAACAAGCCTTACCGGCTTAAGGTGCGGGCTCCTGGATTCGCCCATCTGTCGAGCATGAATGAAATGGCACAGGGCCACATGCTGGCCGACGTGGTCGCCATCATCGGCACCCAGGATATCGTTTTCGGGGAGATCGACCGGTAATGGCAATTGCTAGCGGATCAAATAGTGGCTCTAAGACAGAACTGTTGAATGACCATACCCGTGGTGAAATCGATCACTGGGTAGCGCGTTTTCCACCCGAGCACAAGCGCTCGGCCGTGTTGCAGGCGCTGGCCGCCGCGCAACATCAGAACCAGGGCTTCCTGACGACTGACCTGATGGATGCGGTCGCCGAGTACCTCGGTATGTCACCGATACACGTTTACGAGGTTGCGTCATTTTATTCAATGTACGAAACCAAACCGGTGGCGCGCCACAATGTCGCTATCTGCACCAATATTTCCTGCATGCTGATGGGCTCGCAGAGCATCGTCGAGCACGTTGAAAAGAAACTGGGAATCAAGATCGGCGAAAGCACTGAAGACGGCCGTATTTATCTGAAATGCGAGGAAGAATGTCTTGCCGCCTGTGCCGGCGGACCGATGATGCAGGTCGATCACGTCTACCACGAACAGTTGACCCCTGAGAAGGTCGACAAAATTCTCGATGCGCTGGAGTAGAAATGGCTAACGAAGTCTGTTACGCAACCCTGCAATACGACCAGCCGTGGTCGATGGAAACCTATTTGAAAACAGGTGGTTACCAGGCGCTAAAGAAAATCCTGGTGGACGGCATGACACCCGAGGACGTGATCGAGGAGGTCAAGGCTTCCGGTCTGCGTGGTCGCGGCGGTGCTGGTTTCCCGACTGGATTGAAATGGAGCTTCATGCCGCGCAAGGCACCGGGTCAAAAGTACATCGTCTGCAATTCGGACGAATCGGAGCCCGGCACCTGCAAGGATCGCGATATTCTGCGCTTCAATCCCCATGCTCTGGTCGAAGGCATGGCCATCTGCGGCTATGCCATTGGCGCCACCGTTGGCTACAACTACATGCGCGGCGAATTCATGGATGAACCCGCGCAACGTTTCGAAACGGCGGTGCGTGAAGCCTATGAGGCCGGGTACCTGGGTAAAAATATTCTTGCCAGCGGTGTCGATTTCGACCTTTACCCGGCGCTCGGCGCGGGAGCTTACATCTGTGGTGAAGAAACCGCCCTGCTCGAATCGCTTGAGGGCAAGAAAGGACAGCCACGTTACAAGCCACCGTTCCCGGCTAACTTCGGTCTGTATGGAAAGCCGACCACCATCAACAACACCGAATCACTCGCATCGGCGCCTGCGATAATCCGCAATGGTGGGCAGTGGTTTGCCGATCTTGGGATCCCCAACAATGGTGGTGTCAAATGCTTTTCCATGTCAGGGCACCTGAACAAGCCCGGCAATTTTGAAATTTCAATGGGAACACCCTTCAAGGATTTGCTGGAAATGGCCGGCGGCATCCGCGACGGGCGCAAGCTCAAGGCGGTGATTCCCGGGGGATCATCGGTACCGGTGTTGCCCGGGGCAACGATGATGGAATGCACCATGGATTATGACTCGATCGCCAAGGCAGGTTCGATGCTGGGGTCGGGTGCAGTCATCGTGATGGATGAAACCACTGATATGGTGCTCGCGCTAAGGCGCATCTCGCGATTTTATTTTTCCGAGTCCTGTGGGCAGTGTACGCCCTGCCGCGAAGGCACCGGCTGGCTTTATCGTGTGCTGACGCGAATCGTCGACGGTAAAGGACGCCCCGAGGACATCGAGCAACTCGAAGAAGTGTCTCACAAGATCGAAGGGCGTACCATTTGCGCCCTGGGCGATGCTGCGGCGATGCCGGTGTGGAGTTTTATCAAGCACTTTCGGCATGAATTTGAATACTATGTCGAGCACAAGCGCTCGATAGTCGATAACGCAGCCTGATCGGCAAACGGATTAGTAATGAGCGATAACATTAAAGTCACGATCAACGGACTGGAAATCGAAACGCAACCGGGGCGTCTGCTGATCGACGTGGCCGATGAAAACAATATCGTGATTCCACGTTTTTGCTATCACAAGCGACTCTCGGTTGCCGCCAATTGCCGTATGTGCCTGGTGGAAATCGAGCGTGCACCGAAACCCATGCCCGCCTGCGCAACTCAATGCATGGATGGCATGGTCGTGCAGACGCGTTCGCAAAAAGCGCTCGCCGCACAAAAATCGACGATGGAATTCCTGTTGATCAACCATCCGCTGGATTGTCCGATCTGTGACCAGGGCGGTGAGTGTGAATTGCAGGATGTCGCGATGGGGTTCGGTGAAGGTGTGTCCAAATATACCGAGCAAAAGCGTGTCGTCATGGACAAGAACATCGGGCCGCTGATCGCGACCGATTTTACCCGCTGTATTCACTGCACGCGGTGCATACGCTTTGGCGATGAAATCGCCGGCATGCCGGAACTCGGCGCTACCGGACGCGGCGAGTTCATGGAGATTGGCACCTACATCGAAAAGGCAATCGTTTCGGAGCTGTCGGGTAATGTCATCGACGTCTGCCCGGTTGGCGCATTGACGGCCAAACCGTCACGTTATACCGCACGTCCCTGGGAATTGACGCAGCATGCCGCGGTCTCGGCACATGATTGTGTGGGTTCGAACACCTGGGTGCATACCCGCGGCAACAGCGTGATGCGGGTGGTACCGCGCGAAAACGAATCGATCAACGAATCCTGGATTTCCGATCGCGATCGCTTCAGTTATACCTCGGTTAATTCCGCGCAGCGCCTGCTACACCCGTTGCTGCGTGAAAATGGTAGCTTGCAGCCTGTCGACTGGGAGACCGCGCTCGAGGCCGCTGCCGATATGATGATCGGGGCCGGCGGCAGCCTGGCCACCCTGATCAGCCCGCAGGCCACCCTGGAAGAACAATACCTGGCACAAAAACTTACTCGTGCGCAGGGTTCCTCGAATATCGATCATCGCCTCACCCAGGTCGATTTTTCGGCCCAGCAAGATGCTCCAATCATGCCGTGGCTGGGACGCTCGCTGGCATCGTTGGAAACACTTGATGCCGCGTTGATCGTCGCCGGCAACCTGCGCTACCAGCAACCGCTGTTATCCCATCGTTTGCGCAAGGCGGTACAAAACAACAAGGCCGCCGTATCTGCGATCGGGCATACTGCCGGGCAGTATAATTTCGCCCTGCAGCACGAACTGGCCGGTTCCGCATCGCGCATCGTTCACGATCTTGCCGCGGTTGCGCTGTCCCTCGCAGAGTTCAGTGGCAAGGCGCTGCCCCCGCATCTGGCAAAAATAGTGCAGGGCTGCGAAATCAGCGACTCGCATCGTGCCATAGCGCGCTCGTTGGCCGAGGGTTCAAATTGTGCCGTAATCGTCGGTAGCGAGGCACTGGCCAACCCGCAGCTGGCACTGCTTCAGGAAATTTGTGAAGCCATCACCCAGGCCTCCGATGCGACCCTGGGTTATCTGTCCGACTCGGCAAATAGCGCTGGCGCCTGCCTCGCTGGTGCATTACCGCATCGCGGGCCAGCCGGTGTCGAAGTCGACGCGGCAGGCGAGCATGTCGGTGCGATAGCAACTTCGCCGCACAAGCTGTTAATAACCTTCGGCGTCAATCCGTTACTCGATATGCATCTCGCGAGCCCCCTCGCCGACAGTAACGAATCGATTATCGCAATCAGCTGTTTTGCTAACGAGTTTGTCCAGGAGCAAGCCACCCTGGTGTTACCACTGGCCGCAGTGCTTGAATCATCGGGCAGTTTTGTCAATGTCGAGGGTCTCTGGCAGAGCTTCAAGGGCTGTGTGCAAAGTCGTGGTGAAAGTCGCCAGGGCTGGAAGATTCTAGCCGCGCTGGGTCAGTTAATGCATGCGCATGAGTTCGATTATAGTGATTCGCTTGCAGTCAGGAATGAGCTCAAGACCCTGTGCAGCGAAGTCGCACTGAGTAATCTTTGCGGAATTAAAGCGAACAGTAAAAAATTACCGCAGGCATCCGGGCCGGTTGAGCGAATTGGTTTTACCCCGATTTATGCAAGCGATGACATGACGCGCCTGTCGGCTGCACTGCAGGCGACTCCACTGATGCGCATGCAGGCGAGTGTGAGCATGAATCGGCAAATGGCTGCCAGTAAAAAGCTGCTCGACAGCGAGCAGGTGCAGATCAAGCAGGGCAAGGGCACTGCGGTGTTGCCGCTGCGTCTCGATGAAACTGTGCCCGACGGCTGTGTCTATATCCCCAGTGGTATCGACGCTGTCAGGCATCTGACGGATGCTTTTGGCAAGATTAGCCTGGAGAAAGTGTTGTAATGGATTTCCTGGTATCGATATGGGAATGGTTGCACGAGTACGTGCAATACACGATATACAACGGTGTCAAGGTAGTCATCATCCTGGTGCCGTTGTTTGTCGTGGTTGCCTATTACACCTTGGCCGAGCGCAAGGTAATCGGCTACATGCAAATTCGCAAGGGTCCCAACCGGGTTGGTCCCAAGGGTTTGCTGCAGCCGTTTGCAGACATGTTCAAGTTGATGTTCAAGGAAATCATTATTCCGACCAACTCGAACCGTTATTTATTCATTATCGCGCCGATAATAACATTTGCTCCTGCGATGGCGGCCTGGGCAGTAATTCCATTCAACGATACGCTGGTGTTCGCCGACATCAATGCCGGTTTACTTTATATCCTGGCGATGACGTCGATCGGGGTGTACGGCGTCATCATCGCCGGATGGGCATCGAATTCAAAATATGCGCTGCTCGGTGCGATGCGCTCGGCCGCGCAAATCGTGGCCTACGAAATCGCTATGGGCTTTGCGCTGGTCGGCGTTCTGATGGTTGGGGGTAGCCTCAATCTCGGCGAGCTCGTGGCCAAACAGGCCGGTGGTATCGGGCATTGGTTCTTCATTCCGTTATTGCCGTTGTTCTTCGTCTACCTGATTTCAGGTGTCGCCGAGACCAATCGTGCACCCTTCGACGTTGCCGAGGGTGAGTCCGAGATCGTCGCCGGTTTTCATGTCGAGTATTCGGGCATGACCTTTGCGGTGTTCTTCCTCGCCGAATATGCCAACATGATCCTGATCGGGATGTTGTGCTCGCTACTGTTTTTCGGCGGCTGGTTGAGCCCCGTGCCCGAGCTTGCCGGTGACAGTATCGGCTGGCTGTTTGGCAAGACCGCGGTATTCATGTTGCTGTTCCTGTGGTTCAGGGCAACGTTTCCGCGCTATCGCTACGATCAGATCATGCGGCTCGGCTGGAAGGTATTGCTGCCGGTGACCATTTTCTGGCTCACGGTGGAAGGCGTCGCGGTTTATTTTAAAGTGCCACCCTGGTTCAGTTAATCTTATGCTCGCGAAATTAAATTATTATCTTAAGAGCTTCCTCTTTCTCGAGTTGCTGAAGGGGATGAACGTGACCGGGCGCTATTTCTTCAGGCGCAAGATCACCGTGCAATACCCCGAAGAGAAGACCCCGATCAGCCCGCGTTTCAGGGGACTGCATGCGCTGCGTCGTTATGCTAACGGTGAAGAGCGCTGTATCGCCTGCAAGCTTTGCGAAGCGGTATGCCCGGCGCTTGCCATTACCATCGAATCCGAGCAACGTGAGGACGGCACACGGCGCACCACGCGTTATGATATCGATCTGTTCAAGTGTATTTATTGTGGCTTTTGCGAAGAAGCCTGTCCGGTCGATTCGATTGTCGAAACCAATATCTTCGAGTACCACTTCGAAAATCGTGGTGAAAACATCATGACCAAGAAACAATTGCTCGAAATCGGGGATAAATACGAATCACAACTGGCTGCCGATAGAGCGGCAGATGCTCCTTACAGGTAAGGCTGACACCAAAATAATGATCGAAACCATCATCTTTTACGTTTTTGCAGTCGCCACCGTCACCAGCGCCTGCGCAGTCGTGACGGTACGCAATCCGGTGCATGCGGTACTGTTCCTGGTATTGACCTTTTTCACCAGTGCGGTGATCTGGATGACACTGGAAGCCGAGTTTCTCGCCATCAGCCTGGTGCTGGTTTACGTCGGTGCGGTGATGGTGTTGTTCATCTTCGTGGTGATGATGCTCGACATCAACATTGCGCGCATGCGCGAGGGGTTTGTGCGTTATTTGCCGCTCGGTCTTGCGGTCGCGGCGATCATGTTGCTGATGATGCTGAGCGTGGTCACCAGCGACGTGTTTGTCCTGGACGTCGGCTCCGAACCCGTGCATACCGCTGATTACAGCAATACCAAGGAGTTGGGCGCGGTGTTGTATACCCAATATGTACTTGCCTTCGAAATTGCGGCAGTCATCCTGCTGGTCGCCATCATCGCGGCGATTTCACTGACCATGCGCAAGCGTGCCAAAACCAAGTACCAGAGTCCGTCGGCGCAGATGAAGGTGCGCAAAGGGGATCGCCTGCGCATTGTCAAGATGCCGAGCAGCGAGGAAGGATGATGACGCTGACGCTAAGCCATTACCTGATTCTCGCCGCGGTGCTGTTCAGTATTTCCATCGCCGGCATCGTCATTAATCGTAAGAACATTATCATTCTATTGATGTCGATCGAATTGATGCTGCTCGCGGTCAATCTCAATTTCATTGCCTTTTCGCATTATCTGGATGATATCGCCGGCCAGGTGTTCGTGTTCTTCATCCTCACCGTGGCTGCCGCGGAGGCCGCCATCGGCCTTGCTATCCTGGTGGTGTTGTTCCGTAACAAGGGGTCGATTAGCGTCGAAGATATCAACGAGATGAAGGGCTGACCATGGAATTTATCTACCTCGCGATTCCTTTGGCGTCATTGTTTGGCGCAATCGTCGCCGGCTTTTTTGGCAAGCAGATCGGGCGTTCGGGCGCGCATTGCGTCACCATTATCGGGGTAGCTGTATCCTTCGTGCTTTCCCTGCTGGTACTCAAGAGTGTCGCCTTTGACGGCGCGGCAGTTTATAACCAGTCCGTATACACATGGATGATCAGTGATGGCATCCGCTTCGAAGTCGGTTTCCTGGTCGATGGCCTGACCGCGTTGATGATGGCAGTGGTTACCGGTGTTTCGCTGATGGTGCACATCTACACCATCGGTTACATGCACGACGATCCGGGCTATCAACGTTTCTTTAGTTACATTTCGTTGTTTACCTTTTCGATGCTGATGCTGGTCATGTCGAACAACTTCCTGCAGTTGTTCTTCGGCTGGGAAGCGGTCGGCCTGGTGTCCTACCTGCTGATCGGCTTCTGGTTCAAGCGGGAGACCGCGATCTACGCCAACATGAAAGCCTTCCTGGTGAATCGTGTCGGTGACTTCGGTTTTCTGCTCGGCATCGCGGTAATCCTGATGTTTACCGGATCGCTCGATTATTACGAAGTCTTCGAGCGTGCCGATAACCTGGTTGCGGCGAGCATGCAGATAATCCCGGGCATGGATTGGTCCGTCATAACAATCGCCTGCATTTTGTTGTTTATCGGCGCCATGGGTAAATCGGCGCAGGTGCCGCTGCACGTCTGGCTGCCCGACTCGATGGAAGGCCCCACGCCAATTTCCGCACTGATCCATGCAGCGACCATGGTTACCGCCGGTATCTTTATGGTGGCGCGCATGTCGCCCTTGTTCGAACTGTCCGATACGGCGCTGTCATTCGTCATCGTCATCGGTGCGACCACCGCATTTTTCATGGGGCTGGTCGGTATTGTGCAGAATGATATCAAGCGTGTGGTCGCCTATTCGACGCTGTCGCAGTTGGGTTACATGACCGTTGCGCTCGGTG
>Ga0316187_10002763_pt1 | contig 15292 bp, 14 predicted proteins | sample CroRivburrow1_MG_FD_204927 | JGI IMG/M metagenome (GOLD analysis project Ga0316187, IMG submission 204927) | Coastal sediment microbial communities from Maine, United States - Cross River worm burrow 1 | ecosystem: Environmental > Aquatic > Marine > Coastal > Sediment | place: USA: Maine... | reverse complement strand
AATGCCTTGGGGAATCTCGGCAATTATTGCAGATTTATACGGTAATCCTTACAACTTGGTCGAAACACGTTTTGTTTGAATTACAACGCTGATTGACTCTCTAGCAGATATTTTCCAAACCTTTAATCTACTAATTCTATGCCTAGACTATTAAGTAATCTAACTGCTTCATAGCGGCTAAATTTTGCTCTTTTAATCTCGTTAAAGTAGATATCAATATTATAATTAGTGGCCTCTGTGAAATCAGTGCCGGTAAGAATAGGGTTAATTTTTTTAAAAGACAAATTCAGACTTTTAAAGCTCTGTGATAAATATTCTTTTTGTTTTGGATTAAAGTCAGTCATTGAACTCTCGTTTAGCTTAATCCACAACTGGGATTCTATCTCTCAACCGCCTGTTCAAAGCTTTTAATAACAGAAATATCATCCACCCAAGGTAATTTATTTTCGCAATAGATATTGAAGCTTGGAACTACGCTTAAATAGTCTGATAGAGAACCATAATAGACCATGTACATGCCCGGGTATCTGTCATGGGCATTGAATAGCGGACTGCCACAATTTGAGCAGATCTGTTTTTTTGCACCGTTAGCTAGCTCGTAGGTTTTAACTAACTCTTTTCCTTCAACTAGCTCTAAGTCATCTTGAGAAACCACGCAGTAAGTTGAAAATGGCGTCCCATTAATTTTTTTGCACGAATTACAGTGGCAATTTACAACTGCTCTAACTGGGCCAGTAATATTGTAGTGAACGGCATTACAGCCACACGCTCCGGCTTGCTTCTTTGTCATTTTCATTATTTCCTTTTCTTGCTGTCCAACAATCCACTACAAGTGTTTATTTTAAGCTACCCTCTACGATAAGTTTTTCACTTTCCAGCATTGTTTTGAATATAGTCAACAATCTCTTCATCCTTCATACCGATCCAATTTAACGCATCATGTACCTTGCGAAAGACCTTAACACATTCCGAAGAATCGTAGGCATAGACTTCATAAATACGCGCCATCCCAAAAGAAAGATCGTTTGGTGCAATAACAGCAACATTTATGGGTATTCCTTCATAATAGTTTTCAATACTTTTATTTATTTGCTGAAGATCCTCACTTTTTAATTCATGCATACCTGCATTTCGGAGATCGACTATTTCGTTAAATCCAGGTTTCCACTTTTCGTCTTCAAATAATTTTTTGTAAGAAGGAATAACATCGTCTGTTTTGATGATTCCATCCCATCGACTCACAACCAGGTTAAAATTTTCGAATATCTTAAAATGTATAGCCATGTGTTTATTCCAATCAATCCTACAGAGCAACGACAATCGCCCGCGCGGTATACACCTAACAACTTTTGCAAAATACAATACAACTATGCTTGTTAAACAATCACCAAATTTTTGCAAGCAAGGCATATTATTCAGTAGCACATATAATATAACGCTATTGTACCGTGCAAAGCGATAATAGCAATTAGCTTATAAATTATTCAAATAGATATTGCTTTGTATATTTTTGGTTTCAAATAAAAACCCCTCAGGTCGAAACAAGGGTTTTTACCTATATCATCTGCAGTTTTGTGCCCATTTTAAATCAGAGCTTAACCTTCGAATCCGATAAAATATTTGTAATAGATTTCTTACAATTTTCAGCGATTTTGTCTTATCGCGTACAGAAATTTAGTCATGCTGCCCAAACAATAACTCGACATAGTTTTTGTGTTGAGCCACTTGCTCGCCAAGTGTTGAACTCTTGTTATACAATTTAGCCATAATGACACCACCTTCAAATAAGGCGAGCAAATTATCATATAGCTGAGTCGCCGTAACAGCTAACTTTGGCGTTTGTTTCGCCAACACTGCCTCTAGCTTTTCTCCCAACACCCGTTCCCACTCCTGAAAACCATTAATCACAGCCTGCTGGGTTTCTGGGGTAAACATCTCGAGTTGGTAAATGTAACTGGCGACTAAACAACCGGGTGGTGGTTCAGACAACCCACGCATCACTTCTTCCAACAGTCCGACGAAAATCAGATATTGTTGTAATGGCTCATGACTCAGTTTTTCAGCACGACCCATCAGATCATGCAGCATTGCGTCGTCCATTTCCACATAACGATCTAACAGCGCTTGAGCCAGGTCATTCTTGCTTTTAAAGTGGTGAAAAAAAGCACCCTTGGTCACACCAGCTCCGGCGATAACTTGATCAACAGACATACCTCCATAACCATGCTCCAGTAGAAGCTGTTGGCCAACCTCCAAGATCTTCGCTTTAGTTACCGCCCCGTCTCTAGCCATAAATTTCTCCAAATATTGTCTGTGTTAAGTATAGCCAATACAGACCAAACAGTATATTAAATACCATATTCTCTCAACCATACACATATATTACATTGTTTATTTATGTAATATCAGTACTATATGAATTTTCTTGGTAACATACCATCTAGTCTTGACAAACCACCAATCTAAATCTACTATTTACATACCAACTAGTTGGTATGTTTAAAAATATCATCTATATCCAATAACCATGCTAATCATCAGGAGAAACACTATGTGCCTTAACCATCAAGTAACAGCTTTTGACTCACTTAAAGCCAATGATTTTTCCAACCGACTGATAACAGCTCTAAACGAAGGTGCCCTGTGTGTCATGCTATCCATTGGCCATCGCACAAAACTCTTTGACCACATGGACGCTCAGCCACCAATGACCAGCGCGGCATTGGCCAAACAAGCCGGCTTAGAAGAACGCTATGTGCGAGAGTGGTTGAATGCCCTGGTCGTCAGCAAGGTAATCGAATACCAGCCTACTGATAAGACTTATTATTTACCCCATGAACACTCTTCATACCTGACACGTCGATCAACCGAAGGTAACATCTCGGTGTTCGCTCAATATATTCCCATGATGGGCACGGTAGAAGATGAAATTATCGACTGTTTTAAAAATGGTGGTGGCGTACCCTATGAAAAATATCCGCGTTTTCACGAAGTCATGGCCGAAGACAGTGGCCAAACGGTATTGTCTTCTCTGGAGGAACACATTATACCCTTGGTACCTGGTCTTCATGAAAAACTGCAACAAGGAATCAAAGTACTTGATATCGGATGTGGGCGTGGGCGTGCCTTAAACTTGTTAGCGGCTCTTTATCCTAACAGCACGTTTGTCGGATATGATTTGTCACAAGAGGCAATCGACTACGCCACACAAGAAGCGCAACAACAGGGCCTAAGTAATATTATCTTTGATATAAAAGATGTTACGGATTTTAATCAAGGCAACCCTGAGACACAATTCGACTTGATAACTACTTTTGATGCCGTACATGACCAAGCCAAACCGTTAAACGTTTTAAAGGGAATTTATAAATACCTAAAACATGACGGAGTCTATTTAATGCAAGACATCCACAGTTCCAGTGAAGTTCACAACAACATGGAGCACCCCGTTGGCCCATTACTCTATAGTCTTTCTACCACACATTGCATGACTGTATCACTTGCCCAAAATGGAGACGGCTTAGGCACAATGTGGGGACAAGAACTTGCAAATGAATATTTAAGCAAAGCAGGTTTTAGCAAAATTGATATTCACCAACTGGAACATGATTTTCAGAATGATTATTACGTGGTGCGCAAATAGTAAAACTTACTATTTAAGCTAGAGATGGCAAAGTCTATTGCCATCTCTAGCTTATTAATTTACAAAAAGGGAAATCTAACCAAAGAATCCAATGGCATCTAATAAAACTAGAATAATCCCAAACAGACCAGAAAGCATGAGCAGCCAATAAAAAATAATGCCTAATACTCTGTCAATTTTATTAGTATGCTTATATAACAAATCTGCGTCAGCATACAAAGCCGATAATTGACTTTTGTTAAACTTACGTATTATGGACTTTGGCATGGCCAAGGCCTGAGCAACATTTATAATATCCCAACCACTTACAAACTCTACTCCCAGCTCATGTTTGGTTTGAGGATTTTTCCTGAGTTTGCGCACAGTAACTTGTCCAAATAGAACAAAGAGAATCATACTTACAAAGTTCATTACCAAAAAACACTAAAATATAGAAATTCGAAGGAACTCATGTCACATAAACAGAAATTTCTAATCAAAAAAACTAAGACTATCTAATAACATCAAAACTAGCATTGAAACTACAGAAAGCACCCATGCCCCATAAAACACTTTGGCTAAAATCCGATCAAAAGTATTTGTGTACTTATATAAAATATCTGCATTAGCGTATAAGGCTGAAAGTGGTGAATCCCTTAATTTACGGTTAATCCACCTCGGCATTGCCAAAGCGCCGGCAACGTTTAAAATATCCCAGCCACTAACAAACTCAATTCCAAGTTCATTCTTTGTCTCAGGATTTTTTCTAAGCTTACGCACTGTTACCTGCCCAAATACAACGAAAAGAATAATAGAGAAAAATCCAACTAATGCTGCCACACCAAGCAGGCTCGAAAATAAACTCATTATGATTGAATCCATTCCATAATTGCATCGTACCAACTCCCACTATTATTCTTTATACCGCTATTTACAATTATTGAAGTTGTCGCCGCTACTCCAGCTACAGCCACACCACCAATAATTAGTCCCACCCAGCCGACCGGTGTTGCCACCATCAAAAAAGTGAGAGCTGCACCACCAGCTTTAATGGCTAATGCACCTGCAGAAACACTTAAAGCAAAACTGCTCGATTCAACAAACATTTCCCGTTCCCAATTTTCACCTGCTTTATAGCTATTATGTATATTTCCGACACGACTACCAAAATCAATAACAGCCAAACCGTTACCTAGAAATTTTGCATGCTTACTGAGCTTAACAAGATTACTGGCCTGAATATGATTGCGTACATTAAGCTTAGTGACATTTCGACTACTCCTGGCAATATTGGTTGCTCTGGTAGCACTTGTAAGAGGAGTACCTTTGCGTGCTTTAGAATGCGCCGTTACAGCCTGCAGTTCCAGCTGAAAATTTCTTTGCATCTTTTGAAACGCTGCATATGCTTTTTGTTTGGCCACATTTTTAACAGCGGGATTTGTCTTTATCGCTTGCCGGAATTCCATAAGAGCTGCTTGATAGTCTTTTACTGCGCCGGCGAAGCCACCTATTCGATTGGCGTATACGCTAGTAGATGCTCCCATTAAACCGATATTATATTCCTGCAATTTCGAAGTCACATCGGCCAGTGCAACAACATTATCTCCTCCAAATGAGAGCGAAAGGTTGGTTAACTCTTGCGATACAGACCTAGGCTTAAGCTGGTTGAGCACACTTTGGTCAATGCTGGATGGATTTTGCGAAACAGCATAAGGCGTGTAAGCTTCAAACACTGTGGGCTTCATACAACCTACCCCAACAACATCATTACCACTAATACTATAAATATCCTGCAACGAATCAGCTGCAAGAGATTGGTTGCAAAGTAATATTTCACTCATTGTAAGTCTCTTTTAGTCTAAATATGAATATATAACCCCTTTGCTGCATACATTTTATAGCATGTGCATTTTATTTAGGGAAAACTATGCCAACCATCGTTGCAAATAGTCAAATCGACATTATTAAATATGATAAATCCTTTTATCTAAATTAAATAGGAAATATTTCACAGAAAACCTCTTTTTCCAATCGTATTCTGAATTCAACCTGAGTATAAAGTACTACCGCTGGATGGAAAACTGAGTACTGAGGTCCTGGGAACCCCAAATTTCGAATACGAATTGATGCAACCGTATCGAAATAAGAAAATCAATAATCAACCAAACCGCCCATCAATTCTTGACTGTGTTAGTATGGGAAAATAAATGGTGAGAAAAAGACTATAAGAAAGTATCCATAGCCCCTGAGATAAGCCAATCCATAGCAAGTAGTGCGTTTGATCGACAATTGGCACTAATACCCTAATAACAACGCCAAGCAGCAATAGTGCAAATACCCAAAACAGTGACTTTGGTGGATCAAAGACACTGCGGCCACTGTGTCCGAGCGCTACGCGAGACATCATACCCAAGGTCATCATCCCTATGCCACCGACAGCGAAGGCGTGGAGCGATAAACTGGCGGATAAGTTAAAAACATAAACCATTACCTTTAACGCAAAACCCGTTAGTAAAGCAGCATAGGCAAGATATAGCACCCAAAGTAATGGTTTTTTCCAGATCCCAGGTGTATACCAAGCGATCATTCGGATTGTATGCAATATGAACAGAACGCCTGCGGCAAGAGTTACTGTGAGCTTCTCTGGAGAAAACATATCAGCAATACAAAACACTAAAAACAATAACAAGCTACTGATATCCAACCACTTCCAGTTTTTAAGAACTACGGGATAACCTACACCCTTTTCAATAAAGAAAGGAATAACCCTTCTACCCATAATAAAAATCAGCGCAAGCACCAAATAAAAACCCGCATACAATCCTACATAGACTCTTTCTAAATCGCCGGTCAACATACCCCTATAGAAAATAATATTGGACACAAGAAATAGACACAATAGAGAAACAACGCCAATATTGGCCCACTGCCTTGCTTTAAACACTGGTACGGCTGTACTGATTAGGAGAAACGCAATAAACAAATTATCTACAACCGCATGGAATTCTATAGACACAGAGCCAGCAAAAAACGAAATCACTCTGGCGCTTAGCCAAAGCGCAAACAATAGAAATAACGGTATACCATGCAGGGTTTGATGATTCGTCCAGTTTCCCACTGCGGTTAGAAGAAAACCGGCAATAACAGCCAGACTGTACCCATAAATCATTTCATGGGCATGCCAAATAACAGGTAAGTGACTGTTGAATCGGATATTCCAGGAAAACACATACACCAACATCCACATTAATGTCGACAAAATCGCAAATAGTGCCGCACCCAGAAAAAAAGGTCGAAAGCCTGAATTAAACAGGGCAAACTTGCCAGTTATTTCGGATTCTTCGATTTGTTTCATGTTTGTGTTCTTTGGTTCATAAACTTTGCAATTGGGTAGATCCGTAGGTTGGCGTGAGTCTACGAATCCCAACACTGTCGGTGTCGGTGTCGCAGCCTGTGGTTTGTTGGGATTCGTAGACTCATCCCAACCGACAGCGAATAAATTTTAATAGTTTATTTAATAATCTTGTAACACGGTGTGTATTTTTTTCCAGGTAACTTCATGCGGTGCTGCTCAACAAAGGAAGACAATAACTTATCCATAGGCTCCATAATATCAGCGTCACCGCGAATTTCAAAGTGCCCATATTGTTCAATGGCGCGAATCCCTTCATCTTTTACATTACCCGCAACGACTCCCGAAAAGGCTCGACGAAGATTGGCCGCAAGCAAGTGACGCTCCTGGTTTTTGTGTAACTCGAGATTACGCATATTTTCATGGGTTGGAATAAAAGGATTTTGAAACTCATGCTCAATTTTTAACATCCAGTTAAAATAGAATGCGTCGCTTTTTTCTCGTCGAAAATCACGTACTACTTTCATGCCCTGCAACATTTCTTTAGCCACACTTGAGGGATCGCCGATTATTATTTTATAAAGTTTTTGTACATCTTCACCTAATGTATCCGTGATAAATTGATTAATCTCTTGAAAATAATCTTCAGCACTTTCGGGACCGGTAAACACTAGCGGAAATGGGATACCATTATTATCAGGGTGGAGTAAAATCCCGAGCAAATAAAGGATCTCCTCTGTGGTTCCCGCGCCACCGGGAAAAACAACAATGCCATGACCCGAGCGAACAAACGCCTCCAAGCGCTTTTCTATATCTGGCAATATGACGAGATCATTAACAATGGGATTAGGAGATTCTGCCGCAATGATGCCAGGCTCGGAAATACCAATGTATTGCCCTGTGTTGATGCGTTGTTTGGCGTGTCCAATGGTTGCTCCTTTCATAGGTCCTTTCATGGCACCGGGACCACAACCGGTACAAATATCCAGACCGCGCAATCCCATTTCATATCCTACCTCTTTGGTATAGTCATATTCCTTACGCTTAATAGAATGCCCACCCCAGCACACGACTAGATTTGGATTTATCATTGGGCGCAAAATTTCTGCATTGCGTAAAATATGGAATACCGCGTTGGTAATACCTTCTGATGAGTCTAAATTAAACTTTGGATTGCCATCGATTTCATCACTGACATAGACAATATCGCGCAGTACGGCAAACAAATGCTCATTAATACCCTTTATCATTTCACCATCGACAAATGCAATGATAGGTGCGCCCTTAACTTCCAGTTTAATGCCACGTTCGATGGGAACCACACGTATATCGAAGGATTTATAGCGTTCCAATAGCTCCTTGCCATCATCCAGTTTACTACCACAATTAAGGACGGCAAGTGAACAATTGCGAAATATGTTATACAAACCACCTTGACTTGTATCCAGGAGTTTTGCAATTTCAATTTTTGAGAGCACGTCTAAACGGCCTACTGGCGTGACTCGTGCGTCAACTACTTCGTATTTCATTGGACCCATCGCTCGCTTGGTTATAATTCTCTAATTATTAGTAATAAGCATACACCAAATCTTCCTAGATTCCATAAGCTAAAGACCATTATAACAAGGGTGATAACAATCGAGCTATTCTGACCGCTAGCTTAAATATAAGTGACCTATTTTCAATATCCTGCATAGACAACTCACGGCAGTGACTAAAATCAGTAAGCAGCATTTCTTCTACATCTCTTATAATAGGATCATCGGCAAACAATATAGTTAATTCAAAATTGAGGTGGAAGGATCGGTTGTCAAAATTTGCCGTTCCAACACCAGCGAGCGCTTCATCAACAAGTATGACCTTTTGATGTAAAAATCCTTTTTGATATTTGAAGACACGAATACCATGTAGAACTGTTTCGGCTAGATAAGAAAATCCAGCGAGATAAACCATTAAGTGGTCTGGATTTTCTGGCAGCATGATGCACACATCCACTCCACGCATTACCGCAAGTTGCAAAGCACTGATTACCGTATCGTCAGGCACAAAATAAGGACTAACTATCCAAACACGTTTTTGTGCTGTATGAATTAACTGGGAAAACATAAGCCCACAAGTACTCAGTGAATCGCTTGGACCGCTGGGTACGACCAACACGCGTTGATCTTGCTCTTCATCTATCAATGGCACCCAATTTAATTCAGGAAATTGGCCTTCCATCCAATTCCAGTCTTCAAGAAACGTTATCTGTACTCCCAAGGCCGCCGGCCCCTGAACAAGAACGTGGGTATCTCGCCAAGGCGATAATTTTGGATGTTTACCCAAATATTCGTCACCCACATTGTGCCCACCCACGAAAGCTGAGTGCCCGTCGATAACAACGATCTTACGATGGTTGCGAAAGTTGATTTGAAAACGGCGAGCTTTTTTGCCCTTAGTGCCACAAAACGCCACCACTTGAATACCAGCATCGATTAACTCATTAACATATTTTTGTGAAAGGCTATGACTACCGATGGAGTCGTACATAAAGTAGACACGAATTCCCTGCCTCGCCTTGTTGACTAAAAGTTCCTTGAGTTTGTTGCCTAATTGATCGTCCTTGACGATAAAGAATTGAAACAGTATATATTCTTCTGCTTTTTCAATATGGCTTGCAATTGCATCAAACGTAGCCTGCCCGTCGATCAACAATTTAGCATGGTTATAACGGGCGAAGGGTAATTTTGCCAATTTCTCCAACACTTCAAAATAAGATGGAAACAATTCAAAATGCGCTTTAACTTTAGGTAACAGGTTATTAGAAATTCGTACTGCCATTTTATTTATTTCATCTTCACCTTGAAGCCTGGCACTGACGTAACCAATGAAATGTCGTCCACTGAAAATCAAATAAATCGGCAACACCAAAATGGGGAACATAATCAAAGACAAAGACCACGCAATAGCACTTTGCGAATTTTTCGTACGCAACAAAGCATCAACTGAAGCTATGAGTCCGAGCAGATAAACCAAGCTCAGGGCCAAACCGATTACATAAATGATGGAGTCTTGCATGTTTTGCAGTGTATCAAGAACAATCCAAAAAGGTAAGCGAAGTCACTGCCTTATGCACATTGCTAGCAAGCTTTTCCCTAAGTGGTATGTTGCTAGCGACATACACTGGCTCTATAGACTTATCGCGGTTAAAATAGCGCAGAACGCTCTTTGAGCGATAGTTAATACGACATTAGGATTAATATGCAGATTCAATGGTATCCCGGCCATATGCACAAGGCCAGCAAACAGATCAAAGAAACCTTACCCAAGGTGGATGTGATTATTGAAATACTAGATGCGCGCATCCCTTACAGTAGTGAAAACCCGGTGCTCAAAACTCTACGCGGCGACAAACCCTGCATCAAAATCTTAAGCAAAAACGACTTGGCCGATCCGGAGATAACTCAGCTGTGGCAAACCTATTTCGAGCAGGAACATGGCGTAAAAACCCTTGCTCTTAGCCTGTTACAAGGAAACACAAACGATTCTGACAAAGTACGACAATTACCTGATTTGTGCCGCAAGCTGGTGCCAGCGAAACAATATAGCGTTAAAATCATACACACCATGATAGTAGGGATTCCCAATGTTGGGAAATCCACACTAATTAATACTGTTACTGGCAGGGCCATTACCAAAACCGGCAACGAACCTGCCGTTACCAAGATGCAGCAACGGATCAACCTGGGAAACGGCATTGTTTTGTCCGACACACCCGGTGTTCTCTGGCCTAACATCGAAAACAAAAACGCCGGATTTCGACTGGCAGCGACCGGTGCGATTAAAGGTACGGCTATGGATTATGTTGATGTTGCCTTCTTTACCGCCAGCTATTTATTGCAAACCTATCCGACTAGACTAAAAGAACGCTACAACCTGGAAACGCTACCCACCAGCGAACTGGAACTATTGGAGACCATTGGCGCTAAACGGGGTTGCCTGCGTGCGGGTGGTCAGGTAGATCTGAATAAGGCCAGCACCTTATTTTTAAACGATTTACGTTCCGGAATACTCGGTAGAATAAGCTTTGAAACCCCTAATATGATGGAAACTGAACTCGAGGAAGTGCGCATCATCCAAGAGAAAAAAGCCGCAAAAAAATCCCTGCGAAAGAAAAAGCGTAAAGGGTTATAATAGAAAGTATGAATATACTCCTCGCACCTATGGAAGGCGTAGTCGATAGCTACATGCGCCAGATACTTACCGAGCTGGGTGGTTATGACTATTGCGTCACTGAATTTATCCGTGTATCCAACAATCTGCTCCCGGCAAAGGTGTTCCGACGTTATTGCCCTGAACTACACAATAAGGGGCGTACTCCTGCAGGTACACCAGTGGTAATACAACTTCTTGGTTCTGATCCTGAGCTAATGGCGGCTAACGCACGTCGAGCAGTTGAACTGGGCGCCCCCGGCATAGATCTCAACTTTGGTTGCCCCGCGAAATGCGTCAATAAAAAGAAGGGCGGCGCAATTCTGTTAAAAGAACCCCAACGGCTCTATGATATTATCCAGACTGTACGAAATGCCGTTGATACTGAAATCCCTGTCTCTGCCAAGATACGCCTTGGCTACGAAAATACAGACTTAGCACTGGACAATGCACTTGCGGTGCAATCCGCGGGGGCAGACTTTATCACCGTGCATGCTCGAACTAAAAGTGACGGTTACAAACATCCTGCTCGCTGGGAATGGTTGGCACGAATCAATGCGGAACTCAGCATACCTGTAATAGCCAATGGTGATATCAACAGTGTCGAAGACTATCGCAATTGCATTGAACTCAGTGGTTGTGAAAACGTGATGCTGGGTCGCGGTGCCATAGCACGTCCTGATCTGGCGCGCCAGATCAAACACTATGAACAAGGTCTATATACTCCAGAAATTCAATGGCATGACATCCAGGCCTTGTTGATCAATATGGCGGAATCGATGAAAGCCGAGGTAAAAGGCCGCTTTGTGGTTGCCCGTATAAAACAATGGTTGGTGATGTTAAAACGAGAACATGAAGAAGCACAGTCCTGCTTTGACGCAATTCGATGTTTAACCCACTATTCAGAACTGGTATCTGTATTGAAATAATAGGCGAATGGAAACAATTGATTTAGACCTGGTTTTTCCGCTATGCTGTATAAATGGCGGCGCAGATAAATACACTACATGGTTACCGCTTCCCCTGGCGAGAAGGCAATCGATTTAAATTTCTTATCGATAGCACTGAATTTTTCCCCAACATGCTTGAAGCCATCGATTCAGCGCAACAATATGTATTATTGGAGATGTATCTAGTCGAATCAAGCGACGTCCTAGAGCGCTTTATGCGCAGCTTGCTTGCAGTCGCTGAAAAGGGCATAAAAGTCTATCTGCTTTTTGACGACTACGGCAGTATTGGCTTGAAACAGCGTGAGCGGAAACAATTAATACACCATAATATTAACATCGTTTATTACAATCCCTTACGCTCTCATAGCACTTTATATAATTTATATCGCATATTTTGGCGTCATAAATACCGCGCTTTGTATCGTAATCACAGGAAATTATTGTTAGTCGATGAAAAAATTGCGTTTGTGGGTGGTACAGGATTAACCGATGAGTTTGACCCTACCCATGATCCTGAGAAACGTTGGCGCGAAACAATGATAGAGATAATGGGACCGGTAATAATCGATTGGCAACAACTTTTTATGGAAAGTTGGAATAATTACGCCAGTGAACCACTAGTCTTACCTACAATCGTGCCCGAATCATTCAGCAATGGTCAATTGGGTCGAACCACTGTAAACGAAGCCTCCCGATGGAGTGGTATTCAGCGAACATTGATTAAACGTATTCACAACGCTGAACACCAAATCTGGTTTGCTACAGCTTATTTCGTTCCCACATGGCGCATTCGAAAAAAACTGGCGCGCGCTGCCAAGGCTGGGGTTGACGTTCGTCTGTTGCTGCCAGGTCCTATTACCGACCATCCCGGAGTGCGTTACGCCAGCCATCGTTATTACACCAAACTACTCAACAACGGAGTACGAATTTTTGAGTTTCAACCACGTTTTTTCCATACCAAAACTGTATTGTGCGATAACTGGGTGACCATTGGTTCAAGTAATTTCGACCGTTGGAATTTTCAATGGAATCTAGAGGCGAACCAGGAGGTTGAAGACCAAAACATTGCGGATGAAGTAAAACAAATGTTTGAAAATGATTTTAAAGATAGTCGCGAAGTCACCTATAACGAATGGTGCCGTCGCAATATTCGTTTACGTATACTGCAATGGTTTTGGCAAAAAATTGAATTGATATCGATGAAAATCACACATCGGAATCGATCATAGGCTGACAGTAAATACAATGTAGCGTGCGCCGTGCGCACGTGGTGTTTGTAGCTATTGCTCGAAGAATTCGCGCGCATGGGAACGAGGTGCAAAGTTACTTTTCTATTGGTAGGATTCGTGTTCCTTAGCCCAACCTACGAAACTGAATAAAAATGAGGTGCTATTCGGTCTCTAATTATTTAGAGCGCTCATACCCATCTTAGAACCACCTTTATGATACAAATGCGTTATCACTACTCTACCCTTTTGTTTTTTTGCTCCAATCTGGATTGTACCACTAACAATATGCGCTTTACTGTTCATAGTGGTAACAACAATCACTTTCAAATTGCCTCGACCTTTGGCTAGACCGGCTTTATATGTCCAATTAAGAGCCTTGATATGCATTTGCCGGTCGGTTGTTTTCGAAAACAAATCAATATAATCACGTTGGATTTCTTTTAAATTATTTTTATCATTAGTCTTGGCATTTGCAGCGAATAATGTACCAAGAGTTTTTATATCTCCTTCATTATAGGCTTTGACAAATTTATCTATGACAACAGAAAGTTCGGCTTTGGTGGGTAAATTAGAGGTTTTATTTTTCGCTGTAGCGCCAGTGGACCTCCGCGCCGTTGCTTTTCCAGAAGATTTCTGATTAGCAGACACTGCCACTTTTTGTGGATTTGGCTTTACGCTTGACGCTTTTGTTTTCGATGATACATTTTTTGATTTCGTACTTTTTTTAGCAAGCTTGGTTTTTGAAGGTATCTTTTTAGATTTTTTAGCCGTGGTTTTCCGCGTCTTTTTCTTGCGTTTCGTCACCTTGGTTTTTTTCGATAATACTTTCGGCTTTACTATTTTTACTTTGGGCGCAATTAACTTTAAGTCTGCAACAAACAATTTTCCTTGTATTAATTGCAATTCAATTTGGGTATCTGAAGTAATGGTTTCTTTACCCTTGCCATTTTTTAAAACAAAATTGGACTTGTATTTGCCACTACCAACTGCTTTATCACCTACAATTTTCCATTCGAGATCATTAAAATCAATATAGCGCTTTGAGCTTTTCTTAAACATCTTTTCAAGATGCGTCTTGAGTTTACCAATGTCGTCTAATTCGGATACCCCATCAAACATATACAATTCAAGGATTTTTTCGGTGTGACCGGCCTTATAGGCAGCAACGTATTGATCCAATACTTTATTAATATCCGTTTCTGAAATGGTTATTTCTGGCTCTTCCGTTACGGTAACTTGTTCATTTTCCTCCGTTAGTGAAGCGACTCTAGCCTCATCGAGTATTTCTTCAATGGACGCGGCTTCCATTTGGGAAGGGTCAGGACCATATTCAGGAACCGAAACTCCCATTGCAACAGCAAGTTTTATTAAGGAATTTTGTGATTCACCTGCCGCTTCGTTGTCTCTAAAGGCTGAAATGGATAATTCTTGTTTGGCAATTTCATCCTTTACAAGAAAAGAAACATTTTGGAACCACTCTGTGTCGGACAACTCAGCAGTCGATTGCTTATCTAATTTTTGTAATTTTTCAATAAAAGTACTTATGTATACCTCGTCCCAATTCCGCTCTCTAATTATTAAATTAGCGACTTGCTCTAACTCAATATGATTAACACTTGTCGCAAGACTGTTAATTCCTCTATCGATTGGTAGGACTTTATTTTTGGCGTCATCTCCTGCATCCAATAAAGGGGGTGCAGACTTCTCGACGAGGGAACTGTAAGACGTGCCGGATATCTGCATTAGCGCATAACTACCTAGCGCAAGGGAGCAAACAACAAGCAAGGATAAAATAATAGTGGGCTTTTTTATTTTTTTGGCGGATTTTACTTCGATAGTCTCGAAATCGCCTTGATTTAAAACAATTTCTTCTGCTTCGTTCGTATTGTCTGAACGGCCAGCAGCTCCGGAGCGATCTTCGCGACGCCGCCGACGGCGTTCAACACGA
>Ga0316187_10002762_pt1 | contig 15296 bp, 13 predicted proteins | sample CroRivburrow1_MG_FD_204927 | JGI IMG/M metagenome (GOLD analysis project Ga0316187, IMG submission 204927) | Coastal sediment microbial communities from Maine, United States - Cross River worm burrow 1 | ecosystem: Environmental > Aquatic > Marine > Coastal > Sediment | place: USA: Maine... | reverse complement strand
AGATTGTGTGGCACTCCCCGTATTACCATAACTATCTGTCACACTCCATGTGACAGCGGTGACACCGACAGGGAACGGCCCGCTGTCATTCACAGTCGGAGTTAAAGCCCCATCGACAATATCTGTCGCTGATGCTGTGCCCAGTGCTGCCGTCGTGAAAACTCCAGTCGCCTCAATCGGACCTACATTGGCAGGTGCAGTTACTGATGGCGGCGTGGTATCAATAATTGTAATGGTTTGATTCGCCGGGGTTGCAGTATTATCCATATAATCCGATACATTCCAGACCACACTGTGTGAACCAATATTGAATGGCCCTGAAGGTGTTGCCGCTGCAACCAATCCAGTTGCCACATTGTCTGTCACGCTTACCGAAGCATCGATATCGGTCACTGCGGTTGTCACACCAGTCGCTTCAATGGTCACGGATGCAGGCGCTGAAATAACCGGTGCAACTGTATCCATGCTCAGCAAAAACATGTCTGAATTACCAACTTTCGCATTACCATCCAGTTCGCTGGTGGTGTTTCCTGTAATATAGATATCACCAGCCGCACTGATTGCGATCCCCTCAGCTGTATCTGAAGCTCCACCACCGAGCAGGCGGCTCCACGCTTTTACACCCGCTGTATCAAAGCGTGTTAGAAAAACATCAGCGCTTCCTGCGTTGGCATTGCCGTCCAGACCTCCCGATGTATAACCGGTAACATATATATTCCCTGTGGCATCAGCAACCACATCCCTTGGGTAGTCGTGTGCTGCCGTGCCCCATTGCCGAGTCCAAATCTTGGTTCCAGCTGAATCATATTGAGTCAGAAACGCATCATAGCCACCAGCGCTTACATTACCATCCAGTCCACCAACAGTATAACCAACAACATATATATTTCCTGCGGCATCGGCAGTCACGGCATTTGGATAATCGTGTGTTGTTGTGCCCCATTGCCGAGTCCAAATCTTGGTACCAGCCGAATCATATTGGGTCAAAAATGCATCATTACCACCAGCACTTACATTGCCGTCCAGACCTCCCGATGTATAACCGGCAATATAAACTTTACCTGTGCTGTCGGTGATTATAGTTAAGGGAATGTCATCTGATACTGAACCAAGCTGCTGCGTCCAAATTTTATTGCCAGCTGAATCAAATTGAGTCAGAAACGCATCATTACCACCAGCACTTACATTGCCGTCCAGACCTCCCGATGTATTACTGGCAACATATATATTCCCTGTGGCATCAGTAGCCACATCCCTTGCGTAGTCTTGTGTTGCTGTGCCCCATTGCCGAGTCCAAATCTTGGTGCCAGATGAATCATATTGGATCAGAAATGCATCGAAACTACCTGCACTTACATTGCCATCCAGCCCACCACCAGTAACCCCTGTGATATACACGTTTCCAGCCAAATCTGTGGCCACGCTGAATGCCTGATCAGCCGCAGTTGTACCAAGTTGCCGAGTCCATAACTTAGCTCCCGTCGAGCTGTATTTTATCAGATATCCATCCCATCCTCCTGAGCTGACATTGCCATCCAACCCTCCCAAAACCATGCCTGTAACATATACATTTCCCGCACTATCGGTGGCTGTTTTAAAGCCCTGTGTGGTTGTCGCCGCCACACCATGTTGAACACTCCATTCGGTTTGCGGGCGAATCAGATAATTAGCCGTCTGTACTGCTTCCTGAGTCCCAAACGTATCGATGCCGAAAAACTTGAGCGTTTTATCAACATCAACCAATACCGGGGCCGTATAGAGCGTGGACAGGTTGGTTGGCGTAGTGTTATCGGTTGTATAATAGATTGAGGCTTGAGTGCCATCACCATTAAGCATCACCCCCTGCTTGAGCGAGTAGGTGCCTGCAGCCTGTGCTGGAGTAGTGACCGGTGGCTGGGCGGCTGTATCAAGAACAATCGAAGCATTGGCATGCTCATAACCCATACCTCCACCACAACATGTCCAGAAATATTGACGTTGAATGCGAATCGATTTGGTCCCCTCGTTGGCACTCAAGGTCCATGGGATCGTTGTAGTACCGGTAGGAAATGTCTGCGATATTGCGCCTTCGCTAACAGTGATCGCGCCTGTGTTTCCACCAGTATTTAATGTGATCGTAACATTCTGAACCGATGTAATAGCCGCACCGCCATTGATTGATGCGGTTACAGCTGCTCCTGCATGTAACGGCACAAGACAGATCACCATGACAAGTGGCACTATGAATTTTAATAGTTGATTTAGATGCATGCTCTCTCCCCAGAAAACTTAACAATTTAGATTCCACGAATTAGAACAGCTTTAATGAATGGCCGAATCACCCATTTGGGTGAGAGAATGAAGAAAATTAGAAAAAGGTTATGAAATGAGCCGCGCTCCAGCTAGGCAACTCCGAATTAAAGGTTACCAATCAGAGAGAGAAGCCATGAAAGTGATACAATTAAAACAGTGGCTCCCACCAACAGAGTTTTCTCTTTTTTATTTTGCATACTTCTTCGCTTCATATGCAAAAACTAATGGCTTCTGACTGTTCGCACATCACCCATTTGGGTGAGGAAATGAAAATAGTTAGAAAAAGGTTATGAGGTGAGTCGACTTAATATTTTCTGCCAGTGGGAAAATAGTAAAAAGTGTGCATCTTCAGAAAGGAACTCCGGACTACAACCGGGAATAACTTCAGCAAGATACTGGCCCATCGCCGGAGGCACATTGATATCCTTCATCCCCTGCCAGAGATAGGTTTCACAGCCGATATCACCGAGCTGAAAACCCCACGACTGTGGATAAAGAAGCATATCGGAAACAATGCCATCGACACCTGAGCGAACCGCTTCATCCATGTTGTTTCTGTACATCCCGGCCAGCGGTTCGGAATCAAACAGGCGGGTATCCTCTTCCGGCAAACCTGCAGTCATGATCTGGTACAACGCCTCACCGCTACTTACCAGAGCTTCAATCTGAGCTCTAAAGGTGACCGGGTCAGCAAGAGCCAGTGCATACAGCGCTTTGCTCTGCTCATTCATGCCATCTGTGCCATTGGGATTATCAAAAGGAGCCACACTACTGACAAGGCCAAGGCGGCTGACTCGCTCAGGTAACTGGCATGCACAGGCCATCGCATAGGGGCCGCCACCTGAGAAACCGATCACAGCACAGGAGTCCAGAGCCAGAACATCCAGCAGTTGCTCAACATCATCGGTCCAAGAGAGGATTGTACGTTCAGGAGCACTATCCGAAGCGCCGTATCCGGGTCGATCCGGTACAATCAATCGTATACCCAACGTTTCCAGTATGCTCTGATCCGGATGGCACTCCAGCCGTGATCCGGGGGCACCATGAAACAGCAACAGAGGTGTTCCGTTCTGTTTACCATACTCCAAAAAGCCGAGTTTCCGGTCATCGGAAAGGGTAATGATGGAGAGGCTTTTCATAGTGCGGCCGGACTGGTCAGAATAATATTCACAAGCTCTGCCTGCCGGCTGCAGCCTGTCTTTTCAAACACGGTCTTAAGATGACTTCGGGCTGTATGGATACTGATCCGGTAAAAACTGCATATCTCACTGAGAGAGTGCCCCATCGCCAGTGCAGAAGTTAGCCTTGCCTCTGCTTCAGTGAGCCCGTAAAGCATTCGGATGATCTCCACATTAGGCTGCCCTGTTTGCGATGGCGAACCGATAAAAACAGCTGCGGCAGCCCGCCTGTGCAGAAAAGAGAGCTGATCCTGGTTCCGACCGCTCAGGGGAATGACAAGAATAGAGACCGGCTTCATATCTCCCAAACTACTTATCAGGCTCATCGCCTCGCCTGCTGCGGTCGCTCCATCTGACAGGTTGCCGGTCGCATTGAATATGATCTGCTGGAGTCTCGCACTCTCACTGAGACTGGATGCGATCAACTTACCAGACACCAAACTCAGGCCCTCTTGGGCTGCAATGATCTCATCCGCTTTTTTGTTCAGGTGGAATGCCACACCCTCTTCATCAAGCAGCAGAATTCCGACACTCAGCTGATCAAGTGACTCCTCGATAATGTCACCGTGATGTTCAATCTTTGCAATATGCTGATTGATTTTGAAGGCACGCTGAAAATGGGGGATTAACCGGTTAAACTGATCAATCTCCTGTTGACTGAAATCACCTGCCTCTTTCCCACGCTGAACAATCACCTGATAAGCCAGTGCATGATCTCGCATGGCAAAACCGCCAAGGGTGTAATACATCCCATTTTTAACCAGCATATCATTAAAAAATTCGTGCTTCTCAGCCTCTTTGTACGAAATCGCAACCTGCCCCGGATAAAACTTTCCGGCAGGATATCGCTTAAGTGCAGGTCTGTAGGGATCGACGTGAATATAGTGTTCACGGTAGGATTTCAGATAGGCCTCATCATGACCAAAAGTACAACCCATCAGCGCCTCATCATTGACTACATCAGAGACCCGGAACACTGCTGCCTTGGAGCGCATCGAATCAGCAAGCAGCTGCAGCAGTCCCGGCCAGGCATCCCTGTTCATGGCTGACTCATAAATCAGCCCAACCAGATCTGAATGCTTCTGCCCGATTTCACTCAAAAAAGACTTGCCTCCAACGCTATCAATTGGCTTATCATACTATTGACTGCAAATGGTGAATATCACCCGAACGGGTGAGCCAGAGCAGAACCAGAATGCCGATGGCAAACATTCTTTGCGGCGAGTAGTGAACCGTCATGAGTGACAGTCAGATAGCAACAAACATGTGATAGAAAATAGCCGTATCATCCGTGTTACGAACCCCTGAATAAGGTTGAAATCCAAAGGGTTATTGAACCATTAGCGCCTATGTTCGTATATAGCATGAATATGCTAGTGGTTTTTTTACATCGGCTTCGGAGCATCCTGCCCTTTGCCTTCATATCGTTTCGCAAGAGCGCGGTCTTGCTTCACTTACGGCTTCGCTTTGCTCTGCCGCCCCACTTCCTGTGGGGTGTTCTTATAAAAAAGGGCCGCACAATGTGCAGCCCTCTATCTATTCCGCCTAAGGTATTGACTTACAGAGCCTTTAACCGCTCCCCTGCAGCTTGCAGCTCAGCAAGTTTAGCCCGATTCTCTTCAAGGTCGGAACGAACCTTGGCGACTACCGCTTCCGGTGCACTATCGACAAATTTCGAATTGGAGAGTCTACCTTCAAGTGAAACGACATCCTTCTCGACCTTGGCGAGATTCTTTTCGATACGTGCCAGCTCTTCTGCCACATCAACCAGTCCGGCCAATGGCAGATAAACAATCGCATCAGCCAGTGGTGCAACAGCAGCGCCTTCGACTTCTGTGCCCTCAGGCAGCCACTCAAGTGACTCAAGTCGTGCCAGACTAATCAATGTCTTCTGCTCTGTTTCAAGCTCGCCGCGAACCGCATCGGAAGCGGCAATCTGCGCGATGATCTTCTTGCCCGGAGAGACATTCATCTCACCACGGATCGAACGAATCGCAGAGACCAGCTCCATCACCCGGTTCATACGCGCAACAGCTGCTTCATCACTATTGTAAGTGCCAACCCAGTCGGAACTCACCAGTCGTTCATCCGCACCATGCAGTTCCTGGAAGAGTGCTTCGGTAATGAATGGACAGATCGGATGTAGCAGTCGCAGCCAGCCATCGAGCACGGTCAGCATCACGGTTTGCGTTTCACTCTTTTCCGCTTCACTGCCCTTATAGAGAGAGACTTTCGACGCTTCAACATACCAGTCGCAGTAGGTGCCCCAGATAAAGTTATAGAGCGCTCCAGCCGCTTCATTGAAACGGTACTCGGTTAGCGCCTTCTCCACTTCACGGGCGGTACGATTAAGCTCGGTCAACACCCAGCGATTCACATCCGATTCAGGCTTCACAGCTGTATCAACGACTGCATCACCACGGTTCATGAAGACAAAACGAGATGCATTCCAGATCTTGTTCATGAAGTTACGGTTGGACTCGATCCGTTTCACATCCATCTTCACATCACGACCCGGTGTCGCCATGTGCGCCAGTGTGAAGCGCAGTGCATCGGCACCGTATTGATCAATAATCTCCAACGGATCAATCACGTTACCCTTGGACTTGGACATCTTCTGTCCCTGCGCATCACGGATTAGTGCATGGATATAGATATCTTTAAAAGGAACCTTGTCGGTGAACTTCATGCCCATCATGATCATCCGTGCAACCCAGAAGAAGATGATATCAAAACCGGTTACCAGTACGTTGGTCGGGAAAAACTTCTCCATCTCCGTGCTGTCATGTGGCCAGTCCAGCGTTGTGAATGGCCAGAGACCTGATGAGAACCACGTATCGAGCACATCTTCATCCTGACGGATGTTTTTAGAACCACATCCGCCACAACACTCAGGTGTGCCACGGTCTACGGTAATATGATCACAATCCTCACAATACCATGCAGGTATTCGATGCCCCCACCAGAGCTGACGTGAAATACACCAGTCCTGAATATTACGCATCCATTCGAAGTAGGTTTTTTCCCAGTGCTGAGGCACAAAACGAATCTCTCCATCTTCCACAGCCTTGATCGCCGGATCAGCCAGATCCTGAATAGCGACATACCACTGGTCGGTGAGGTAGGGCTCGATCACGGCATGTGAACGATCTCCACGACCCACCTTATGTTCGTGATCCTCAACCTTGTAGAGCAGCCCTTCAGCCTCAAGATCGGCCACCATGCGCTCACGCGCTTCGTAACGATCCAGACCACGGTACTGTTCAGGAATAATCTCATCCTCATTGATGTGAGCACAATTGGTAAAGATATTGATCAGCGGAAGATCATGACGTTTGCCGACCTCATAATCGTTAAAGTCGTGCGCCGGTGTAATCTTCACACAACCGGTTCCAAATTCAGGATCAACATACTCATCAGCAACCACGGGGATCGTACGATTACAGAGTGGCAGGATAAGCTCTTTACCAACCAGATCTTTATAACGCTCATCATCCGGGTGCACCGCTACCGCACCATCACCGAGCATGGTTTCAGGTCGGGTGGTAGCCACAATCACATGTTTGGATGGATCATCTGCGTGCGGGTACTGAATGTGCCAGAAGTGGCCCTGCTCTTCGTCATGTACCACTTCCAGATCAGAAACTGCGGTTTCAAGAACCGGATCCCAGTTCACCAGCCGTTTACCACGGTAGATCAGCCCCTCTTCAAACAGGCGAACAAACACTTCACGAACTCCATTCGATGAGGACTCATCCATGGTGAATCGTTCACGCGACCAGTCGAGCGACAGACCAAGACGTTTCATCTGCCCGAGAATCATGCCGCCGGATTCGCCCTTCCACTCCCATACTTTCTCAACAAACTTCTCACGACCAAGGTCACGACGATGCACGCCCTGTGCATCAAGCTGACGCTCCACAACCATCTGCGTAGCAATACCTGCATGATCCAGACCCAACTGCCAGAGCACAGACTTGCCCTGCATCCGCTGCCAGCGAACCAGCATATCCTGAATGGTATCGGAGAAGGCATGGCCCATATGCAGGCTGCCCGTCACATTCGGTGGTGGCAGGGTAATACTGTAGTGCTCATCAGCATCAAGTCTCGGTTTGAACGCATCCGAATTAATCCATTGATCACTAATGGCAGGCTCAAAAGTTTGTGGATCGTAGGTTTTAGCGGGTTCAGTCGCTGGGTTGCTCATCTTCTCTATTCCTCTGAATTCTTATCAGTTTCAGTCTGTTCGGCATCTCTCATCTCTGCCAGATGATGGTAGAGCGAGTGCTTAATCATGTTCGGCAATTCACGCTGAAGCTTCTCGATCACATCATCAGCCACCTTCTCCATAATCGATTCCAGGTGGTCGTGATTAACATGTAGCAGCGTATGTTGTTTCGCTTCAGCCTCGTCGATCTCAGCCGCTTCAGGATCATCAAGCTCGGTTTCATCAGATGATTGCTGATCCGAGGGCGGGTGAGCGCCCGGAACGATGGAGAGAAGGCTTCTCTGAGGATTATTTACAAGCATATCTTCAGTCAGCACTACTCGCTGCATGGTGACCCGTTCATCGGCAGGATTATCTTCGTCGCCCTCTTCTTCCGAAGCGTCGACTAAATAATCATCTGAAGAGTCATCAGCATTCAACGTATCAGACCCAACAGCTTCATCCTGATGCCAATCCCCTTCGGAGTCGGGTTCTGATTCGACCTCAGCGTCGGCCACTATTTCTGCTTCAGCTTCAGCTTCCACCTTCTGCTCAGGTTCAGCCTCGAGTACGACCTCAACTTCAGCAGCAGGTTCATCGATGGTTTCGGCAGGTTCGGAAGATTCCATCTCTGGCTCGGAGGGCTCATCTACTAGCTCCTGAAGCTCAGCTTCAATCTCCTCGATAGAGACATTTTCATCAACGTGATCATCATTATGACTCTCGCCTTCCCGCAACAGCTGGTTAAGGCTGTCGAGGATATCGTCGATGTCCCGCTCTATACTCATTGGCGCATGGTACGAAAGCTTGGCTATATGAGCAAAGCATTATGTCTGTTTGCTTCCACTTCCGAGATAAGTTGGTTCCATATCAAGCTGGCGATAGGTGCGAAATCTTTCACGAGCCGCCTGCTTCAATCCATCATCCCAACCATCGACAAAATCGACAATATGGGAGAAATCCGAGAGATCGGTTGGCACTTCCAGACAGCCGTTGATCAGTACTTGTGGAGCATTATCCCGATTGATTTCGGTAGAGAGGAGCATCGGCTGTTTTGCATTCTCTTCTGCATCTTCGCCGGCAATCCCGTGAGCCAGAAATGATTCCGGGTGAATGGTCCAGAGCCGTTCATCGAGTGTCGCCATGAATGCAGGATCGGGGCAGAGAATCAAAACATGCGGCTCCAGTCGATTGCGGCGAAGCAGCAGTTTAGCAATACCCTCAATTCGATCAGCCTGCTCAAGTTGTTCGAAGTGGACTTTGGTTTCCGCTGGCTGACTATCACTCATTGTTAAACTTCCGTTTCCAGAACTGCATCAGAATCACCAGTACAGCAATCGGCATCAACAGGGTCACCGGCACGGCCGTTGATGGCTGAATCTTGTATCCCAGTCCCAATACCGCCGCCTCAATCATCAGGATCACTGCCGGTACTTTCCATGCCCAGTCGCTCTTCTCCCACTCATATGAAGGCAAACGCATCATCCAGTGTGATGCCGCAGACATCGAAGCCATACCGATACCAACACCCATCCAGACATCGACTGGAAAATGGACACCACCATACACACGACCATAAGCCGCCAGCGCAAACAGACCTGCAACCGCCCAAGAGCGCCAGTCATCGCGCTTCCAGAGAATGAGAGCCAATAGAATCATCACGCCGCATGAAGTGGCATGGCCGGATGGGAAGCTGTGTGATTGAAGGGCTGCCCCAAGCACGTGGACGTTCTCCATCACTGCAGGAGGCCTTGGCAGATCAAAAATGCGTTTCAGGATTTGAGCGATAAGACCTGAGGCAATAAATCCGATCAGGCCTGCGATACCGAGACGAAGATTGAACAGCATCACACAGGAGATCGCCAGTGCAATCACCAGCCCATCACCAAAGCCGCTAACCAGCCCCATCACCGCATCCGCCCATCCGGCATTGGCACCGTTGAGGATCACAAACAGTTCATGGTTCCATACCCCGATCGGTACAGCAGCAAGAAGGAAGTAGGCACCAAACATAATGCCTCTGAAACAGGCTGGTTTCATCAGTTACCCTTCACGATTGAGTAGATAATCAACTACGACGCGCACACCAGCACCTGTTGCACCCACAGGCGAGATATCGGTTCCCTTCATGTTCCAGGCCGTGCCTGCGATATCCAGATGCGCCCACGGCACATCTTCAACAAAGCGGGAGAGGAAACATGCAGCGGTAATGGTGCCCGCCTCACGCCCTCCGATATTTCTAATATCAGCGATCTTGCTCTTGATCTGCTCCTGATACTCTTCATACATCGGAAGTTCCCAGACACGATCATGGGTATGATCACCGGAAGCCTTCAACCCCTCTTTTACTTCGTCACTGGTTCCGACCAGGCCGGTGGCCTGAGCACCGAGTGCAATCACGCAAGCGCCGGTCAATGTAGCAAAGTCGATAATCTCGGCAGGCTTCTGCTCCACCGCATAGGCCAGTGCATCACAGAGAATGATCCGCCCCTCTGCATCGGTGTTGAGCACTTCGATGGTCAGCCCTTTGTAACTGGTGATGATATCACCCGGCTTATAGGCAGCGGCACCGAGCAGATTCTCAGTCGATGGAATCACACCGAGAAGATTGGTCTCAAGGTTCAGTTCGGTGGCAGCTTTGAAGATACCCAGCACACTTGCTGAGCCGCACATATCAAACTTCATCTCATCCATCGCCTGACCCGGCTTGATCGAAATACCACCGGCATCAAAAGTTAGCCCCTTACCGACCAGTGCCACGGGTGCATCGCCCTTCTTTCCACCGCTGTATTCTAGCACGATAAAGCGCGGCTCTTTCGCCGAGCCCTGATTCACTGCCAGCAGAGCTGTGAACCCGGCCTTCTCAATCGCCTTTTTGTCCATCACGGTCACTTTCAGGTTCTTGTGTTTCAGGCACTTCGCCTGATCACCGAGGAATTCAGGCGTACAGACATTGCCCGGCTCATTGGCCAGATCACGGGCAAAGTTGGTGCCCTGAGAGACAGCTCTTGCCACTACAACTGCAGCTTCCGCATCATCGAGATCACGGCGTGAGGTGACCATGATGGTCGCACTTCTCAGCGCACGTTTATTCTCTTTTTTCTCGGTCTGATATTTGTCGAATGTGTAGAGACCGAGCCAGATGCCTTCGGCAACCGCCTGCACCTTGTCTGCGGTTGAGGCATCTTTCACGTCCAGCTCCGGCAGATAGAGCGAGACATCACGAGCGCCGCTCTTCTCAAGTTTGCGTGCCACCTTGGCAGCCAGTGCTCTCAACTTCTGAAGGGTCAGCTTCTTCTCATCGCCTGCCCCGATCAGCATCACACGCTGGGTGTGAGTGCCCTCAACATCATAAAGGGTCCGCATTGATCCGTAATCACCGGAGATATCGAACTTTCTCAAAAATGAAGTGACCGCCTTGCCGGTCGCTTCCTGCAACTCTTTGCCGGACTCGGTCAGCTTGCGATCATCCAGCAGTGGCAGCACCACCGCATCATCACGCTGCTTGTCTGCATTGCCGGTTTTTACATCAATCTCGATCATGGTTTGAACCTCTGGGAAATGTCATCTCTCTACCCGCTGACGAAGATAGAACAATCAGACCAAAAGAAAAGTTTTTTTGATAATTTTGCCAAAAACAGCACTTGAGCACTGTTTTTCACATATTTTTACAAAATACCCATCAAAAAAGGGCCCCAAAAGGCCCTTTTCAAGAAAGTTTTTTTGTAAAATTTTCTCGCTTTCAGAGTTTTTCCGCCAAAACACCAAAATTCTGCAATAATCTTTCCGATGAAATTCGAACGTCCGCTTTCGGCCAAAAGCGGACATTCAGCTTGAAGCTTTTTACATTAATCAAGTCGATGTCTTGCAAATTGGTCAGAGGTTGTGCCCATCGAAGATTAGCTGTCAGTTCGCTTCAAGTAGTTCGTGACCGTACGAATTATCTATGATGCATCGCCAGAGGTTGTTTGCATCCTTTTTGAACACATAGGTCGCTTTCCGTTCCAGCTCCGGAAGGTTCTTTGCACGGATCACCGTTTTGGCTAAAACTAAGGCAGTGTCTTCTGTCTCTAAAATTTCCATGTCCAACTGCCAGACCTCCAGCGAGTGTTCAAAATGATCCGCGACCCTCATAAATGCCCTTTTGATCTGCGCTTTGCCTATGGCATTCATTCCTGGCTGAATAACTAAAACCGCATCATCGGCGTATATATCAATCAGGGTGTCGAAATCTTCATGGTTAATGGCCGCATCAGCCTGGTTGATAAGTTGCACTACCGGGTGTGTCTTCATCACTACTTCTCCTTTTCTCATGTTATTATTATGTGGGTTGGCCATGTCTATTGGCGCTCCCGGCTGACTGCATGTAAAAACGAATAGATATCGAGTGTTGATTTCAGGTGATACACTTGTTTACCGGGCTCCGAGCCCGCTATGTATTGTCGATACCTAGGAGTCAGTCGACGATGACATAGCCATAGTACTCGATAGCTTTTTAACGAACTGGCCAGGATGGGGCTGTTTTCCGGCCAGCCTTCCGGATTCACGAACAAACCCTTGAACAGTCGTTTGCTAACCCACCATGTATGTGTGAGAAGTGGCAGGTCGATATAGATGAGCGTATCCGCTTCGGCGAAGCGCTCCCAAGCCGTAGGGACATCACCAAAGCCATCGATGATCCATTCGCTCCGGCTCAGCAGTTGTCTGTGTTTGTCTAGGTAGTCGTCATGGGGGACTTCTTCGCCGCCAGGCAGATATTGGATCATGTCTACCGGGTACAGCGGTAGATTGGTGATATCGGCTAATTTTCTGGCAAGGGTCGATTTTCCGCCCCCAGTATTTCCGAATATTGCTACTTTTCTCATCTTGCCTCCTATGCTTTCGACTCGATACAGGACTATTTCCTTAGCACTTGCGACTGATACAGATTCAATAGTTTCGGATCATCAATTGAGCCATGATGATGAATCTGGAGCCACCGGCCATTTTTCATTTGATAGGTTCGGCTTGTACGTATGGCTAACTCGAGCACTGTATTACCTTGCTGAAAATGCCCCCTCTCGCGGCCAACGGCGACGAACATATCTCCTGTGCTATGGATGGAGTAATCATAAAACTCCACGTACACCTTTGCCGATCCAATAAATATCTTTTGATAAATCTCGCAAATTGATGCCCAGCCTCGTTTCACATCACCAAGCGGGTTTGACATACTGGCCTCATCCGTCTGATCCCAATTGTTGGCCATTAATTCCAAATCTCCGCTATTAAATGCACGATAAAATTCGACGAGTGCACCCATCGGGGTTGCCGCATTTTCATTAATATTCTCTTGTCCTGTGATAGCTCTATTCGTCATCTGTTAACTCCAGTCATTTTCTCAATACGTTGTATATACAACCATATAAGAAAAAAATATATTACATGATCTTTTTTGTACTCTCTCGAAGCTGTTGTACGAGCAACTCGAGTTTCTGCTTGCCAATTGTGGATACCATCGTCTGATACAGCTTAGCCCCCAACGCCTCTAAGGAGTCGTGGATTTTTGTTGCATCAGGCGTTGGATAGATGTTTTGTGTTCGGCCATCAGTAGTGGCATTTTTACTTCTTGTAACTAACCCTTTTACAACCAAGGCATCAACGAATCTCGTAATAGTTGATTTTTCTAGCCTTAATTCAGTAGCCAGATTTTTCTGAGAAATTCCAGGCTCAGCGAGAACAACACGGAGTAGATACCCGTGAGCAGGGGATAAATCAAATTCATTAAATGCCTCATCCCACTTTTTATTCACCAAACGGGTCAAGGTGTTGATGTTAAAATAGAGACAGCGATCAAACATAAGGTGAATCATACCAAAGATAGTTGTATGTGCAACCGTTTGCATTATGTTCTTAAATCAGATTGCCTTTATCCCTTCAAGAGCCCTACTAAAGAAATTGGAAGGGTGGTGGATGGAAGATAAACATAATGAGTTCGATACTCAGCAGGATGATATATAGCAATTTGATTAGTGGCCGCTTCCGACCATAAACAGGCATTCATTTCACTAAATTTTATTTGGAGCTCCTTCTTGAAACTGCGACACTCCCTCTGGAATGATTTCCCATTCTGCTTTGGAGCCAACGTAAATGTGCATCCCAATTTCCACATCAGGGTCACCATTCACACAGCCCAATGTGATACCGTGAATGCTCCCGTCGAATACCCCGCAAATAGTTGATCCACAAATTTTGCAGAACTGCAATCCAAAACCATGCTTGCCGACATACGAAGTCAGCAAGTTCTCTCCAGATAGCCATTTGAATTCGGATGGTTCTACTAATGCGTATGCTGATGCTTGGGAGCTAAACGCTTTTCTACACCTTGAGCAATGACAAGAGCGAGCATCTCGAAGTTTACCTTCGATTTTATATTTCACTCCGCCACAAAAGCACTCACCTGTTATTGACATTGTATGACCTCTCACTGCCCCAGTCTAAGAGAGCGACTATAGTCTAAAATCCCAATGTCCGCTTTTGGCCGAAAGCAGACATTCACAATTTATGTAAAATGGGCTACCCTCATCTTAACTTGGTTGGCTAGAGGGAGGAGGAATCATGGGTAGTAGTGTGCGCGAAGAGAGACGAGAAATTTCTCCAGATGAAGCCAAAGATAACTTTGGGATTTGGACACTCCATCACGAAATGGAACCCAATGGTGAAAGACGATTCCGGTTATATAAAGATGATGGCACAGGTTACATTCGAACAGAGAGTGGTGATGATGTAGGTAAATGGCAGGAAGGGCATTCGCACAAAAAAATCATAGAGACATACATTGTCCAACACGGATGGATTGGCTTTGCTGAATTAATTGATGGTAGTTTGAAAGTTCAAGTTCTTCGCGAAGGGGCCATTGTTACAACCAAGCCGGGAATAAAACATAATGTATATATGTCTGCTGGAGCAACCATTCACACAGTTAAACATGGGGCAGGAGATGGAGAAGATCGTGAATCTGACGAGAACATCACACTACTTACTTCAAGCTTGACTGAATCAGACATTGCCACTGTAGCTCGAAAATCAAAGGCCAAAGATCACGCAACTGTGCCTTATGATGAAGAATATCGTCACTTCGACAATTTAATTTGGAAGCTTCCAGGCTGGTCAACAGCAGTATTTTTAGGTACGGCCGCTGTTTTGGGCCAAATAAATGCTGGGAAAATCCAGTTATTAATCCCAAGTATAGGTTCGAACACCTTAGTAATTGGCTTCTTAGCCATAATGTTCATGTTCTTACTCGGGATATCCCATGTTCTTTTTCGATTCCGTCGCCATCAAATCCCACTGAAGAAATATTCTAGCACGCCTTGGTATTGTTCAGCTTCAACATACCTTCAATTGTTCGTAACTATTCAAGCATTTTCAGTTTGTTTCATCGTGTTAACAGTAATAGGAATCCCAGCACTACAGGCCACACTGATTTGTGCTCTTTCCATCATTAGTTTTTCTATTCTACAAGAGTGCACCCTTCGAAAGGGTGGCGAACCTCATAATCCCGACAATTGAATTAGCTCCGGCTTAACGAACTGAATCGTCTGATTGTCCGCTTTTGGCCGAAAGCGGACATTCGTGCA
>Ga0316187_10002761_pt1 | contig 15297 bp, 12 predicted proteins | sample CroRivburrow1_MG_FD_204927 | JGI IMG/M metagenome (GOLD analysis project Ga0316187, IMG submission 204927) | Coastal sediment microbial communities from Maine, United States - Cross River worm burrow 1 | ecosystem: Environmental > Aquatic > Marine > Coastal > Sediment | place: USA: Maine... | reverse complement strand
GGTTGGCAGCCTCTGCCATCTTTCTAGCGCTATTCAATTCTTGAGTTCGCCGCAAAACCCGTTCCTCCAATTGCTCGTTGATTTCGTGTAATTCCCTCTCGGCACGCTTGCGCTCAGTGATGTCACGCGCGGTGCCATATAACATATTCTCAGATTCATTCATGAAACCTGTCCACGATAACCAGCAAATTGAGCCATCCTTGCACATGTAGCGATTCTCGAAGTTATATGTCACTTGATGCTTCGCGTCTTCCAACGTTGTCATCCGGTCTTCCGGGACAATAAATTCAATGAATGGTTTTGCCAGAAGCTCTTGTTCTGAATAACCAAGAACTTTGGTAAAGGCAGGATTTATTTTTTTGAAGAAACCATCCATTCCGACGATGCACATCATGTCGCGTGAAAGCATAAAGAATCTGAGGTATTGTTCTTTCTGCATCTCCGTCCGCTTGCGATCGGTGATGTCAGTGGAAATACCACATATGGCATATGGTTGGCCTTTTCTATCATACAAAGGAAATTTCTTGGAAATGTAAAAATGAATGCCATCATCATGTGGAACTTGTTCCTCGCTTTCAACTAATGCATTGAGCCTTATAACCTCCAAATCATTTTTTCTGAAATTATTAGCTACCTCCTCGGGGAAAATGTCATAGTCAGTGAAGCTTTTGATTTTTTTATTGGTCTGATGAAACAGAGTTTCGAAACTTTTGTTAACCAGAAGATATTTCCCATCAATACCTTTTACATAAATAACGGCAGCAGAGGAATCTGTTATAGCCCTGAGTTCTTCCTCGCTCTCGCGAAGTCTCGTGGTTGATATCAAATTGCTCAGGATTTCTGAAATTCTCTGGGCTATAGCCGTAAAAAGATGAATAGCGCCTCTATCATGTATCACTTCCCTTTCACAGTGATGCAGGCCTAATACCCACGGTTCGCCTATTCTCGGTCGTACCACCACCTCCAATTGGGACTTTACTGAAAACATCTCTACAACTTTTTTTGGGACAGGATAGTCACTATCGGCGGAAAATTGTATCGCACAATTCTTCCTGAGCAACATACTGAAGTCCTCAGATACATCGCTGTCCATCTGCATGTCAAAATCCAGCTCTAATAGTCCCGGCCATTCTGGGCGGGTACGCTCCAAGGGTATTTTCCAGAACTGGGCATCGGGATTGCAGGGATACAATAACCATGCGCGATCCGCATCGAAAACTTCAAGTACATAATCCAGAATGTCATTCAGAGAATCTTCCATACTATCTTTGGACAGATTGATGTGCGTAATCTGATCCAGAACATCCAGGACTCGAAGGCGATGCAATAAATCCTCTGGAAGTTGCCGGCTTTTAATCATGGTGGATTCAATTTTGTTGTGCAATTATCAAAGTGTAGGTCTTCATGAGTGTTGATAGGTTTACTCCTATAACCCACAAAACTCAATAAAATAATTCGTCTACATTGCCACAGTCTTTTACCACAGCGCAAATGTGCGTGAATGGACTTTCAAGCAGCCTCCACTTCAGCCAATAGTAAAACAGATGGTTTCTTGAATAATTTCAGGTGTGAATCGATGGCGTTTGTTAATCGTTTAGGGTGCATTCAAGACTGGATTTTCCCCAAAATGGAGTAACCTGCCAGTACATTGCATGGAAGTACTTATGGGTTTAATTTACGATTAATTTTGATTTAGTTTATGGTGTAAAGATTATGGCAGTATATATATATTTCGAACAATAAAGTCCGTCGGAACAGGATGAAAATACAATATGTTCGATCAAAATATTATTCAAAGAATCAATGTAAGATTTTCTCTCAAGTTTGGATAATTTGCCATCTTGTATAATTATATTATCTGTTATCACCCTGTAATTATTCAATAATTCCTGATGCGCCAGTCTGTGCTTAGTAAAATCAAATTTAACCGCTTTAGCAATATTCTCCTCAACCAAAAAGTATTCTGGCAAATAATCAATTAGCTTTTTGATAGCCGCAGACAGGGCGACAAAGTGCTTTACTAAAATTAACTGGTCAATATCTTTGACCATGCAGCTAATTTTCTGATGCTCAGAATCTATGAGTCTGTTTCCGACGCTAAGTGAATTAGGATCTCCTGAAAAACACATATCACTTCCAAAAAATGTAATTAGTGTTATTTTTCAACAAGCTCACTCTAAACTTCAAACCAGTTGAAGACAATCGGCCAGAGGTCTTAGTACGAGCAAGCGAAGTTGTAATACTGCATCTTAAAATTCTGTATTTTTAAGGCAAACCATCATTACTTAAACGTTCATTGAGCTTCTGCCTATGGCACACAGCAAACCTTAATAAATTGTTCGTCTTAGCTCAGCTTTGGCTGAGAAGTTGTCTAATCGCGTCAGCATCTTCGACGGCCATTATGGAACATTGGAGCAGTACATAATTGCTTCTGTTTTTTTGATCTAAACCGGCCATTCTAAAATGGTTGCTATGTGTCATATATGCCCGTTGATTTAGATGACGTAACGTCTTGCACATCTGAAATGATGCTGTGCCATTGCATGTGGTCTTACACCCTTTCCATACTAAGCTTAAGACTTTTGACGGATTGTGTTTGGCAGGCATGAAAAGTAAGATCATTGAGAATAAATCAATGATCGCTAAAAATAATTAAACGCGTCGATCATTTAGCCTGCAAAACTGTATTTAAAGATTCATCTATGGATGGTTCTTCTACCTGATATCCATCAACCCAATGAGCAAAAAAATCAATAAATGGTTGCTTCTGGCAGAGGAATACTTACGCGCTGGAGCTTATGTCAATGCGCAAAAACTGTTATGCAAAATCATCAGCAAAGATCGCAATAACGTCGCTGCGTGGTTGCTGTATGGACAGGTGCACGGTTTCCAGAATGCTCATGCTGATGCAGAACAGGCTTTTTCGCAGGCTATCAGACTCAATCATCGCTTGCTGGAGGCACACGCATATCTGGGTCTAGCTTGCATGAAACAAGATAAGAATGAAAAAGCCATAGTTGCATTCAAGGCGGCACTCGCTATTCAGCCACAACTAAAGATGGCATTGATCAACCTAATCATATTGCTTCATAAATTGGATCGGCAACACGAAGCTTTGCCCTATCAGGAGCAATGGTTGGCGCTAGATCCGCACTGTTGCAGAGCGCATTACAGTGCGGCTGTGTTGTATCAGGAAATTCAACAATTACAAGCTGCAAGAGAGCATTACGAGCAGGTATTGAAGTTAGGTTCTTCAGGTGTTTCGGCCTACTCTACGCAACTTAATCTGGGAGTTGTTTGCTATGGGCTGCGCGATTTTGAGGCATCAATCGCACACAGCCAACAGGCGCTCTCCATCAAACCTGACTGCGCAGTAAGTTATTTCAATATTGGCAATGCTCAGAAAGAACAAGGCAAACTTGACGAAGCTATCGACAGTTTCGATGAAGCGCTAAAGATTGATCCTGATTTTGTTGCTGCAGACAGCAACATCCTGTTCTGTATGAACTACGTGAGGAGATATGATTTACAGCGGATATATGAGCGTCATATCGAATGGGCCGAACGTCATGCTGGACGTTATATTGCTACTGCCACATCGCCCAGTAATATTAGCGATCCCAAGCGCACACTCCGTATAGGTTACGTTTCAGGGGATTTTCGCGAGCATCCAGTTGGATTCTTTCTGGAAGGTGTACTGCAACATCACTCAGCGACTAACTGTGAGATCTATTGTTATTCCAACTCTTCGCAGGAAGATGCGATCACCGCGCGCCTGCGTAGATATGTTCCAAATTGGCGGCAGATCAGTGTATTAAATGATGATGAAGTTGTAGCCATGGTTCGAGCTGATGGAATAGATATTTTAGTGGATCTGTCCGGGCACACTTTGGGTAACCGCTTGCTGGTGTTTGCGCGTAAGCCCGCGCCAGTGCAAGTGACCTGGCTGGGATACCTAAACACCACAGGGTTAAGCAACATGGATTATTTGTTGGCTGATAAAACTTTAGTCCCTGAGCCTCACCGTCAACGATTCACTGAGTCCATCTGGTATCTTCCTGACGCCATGGCCTGTTTTACTCCTCCGGCTGTAGACATTCCGGTAGCGTCATTGCCAGCATTATCGAACGGCATGATCACATTTGGATGTTTTCAAAACTTAGCTAAGGTGGATGACGGTGTGCTGGATGTGTGGGCAGAAATTTTTTCTGCTCTACCGAAGGCAAGGTTGCGTATGCAGTGCAAGCAACTAGGTGATCCGTTGCAGATGGAGTTAATGACTCAACGATTGCAACGTTACGGCATTTCGTTTTCTCAAGTGAGTATGCATGGTCCGATGTCCCGTAAGGGGTATCTGGCTGCACATGCCGAAGTTGATATTATTCTTGATACTTTCCCTTATACGGGCTGCACTACCACCTGCGAAGGGATGTGGATGGGTGTCCCTACCCTGACTTTGGCGGGAGATTCTATGTACTCAAGGCAGGGTGCATGCCTACTTACGGCAGCCGGATTGAAGGATTGGGTAGTAGAGAGCAGACGGGACTACGTCGATCGCGTGCTCACGTTTGCAGGCGACCTGTCCAAGCTAACAGCGCTCCGCACCGGATTACGCGAGCAGATGCTGTCTTCACCGTTAGGCAATGCCTCATTATTCGTGAAAAATCTTGAAGCCGCTTTTCGCGATATTTGGGAAAAGTGGTGCGCATCAGTGTATTGTCAAGTTAACACCTAAGCCCGAAAAAAGCACAATCAAATAATCCCTCTATTATCTGGTGATGTGTAATGTATCGAGTGACAACTACTCTGTCTAAGCAGCCCGTTGGGAGCCGCATATAATATCTTCTGTTTTTTGAAGAAGACATTCTTCCGTGTCAGTTAGTCTAGACACTCAAAATCTAAAATGAAGCGATCATCAGCGACTGAATGGAGGATTTTGCTTACAAAGAGCTGATGAGCTGGATGCATCTTGTACGCTTCCAATGCCTCTCTGCTGGCCAATCTGATGAGCCAGCAATAGCGGTAACGTCCATCCTCCTTGACTACCTTCCCTGTTCGGACTTTGATTACGCCGGGAATAGTTTTTAGAGATTCTTTTCCTTCGCTCATTATGGAGGTAATCTCGCTCTCCGAAAGCGAAGCAGGAATATTGTGGAGTACGATACGTTCCAAATTGCTCCAAACCTTACACTGAGCCAACACCTCTGCAGCCCTCCCGCCACAGCCCCAAAGTTGCATGCATCGTTCGGCTTCTTTGCGAACTGCATCGCGCACGCCTGATACCAGCACGCTGTGGTCACCTTTACGATCCTCAGAGAACTTTTCCCTGATACAGCTGCTAGCAACATCAGCTAGTGCGGTGTAGTAATTGATTTTGGATATACCATTGGCGATCAGACGTCTGAATTGGTCGTCTGTCAGCCCAGATCCTCCATGTACCACCAATGGCACGACGACTGCCTCCCTGATCTTCGCCAGTCTTGCATAATCAAGCCTGGGTGCACCTTTCATGCGCCCATGCACGGTACCAATCGAAATGGCTAGGCAATCTACACCTGTACGTTCGACAAAACCCACAGCTTCGGCGGCAGATGTGTAGGCAAGTTCGCCAGGATGTTGCTTCGAACTCTCACCCTCAACACCAGGTACATACCCTAGCTCTCCTTCAACTGTGACGCCGCAAGCATGAGCCATTTTAACTATATCGCGGGTTTGCCATATGTTATCTGAAAGTGGTAATGCAGACGTGTCTACCATCACACCGTTACACCCGGCGCGAATCGCCCGTTCGGCTGAGGCAATGCTTTTTCCGTGGTCAAAGTTAACGGCTACCGGAATGGATGCACGACTTGCTGCAGCAGTAATCGCCTGCACCAGGAGCTCGAAATCGTAGTGCTCGAAATGAGATTCGATGAGGTTGAGTACAACCGGTGAACGGCAATTTTCCGCCGCCTGCATAATACCTTCCAAAAATTGTAAATTTGCGATGCCAAATGCGCCAATTGCATACTTGTGCTGCTTAGCATGGTTAATCATGTTTGAAAGATTGACGATAGACATGAATTCCCTTATTTTGTAATTGCTGCTTTGCTCATAGTGTTAATCGCTGCACCCACTCAAATGCTGTATGAAGACATGACCAAGCGTGTCAAGTTCTGTAGAATCTCTGAATCATGGATATCACTTGCTACCGCGACCCAGAAATAGCTCGGGAATCCCGAGCACTTGCCGCAACCACATATAACCTTGCGCAAACTTTGTTATCACGCGCAGACTTGGGTAACGTGTTTGTACCAATCCGTTCCATGCAATATCTGGCCATCATTGATGCAGAAGAGATCATTTTCATTGATAGCGCACACAAAGAACAAGTGGAAATCGCTTGGCAAAATTTCCGCCCACAACTCCGTACGGCACTGGATCAGCCAGTTTCATACGAAGTTGTCTACTACCATGCAAAAGCTCCGAAAACCATGGTCAGGTTGCAACAAGAGTTCCCACTTGCACTGCAAATATTATCCCGCAAAGATGCTCCCACCCAAAAAGCTTCTGTCATTAAGTTAATTACTCGTGAAGCGTAAGAGGATGAACATTTTCATATACAGATTATCCAGTCAGACTAGCAAACAGAGCCGGTAACTTTTCGGGTAACCTCTCCACGTTATCAATAACCGTATAGTTATTTTCACCAAAAATACGCTTAACGTATGCGTCGGCATGTGGGTCTAACGTCAAACAGTAGGTAAGCACACCCGTACCGTACAACTCTTCCACTGCTTTCTTCGTGTCATGCCGCAAATGTTGCGGATCACGCTCATCAATATCTGCTGGCTCACCATCAGTAACGAGAAGGATTAACTTTCTTTTTTCCTGTTGTTTCAAGAGATGTTTTCCCGCATGACGAAGGGCTGCACCCATACGAGTGGATAACCCGCCCTGCATACCCGCCAAACGAGTTTTGGCATCATCATCAAAATGCTGATTAAAGTCCTTAAAGCGGAAGTACTGCACATCGTGACGACCATCTGAAGCAAATCCATGAATGGCAAAAGGATCCCCAATACCTTCTATGGCGGTAGCAACCAAGGTGGCTGCTTCACGCGTCAGCTGCAAGATGGTTTTGTCTGAACCTTCCATTGTTTCATTGGTGGATTCGGACAAGTCCATCAACAACACCACTGATAAATCACGGTTATTCAAAACATTACGCATCGTAATGCGGGGACTAGGCTGCTCACCTATACGAATGGCGATCATGGCATCAATAGCCGCATTGATATCAATTTCATCACCATCTTCCATGTTGCGTATTCGCTGCACACCTTCTGGGGTTAGCAAATCGATGATCTGTTTGATGCGATGTGCAATTGGACGGTGTTCATCCATGATGACCTGAATATCCTCAATGTGGCCGCGCGGCTGGCGACGTTCGTATACCGTGGCCCAATCGGGCCGGTGTAACTGAATCTGATAATCCCATTCCTGATAATGAAACGGGTCAGAAACTGGCTCCTTGCCCCACATATCATTGAAGCTGATTTGCTCGTCCGTCAAGTCATCTTCGTAAGGCCGCATATTGGTTGAACATGTCCAAATCTCCTGTGCATCATCACCGGCAAGTTCGCAGTCCACTTCATTTGCCATTTCCATGACACTCACTTGCTTCCGAACTTGCCGCTGACTAGCTGGCAAATATTCTGCCTCTGCATCCCAATCAAATTCCTCAAACATCCAGACATAACGGTTGTCATCCCGGTAAGGAATGTCAATACGTTCCAATATGCGGAGGCTAGGCACCTCTTTCCTAGCAGAAAATATATTGAACAATTCCAAACCCATATGCCAGCTAAACTGGTTATCATCCTGCCTTGTTTCGATTTGCTCATGAAAATGTTGCACGAAAGCGGACAATTCAGCATCTTCTATGCAAACGGAATCATCCATCAACATCAACGCCACATGTTCAAGAATTGGCATAGTGGGGTGCTCAGGCGCGTCTTCGTGCGGCACCTCAATCAGGGACTTCCATAAACGCTTCAGTCCCGGAAATTCCCGCACCGCTTTATATTCAACGCGTGCGTCCTCCAATAAACCTATAAAAAACATTTGCGCCGGACTCAGTTCTTCGGCCGAAATTGGCGAACTGGAATACATCATGTGTGCCGCCATGTGCGCAGAAGTCGCTCGATATATCTCTAGACCGGGCACATCACCAATGTCGTCTAGGGCATCAGGTAAATGCAGAATGCGATGTTCAATGAAGGGGCGAAAATCCGAGAAATCAGCACCAGTGGGTCTGAGAAAGAAATCCCTGCCCCAAAAGGCACGCAGATAAAAGTTGAGTTTACGTTGCGTTTTAACAAAGAGTACCCCGCGGCGCTCTTTCTGCAACATCGCACGACTGTCAGCAGACTCAAGATTGAAATAGGCCGTTAGATTGTTGTAATCACGGCGGTAGGCTTGTGCTCCAAAATTGGCCCAACGACGCAACCCACTTAAAGTTAACTTGGATAACAATTCATCAATGTGATTAAGCATCGGCCTGACACCACGCGATGCAGTTGAGGCTAATTGATGCACCAAAGTTAAATAGCCACGAAAAAGTGCTGCATCACCCAGATTGCGCGCCGCTGTAGGCATACTAGTAAAAAGTAAAGAAACCACTGCGCCAGAAGTCATAGACGACAACTTCATGGCTGCCGTGAGACAGTCCTCTATAACGTCCTCTCCACATTCTTTGACTACCAGCGGCATCTCTTCCAAATAAGAAATCACCACATCGTTTCCGCGTCCCAAATTAAGCAGGCTTTTCGCACCGTCCAGATAAGTCTGCAAGCCCGTTGGTGACATCACACGTGAAGCCTCCTGAAAAATACTTTTCAGAACCCCTTGAATCTCAGGCGCTGCATCTTGCAACACAGCTTCATAATCTTCAAATTTTATAGACATCAGTTCAAAACTGCTCTTTAAATACCGGACCTGTCGATCCCGCTTGTTTTAGAAATGGTGCAAAACAAATACTCATTTGCAAAGGCCGCATAGCCTAAAATCAGCATTAACCAAAGAAGGTTTCAACCGCTGCATTCAAGGTGTCACACATATCCGGGTCATCTGTTAAGGGTGTAACCATCGTCATGGTACAAGCTGCCATAGGATCAACACCTTTACTGCTAATCAACTGTCCAGCATATACGAGCAATCGTGTGGAAATTCCCTCATCTAAACCATGTCCTTTCAGGTTCCGGGCACGTTGAGCAATATGCACTAACTTCTCAGCTATTTCTCGCGTAACACCGGACTCTTTGGATACGATATTTATCTCAATTTTTTCTTCTGGATAATCAAATTTCATTGCACCAAAACGTTGTTTCGTGGACTGTTTAAGATCCTTCATCAAGCTTTGATAACCGGGGTTGTATGAGATAACCAGTTGAAAGTCAGGATGCGCTTGAATCAACTCACCCTTTTTATCCAATGGTAAGCTACGCCGGTGATCAGTTAATGGGTGAATTACCACGGTGGTATCTTGGCGTGCTTCTACCACTTCATCAAGGTAACAAATCGCCCCGATACGTGCTGCTGTCGTCAATGGGCCATCCTGCCACTTTGTACCATCCTTATCCAATAAAAAACGCCCGACCAAATCAGAGGCTGTCATATCTTCGTTACATGCCACGGTAATTAGTGGTTTGCCAAGCCTCCATGCCATATGCTCAACAAATCGCGACTTTCCGCAGCCTGTAGGCCCTTTTATCATCAAAGGCATTCTGACACTATAAGCAGATTCATAGAGCGCAACCTCATCACCTACTGGCTCATAATATGGCTCTGTCGCAATTTTGTATTGTTCAGGGTCTACCGCGTATTCACTCACCGACATAAGCTACCTCTTTTCAATTAATACGTAGTTCATCAAGTTTTATAAAATTCACTCGCCAAAAATCAAACTGTGACAATTGACCACACTGCTATGCCTCGTCAGCCGTCTCAAAGTGTCCTGACCAACCTGCAGCTTTTGCCTCATGAAAAGCTTTGTTGTGTATCTTCTGATGCCGTTCAAAAAGCTCCGGTGGAAGCTGGCTAACCGAACAGCCATAGATATCCCATGTTTTATTGACTTTATCAAGCAGCACATCAATTTGCGCACCATTCCACCCTTCACAGGTTTCCGTCTCATCAAGCAAGCCGAAAACCCAAGCATCACGGACTATCTTGCCGATGACAGTCATTCCTGCATTCAAATCATTTTGTATTCCGACATATGTTTTTGGTTTTGACATTTCACCCACACTCCAAAGGGGTCTACAGCGAATTTAATCTTGAATTCTGAGTCAAAAAAAGTCCCCGACCGGAACAAGCGTCTGGCGAGGACTCTTAAGTTTTTACTGAAAACACCGATTAAGCGTTAAACAGCTGTACCACGATACACAACCATAGACGTGCCCGCACACTGTGCAAAGTTATCCAGTCCCATCAAGCGAACATGGTTCTTTGGGTGGGCTTTATGGCAAGCTTCAAGTTCAGCCAAAATAGCATCAATATCAGTCTCACCAAACATCGGCAGTTTCCACAAATACCAGTAGTGGCTAATGGCGTTTTCTGGCTCTGTATGCTCAATTGCCGGATTCCAGCCTTTGTCAACAATGTACTGAATTTGAGCACGAGTAGCATCTGCGCTCAAAGCAGGTAAATAAGAAAAAGTTTCAAACTTGCGGCTCTGAGCAGCATCGCTCAGGCTTGAGTTGTAATCTTGCATATCACTCATGTGATGATCTCCTTTAGTTAATAGTTAGGTTGGAGGGCAGTAGTTAGATATATCAACTCTGCCCACCAAGGTAAACGTTCTTATTTATGTGCGACGTCAATTTTGTCAACCGTATCAAATTCGAATTTGATCTCTTTCCAGGTTTCCATGGCGATCTTGAGTTCTGGGCTGCTTTTCGCAGCTTTAGTAAGAACATCCTTACCTTCTTTCTCAATTTCAACACCAGCATTTCGTGCAGCAACACAGGCCTCAACCGCAACACGGTTTGCCGCAGCACCTGCCGCATTACCCCAAGGGTGACCCAATGTACCGCCACCAAACTGCAAGCAAGAGTCATCACCAAAGATGTTAACCAATGCAGGCATGTGCCATACGTGGATACCACCAGAGGCAACTGGCATCACACCAGGCATAGCGCCCCAATCCTGGTCAAAGAAGATACCCCGTGAACGATCTTCTTTAATAAAGGAATCGCGCATGATGTCTATCCAACCCAGAGTTGCATCACGATCACCTTCCAACTTACCAACAACCGTTCCAGAGTGCAGGTGATCACCACCAGACAAGCGAAGAATCTTTGTCAATACGCGGAAGTGAATACCGTGGTGCGGGTTACGATCCAATACTGCATGCATCGCACGGTGAATGTGCAGCAACATACCGTTGTTTTGACACCATTGTGCCAACTGAGTATTTGCAGACAAACCACCTGTTAGGTAGTCATGCATAATAATTGGCGCGCCAATTTCTTTAGCATATTCAGCACGCCTCATCATTTCATCAGAAGTTGGCGCAGTTACGTTCAGGTAGTGGCCCTTACGCTCACCCGTTTCAGCCTCAGCTTTATGAATCGCTTCCATAACAAAATCAAAACGATGTCTCCAGCGCATGAAAGGCTGTGAGTTGACGTTCTCGTCGTCCTTGGTGAAGTCCAATCCACCACGCAAGCCTTCATAACAGGCACGACCATAGTTCTTAGCAGACAGGCCCAGCTTAGGCTTAATAGTACATCCCAACAGAGGACGACCATACTTGTTCAACAAATCACGCTCAACCTGAATGCCTTGAGGAGGGCCATTACATGTCATAACGTAAGCGATTGGGAAACGAATGTCTTCCAAACGCAACGCACGTAGCGCTTTAAAGCCAAACACGTTACCAACCAACGAAGTCAGAATATTTACAACAGAGCCTTCTTCGAACAAATCAATTGGGTAAGCGATAAAAGCGTAGAAACATGTATCATCACCTGGCACATCTTCAATCGCGTATGCGCGACCCTTGTAGTAATCCAAGTCCGTCAACAAATCAGTCCATACTGTCGTCCAGGTACCAGTGGATGACTCAGCAGCAACCGCCGCAGCAACCTCTTCACGAGGCACACCTTCCTGAGGCGTGATTTTGAAACACGCCAAAATGTCAGTTTCCTTGATTTGATAATTAGGCTCCCAGTACGTCTCACGATATTCTTTTACACCTGCGCTATATTTCTTAACTGCCATTGCAAGCTCCTTTATTTCAGGTTAATCAGATGCCTTTAACTTTGAAAGGCTTGTGGCTCAAATGAGCACACTAGTAATATAGTTAGTTATAATCATAAATGATAATAGTATTTTTAGATGCTAATCATAGATATTAGTCAATGATAATTCTGATTGGGGCTAAATGTTAAAAAATGCGACTTTGCGACAACTCAAAGTTTTTGAGGCGGTGGCACGTAACTTGAACTTCACGCGCGCTGCTGAGGAGTTGCATACAACGCAACCCACGGTATCAATCCAACTGAAACAACTTGCTGAAATTGTAGGCATGCCATTGGTTGGACAGGTAGGTAAGAAGATTTATCTCACAGATACTGGACATTTGGTGTATGCGGCAAGCTGCGACATTATGGATCGATTGGATAGATTAGTCTTCGAAATAGACGAGACTCAGGGGCTTACGCGTGGTAACTTGAAAGTGTCTATCGTCACAACTGCGAAATACTTTGTTCCAAGGTTGTTAGGCAGTTTCTATAAACTGCATCCCGGAATTGAGGTCACCTTAGAGGTAATTAACCGCGATCAGATTTTGGAACGCCTAGATCAAAACCTGGATGATCTCTACATAATGGGATTGGCACCGGAGCATCTGGAAGTTACCGCGGTGCCTTTCATGGAAAATCCATTGGTAGTTGTAGCTGCGGCAAACAATCCCTTGGCACTAGAATCGGATATCGATCCTGCTCGATTGGCTAATGAACCATTCATTATGCGTGAGCAGGGATCAGGCACTCGGCTAGCAGCTGAATCCTTCTTCAAGATGCAGAACTTACGGGTTAATGTACGCATGACACTCGGTAGCAATGAAGCAATAAAGCAATCTGTTGCCGGAGGCTTGGGACTGGCAGTGCTGTCAAAACATACGTTGGCACTGGATCACGCATCAGGAGCTTTTGCTATACTAGATGTTAGAGGCTTCCCATTGTTACGCCAATGGTATGCAGTCTTTCCTGCAAAAAAGCATATTTCGTCAGTCACTCAAGCTTTTCTGGATTATCTTGCTAAAGAAGGCGCTTCAAAGGATGACGAAGCCACACAAATAGGCAAATTTGGTTAGAAAGAAACGGTTCCAGCATCATTCTTCTCATCCTGAGGTACAAACAAGTTAACTCCTGGATCAAAGAAAACTCAACCAAACAATTCATATATTGTCATTGCCTTTCGGGTAAATTTGTAAATCTCATCTAATCTGCGCTCCCAAATGCCCCCGCATCATAGTGGCAGCCACTGTGACTCTCCGATGAACATGGGATCACTGCCGCCACCTCCGGCAGCGCCGACTCGGAACCACATTCTGAATCCCTGAATTTCAGTTTTTCAGTTGTCCACCACCCCCCCAACGACATTTTTGAGAATTCCGGCTAAAGTTCGGTTTCATTTCGGTAAACTTTTTTGTACCGTGTTGAGTTATATCGAGCTTGAGAGAAACAATGGGGAAACATCCAAAAAGAGGTTCGGAATAGGTTCAGTTATAGGATTGAAAAGAAACCCTGCAGGAAATTTGTTATGTATTCTTCGAGTTGGTGACCACAATTTATATGTGACCAGTACTGTTTATCCGCAGGCCACGAGTTCGAGATTTGAACAGAATTCCATGAATATCAGAGTATTTTATCCACCATATTCAGGGATATTTTTTCGTTAAGTCAGCGTCAACGCGTTCCCGAAGATCCTTACCCATCTTGAAGTGTGGCACATACTTAGCAGGTACATCCACTCTGCTACCCGTTCTTGGGTTACGCCCCACCCTTGCTGGCCTGTAATTCAACGAAAAGCAACCAAAACCACGTATCTCAACACGATTTCCTTTTGATAATGTACGACATAGCGAATCAATTATTTCCTTAACAGCAAGTTCGGCATCTTTTGTGAAAAGCTTTGGGTGTAATTCAGCTAGGCGTGCAATAAGGTCTGAGCGGTTCATCTAACATTTTCCTTCATACATAAATTTGCGCTGATTGAAATAGGACTGTAGATCACTATCGGCTTACAGTCATCAATTTAGCTTCGTGACAGCAACCTGTAGTTGCCGGAGTTAAAGTTGGTATGAGTACATCTTTCTCAGGAACATCTCAGAAACCTCCCCAGAAACTTCATCCGTCGAGTTAAGCGTAGCATAATCCTCTGCCATCATTTGCTCATCAGTTGGACCCTGCAGTAGTTGCTCACAAATCAGATCGACAGTTGGATTCCATCCTGCTGAAATAATCTCTTCGCCTTAGTGGTTTTCATGATACACCTTCTTGTGTTTGAACTGCTCTACAGCTTACAACTGCCAAATCTGAATTCGCGGTCTTGGCATGTCATATCCTACTGAAATTTAGAATAAATTACATTGGACTTTGGTACAGGAAATTAAAACAGGACGTCTCTGTCGGGTTGTTGAATAATTCCAGGTGGAAATCGATGGCGCTTGTAGATAGTTTTGGATGTATTTATGGATCTATTTCCCCCAGATAGAGTTAACTTGTCAGTGCCCTGTCTATCATTTCTGGAATTTTATGTATGCAACAAACCTTGCTTCACGTGGTAGTCACGGTACTTGGTGTCTTCTTTCAAGAGGTGTTGGATCAAAACTTTTCTCATTTCTAGCCCGGCCTCGAGCCACCCACGCTCTATCTTGCCGCGATCAATGCTTTTCATGATTTCGTTTAAAAAAGCGGTGATCTGGACATGTTTCTGGGCATGCATTTCTGCTTCCGGGTAGCCCCACTCCTTTAACAATGCTTCCTCATGTGCAAAGTGCATCACTGCATCATCCAGAATGGCTTGCATACGACTTTTAATCTCTTTCTTATTCATTTGTAAAACGATGGCCTCGTTAAGTTCGTTCACTAACCTGATGAAGTGCTGGTGTTCGGCATCTATCTCCGGGTTGAACATACTTAAACTATCGTTCCAATCTATCCACGATATAGACTTATCTTCCAATGTTGATCCTTCGCTATTCAAGGTATTGATAAGTTAACTCCTAAAGCCGAAAAAACACAA
>Ga0316187_10002760_pt1 | contig 15306 bp, 10 predicted proteins | sample CroRivburrow1_MG_FD_204927 | JGI IMG/M metagenome (GOLD analysis project Ga0316187, IMG submission 204927) | Coastal sediment microbial communities from Maine, United States - Cross River worm burrow 1 | ecosystem: Environmental > Aquatic > Marine > Coastal > Sediment | place: USA: Maine... | reverse complement strand
CCCCCGATACCCAGATACAGCCCAAGATCTAATTCAGTCCCGCTTACTCCTACCGATGGCCCTGCAGCGCTGGTATAAGAGTCCCCTGTGAACCAGATGACATTGGTATAACGCCTCAGGAAATTGAAGTCCGGTTCTGTGTCGCTGTTGTTCGTATCCCAGACATGATACCTGGCCCCTGCTGCATCCAGCGCTGCCGTGTAAGCGGTGCGCACATCGGGAGTATTATCATCATCATCGACCAGCAGTACATGCGGACGGCAGTACGCCAGTGCGGACTGCATGGCATTGGTGCGTTCACTCGCCGGGATCGCTTCAAACGGGAAACCCCAGAAGGTCGTGCGGTACGTAGACGCTATCTTGTAGATGGCTGCATCAGTCGTGTTCCCTGAAAATGCAGTTGCAGCCGTGCCGTCCGGAGTAATTTGATCAGTCCAGTTGTTATTCCACCCGGTGGGAAAAGCAAGTGTATAGGGACCAAGACCATTGAACAGACCGGCACCGGTAACTACCGTTTGGGATCCATCACTAGCCGCCTGCACGCCGAGGTATCCCGACATCAAGGCTGTCAGTCCCTTTTTAAAGCGGTAGTCCTGGCTGCTGATGAACAGGCACCCCCCGCCATCAAGGTAGTCAGCCAGCCCATCCTCGGCATTCGCCCCGGGACCGGTTGCGGCAGTATCGTTATCGCCGGTAAACCAGATGACGGTATCGTATCCGGACAGCCGTGCAATATCCGGTTCGGTGTCGCTGTTGTTGGTATTCCAGACGGTGTAACTCACCCCCAGGGCATCCAGTGCGGCCGTGTAATAGCCGCGCACATCCGGGCTGTTATCGTCATCATCGACCAGCAACACATCTGCGCCGTAGGCAGGGGCGATAGCCAGCAGTGGCAGCACCAGCAGGATGTGCCGCAATAGCCTCAACACAGATAAAAGTACCGGCCCCACATGGACCCGGAACATTTTCTTCTGTCTGACTCGGACTGCTGACTTCACCGTTCCCTCCACTGGATCCCGTTATGTTTTTTACACCTTGTAAAACCCTACCAAGCATGACTCCGTGAGTTCTTGATTCCAGTCAAGAAACCCTGCCTTTGATGTACGTACATCTACGTACATGAGCGCAGAAATGCAGGGATTTACCGCTTTTTTACTCTCCGCAACCTGAAACGGACACCGGCATGACCAACCACCTGACTGTCATCAGCATAAGCAGATCCGGGAGATTTTTCTGGTAACATTTCCGGCGGGGGATGTGAAATTTTCACACATGGAATGTTCCGAATATCACTGACATGGCATCCCTGCAAGCCGCAATATATTATTGGTAAGCAAGCAACGTACACAGGCAGCATCAGAGTGTGTGTCGCCGGCAGCAGGCGTATCGGTAGTACCCGTGGATTAAACGTATTGCACCGGCTTGGATAACTGCATTATCAGCAAAACAAGGCAGGCGACATGAAAACCGACAGCACACAGGCAGTGAAATTTTCTCTGTACCTCATCGTGCAAGTCCTTGGCCTGGTCATCAGCCATACTGCGTCTGCGGAAATTGCGACTGATGGCACCCTCGGTCCGGCAACGTCACTGGCTGGCCCCAACTTTTCTATCACCGCGGATCTGGGCCAGCAACAGGGCGGCAACCTGTTCCACAGTTTCAGCACTTTCAACATCAACACCGGTGAATCGGCCACCTTCTCCGGACCGGTCACCGTCAACAACATTCTCGGTCGCGTCACCGGCGGCAGCGCCTCGAACATCGACGGCCTGCTGCGCTCCACCATACCGGGCGCCAACCTCTACCTGCTCAACCCGAGCGGTGTAATCTTCGGCGACAATGCCTCGCTGGACATCGGTGGCAGCTTTTATGTCAGTACCGCCGACTATCTGAAACTGGGCAATAGTGGCCGTTTCGACGCCAGCAACCCGGGCAATTCCGTATTGGTGACGGCACCCCCAAGCGCCTTCGGCTTTCTCGGCAACAACCCCGCGTCTATCAGCACAGGCGACAGTCTGCTGCAGACGCAGAACGGCAAGACGCTGGCACTGGTCGGCGGCGACATCAATATTACCGACGGCAACCTCTATGCGCCCGATGGACAGGTGGCACTGGTCAGCGTGGCCTCGACAGGCGAGGTTCCGGTCGATCCCTCGGCCATGAGCACCGATGATTTCGAATCACTCGGCAGCATCACCGTCGCCAATCCTTCCGGGGAGTTCCCTTTCATCGGCCTTGGCGAGGCCGGCAACCTGGATGTCACGACCACCCAGCCGGGTGATGCCGCCGGTGGCGGCAGCATCGTTATCCGGGGCGGCGAGTTCCGGCTCGAAGAAGGGCTGATGCGCGCGGAGGTCATCGAAGACATCGATGGCGGTGGCATCGATGTCGCCGTCTCCGGGACAGCAACACTGACCGGTGATGCAAAGCTGCTGACACGCACCTTCTTCTTCAATGGTGACGCCGGCCCGATCAGCATCAAGGCGGACTCCCTCGTTATCGGTGGCGACACCACCATCAGCAGTGACTCATCCGGAGCCGGCAACGGCGGCACCATTACCGTAAAAACAGACTCGATCACCGCAACGGACCGCGCCGGCATTTCCTCGGATGCCCTGTTGTCCGGCAACGGCGGCAGCATCCAGCTCACCACGAACTCACTTGACATGACGGACGACAGCGTCATCAAGACCAGCACCTTCGGCAGCAACGCCAGTGGCGATGCCGGCAATATCGTGATTCACGCCGACAACATCACCATGGCCGGTGATGCCACCATCAATTCGTCAACAGAGCTTGGCAGCCAGGGCGCGGGCGGCCAGGTGACGATACAGACCGACGTAATCGAGCTGCACGAGGAGGCCTGGATCATCAGTTATACCGAGACAACCCGTGATGCCGGTGAAATCAGCATCGGCACCAACCAGCTGACGATGGATGACCAGAGCGTCATCTCCACGACAACCTTTGCCAGCGGCAATGGCGGCACCATCACCATCAATACCGGCCAGCTGACCCTGGCCGACGAGGCCATTATCACCAGCGGCACCGAGGGTACCGGCAATGCCGGGGATGTCATCATCAATGTCGGCGGGCATATCGATGCCAGCGACAGCACGACCATCTCCAGCGAGTCCGAGGGTGGCAACTTCTTCGTACGTGGTGGCACGGATCTGTCGGCAGCCAGTGGCGGTGGCGACGGCGGCCTGGTACGACTCACCGCCGACCGGATAGATCTGTCCGGGGACACCATAGTCGCCAGCGGTACGGCCGGCGCCGGCACCGGCGGTAATGTCGAACTCAAGGCCGGCAACGTAAGACTGCATACATCGGCCGGCGTCTCTGCTGTCAGCACCGGTGAAGGCAACGCCGGTAATGTCACTGTCTCGGCAAACGACTCCCTCGAGATGAATGACCAGAGCACCATCTCAACGGCAACCTTTGCCAGCGGCACTGGTGGCACCATCAACATCAATGCCAACCAGCTGACCCTGGCCGGCGAGGCCATTATCACCAGCGGCACCGAGGGCAGCGGCAATGCCGGCGACGTCATCATCAATGCCGCCGGGCATATCGACGCCAGCGACAGCACCACCATCTCCAGCGAGTCCGAGGGCGGCAACTTCTTCGTACGCGGCGGCATGGATCTGTCGGCAGCCAGTGGCGGTGGCGACGGCGGCCTGGTACGACTCACCGCCGACCGGATAAGCCTGTCCGGGGGTGCCGTAGTCGCCAGCGGGACGGCCGGCACCGGCGCCGGCGGTAATGTCGAGCTCCAGGCCGGCAATATCAGGCTGCAGCCGTCGTCCGGTGTCTCTGCTGTCAGCACCGGTGAGGGCAACGCCGGCAATATCAGCGTCTCGGTAAACGACTCCCTCAGGATGAAAGGCGGTTCCATCCGCACCCGCGCGGTGACTTCCGACGGCGGCAATATCACCATCACTGCCCCGAATATGGTTTATCTGCTCGACAGCGAGATCACCACCTCGGTGGAGAGCGGCCTCGGCGACGGCGGCAACATCAGCATCGATCCCGAGTTCGTCATCCTCAACAACAGCCGCATTGTCGCCAACGCCTTCGATGGCGATGGCGGCAACATCCTGATCGTCACCGAAAACTTCATCGCCACCCCGGACAGCGTCGTGGATGCCTCCTCGCGGTTCGGACTGGATGGCACGGTGATCATCAAATCGCCCGTGGCGGACCTCAGCAGCGGCCTGACCGAACTGCCTGAATCCTTCCTCAACGTCGCGGCACTGCTGCGTGAACCCTGCAGTGCGCGCCGCAGCCTCAACCAGAGCAGTTTTATCGTCCGCGGTCGCAGCGCCATACCACCCGGCCCGATGTCACTCCTGCCCGTCATGGGTACCCGCCTCAATGACACGGCAGCCAGCAGCGATAATGCGTTGCCAACGCCGGCACAGCAGCTGTCGGCAGGCACCGGGATCACCCTGGCCGGGCTCTCGAGCGCCCCCTTCCTGGCGTCCTCACTGATCGAGTGCGGTCTCTAGCAGCAGGTTTCCGACCGGGTCAACCTTGCCGGACCAGCCAGCCGGTAACCAGGTGGTGGCCACGGTTTCCGTCACCAGGGCCGGACCGATGAACTCCTGACCGGCACACAAGGCGGCACGCGGCCATACCGCAACACTGCTTGCCTGACCGGCGACCATGACCTGCTCCGGAACCGCAGACTTGCCTGCGGGGACCTCCGGCAAGCTGATAGCCGGCGTGCCGCTGCGCAGACCGCAACGCAGGTTGACCAGCTCTATCCGGGTAGGCAGGCGATGCCCGTAACGCTGCTCATGCGCCGCATGAAACGCAGCCCCGGTGGTAGCTATGCCCTGCCAGGGCAGATTCAGCGTATAGGACTGGCCGCGATAACGGAGGTCCAGGCTGAAGTCAGTGCTGATAGCAGACGCCTCGATACCCTCGGCCAGTAACTCGTCTGTGCCGGCCACCGCCAGCGTTTGCAAATGCTCCAGCAACGCGTCATCGGAGAAGTCTTCCAGCACCCCGGTGACCGTCCGTGACAATTGCCGGGTACGGGCAGCGGCCAGCATCCCCAGTGCGGACAGTACCCCGGCGTGTACCGGCACCAGCACCCTGGACATACCCAGCGATTCCGCCAGTGCACAGACGTGCAGCCCCCCGGCGCCACCAAAAGACAGCAGCACATACTGACGGGGATCAACGCCGCGCTGCACGGAAATCACCCGCAAGGCCTGCGCCATGTGTTCATTGGCAAGCGCCACGATACCGAGTGCGGCGTCTTCCACGCTCATCTGCAACTGTGCCGCAATCCTCCCGACGGCCCCGGTTGCCGCCGCCCGGTCCAGGCTCAGGGCACCACCGAGAAAGGCGGCCGGCTGCAGCCGTCCCAGCACCAGGTTGGCATCCGTCACCGTGGCAGCCTGGCCACCCTGGCCGTAACAGGCCGGCCCCGGCACTGCCCCGGCAGACTCCGGCCCGACCCGCAACAGTCCCCCGCTGTCGACACTGGCAATGGAACCACCACCGGCACCGATGGTATGCATATCCACCATGGGCACAGCAACCGGCCAGGGACCGATATGGCCTTCCGAGGTCAGGCGGATAGCCCCGTCGACCAGCGCCACATCCGTCGATGTCCCGCCCATGTCAAACGTCATCAACCTGGACTGTCCGGCCTGCTGACCGATAAAGCGCGCCCCTGTCAGACCACCGGCTGGACCGGATAACAGCAGGTGTACGGCCTTCTTCCCGGCCGCGGCAGCGCCCACCGTGCCACCGCTGCTTTGCATCACCGCCACAGGCGCCGGGGACAGTTCATTCCCCAACCGCTCCAGGTAGCCCGCCACCAGCGGGCCGACCCAGGCATTGAGCCAGGTGGCAATACCACGCTCATATTCCTTGTATTCAGGCAACACCTCGGAAGACCGGGAGACAAACAGACCATCCGGCAGGCACGCCTCGATGGCACGTTCATCTCGATCATCCAGAAAGGAGAACAACAGGTTGATGGCCACGGCCGCCGGCCTGATTTCCGCCAGCGCTGCCAGCAGCGCGTCCCGATCCTCCGGGGTGAAATCACTGAGCCGGCTGCCGTCCGCAGCCATGCGTGCACCCACTTCCAGGCACAGTTCGCGTGGTACCGGTGGCCGGAACGGTTCCGGCTGCAGGTTGTAGAGTTCCCGCCGTGCCTGTCTGCCGATGGTCAGCACGTCACCCAGGCCACGATTGGTGATATACACGGTACGCACACCCTTGTGTTCAAGCACCGCATTGGTCGCCACGGTGGAGCCGTGCACCACCTGCAAACGGTCACTGGACACCCCCATCTCGCGCAATCCCCGGAGAATGGCCTGCTCCGGTGCCTGCGGCGTGGACAACACCTTGTGGACACGCAGGGACTGACCATCGAACAACACAAAGTCGGTAAAGGTGCCGCCGGTGTCGATACCGAGATACAGTGGTGCGGGATCAGGTCTGTTCATGTTTGCAATGCTGCGGCAAGGGGTGCCGTGCCAGTTGTGCTGCACCCGGGGAAGTATCTATTCTGACGCCTTGTAATCGCGGGTACAAACGTAATAATACGCACCATGTCCAAGGAAGCACTGGTGCATGTCGAGCACCTCACCCGCTATTACAGCCTGACCTGTGCGGTTAACGATGTCAGCTTCGACCTTGCCAAGGGTGAAGTGCTGGGATTCCTGGGTCCCAACGGCGCCGGAAAATCCAGCACCATGCAGATGATTACCGGCAATCTCGCCCCCGGAGCGGGCCAGATCAGTATCGCAGGCATAGACCTGCTCGATCAGCCCAAGCGGGCCAAACTGGAAATCGGTTACCTGCCCGAACAGCCACCGGTGTACCGGGAACTGACTGTCGATGAATACCTGCTTTATTGCGCAAGACTGAACCGCATCCCGCGCGGCCGGATCAACAGCGCCGTCGCAACGGCAAAGGACCGCTGCGGACTGGGGGACGTGGGCAAACGCCTGCTTGGCAACCTTTCCAAGGGCTACCAGCAACGTGCCGGCATTGCACAGGCCATTATTCACAACCCGGCCGTGGTCATACTGGATGAACCGACCGTCGGTCTTGACCCGTTGCAAATTCGCGAGATTCGCGCCCTGATCTGCGAGCTCGGCAGGGAACACGGCATTATTCTTTCTACCCATATACTGCCCGAGGTACAGGCCACCTGTACAAGGATACAGATCATCAATCGCGGCAAGCTGGTATTCACGGACACCACCACGGGACTGGAACAACGCATGAATGCCACCACGCTCATTGCCGGCTTCCATGCACACCCCGATATCGCGGCACTGCAGCAACTACCGGGTGTGGACCGGGTCGAACCACTGGCAGAGCAGCGGGTACGCATCCATTACAACGGCAGCAATCCCGCCGAGGCCCTGATAGAGCAGGCAGTCACACAGCACTGGCGCCTGCATGAAGTGACGCCCGAGCGCCGCACACTGGAACAAATCTTCATAGAACTGACCTGCTCGGAAGAACACGAGACCATCAGCGGGGTTGCCAGCTGATGATTTTCACCATTGCCGGACGAGAATTACGCAGCCTGTTCCTGTCACCACTGGCCTGGTCCATTCTGGCGGTGACCCTGTTCATCCTGGCCTACCTGTTCCTGACCCAGATCGAGACCTATATCAGCCTGCAACCCAGACTGGCGGCACTCGAGGGTGCACCCGGTGTCGCAGACATCGTCGTGGCACCCCTGCTGGCAGATGCCGCTGTGATACTGCTGTTGATTACCCCCCTGATCACCATGCGCACCATCAGCGAGGAACGGCGCAACCGCACCCTCAGCCTGTTATTTTCTGCACCGGTTTCCATGACGGAAATCGTCGTCGGCAAATATCTGGGGGTACTCGCGTTCTTCCTGATTCTGCTGGGCCTGCTGGCACTGATGCCGCTGTCATTACTCGCCGGCACCGAACTCGACACGGGAAAACTTGCCGCCGGCATGCTGGGCCTGACGCTGGTGGTCGCGGCCTTCTCTGCCATCGGCCTGTACATGTCATCGCTTACCGAGCAACCAACCGTGGCGGCCGTCACCACCTTTGGCCTGCTGCTGTTGCTGTGGATCGTGGACTGGGCCGGCAGCAGCGGGACAGCCGGCAGCAGCGCGCTCGCACAGCTGTCCATGCTGCGCCACTATGAGCCGCTGCTGAAGGGGCTGTTCAACAGCACGGACGTCGCTTACTACCTGCTGATCATCACGCTCTTCATCGGCTTTACCATCCGGCGCATGGACGCCACCCGACTGCAATACTGACACACATGAAAGTAACCCGCCGCTCCCGCCTGCTGCTGCGCCTGCAAGCATTCACCTTTGCCATACTGTTTATCGGCATCATTGGCATGCTCGCCTGGCTGAGTACGCAGTATGTCTATCAGGCCGACTGGACCACCGGTGCACGCAACACCATCTCCGACGACACCCGCAGACTGCTGGAAGGCATGGAACACCCGGTCAGCATCAGCGCATTCGTCCGCGATGAAGGCGCGATGCACGATCAGATCACCAGCCTGATCGGCAGTTACCAGCGTTTCAAGGATGACATCACCCTGGAATTCATCAACCCGGACAGGGAACCGGCACGCGTGCGTGAGCTCGGCATTGCCAGCGGCGGTGAAATCGTCATCCGCTACCTTGATCGCAGCGAGAACATACAGACCCTGAGCGAGCAACAGCTCTCCAATGCACTGTTGCGACTGACGAGGCGGGAGGAACGCTGGATCGTGTTCATGACCGGTCACGGGGAGCGCCCGCCTGTTGGTGAAACCAACCATGGGCTGGGAACCTTTGTACGGGAACTGGAACGCAAGGGGCTCAACATACAGACCGTGAACCTGACGGAGTCGGAAATCCCGTCGAACACCAACCTGCTGGTGCTCGCCAGCCCGCGCGTCGACCTGTTGCCCGGCGAGGTAAGCAAGCTGCAGCGTTACCTTGAGCAAGGCGGTAACCTGTTGTGGCTGGCAGAACCGGGTGACCTGCATGGACTTGAACCGCTGGCCGAGCAACTCGATATCAGCCTGCTGCCGGGGCTGGTTGTCGATGCCAACAGCCAGATGTTCGGCGTTGAAAACCCGGCATTCGTCGTGGTCGCCGGCTATCCACGCCATGAAATCACCAGTGAAATGAGTACCGTCACCGTTTACCCGGAAGCCGCCGCACTGGAAATAAAAGACAGCGGCACATGGACGACCACCCCCCTGCTCTCGACCCTGGAGCGCTCCTGGACCGAACTCGGTGATATTGCAGGTGATATCCAGTTTGACAGCGACACCGACGAACACCCCGGTCCGCTTGATATCGGCGTGGCACTTACCCGGGCACGCACCGATGAGAGCGGCGCCAGCCAGCCGATGCAACGGGTCGTCATCATCGGTGACGGCGATTTCCTGTCCAATACCTATCTCGGCAATGCGGGCAATCTCGGACTGGGGCTGAACATCGTGCAGTGGCTGAGCCACGATGACGCCGCACTGAACATCAGCATCAAGTCGGCACCCGATACCAGCCTGGTACTGGGCAAGGTTGCGCAGGCCGTGATTGGCCTGGGCTTTCTTTTCGGCCTGCCGCTGTTGCTGCTGGTGACGGGCATCCTCGTCTGGCTGCTGCGCCGGCGCCGCTGACCACCATTCCGGCACCCATGTCATCACGCAATCTGATCAATCTGGCCCTTTTCTGCCTGGCGGGCCTGCTGCTACTGATCATTGTTTACCGGCCGGGGATTGCACCGGCACCCGCCCCGCAGGCACTGACCGCATTAACGGGTGACGGGATTACCCGCATTCAGGTTACACGGACAGCCCGTGAACCACTGACATTCACACGGCAGGCCGACAACTGGGTACTGGCAGGCAGCAGTGAGTTGCCGGCCAGTGACTTCCAGATACACTCCCTGCTCGCCATCCTGCAGGCACGGCCGGCACGCAGTTATCCGGCTGACAGCCTTGACCTGGAAACACTCGGCCTCCAGCCGCCCCAGGCCACCCTGATGCTGGATGACACCCGCCTTGAGATCGGGTTAACCGACGCACTGGATAACATGCGTTATATCCTGCTCGGTGACACCGTCTTTCTGGTCGCCGACAAATACCAGCACCTGATCAATGCCAACTGGACAAACTTCGTTGAACGCAAGCTGCTGCCGCCCGATACCAGCATCACCCGGCTGCGGCTGCCGAATATGGACGTCTCCCGCACAGCAGACAATCAGTGGCAGTTGTCCCCGGCCGACCCGGCAATCAGTACGGATACCCTGACCGCACTGGTCTCTGGCTGGGAACAGGCTACCGCCTATTACCTGCGCCGTCACCAGGACAACACGAGCGGTGAGAAGATCACCCTGGAATTCTCCAATGCGACGGAACCGGTAACATTTTACATCGTCTCACTCACACCCGAACTCATCCTTGCACGACCGGATCTGGGCATCCAGTACCACCTGCAAAGTGCCATGGGACAGACCCTGCTGGCCATCCCGGCCGGCACCCGGGAAACGGACACAGGGACCACAAACTGATACTGACGCAGCATGAACCGTAATGCCCGAACTCCCTGAAGTCGAAACCACCTGCCGCGGCATAGCACCCCACATCACGGGAAAACGGGTTACCCGGGTCATCGTGCGCAACCCGAACCTGCGCTGGCCGGTTTCCGGACGCCTCGGCAAGGAACTCACCGGACAAACAGTCAACCGTGTCAGCCGGCGTGCAAAATATCTGCTACTGCACACCGATGCCGGTACCGTCATCCTGCATCTGGGCATGTCAGGCAGCCTGCGCCTCGTCCAGACCGCCATTCCCGCCGGGAAACACGATCATGTTGATATCGTGTTCAACAAACTTGCCTTGCGGCTGACCGATCCGCGCCGCTTTGGGAGCCTGCACTGGACCCGTCGACCACCGGAACAACACCGGCTCATCCGCACCCTCGGATACGAACCACTGGGTGATGATTTTACCGGAGACTACCTGTACCAGTGTTCGCGTGGCCGCAAGGTGGCGATCAAGCAATTCATCATGAACAGCCACATCGTGGTCGGCATTGGTAATATCTACGCCAGCGAGGCTTTGTACATGGCGGGCATCAACCCGCAGCGTGCCGCCGGCAAGGTGAGCCGGAAAAAATTCCATCTGCTGACCGAGGTCATCAGGGAAGTACTCAATGACTCCATTGCCCGGGGCGGCACCAGCCTGCGTGATTTCGTCAACGGTCATGGTCAACCGGGCTACTTCAAACTGCACCTGAACGTATACGGCAAGACCGGCGAACCCTGCATCAGTTGCAGGATACCTATCAGGGAAATTCGTCAGGGACAGCGCTCGACCTTTTATTGTCCCAAATGCCAGCCCTGACCCACCATTCCGGAGCAACCATGCAGCTACTCAAACCGACCATGATATTTTTTGCCGCCCTGCACCTGCCAGCCTGTACCGGTACAAGACACGCTGCGTCACCCGGCGACGAGTTTTCAACCGAGATCACCGGAAACGGCACCAAGTTTTTCACCTACATACGACACTTGCCCGCAGGGACAGAGCCGAACCGGGAAAAAGATGAAAAAAAACAGGACGACAGCCTGCAGGAGGCGGTACAGGCACGGCTGGACACCAGCGGTTATTGCCGGGATGGTTACCTGGCACTGGAACGCTACCAGGCGAATGGCATTGCACGCATACGCGGTGAATGCCGCGATGGCGCCACCGCCAGTGACCGCGAACAATTCCCGAATCAGCCGTAGTTCTACCAACACACCTTACCGCATGCCCGGCTGTGTATAATCAAACCAGGCTTACCCATCCCGGGTATCTGACAGGCAGTGATCCGCCATTGATTGACTACCGGAGCGACTACCCGAACCTGCCCCTTGATCGGGAACAATAAGCAAATGAAAAAACAACCGGCCGGCCAGCAATTCGATGTTCCGCTCGCGACCCCGATATTTCGGGGCCATAAGCATTTACGCATTGCCCTGGTGGGCATGCCCGGCAGTGGCAAGAGTACACTGTTCAAGGCGGTGTCCGCGACCTCGATTCACACCGGGGAACTGGCAGGCACCCACCGCAAGTACGGGGAATGCCCGGTTCAGATAGGTTTTGACGAAGCCCGTGTGGTTGATCTTCCCAGTATCCAGTCCCTGAACAACCTGCCCCATGAAGATCTGGTGGCCTTGCAGTATCTGTTGTGGGGTGATCAGCAGCCACTGGTAGCGGCACACGAACAGGGCGCACCACCGGCACCTTTCGCACCACCCGACGTCATCATTCAGGTAGTGGATGCCACGGCACTGGAACGACACCTGGAACTCACTATTGAACTCAGTCAAATCGGCAAGCCCATGGTGCTGGCGCTGAACATGATGGACGAGGCCAGAAAAAAGGGACTGCACATCAACAGCAGGACCTTGAGTAAACAACTTGGTATACCGGTGGTACCGACGGTTGCGTTGATGGGCCACGGCATCTCGGAACTGTTCACGGCGGCAGCCAATGCCGTGCGTGAGGGTGAGTACCCGCACCCGCAACGGCCCAGCGAACATATTGTCAAATCCCTGCAGCCATTGAGCAGGGCCTTGCACGACCCCGAATTACAAAGAGCCTTCCGCGTCCCATACTCCTTCCTGCTCATGCAAGTGGCGGCAAACGACAGCTACTTTATGGATGAACTGGGACAACACTTCCCGGAACGACTCCCGGAACTGCTGGAAATCCGTGCCCGGGCTGAACAGACACTGCCGCGGCCACTGCCGGAAGAACTCCACGCTGACCGCCATCACCGTGCAGCCACACTGTTTGAGACAGCCACCCGCCTGGGCCCGCCCCAGGAAGGACAGGGTTGGCGCTACTGGCTGGACGAACTGTTTCTGCATCCTCATTGGGGGTTACTGGGTAGCCTGGGTGTCTTTGCCCTGGTGCTCTTTGTCGTCTTCGAGGGCAGCACCTACCTGGACAGCATTACTGCTGCAAGATTAATTGACTGGATATCCCCCTGGCAGCCGCAAACCACCAGCGGCGTGGTAGGTCGTGCCGTAGCGGATGGTCTTATCGGCCTGGTGGGGATCGTTGTTCCCTACATGATCCCGCTCGTTTTGTTACTGGTGTGGCTGGAGGAAGCCGGCATCATGCAGCGCATTGCGTTTGTAGTGGACCGTGGTTTTCACAAAATCGGTTTGCATGGTGGCGTTGCCCTGCCATTCCTGCTTGGCCTTGGTTGCAATGTGCCGGCCATATCCGGGGCCGCCGCGGTGGCCAGCGGCCGTGATCGCATCGTTGCCTCATTGCTTATTACCTTTGTGCCCTGCTCTGCCCGCTCTGCGATTATTCTTGCCATCGGTGGAAAATATCTCGGCGGTATTGGTGTATTCGCGGTGTTTATGCTGACTATGCTTGTCATTGCGCTGCTTGGGCGCCTGCTCAGCAGCCGTTATCCTGAAACGGGTCCAGGCCAGGTCATTGAGATCCCCCCCTATGCACTGCCCACCGCCAATGCCCTCCTTAAAAAAACATGGATGCGTACCAGCGATATCCTGACGATCGTCACACCCTTGCTGGTTGGCGGCAGCATAGTACTGGCGCTACTCACTCATGTCGGCGCCGACAACCTCATTAACATCCTGTTTATACCCGTTACCAGTTGGTGGCTGGGCCTGCCGGTGGTGCTGGGCGTACCCATTTTGTTTGGCGTATTGCGCAAGGAACTGTCCCTGTTGATGATCTATCAGGCCCTTGGCAGTTTCGAGATCGGTGCTTATCTGGATTGGGTTCAAATCATGACCTTCCTGATTTTCCTGACCTTTTACATCCCCTGCATATCCACGTTCGCGGTAATGCTCAAGACCATCGGGCGCAAGGAAGCCTTTTTCTCCATTGCACTGTCAGTCGGTGTGGCACTGCTGGTAAGCGGGGTTATCAGGATATTGCTGGAGGGCGCGCAGTTGACCCGTAGTTTAATGTAGGCACCCGCTGAAACAGCCGTCCCGTAGAGCTATATCTACAACCCCGTTAATCAATACGGCAGCGGTCCTCTGGATCACTAACGAAACTTTTCATCACCGACACAAGTGTAATCGTCGTCTTATTTTCGAAATTCCCGGCAACCATCTGTCCAGGACAGAGCCGTCCCGGTAACGGCAAAAAGCCTGTTACCCCGTCAAAAAAGACAGGGGCAGGCAGTAACGATAAATGGAAAAATATTACCGGCAAGTTCCATTCGACAACCGGTTTCGTGATAGAAACCGGCTACTTGCGGATAATATCCTGGGCCTTTAAAAAGGCAATAACTTCATCGGCCAGCATATCGGGGGTTTTTTCCGCCGCCATCAAAACCAGTTCCGGTTCTTCCGGTGCCTCATAGGGATCATCAATACCGGTAAAACCTTTTATTTCTCCGGCACGGGCCTTTTTGTACAAGCCCTTGGGATCCCGTTGCTCACACACCTCTATGGGAGTATCTACGAAGACCTCAATAAACTCTCTTTCTTTCAATGTGTTGCGCACCCTGTCCCGGTCAATACGATACGGACTGATGAAGGCAGTCAGTGCGACGATGCCGGTCTGCGCAAAAATCTCCGCCACGGCGCCTATGCGGCGAATATTTTCTTCCCGATCTATGGCAGAAAACCCCAAGCCAAAACGTTGTGAAAATTCCTCGCCATGCGAATCTTTCAGCATCCCGGGGCCGGCATTGAGTCCATGACGGACATTATCGCCATCGAGTACAACACTCTGGATATCAGCCTGGTGAAGCTTATGATCCAGCGTATTGGCTATGGTGCTTTTGCCTGAACCACTCAGACCGGTAAACCAGATTACACAGCCTTTGTGGGCATTCTTCTTTTCCCGGATGTCGCGAGAGACCCTGTGCTCGTGCCAGGTAACATTTGTATCATTGGTCATTATAAATTCTCAGTAAAGTTAGTTATTTCAATTTCTTGTCGCGCGGCAGTCACCGGGCGTATTTTCCCGAACGACAACAACCGCCCCATGTGAACAGCCAAGCAAACATGTAACGGTACTGTATTCGGCCAACTTTATCCATGCCATTAGCCCCGGCACAGTCCACAGCACATCACATCGACAGCCCCCCGGTCAACGCTGCGTTCTGCCCGGGTTTCACCACCTTCAGCAATGGCGCTAACAAGGCAGCTATTGAGAGGCGAGCACTGCCGGCCAGCCCATGAAGGCCGCCAAAATCTGTGGCCGGCAGGCATGCAGTGAAATACATCATATACAATAATTATACATTTATTTTCCATAACGCTTGACAATGTATAATTTTTGTAT
>Ga0316187_10002759_pt1 | contig 15307 bp, 14 predicted proteins | sample CroRivburrow1_MG_FD_204927 | JGI IMG/M metagenome (GOLD analysis project Ga0316187, IMG submission 204927) | Coastal sediment microbial communities from Maine, United States - Cross River worm burrow 1 | ecosystem: Environmental > Aquatic > Marine > Coastal > Sediment | place: USA: Maine... | reverse complement strand
TCGCGACGCCGAGGTGCAGCGCGATGACCAGCAGCGGCCCCATCGCGGCGACCGCGAAGGCTTTGGAACGTCCGGCGTTCTGGCCGAGCAGCAGCAGCATTCCGCCGACCATCAGCGGCGTACCGGCGGCGAACCCGTTGGCGTCGGCGACCCAGGTCGGCAGCCCCCAGGCGACCGCGCGGCCGGGCAGGAACAGCAGCAGCACGCCGGTCCCCATGGTCACGAAGGAGGGCAGGAACAGGCTGCCTTGCGTGAACGGGCGGTCGCGCTGCTCGAGGATGCGACCGCAGCCGAGCGCGAAGGCGGGCAGCGCGGGGGCCAGGTCGGTGGGGCGCAGCGAGCCCTGCAGCAGGGCGATCGCGCCGAGGCCCGGGAGCGTGCACCAGACCAGCAGGCGCAGTGCGGGGTCCTTGCGAATGCCCGTGAACCAGCCGCGCCAGAGCGGCGACCACAGTGCCCACGGGAACAGCAGCATGGCGATGGCGGCGGCGGTCCACGCCGGCGAGGCGCCGGCCGGGACCCCGGCATCGAGCATGCCGTCGGGCTCGCGGTGCAGCACCGCGCCGAACACGCCGGCGCCGGCCTGCAACGACGCGGGGATCGCCCACGCCAGGAACAGCGCGATGCCGGTCGCGAAAGCGCGCGCGCCGCGCAGCCACCAGCCCTTGGGCAGCAGCACCGCGGCCCAGGTGCGACCCGCGATCCACGCCGGCATGGTGAACAGCAGCGCCACCGGACCCGCGGCGAGCAGGCCGATGGCGGTCGCGAGTGCGACCCCGGCCCACGCGAAGCGGCGCTCGTCGCGGGCGCGCGCGAGGTGCGACCAGGCCAGCACGGAGGCCACTGCCAGCCATAGCGAGCCGCCGACGGCGGTCGCCATCATCTGCACGAACACCAGGCCCAGGAAGACCATGGTGGCGGCGTCGCTGCGCCACTGCGGATCCCCGGACTCCCCCCACAACAGGCGTGCGCCGCGCGCGACGGCGGCCGCCGCGAGCACCGCGGCGAGCGCGCCGAGCAGGCGCGCCCACAGCGCGTTCGGGCCGGACACGATCCAGCCGGCCTGCATCATCCAGGTCTTCAGTGGCGGCGTGCCGACCTGCGGCTCGCCATTCAGGTGCGGGACCAGGGCGTCGCCGCTGCTCCACATCTCCCATGCGATCGCCAGCTCCCGCGTCTCGCCGGGGGCCATCAGCGGACGAACCGCCCACGCTGCGGTGGCGACCGCAGCGGTCAGGATGAGCAGCAGCAGGCGGGAACGGAGTGTGGTCATCGAGGGAGACCCGCTGGTGCGTGGCCTCCCCCTATTGACGGTCGGACTCAGGCCCTCCTCAAGTCCCCAGATGGGCGCGCATGCGCGCGTCCAGGCGCTCCAGAAGGCCCTCGCGCTGGTCGAACAGTCGGTAGCCCTCGCGCGGGCGCAGGTAGCCCTGGTGGTCCGGGTAGGCCTCGGCGAAGCCCTCGGCACCCAGGCGCTCACGCTCGGCCTCCAGCGCCTCGCGCTTGTCGAGCAGCGCCTTGACCAGGAAGGGCATCACGATCGAGTAGTCGCAGGACAGGCTCTCGGTGGTCGAGCGGTAGTGGTCCTTGTCGACCTTGCCCCAGGTCACGGCTTCGGCGGGGGGGCAGCTCGACAGCGAGCCGTCAGTGACCGGCGCGGTGGTGATCTGCACGTCGTACTTGTAGCCGCGGATGCCGTCGAGGCCGAAGACCTGGCCGAGCGCCGGCTCGGGCTGCAGGTTGAAGTTCTTGGGCACGCCGCCGCCCAGCACCAGCGCGCCGAGGTCGCCGACTTCGGACTCGAACAGGCCCCAGTGGTGATAGGCGCAGGACTCGTAGACCTCGCCGTGCAGGTCGAGGTCGAACGCGTGCGTCTCGCCACCGACGCGCTGGCGTGCCCACATCAACGTCGAGTTGAGGAACACCGAGCCGTCGGACGGCGCGCCGACGAAGATCGGCAGGGCCTTGCGATGGCACAGCGCGAGCAGGCCCTCGCGCGCGCCGCAGGCCTGTTCCGCGGCGGCGAAGCGTGCGCCCAGCAGGTTGCGGAACTCGGGCCCGGTCATGCGCCGCTGGAACTCCGGCTCGCGCAGGATCGCCTGCAGCCAGGTGTCGGTATCCAGCAGCACGCCCTCGGGGAAGCCGATATCGGTGATGCGGATGGTCTCCTCGTCGCGCAGCTGCCCGTCGTCACCGAAGATCGGCACTTCCTGGAAGTCGCTCTCCTGCACCTGCTTCAGCGCGCGGTGGCCGTCGTGGTAGCAGATCGCGTCGGTCACCGAGATCCAGCCGAACCAGCCGCTGTCGAGCAGCGGGTTGAGCCACGCGTAGTGCTGGCCCGACGCGGTCACCGGCCCGCTGATGGACAGCGTCATCGGGATGCCCTGGCCGATGGCCTCGTCGAGCAGCAGCCAGGTGCGGCGCAGGAAGGCGGCGCCGAAGGACGGCAGCGAGCCCTCCAGCAGCGCGGCGAGCGTGCCGGCTTCGGTCACCGGCCGGTGGGTCAACGGGCGTCCTGCGCCCTTCGCGGGACGATGGTCCGGGCTCTTGCGGGTGGCCATGGGCGGGAGTCTAGCCGTGCCGCGCGGCTCGGCCCCGTGGGCCGTCCGCATGCGGAGCGCCTCGCCCGTCTGGCCCCGCGTCTAGTCCTCGCCGAGACGGATGCGGACCGAGCCGGTGACCTCGAAGATCTGCTCTTCACGCAAGCCGCCGGCACCGGCGAACTCCGGCGTGTCACGACTGACTTCCATCTCGAGCGCGATGGCGGTGACGACGCCCGACTCGGTGGTGGTGCGCACGTCCATCGCGGCCACCGAACCGAACAGCAGCTCGGTGGTGCCCGCGTCGTCGGACACGGTCAGTTCCCCGGTGTCCGGGTCCCAGGCGTAGATCAGGCGCGGCGGCGCGAGCGCACTGGTGGTGTCGATCGTGATGGTCCAGCCGTCGACCGTGTTGCCCGCGACCTGCAGGTCCGACGCGTAGCGGCAGTCCGACACGATGCGGTCCATGGTCTTGCGCGCAAGGTGTTCGGAGTGCAGTCGACCGTCACCTTCGCTGACGATCGCGGAGGTCTCGGCGGTGCCGACCAGGGCGCTGAACAGCAGGATCATGGCCACCGTCATGGCGACGGCGACCTCGGCGAGGGTGAAGCCCGCGCGGCGGCGGGGAAGTGTGCGGTGGCAGGTCACGGCAGTCGGACGGCCGTCACGCGGCCGCTGAGTTCGTGGAATCGGATTTCCCAGGCATCGTCGCCCTTGCGCACGCGGATCGCGGCCTCCTGGTCGACGCGTCCGTCGGCAAGGAACACCGCATCGGTCTGTGCGCCGGACACGCCCTGGAGGAGCATGTCGAAGCCGATGTCGGAGAGGTAGCGCCAGCCGTTGGCGTCGGTGTTGTCGTCGACGATCGGCGTGCCGTCGGCCAGCAGCGTGCGCCATGCGCCGGCGCCGGGATCGACGTCGAAGGTCACGGACTCCCAGCGGGTGGTCGCTCGCGAGCGCGTGGTGACCGCGTCGTTGGCGATCTCGCGGACCGCGGCGTTGAGCGAGTCGTCGTCGCGCACCACGGGGACGGCGAGGGCCAGCAGCGTGGCCGCGATGACGATCACGACCATCAGTTCGACCAGCGACATGCCGGCCTCGGCGGTACGGGCGGGGCGTCCGATCATCCTTCGGTCACGAGCCAGGAGGTCGCCTCCAGGTCGACGCCATCGCGCACGACGGTCAGGGTCACGAGTCGGCTGCCCGACTCCAGCGGACCGACCACCAGTTGCGGGTCGTCGTCGTCCACCGGGACGATGTCGACGCGCACCGCGAGGTCGGTCATGCCTGGAATCGGGGTGCCGTCGGCGGCCTGCGGGGCGATCAGCGTGCCGGCGATCTGGTTGAGCTGCCAGATGCGCGAGTGGTACAGAGCCTCGCGGGTCTGCTCGAGCGCCGTCACGGCGCGCGTGCTCTCATCGACCCCGGACATCGCCGAGACGCTCTCGCGCATCGACAGTGTCGCAGACAGGCCGATCATCGTCAGCACGAGCATCGCGATGAGCACCTCGAGCAGCGAGAAGCCGCTGCGCCGAGCGCGGATGTGGCGGGGAGTATCCATCAGCCGACGTACTTGGCCATGGTGAGGATCGGGGTCATCAGCGAGATGACGATGAAGCCGACGACACCGCCGGCGAAGACCACGCAGGCCGGGCCGAGCAGACCGGTGAAGGTCTCCAGCGCGGCCTGGGTCTCGCGGTCGAGGAACTCGGCGGCGCGCCGCAGACTGACGTCCAGCGAACCCGAGGATTCGCCGGCCACGATCATCTGGATCAGCGCCGGCGGCAGGTCCTGCTTCTCGAGCGCGGTGAACATCGGCCGGCCCTCGCGGACCACGATCGCGGTCTCGGTCCAGCACTCCTGCAGGCGCGGCAGTTCACCGACCTGGTGGGCGTGCTCGAGGCCGGTGAGGATCGGTACGCCGGACTCGAGCGTCATCGCCAGGGTGCCGACGGAGCGCGACAGGTAGGCCTTGAAGATCAGGTCGCCGACCACCGGCAGGTGGCTGACGCCTTCGAACATGACGCTGCGCGCCTTCTTCGACTTCACCATCACGACCAGGCCGACCACGATCAGCAGCGCGAAGGCGCCGACCACGCCCGGCGCGTCGCGCAGCGTGTTCGAGGCTGCCAGCACCAGCTTGGTGGTCCACGGCAGTTGATCCGGCTTCTTCATCAGCAGGCTCTCGAACTTGGGCACCAGGAACATCAGGATGCCGATCGTCATGGTGACGGTCATGAACATCAGGAAGCCCGGGTACGCGAGCGCGCCCTTGATCTTGCCGTTCAGCTTGATCGAGTTGTCCATCAGGTCGATGGCGCGCTGCATTGCGTCCTCGAGGGCACCCGACTGCTCACCGGCCGAGATCAGGTGGACGACGTACTTCTCGTAGCAGCCCGGCAGGCAGTCGATGGCGTACGACAGGTCGTGGCCGCTCTCGACGATCGAGCTGATCTTGGCGAGCACCTTCTCCGAAGTCGGCGTCGCCGCGTGCTCGATGAGGGTGCGGATCGCAGCCAGCAGCGGCACGCCCGCGTCGAGCATGGCGCGCATCTGGATGAGGATCTGCAGCGCCTCCTTGGGCTTCAGCTTGAGGCGCGCGTCGGCGAGCGCGGGTCCGGCAGAGGGGTCGGTGCGCGCACGCTCGGCTTCGCCGGCGACTGCGCCGCCTCCGAGACCCTCGTCTTTCCTGGCAGTGGTGTTCTTCTTGAAGACGGTGGCGAGGCTCATTCTTCTCCTCCTCCGGCCCGTAGGGCCTCTTCGAGGGTGGTGATGCCGACGTTCACTCGGTCGAGCGCATCGGTCATCAGGCTGGCCATGCCGTGTTGCAGCGCGGCCTTGCGCAGCTCGCCGGTCGACGGGTTGCGCGCGATGAGGTCCTGGAGGTTGGTGTCCACCTTCATGACCTCGAATACGCCGCGGCGACCGTCGTATCCGGTCTCGCGGCAGGACAGGCAGCCGGCCGACGCGTAGTGCGAGGATCCGGCGTCGAGACCGATCGACGCGTACTTCTCGACCACGGCCTCGGGGTGGTGCACGAGTCGCTTGCAGTTCTCGCACAGCTTGCGCACCAGGCGCTGGGCGACCACGCAACGCAGGGTCGCGGCGACCAGGAACGGCTCGACGCCCATCTGGATGAGGCGCGACGCCGCGCCAGGCGCGTCGTTGGTGTGCAGGGTCGCGAGCACGAGGTGGCCGGTCAGGGCCGCCTCGACCGCGATCTCCGCAGTCTCCTTGTCGCGGATCTCACCGATCATGATCACGTCAGGGTCCTGACGCAGGAGGGCCCGCAGGCAGAGCTCGAACGTGAGTCCCGCCTTCTGGTTGACCTGAGTCTGGTTCACCCCATCTACGGACCGTTCGACCGGGTTCTCCACCGTCGAGACGTTGGTTTCCGGCGTGACGATCTCGTCGAGCACCGAGTACAGCGTGGTGGTCTTGCCGGAACCGGTCGGGCCGGTCACCAGCACCATGCCGTGCGGCAGGTGGATGGCCTCCTCGAGCCACTGTCCGGGCGTGCCCTTGATGCCCAGCTGCTTGATCGACAGCGCCTTGGCGGTGCGGTCGAGGATACGCATCACGGTCTTCTCGCCGTAGACGGTCGGCAGCGTGTTGACCCGCAGGTCGACGTCGCGCTGACGGTCCTCGAAGTGGATGCGGCCGTCCTGCGGAAGGCGCTTCTCGGAGATGTCCGCACCGGCGGTCACCTTGATGCGCGCGGTCAGTGCCGCGCCAGGCGCCTGCGGGATCTTAGAGACCTCGTGCAGGCGTCCGTCGACGCGGTAGCGCAGGCTGTAGTGGTCGCCGAAGGGCTCGAGGTGGATGTCGGACGCGCCCTCGATGATCGCGTTCGTGACGATCTCGTTGAAGCGCTCCTCGGCGCTGAAGTCGTCGGCGCCGGCCTCGGCACCCGCGCCCTTGGAGGCCGCCGCGCGCTGGACCTGGTCCAGGCCGGCGTGGATGGCCTCGGCGGTGGCGACCGTGGTCATCACCTTGAGGCCGGTGTGGCGTCGCACCACGTCGGCGGCATAGACGTCCGCCGGGTCCTTGAGCGCGATCGCGACGGTGTCCTCGAGCCGCAGGAACGGCAGGATGCCGTGCACGCGCAGTTCCGCGAACGGCACGTCGCAGTCGAGCGAGACGTCCAGGCAGCCCTCGCCGCCGGCGTCCACGTAGGGAAGTCCGTGCTGCGCGGCGAGCGCCCGCGCGAGGTCCTCCTCCGCGATGTGCCCACCGTCGATGAGCACCTGCCCGATGTAGGTGTCCGGGCGCTGCTGGGCGTGCAGCACCGCCATGTCGATGTCCTCCTGCGAGAGGATGCCCATCTGCACGAGCACTTCGCCGAGCCGTGCGCCGATCTCGACCTGCGGGATCGATTCGTCCTCGGGTTCGACCGGGATACTGTCCTGCAGATGGAAGGCGCGTCGCGCGGCGAGCAGCGCCTTGCCCGGCGACGTGATCGTCACCGGCTTGCCGCGGCGCTGGGCGGCGCGCATGCCCTTGAGGAGCATCGCCAGGCCCTGGGAGTCGACGGAGCCGACTTTCGAGCCGTCGATGCGGTCGGCGCCGGTCTCTTCGACCCGCGACCACAACTCCTCCAGGTCGTCGATCCGCGAGATGTTGAGGATCGCGGGGAGGGACAGCCCGGAGGAGTTGGTGGTGTGCATCTTGGTCACGCGTGTGGAGCGGTTTCCTGGGGGAAACGGTCGCGGATCAGGTGTCCTCGCGCAGCACGTTGACGCTGGCCGCGCGGGAAGCGAGCTGACGGTCGACGTACTCCAGCAGCAGTTCCACCGGCTTCAGACCGGGGCGCTGCTCCTGGGCCAGCAGCAGGGCGGAGCGCGCCGAGCCGTAGCGGTCGAAGTGGACGTCGATCTTGGCCTGCAGGAGGTGGGCCCTCCAGTCGCGGTTGCCGAAGGGCACGTGCGAGAGGTGACGATCCGCCTCGTCGGCGCGGTCCTTCCGCCACAGCACGCGGGCCATCGCCAGGCGCGCCTCGGTCTCGGACGGGTAGGTCGAGATGATGAAGCGCAGGACGTTCTCGGCGGAGTCCAGGTCGCCGCGGTCCTCGGCCTTCAACGCGGCCTCGAAGGCGGCGTTGCCGGTGCCCTCGCTCTTGTCGAGCATCTTGTCCAGCGAACCGGGGGTCGGCGTGTCGGAGTCCAGCTCCAGCGCGCGACGGTACGACTCGGCGGCAGCCTCGACGTCGCCATCGGCGAGCAGCAGGTCGCCGGCCAGGGCCCACGATCCGGCGCCTTCCGGGTCTTCCTTCAGTTGACGCGCGACGAAGTCCTCGGCGCGCTCCTTCTCGCCCAGCGAGGCGTAGTGGGTGAGCACGGCGCGTGCGAACGCGGGGTCATGCTCGACCGCGATCCAGGCCGTCTCCAGCGTCTCGGTGGCCTCGTCCTTGCGACCGTTCTCGGCGAGAGCGGCTGCGTAGACCAGGCTGACCTCGGGGCTGGTGGGGGCGACCGTCGCGGCGCGCTCGGCGTAGGCCAGCGCGGCGCGGCCGTCACCCTCGGCCAGATAGAGACGCGCCAGGGCGGCGTGCGACTCGACGTCGTTGGGGTCCGCCTCGCAGGCCTCGGTCAGGTACTGGCGAGCCTCCTCGACGAGCCCTTTCTCGAGGGCCCGGAACGCGAAGGTGCGCAGGATGCTGCCGCGGGCTTCGTTCCACTCCTCGCCGTCGAGCGGCTTGGAGTCGGCGCGAGCGGTCGTGCCGTTGACGCGGGTGGTGGTGGAGTCCTCCGTAGGGGCGGTCGCGCAGGATCCGGCGACCAGGAGGGAGAATGCGATGGTTTTCTTCAGCATGGTTCTGCTCCTTTACTGGTCGTTACCGGGGGTCTGAGTGGAGCCGTCGCCGGACTCCCCGTTTCCCGGCTCCTCGGCCGGCTCTTCGGCGACCGGTTCCTCGGTCGCGGGTTCCTCGACGGTGGTCTCTTCGACGACCTCGACCTCGGGCTCGGCTTCGGGGTTGGTCACCGGCTCTTCCTCGACGACCTCTTCGATCGGCTCGGCTTCCTCGGCGCCCTCGCTCGGGACCTGCACGCGGCCGGCACCCTTGTCCTCGAGCAGACGGAGCGTGTCGTCCATCTCCTCGTCCTCGTAGCGGGCCGAAATCAGTTCCTCGCGGCAGTGGTTGACCACGGCGGCCAGGTCCGGGTCGGCGGGCATCGCGGTCAGGCCCCATTCGGCCTTGGCGAGCGCCTTCTCGGGGTCACCGGCGGCCAATGCGGCGGTCGCCTCGGCGTACATGCGGCGCGCGTAGGACGGGCGCAGGTAACCGGTGTGCGACGCGGCCAGGTGCGCGATGGCGGTCTCGAGACGGGCGCGCTTCTCCTCGGCGAGGAGGGACAGCTCGCTGTCGGAGACGATGTGCGGGGTCAGCAGCACGATGACCTCGTTCTTCGACTCCTGCTCGATGGTCGAGCGGAACAGGCGGCCGATCCAGGGCAGGTCGCCCAGGAAGGGCACCTGGCTCTCGGTGGTGGCCAACTGGTTCTCGATCAGGCCGCCGATGACGACCGTGTTGCCAGCCTTGACCAGCACGTTGGTGGACACCTCGGTGGTGGTCTCTTCCGGCAGGCCGATCGCGTTGATGAAGCCGTCCGACTTCTTCGGGTTGATCTCCATCCGGATGTAGCCGTCGTCGGTGACGTACGGGCGGAACACCAGCGAAGTGCCGACCTCGAGGAAGGACACCGTCTGGGTGGAGGAGGTCTGCGTGACGTTGGTCGTGATGTACGGCAGCTTGCGGCCGACCAGCAGTTCCGCGGCGTGGCGGTTGACGGTCAGAATCTGCGGGTTGGACAGGACCGTCGCGTTGGTGACCTCTTCGAGGGCGTTGACGAACACGCCCACCTGGTTACGCAGGATGCCGAGGTGCAGGCCGGCGGAGTCGTTGTTGTTGAAACCCTTCTGCTCCGCACCGAACAGCCACTCGTTGCCGGCCGAACCGTTGGCGCCGACGAAGCTGTCGAGGCCCTGGTTGATGTCCGACGAGCCGCCGAGCGCCTGGAAGTCGACGCCGCCGAGCGCGGTGAAGTCGAAGCCCAGCTGGAAGTCGTCCGACAGCGTCACGGACAGGATGGTCGCCTCGACGAGGATCTGCGCGGGCGGCTGGTCCAGCGTCTGGATCAGCTCCTGGATCTTCGACAGCGTGCCTTCGCTGGCGTAGACGACCAGGAAGTCACGCGAGGCCTCGCCCTTGCCGCCCAGGTCCGAGAGGTTCTCGATACCGGCTTGGACCTTCTGGCTCTGGATCACGCTCTCGGTGCCGGCGAGCATCGGCTCGATGATCGGCCGCATGTCCTCCGCCTGGACGTGGTTCAGGTAGATGACCGTGGGCGGGAACTTGCTGCCCTGGCCGGTCTGGGCCGCGCCGGCCGCGAGCGGCTGCACGACGATGAAGCTGCCGTCGACCTCGTAGGTGAGGTTGTTCGCCCGCAGCAACTGCGCCAACGCTTCCTCGACGGGAGCGTTGAAGAAGTTCATCGTCACTGTCCCGACGACATCGGCACCGTACACGAGGTTCAGCTGGTAGTTGGTGCTGAACATCTCGAGGATCTCGCCGAGATCCTCGTCCTGGAAGTTCACGGTGATGGTCGCGTTCTGGTCCAGGTGACGGAACGGAGCGGGACGCTCCTCTGTCGTTTCCTGGGCCGAGGCGGCCGCCGTGGAGAGCGTGGCTGCCAGGATGGCAGCCAGGAAAGCGCTGTGATGTCGCATTACTAAGTTAGGTCGTTGCCTGCGGTTACGGCTAGTTGCCGATCGTGATTTTGAGGTTGTGGACGGTCTCGCCATCGCGCAGGACGATTTCCCGCGAGCGGATCGACTCCACGACGTATCGGACGGCATAGCCGTCGACCTGAAGGTTCAGCACCTCGCCCTCGCGGACGCGGACGCCATTGACGATCGCCCAGCGGTCGGAACCGAACAGGGCGGTGGAGGTCAGGCGCAGCCCCAACTCACCGAATGAGGTGGTCGAGGGGGCCAGGTTCTTGACCTCGGGCACGGCGGCGCTGGCCAGCGGCGCGGGCGCGTCCATGTTGTCGTTGATGGGGGTCAGCACGTGCACCGGCCCCTCGATGAAGGCGCGGTCGAGGGCCTCCGGCCACAGGCGCATGCGCTCGACGGCCTGCTCGTAGGTGCCGATCAGCCCGTGGCCTTTCGACACGGCGGCCCTGCCAGGCCCCGGAGCACCGACAGGAGCGCCGCCGCTGCCACCGCTCTCGTACTGCTTCTGCAGCTCGTAGGGGTCCGGCTTGCCGTCGCTGGCGAACATCGCCTTGCCCCAGGTCAGGGCGGTGAAGGTGCCGAGCGCGATCAGGATGATGCGCTTCTTCTTCTGCGCCTTCTCGAAGGCGGGGTTGGTCTCGGTGCGCTCACTCATTTCCCTTTCTCCGTCTTCTCGGTCCCCGATTCGATGCCCTCCGGCATCAGCGGGATCATCGCGGTGGCAGTGAGGTTGGCCGCACCCGCGCCGCCGCGGTCTGCCGGCGGGATCGACACGGACAGGGACTCGAAGCGCACGAAGTGCTGGCCCTGCTCGAGCTGGTCGACGAACTTCACGAGCGACTGGTAGCTGCCCTTGCCGTTCATCTGGAAGCGCACGGCGTAGTCGCCGTCCTGCTGGTTGGTCGGCTGGATGATCACCTTGCAGCCGGTGGCGGTCGCCAGGTCGTTCATGCGCTTCTGCACCAAGTGCGGGTTCAGGTCGTTACCGATATCCGCCAGCGCCGCGTCCGCGACCGGCCGGAACTCGGTCCAGTCGACGCGCAACTCGTCTCGCTGGGTCGGCAGCAGGCGGTTGCGCGCCTGCACCGCCTTGGCGTTCTCCTGGCGCTGGATGTAGCCGACACGGTCCTCGAGCGTCGGCGAGACCTGGAAGGCCCAGATCGCGCCCGGAATGAACACGAAGCCTGCGAGGAAGGCGAGCTTGTACTTGGAGAGGCTGATCATCACTTGGCGAGTTGCGGCAGCACCAGCGGGGTGGTGAGGTGAATCTCGGCGCGGACGGTGTCCGGCATGTCGAGAACGAGCTCGGTCTGGTCGCCGATGTAGGCGTTCTCGAAGCCGGTGAACTCCTTGAGCATCCCCGGCAACTCGAGCAGCGTGCGGTCGCCGCGCACCAGTGCGGTCAGCACCATGTGCATCTCGGCCGACTCGATGCGCGACGTGCCCTTGCGGCGGATGTCGTGCTCCCAGTCGATCCGCTCGATCTGCACGTATTCCCCGACCGCCTTGCCGAGACCAGCGAGCACGCGACCGGAGGCCGGCATGCGCAGGTGGTCGGCGAGCGGGTCGAGCCGGCCTACGTAGGCATTCATCTGCGCGTACAGCTCCTTGAGCTCGAGGCCTGCGGCGGTCTCGTGTTCGTTCGGTGCTTCGGCGTTGACGGCGGCCGCCTCCTGGAAAGCAGCCTCGACCTTGACGGCCAGGGCGATGGTGGCGGCGACCAGGGTGAGCGCGCCCAAGGTGATCAGGCGCTTGGGGGTCTTGCGGCGCTCGAGGTGGGTCTCGAACTCCTGCGGAGGGAGGAAGTCGGCGGTTCTCATCAGAATCCCCGGATCGCGAGGCCAAGCGCTCCGCACCACATGTGCTCGTCGTCGAACACGTGGTCGGGCGCGTCGATACCGAGCGCGGTGAAAGGCCGCGCCACGGAGGTCGGAATGTCGAGGGCGTTACCCAGCGCGTTCTCCACCTCCGGCAGGCCGGCGCCGAAGCCGGTCAGGAAGACCGACGAGAGGCGCGCGCCGTGGTGGCGGTTGGTGAAGTGACGCACGCAGGCGCGCACTTCCTGGGACATCGTCTGCGCTTCGACGCGCAGCGCCTGGAGCAGCTCCGTGGCGTGGCCGATGGCCTTGTGGTTGAGGGTCATGACGGTCTGCGCGTCGACCTTCAGGCCGCCGTCGCTGTCCTCCTCCTCGCCGCCGCCGGTGATCAGGTCCTGCAGCGAGCCGGCGGAGCTCTCGTCGAAGGACTGCAGTACGCCGTCCAGCGTCGCGAACAGCCGCTCGCCGTCGGTCTGCATCGGCTTCAGGAAGCCGAGCTCGCCGCCGTGCACGATGCCGAACATCGAGTGGCCGAAGCCGAGGTGCAGGAAGCCCCAGGCGTCCTGCTCGTCCTGCTGCACGGCCTGCAGCGCACGCGCCAGCGGGAAGGCCCCGGCTTCGATGCCGACCGGCCGCCACTGCAGCGTCTGCGCGGCCGCGTTGCAGCGGCGGATCTCCGACTGCCCGACGCTCATCAGGAGGTACTCCTCGCGTGCGTTGGCGGTGCCGGTGGCCTCTTCCTCGGCCTCGTCACCGGTCAGCGGGAGGTAGCGGTAGAGCACGCCCTCGGGGTCCTGGACCGCGCGCGCCGCGGTCTCCTTCAGTACCTGCGCCATGCGCTGGCGGTTGTGCTCGTCGAGCGGCACGCGCGAGATCGCGACGTCCTTGCCCGACAGGCCGATGACGCAGTCCTTGCCCTTGAGGCCGACCGAGGCGACGCGCGGGGCGAGGTCCTCGGCGACCGCGGTGTGGCGGCCGCGGCCCTGTGCCGGCAGGCACTCGGACGCGGTCACGCGCCAGGCGCCGGGACCGCCATCCAACTGCAGGATGCGCGTGTCCATCGAGCCGAAGTGCACGCTGATCGGACTGCGGCTGACCGGCACCTTGAACGGCAGCCGGTTGACCAGGTTGCTCGGCAGCTTGAGGCCGCCCAGGCTCGGCAGCCGGACGCCCTTCTTCGAGCCGCCTACGCGGCTGCGGACAGTGCGCTTCTTCTTGCCGCCGGACTTGCGGAGATTGGGAAGGTTGATCTTCACGGGTAGGGGCCGGACTGTCGGAGACCGGCTCTCGGCTTATCGGCCGGCGTGGCCGGCCGGCTTGACCCTCTCCAGCGGCGGAATTCCGGATTGCGAGCGGCGTCGCGTGCGCGCGACGCTCCAGGCCCGGATGGGGCTGCTCAGCGACCGTCGGCCGCGTTCGAGTCGGCTGTCGCGCTGGCGTGCGCGATGCTCTCGGCGAGCTCCTGCTTGTCGGCCCAGTCGGCCGCGAACAGGCAGGCGGCCACGAACAGCGCGGCTGCGGCCAGTGCGGCGAGCGGACGCTTGCGGACGACGCCGGTTCCGTCCATCGCCCCTAGAGGCCGTAGATGTTCCGGCCCGAGACGGTGACGCCCGGGGTGTTCGCGCGGAGCTCACCGGTATCGGCGAGGAAGACCCAGCCCGAGGTGTTGTCGGGCGCCATGAAGGCCACGCCCGGCGCCACGACCTTGACCGTATCGAGCTGGTTGTACGGGTTGGCCGGGATCCCGGTCTCGAGGTACGGGCCGTACGGGAAGCCGGCGGTACCGACGGCGGCGGTGTTGCCGTCGCGGTCGCTGGCGATCAGCAGTTGCGCCTGGAAGGTCGCGGGCAGCCACACGCCGAAGGTGTCCACGCCCGGCAGCACGTCGTTGTGCTGGAAGGCGTAGAAGTCCACCGCGCGGCGCAGGCGCTCGAGATCCTGGACCACGGCGGTCTCCTGGGCTTCCTGGACGGTGCGGCCGAGGTTCGGCACCAGCATCCCGGCGAGGAGCAGCACGATGACCGCAGTCACCATGACTTCGAGGATCGTGAATCCGGCGGTGGTCGGTCGTTTCATGACTGCACGGAGGACGGGCCTCCGTAGCCATTAACGGCCGTCATGCGGTCGCGACTTGAGCAGCCCGATCCGGCTCGCCAGGCGGCGCGCGTAAAGTCCTTCTAGGGAAGGAACTTGGACGCGTCGCGCAGCTTGCGCGGCAGGTATTCCTCGAGCACGAAGTTCAGGCCCCATTTGGCGAAGGCCTGCTGCTCGGCGCGGACACCCATCTTGAGCATCTGGTTGATCGCCTTCTTCCATTGCGGCTGGGCCTGGAAGAAGGGGTCGTTCTTGAGGGCGTCCTTGGCGCGCTTGACGTCGACCGGCTGCAGCGGGTGGGTGGCGTCCTCGAGACCGAAATCGATGATGTCCTGCGGCGTCACGCCCAGGAACCGCGCCTTCGGCACGCAGAAGTCCTTGTTGACGTGCGCCGCCTGCCCCGAGCCGACCTTCAGCGTGCGGTAGATGTTGCAGATGCCGTAGGGGTCGCAGTCGACGAAGGCGTAGACCGGCAGCTTGAGGTCCTCCGACAGGCGCCGCACGAAGCGCCGCGTGGCGCGCGTCGGCACGCCGCCCATCTCGACCAGCACGCAGTTCGCGGTGCGCCACCAGCGGTGGTGGTTGAGGCGCTGGAACATACCGCCGGTCTCGATGGCGACGACGAACTCGGCGCTGGTCTCGAGCGACAGATGGTCGACCGAGGACGGCACCGTATAGGCTCCCGAGCCCATCGCGGCGCAATCCGAGCGGATCGGGTCGCCGGTCTCCGGGTCGCGGTCGATGACCACCAGTGGGCCGACCACCGACCCGCCGTGCTCCTCGGGCACGAACCGCAGGGTCTCGCGCGTGACATCCTTCATCGAGAACATGCCCTCGATGTCGTCGAGCACGGTGTCCGACTCGCGCTGCTCGTTGAACTTGGCGTCGCCCCAGTTCTTGGACACGTAGTACGCCTCCCGCTTCGTCGCGAAGTCCTGGCCGGCGACCATGTCCTTGGCGAGCGCCATCAGCCGCAGCGTCTGCGCGAAGGTCTTCACCGAGTTGACGTCCAGGGTGCGCGTCTTGACGTTGCCCTTGAGTTCGAAGTAGCCGGCCTTGCGGTCGTAGGTGACGTTGGCGAGGTTGCGCTGCGGCATCACCAGGTCGGGCAGATTGCCC
>Ga0316187_10002758_pt1 | contig 15308 bp, 14 predicted proteins | sample CroRivburrow1_MG_FD_204927 | JGI IMG/M metagenome (GOLD analysis project Ga0316187, IMG submission 204927) | Coastal sediment microbial communities from Maine, United States - Cross River worm burrow 1 | ecosystem: Environmental > Aquatic > Marine > Coastal > Sediment | place: USA: Maine... | reverse complement strand
GATCCAACTGATATCGACATTGAGCCGTCCAAAATAGTCTCTGGCTCTTACAACGTGCTTGTCTTGCCTGCGGCCCAGCAGAATCTCGTCACCGATTACCAGCAGGCCGATCTTTTTCAACAGATATTTTTTTTCAGATTCCATCCGAAGCGTGACGCCCTTTTCATCTTTTCCTTTCTAAACACCGTAATATCACCTGTCGATGATATTATTGCAAGCCTTTGAAACAAGAATGTAAAACCCCATTCAGCAGAGATTTAATCGGTGCTCCGAGCAGACCCTAAAAGAGCGCTTCAGAACCGCTTTTTTTTATTACATGAATTCATTAAAATTCAGTTAATTAGATCATTTCATTCCCGATTGAGCTGGGGAGATTTTCAGCTGAGGCCTCTTTTTCATTGTCATCGCTGGCCCGGTGTGGTACCGATTTGAACCATCAGAAACTCTTGTTTCCAGGAGTTGTTTACACCATTTTTGCAGTCTTTCTGAGGGCAGTTTCCAACGGTTTGCCAGGCCAGGATCTGAATTCTGATTAATTCTCTGTCAGGCAGCCGAATCTGTTGACCGCCATAATCGAGGCTGCAGCAACCACAGCAACAAAAAAGGAGGCGTTAAGTATGAAGAAGCTTGTTTATCTAGCCATGGCTGCCTGTGTTATGACGCTATGTTTGTCAGCAAACGGCTGGTCCCTGGGCCGTGAAACCACCATCAAGGTAGGTGTCAATGCCCCCATGACAGGGGACATTCCAAAGGTTGGCGAAGGTTCCAAATATGCTGCCGAGATGTGGCTTGAAGATGTAATGAAAGCCGGCGGCATCGAGGTGGGCGGTAAGAAATACCCGGTGGAACTTGTCCTTGAGGACAATGAATCAAAGGCTGAATCAGCCGTCAAGGCCAACACCAAGATGATCACCCAGGACGACGTTATTATCATCATCGGACCGCAGTCCTCAAAGCAGGCGATCCCTGCCGGTGACGTGGCCAACAACTACGAGACCCCGATGATCAGCCCCTGGTCCACCAACCCGGCCACCACCGCCGATCGCCCTTACGTATTCCGCGGCTGTTTCCTCGATCCTTTCCAGGGTCCGGTTCTGGCCAATTTTATCACCGAGGAGTTTGGATTCAAAAAGGCAGCGGTACTCTATGACGTGGCCAGTGACTACCCCAAAGGGTTGGCCGAGTTCTTCAAAGCTGCCTGGGAAGAGAAGCATGGCGCCGGCTCTGTTGTTGCCTATGAAAGCTTCACCACCAAGGACACCGATTTCAGCTCCCAGTTGACCAAGATCATCAAGTCCGGAGCCGAATTCCTGTTCACCCCGCAGTACTACAACGAAGTTGCTCTGATCGTCAACCAGGCCAAAGATCTTGGTTGGAAAGGGCCAGTCGTCGGTAGTGACAGCTGGGGTTCCGCCGAGACAGTTGAGCTTTGCGGCGAGGCCTGTTACGGCCAGTTCTTCTCCACCCATTACGCGGCGGCAGGCGCCAAAGGCGCCACCAAGGAATTTATCGACCGCTACAATTCCGCTTACGGCTATGTACCTGACGATGTCGGCGCCCTGACCTGGGATGCACTGCGACTCGCTCAGGCTGCCATCGAAGGCGCCGGGGAACTGACCGGTGACATCAAGAAAGACCGTGTTGCGGTTCGTGATGCCCTGGCCAAGGTCGAGAACTTTGAAGGCATTACCGGCACCATGACCTTCACCGATGAAGGTGATCCCAATAAATGTGCGGTCATCGTAAAGATCAGCGACAAGGGCGAATACGAATTCTACAAGTCTATCTGTCCGTGATCTGAACGATACGTAGCAAAAGATGTACAGCTTGTAACCTGATAAGTCTGGTGTGCACCTTGTGGTTGCACACCAGACTTTTTATTGGCACTATTGTGCCTGTCCAGAGCCCTGCCCCAGCATGCAGGCGGACTGTGGACAGGCATCAATTGTTTTAAAGTCCGCCGGAAAAGGTTGTTCCGGTAATTGTCGTACTTGATCACACAGGAGCCGTTATATGGATATCTTCCTGCAAAACATCATCAATGCGCTGCAATGGGGCAGTTTTTACGCCGTAGTTTCAATCGGTTACTCGATGGTTTACGGCGTCCTCATGCTGTTCAACTTCGCCCACGGCGATATCTTCATGGTCGGAACCTACATAGGATTCGGCATCGCCACCCTGCTGCTGGCTCTATGTTCCGCCTTCATGCCGGGCTGGATGATCTTTATCCTGGTGGTCATTATTACCATGTTCCTGGCCAGCTTTGTCGGGGCCTTCGTCGAACTGGTCGGCTACCGTCCCCTGCGGGGAGCCCCCAGGGCCTCTGCAGCAATCACCGGCCTGATGATCGGTATCATCTTCGAAACCAGCAACCTGATCATCCTCGGTGCCCAGCGGTTCAGCTTTCCCCCGCTGATCGAGTCGGTTTCCTATAATTTCGGCGGCATCTATGTCACCAACGTCAAAGTACTGATCATCGTCGCCTCCCTGGTGATGATGCTGGGCCTGCACCTGTTTATCAAGAAAACCAAGTGGGGCATGGCCATGCGGGCAATGTCGTATGATTTCCAGGCCGTCCCCCTGATGGGAGTATCGATTAACGTCATCGCCCCGATGACCTTTGCGATCGGCGCAGGACTTGCCTCCGTGGCCGGTATCCTTTACGGCCAGGCCTACCCGGTGCTTGACCCTTACATGGGTATCTCTCTGGGCTGGAAGGCCTTTGTCGCTGCCATTCTTGGCGGCCGCGGCTCGATCATGGGCGCCGCCCTGGCCGGCTACCTGCTTGGCTTCATCGAGATGTTCGTGCCGATGTTCTTCCCGTCGACCTTCAGGGATCTGATCGCCTACTCCATCATCCTGGTGATTCTGACCTTCAGGCCGCGAGGATTCTTTGGTATGGCGCATTCCACCCAGCTCAGGCTGTAATCGATACTAGTTCAGGGACTTTATAAGTACACAGGAATCTCGAATGGAAAAGCTTAAAAAACTGTTCAGACCATTTTCCGTCGTCCCGCTGGCCGGCTGGCTTCTCGGCGTTTTCTGCGCGGCTATGATGGAATATTATCTGGGGGATCTCATCTCCTACTACCTGTATCTGCCCAAAATACCGGTGCTGTTCGGCACCCTGGTCATGCTCAAGGATCCGTTCCTGATTCCCAGCGTCTTTGGTTATGACCTGATCGTTTACGTTGTACCGGTGTTTCTAGTGGCACGCCTGTCCGCACCACTGGCCAACCGGCTGGCGGCCCTGCTGGAGAGCATGCCGCTGTGGCTGGCAACCTTGCTCCACCTGGCCGCCTTCTACGGAATTCTGCACATGTGGGCGGGAATCAACGACTATCGGGTTCTGGTGGTAAAACTGACCATGATCTCGATCATCCTCACCCTGAGCCTCAACGTAATCAACGGTTACCAGGGCGAGTTCTCCTGCTCGCATCCCGGCTTCATGGCCCTGGGCGCCTACGCTTCTTCAACGCTGACCCTGCTGCTGTTTGCCAATGACAAAATGTTTGGCGAGCCGCTGCTGAATCCGGCCCTGGGCCCCTGGCTGTTTCCGCTGGTCCTGATCATCGGCGGGCTGGTGGCGGCGTTGGGTTCGCTGATCGTGGCAATTCCATCGTTTAGAACCAGAGGCGATTATCTGGCCATTATCTCTCTCGCCTTCCTTTTCATGGTCAAGAGCGCCATCGAAAACATGGAGATCATTGGCGGTCCCAGAGGCATGAGCTCTCAGCCCAACTACGCCTCGCTCACCGTGGTATTCGTCTGGATGTCGCTGTGCATCTGGATCGTTCACAACTTCACCACCTCGGTCCTGGGCAAAGCCTTAAACGCTGTGCGCGACAACGAGCCGGCGGCCAATTCGATGACGGTCAACACCCGCAAGACAAAAATGACCGCTTTCATGTTCGGCGCCTTCTGGGCCGGCGTCGCCGGCGGTCTATTCGCCCACGTCCTGCGCTACGTCAACCCCAGCACCTTCGGCCTCAACAAGCTGGCCGAGATTCTGGCCATGGTCTATTTCGGGGGGCTCAACTCGATCTACGGCTCCATCGTCGGGGCGGTCAGCATCAGCATGCTGAGCGAGGCGCTGCGGCCCCTGGAATTGTTCAAATGGATCATCATTCCTCTCATTCTGATCCTGGTCATGATCTTCAGGCCCCACGGCCTGATTTCCTTCACCGAGATCAACGTCAAGGAACTCATGCGCCCCCGCAATAAAGAACGTTCTGGAGGAGTTGAATAATGGCACCACTGCTCAACATCAGAAACATGACCCACTTTTTCGGGGGCTTGCGTGCGGTATCGGATTTCAACCTGACCATCGAGCCAGGCGAAATCAGAGGTCTGATCGGCCCCAACGGCGCCGGCAAGACGACGGTATTCAACCTGATCACCGGGGTCTATACCCCCACCGAGGGCATTGTCGAGCTTGAAGGAGAAAATATAAAAGGAGTCGAGACCCATCGGATTGCCGACATGGGACTCGGCCGAACCTTTCAGAACCTGGCCCTGTGGCGCCACATGAACGTGCTCGATCACATTCGTCTGGCCCACTACTCCCAGCTGAGCTATGGGTTGTTCGGGGCCTTTTTCGGCACCCCAAAATGTAGGCGGCAGGAAAAGGCTGTCATTGAAAATTCCCACAAGCTGTTAGAGCTTTTCGACATTGACAAGTTCGCCACCCAGAATATCGGCAACCTGCCCTACGGCGCCCAGCGCCGGGTGGAAATGGCACGGGCCATGGCCACCAAACCGAAGATTCTGTTTCTCGATGAGCCCACGGCCGGTATGACGCCTGATGAGTTGATCAGGATGATAGAAATTATCCGTCAGGTTCACCGGGACTTCGGCGTGGCCATCTTCATGATCGAGCACCGGATGAAATTTGTCATGGATCTGTGCGAAAGAATTCAGACCCTGGTGTTCGGCGAGGTGATCGCCGAGGGGCCGCCCGAAGAAATTCAGAACAACCCCGAAGTTATCGAGGCTTACCTTGGCAAGGAGGACCTACACTGATGCAGCTCGTCGTTGAAAATCTGTCCGTCTCCTATGGCAACATTAAGGCTCTCCACGGCATCAGCTTCTCGGTCGATCAGGGTGAGATCGTCACCATTATCGGTGCCAACGGTGCCGGCAAGAGTACCACCCTGCGGGCCATTTCCCGGATGATCCCATCCGAACCCGGATCGAAAATCGAGTTCATGGGAGAAAGCATTCTCAAGTACAACACCGACAAGGTGGTCTCCAAGCTCGGTATCTGTCACGTACCCGAAGGCAGGATGATTTTCGGTAACCTGACGGTGACCGAAAACCTTACCCTGGCCTGCTTTGCCAGAAAGGACAATGACGGCATCGCCCGGGACAGGAAATGGGTGTTTGACCTGTTTCCCCGCCTCGACGAGCGCAAGGACCAGCTTGCCGGCACCCTGAGCGGCGGTGAGCAGCAGATGCTTGCAGTCGGCAGGGCCTACATGAGCGGCCGCCAGATCATGATTCTGGACGAACCCTCCATGGGGCTGGCGCCACTGCTGATGCTCGACATGTTCGACGCCCTCAAAGAGATAAACGATCAGGGTACAACCATACTCCTGGTCGAGCAGAATGCCCGGCTGGCTCTGAAATTTGCCCAGCGCGGCTACGTGCTCGAGCACGGTCAGCTGATTCTCGAGGGCCCCGCGGACGGGCTGCTCGACAACCCGGAAGTGAAGAAGGCCTATCTGGGCGCCTGATCAGAGGTGGCTAAAGGGGGACACAATACCCAAGGTGTCCCGGGAAGAAGGGACACCTTAGGTATTGTGTCCCAATAATTAGTGTCCCCATATTTCCCGGTGCACCAGCTCCGGCTTGTAGCGATCCTTTTCTTTGAAGGCACCCGCCGGATCCTTGGGATAGCCCAACGGAACCACCGCGAAAGGGAAGATGTGTTCAGGAATAGCAAACAACTCCCTGCACCCTGCCATACGCTCCTCAAACGGATACACCCCCGTCCAGACCGTTCCAAGCCCTTCGGCCCTTGCGGCCAAGAGCAGATTCTGGAGGGCGGCGCTGCAGTCCTGGGGCCAGAGATCGGGCCATTTTTTTCCGGTCGGGTCAGCGCAGACGATAATGGCGACGCCGACCTGGGTGATCATCTTGCAGTAAGGATGAAACAACGGAATCTTCTCCAGCTTGACCCTGTCCCTGATCACGATAAAACACCATGGCTGCTGGTTTCCGGCCGATGGAGCCAGCATCGCCGCGCTGAGCAGCTTCTCTATTGTCTCATCGGGGATATGGTCGTCCCGGTAGCTTCTTACACTGCGCCTCGTGGTAATTGTCTCATAGAGCTCCATTTCTAAATCTCCAAACATTTTTGCTGCGGATGAGCCCTCTCATCGATCACAGCACGTGTATATAAATATTTGTAACCACTTAAATTTAGCGTTTAAATCCTCGTTCCTGGTTTATTCAGATTAAGCACTTATAATGTTTTTCAAACAACTCAGTCAATCACTACGGCGAAAAGGGGCCGACCATGAAATTGATCTTTGTCTATAACGCCAAGAGCGGAATGCTCAGTATGATCAGAGATATAGGCCATAAACTGATGAGCCCGCAGACTTACGACTGCTTTCTCTGCAGCTTGACCCACGGGACCTTTAGAGAAGATCCCAAGTGGAAATCGTTCAAGGAGAACAGCAGCATCGAGATGGAGTTTCTGCACCGGGATGAGTTCGAGAAGAAATACGGTATGAAACAGGCCTACCCAGTGGTGATGAAGCTGGCCGACCAGACGGAAGTTGTGCTCAGCCGCGATCAGCTCAGCCACCTGTCCTCCGTCGATGATCTGATCGTCACCATCAAGAGTCTCTCCCTGCAGACCAGCTAGTCACGGCCTATATTCAGGCTGCTTTGGCCGCCAAAACCTCAGGACTCTGGTTGCAGAGTCTTGATAGCGACCAGCGATTCATGAAAAATCGCCCCACCGCCAATATCTGAACACTGCTGTGAAGTCAGATCGTTAATGGTACCGCCCCCTTCTTCTGAGGGCCAGTAGATGCCTTCGGCAACCAGCAGTCCCGGCTGAGTGTCGGCGCTCACCTTCGACCGGCGGGTGACCGAACCTCGGAGATTGGTAAGACGCACCCGCTCACCGTCCTTGATGGAATCAGCTGCGGCATCGTCGGGATGGATAAGTACGGTTCCCAGATCACCGGCATAACGCTCCCCGAAAGTCGAGTTGAGCAGCCTGCCATTGGGCGGCGTGAGCAGCCGATAAGGAAAGCGGGCTTTGAGGTCTGGGTTGTCAAATTCTCTGGCCTCGGACAAGAAGGGATGCACAGAGATGTCAGGGCTCTCTCTGTTGACAAATCGAAACCTCTTCTGGAGGCCGTCAAAGGGCCGATCACTGCCCATAGCGCTGTCCGAAAGGATGTAGGTTCCCGGTTCATATCCTTCATAATCCAGGCCGACCGGAAGTTCCGGTATGGTATCGAAATAGCTCTGCAGCCGCTGCCCCAGGCTTTGGTTGAAGGCACTGTCTTGGTAGCCCATTTTCACGGCCAGGGTCTGAAACAGATCAAAGTTGCTGATCGCCTCACCCAGCGGTTCGATCACCGGCTCGGCGATACCCAGATAAAAATGGCCGTAGGCCGTATAAATGTCGCGGTTTTCCAGAAAAGTGGTAGCGGGCAGCACCAGGTCGGCATAACGGGCGGTGGGCGTCATCACCTGCTCATGAACCACGGTGAAAAGATCTTCTCTGGCCAGCCCCTTGCGGACCATCGACCCGTCCGGGGCGACGCAGAAAGGGTTCGAGTTATAGACCAGCATGGCCTTGACGGGCGGCTGCAGGCTGGTAAGGGCTTCCCCAAGGTGAATCATATTGATTACCCGGGCTCCACTTCCACCCAACTCCTCCATTTTCAATTTTGAGCTGTCGCCGCTGAAGGCTTTGCTAAACAGCAGCACACCCTGCCCCGCTTCTCCGCGGAATAAACCGCAGGCTGCCGCAAGTGAACCAATGGCCCGGATGGCCATTGCCCCTCTGCTGTTTCTGGTCAGCCCCACCCCGATACGGATAAAGGTTTTGGGGGTCTCGAAGAACATGGCGGCCAGTCGCTCCATTACCGCACGATCGACATTGCTCTGCGCTTCGAATTTTTCTATTTCGGTCGCCTGCAAATAGGTCTTGAGTTCGGCGAACCCTTCGCTGCAGGTGTCGATGAACTCCTGATCGACCCACTGGTGTTCGATCATCACTTTTAAAATGCCAAGCGCCAGGGCCGCATCGCCTCCGGGCTTGACCCAGACATGCTCGTCGCCGCTGCGGGCCGTATCGTTTCGATAGGGATCAATGACCACCAGTCTGGCGCCGCGCTTTCTGGCCCGCACCACATAGGGCCAGAAATGCAGGTTGGACACTTTGACGTTCATCCCCCAGATGATGATCAGACCTGCATCTTCGGCCTTCTCCGGCGGTGTTCCGCCGGCCTCGCCACAGATATTTCTCCAGCCCCCGCCGGCGGTTGCCGAACAGATCGTCTGCTCGAGCCTGGAGGCCCCTATTTTATGAAACAGCGGAAATCCGGCAAAACGGCTGATCATCCCCATGTTACCGGCATAGCAATAGGGCAGCACCGATTCTCCACCGAAGGTTTCGATGACCTGGGTCAGTCGGGCGCTCAGATAATCCCAGGCCTGGCTCCAGCTGATCTGCTTGAAGTTTCCCGCTCCCTTGGCGCCAACCCTGATCAGTGGATGCAGTATCCGCTCGGGTCCGTACAGCCGAGCCGGGTAGCCCCGCATTTTCCGGCACATCACCCCCCTGGTGTAAGGGTGCTCCGGGTCCCCCTGCAGCGATACGACTCGGCCATCTTCGACGGTGGCTATGAGTCCGCAGGTATCAGGGCAGTCCAGCGGACAGATCGTTTTCTTATATTCTTTCATTGGGTTGTGAGGGTGTTGTTCCTTCTAACTTGTCGACAATCCGACCGGCGGGTACTCAGTGCACAGATAATAGCGCGGCGCCTCGTCCTCGATAATCCGGGGGAAACGGCCTGAACCAAAGAATTCACTGGCCTGATCGAGCAGAGTGTTTATTTCTGAGCGCTTCATTATGGACACCTAACAAAACGATTGACAAGCAATTGGATGCATTTATAGTTACTTCAGCGCAAACGTTTGCGGTATCGTTTGCAGCATCATTATACTTCATTTTTCACCGAGGATCACTTCGATTATGAAAGGTGGTATCAATGAATCTCCCCATCGCCGGTTTAATCCCTTGACCGGTGACTGGGTTCTCGTTTCCCCGCACCGCAGCGCCCGGCCCTGGGACGGGCAGCTGGAAGAACCCAACGGTGAGCTGCCGCCCGCCTATCTGCCCGACTGTTATCTCTGCCCGGGCAACGTTCGGGCCGGGGGCAAAGAAAACCCCGACTACCAAAACACCTTTGTCTTCACCAACGACTTCGCCGCCCTCCTGCCCGACAATCCATCCCAACCCGAACACGACCCCGAAGGTCTGATTATAAGCGAACCCGAGCAGGGCATCTGCAGGGTTATCTGCTATTCCCCGCAGCATGACTTGAGTGTGGCGAGGATGGCTGAGGATCAGGTGCTGCCGATCATTGACACCTGGATCGAGGAGTATCTCAGCCTTGGCGCCCGCGATTTTATCAACCATGTACAGATTTTTGAGAACCGTGGGCTGGTCATGGGCTGCTCCAATCCCCACCCCCACGGACAGATCTGGGCAAGTTCGACGATCCCCAATCTTCCAGCCAAAGAGATCGACCAGCAGCAGCGCTATTTAGACTCTCACGGCAGCTGTCTGCTCTGCACCTATCTGGCCAGAGAGAGCGCCAGCGGAGCGAGAATCCTGTTTGCCAACGACTCCTTTGTAGCTCTTGTCCCCCATTGGGCAATCTGGCCCTTTGAGACGATGATCATACCACGGCGCCACTGTCCATCGATCACGGCTATGTCGGCTACGGAAAAGGCTGAGCTGGCCGACATAATGATCGAGCTCGGCATCTGTTATGACAACCTTTTCCAGACATCGTTTCCCTATTCGATGGGTATTCATCAACAGCCGACCGACGGCCGGAATTATCCCGCCATGCACTATCATTTTCATTATTTACCGCCGCTTCTTCGTTCCCAGGCAATAAAGAAACACATGGTCGGCTATGAGCTGCTGGCCACCGTCCAACGAGATCTGACTCCGGAGCTGGCCGCCGCCCGACTGCGGGAGTTGCCCCGCCGCCATTATCTTGAAGCGCCAAAACGACCATGACCTGCGCCCTCTCCCAACTCAAACAGCAGCTGAGCAATAACAAGGCCGATTCGGCCCTGATCAGGCTCTATGGGAAGGCAGCCCTGAGCGTGCAAAAAAGCAGATACCAGGGCCTGCTGAAAGAGGCCGAACAGCGGTTGAGCGGCAATCGCTATCTGTTAGCCAGCGCTCCCGGGCGCACCGAGCTGGGCGGCAACCACACCGACCACAACAATGGCAGGGTTGTGGCCAGCGCCGTCGACCTTGACTGTATCGCGGCAGTTACGCCAACCCGGGACAACCTCGTAACTCTCTACTCCAGCGAATACCCCGAACCGATCAGAGTCGAGCTGGACAGCCTCACCGCTGAGCCCAGTGAACGGGGCCGCCCTGAAGCGCTCATCAGAGGCATCGGGGCGGCCAGGAATCGACGTGGCTGCACCAATCAGGGCTTTACGGCGGTAGTTGACTCCACCTGCAAGCCCGGGTCCGGCTTGAGTTCATCGGCAGCTTTTTCGGTACTCATTGGTGGTATTTTTGCTGTTCTTGACGACGCCCCCCTGGATCCGGTTCAACTGGCCCGCGACGGACAATTCGCCGAAAACAGTTTTTTCGGTAAGCCCTGCGGGTTGATGGACCAGTTGAGCAGTGCCGCAGGCTACACTCTGGGGATCGATTTCAAAGATCCGGTAAATCCGGCAATCACCCGAATCGAGACTAATTTCGAGGACTGGGATTATCGGCTGCTGATCATCGACACCGGCGGCAGCCACAGCAATCTCACCGCAGAGTATGCTGCCGTCACCGAAGAAATCGGCTGGGCTACCCGGATCCTGAACAGGGACAAGGCCCGGGGACTGAGCCTGGCCACCGTTCTGGAACAGGTCACAGCCCTTCGTACCGGGGCCGGAGATCGGGCGCTGCTGCGTCTTTTACACTTTATCACTGAAGACCAGAGGGCAGCAGATCAGACCGACGCCCTGCACCACCGCAACTACGATCGATTCCTTGAGCTGGTAAAACTATCCGGCGATTCTTCCTGCAAGCTCCTGCAGAACTGCAGTTCTGCTCAAAACACACGGGAGCAGGGCGTTCTGCTGGCCATCTCTTTGACCGAACAATTTTTCCCCAAGGCGGTCTGCCGGGTTCACGGAGGCGGATTTGCGGGAACTGTGCAAGCCTATGTTCCAAAAGATCGGTTCGATGATTATCAATTACTTATGGAACGGGTTTTTGGAGAGAGAGCTGTCATTCCGGTGGTGACCGGACGACCGGGGTTTTGTTTCTGGGCCGAAGACGGGTGGGTGTTTCCCGGGGCCGGTGAGTTCAAATGAGACACGTAACCATCAACGATCTAGCCAGGCGACTTAACCTCTCCGCCTCGACCGTATCCAGAGCCCTGCGCGACCACCCCGATATCAGCAAACAGACCAAGGAACGGGTCCGGGCAATTGCCGCCCAGACCAATTATCAGCCCAACCTTATTGCCCAGAGCCTGCAGACTCGAAAGTCCAACAATATAGGCGTCATCGTACCAGAGATCCGCAGTTCGTTTTTTTCCACCGTGATCAGCGGCATCGAGGACCTTGCCTACGAAGCCGGCTACACCATCATGGTCTGCCAGAGCAACGACACCTTTGAGCGGGAAGCAATCAACACCCGGGCCCTGGCTGCCAACCGGGTAGCTGGAATGCTCGTTTCCGTCTCCCAGGAAACTGCCGAATTCGACCATCTGCGGCAGGTGATCAGACAGGGTGTACCAATTGTGCTTTTCGACCGGGTGGTAGACGAAATTGACGCACCAAAAGTCGTGGTCGACGATTTTAATGGGGCCTTCCAGGCCGTCACCCATCTTATCGAAACAGGGAGAAGGCGCATCGCTCATTTGACCTCGGCCGGCTCTCTTTATGTAGGACAAAAAAGAAGAGAGGGCTACGAGGCGGCGCTTCAACAACATGGTCTGCCGGTTCGTCCCGAATACATTATTGAAGGCGGCTGCCACGAGGAGGATGGGCGCAGCGGGGCCCGCAGACTGATGGCCCTGGCCGAACCGCCTGACGGCATTTTTGCGATCAACGACCCGGTTGCCATCGGCGCCTTTCTCTATCTGCAGGATCAGCGGGTGCGGATTCCCGAGCAAATCGGCCTGGTGGGCTTTACCGACAACCCCAACAGCGTCCTGGTCAGACCGGCGCTGACCACGATCAGTCAGCCCGCTTACGAAATCGGCAAGACTGCAGCCTCGCTGCTGCTCGATATCCTGACTGGCAAAACCTTGAAAAACGGGAAAACCATTACCTTGGAAACCAGACTCGTTATCAGAGGGTCGACTTGAGATGAGACTATCAATCACTACCCTTTCGGGAGAAATTTATGGCCCAGGTTGAACTAGTCGATGTCTGTAAACGGTTCGGGACGACCGAAGTCGTCCACCGGGCCAACCTCAGTATCGACGACAATGAATTCATCGTCCTGGTAGGCCCTTCAGGCTGCGGGAAATCGACGATTCTCAGGATGATCGCCGGCCTCGAGACAATCAGCGACGGCGAGATCAGGATCAATTCCAAAAAGGTAAACGATGTGATGCCCAAGGACCGTGATGTGGCCATGGTCTTTCAAAACTATGCGCTCTACCCGCATATGAGCGTCTTCGAAAATATGGCCTTCAGTCTCAGAATGGCCAAGCTGCCCAAGGATCAGATCCTGCAGAAGGTAAACCGGGCCGCCGACATTCTCGAGTTGACCCCCTACCTGGACAGGAAACCAGCCGCCCTGTCAGGCGGGCAGCGGCAGCGGGTAGCCATGGGCAGAGCCATTGTCCGCAGCCCCAGTGTCTTTCTGTTCGATGAACCGCTGTCCAACCTTGATGCCCAGCTCCGAACCCAGATGCGGATGGAACTGAAAAAGATGCATCTGAAAATGCAGACCACCACCATCTATGTCACCCACGATCAGATCGAGGCCATGACTCTGGCCGACAGGATTGTCATCCTCAAGGATGGCCGGGTCCAGCAGGTCGGCACTCCGGTGGAGGTATACGAGCGCCCCGACAACAGGTTTGTCGCCAGTTTTATAGGCAACCCGCCCACAAATCTGCTGGAGGCGGTCGTCAACCGGGGCAGCAACGGGGATAGTATCAGTTTCTGCGACTTCACCTTTCCGGTCACCTTGCCCGAGGCCTGCAGAGATCAGGACAAGGTGGTGGCCGGAATAAGGCCGGACTCCATCAAACGCGATGGGGCATTGAGCTCCTTGCCCGACCAGTGGGTTGTCGATGGCCAAATCGTGGTTGCTGAAATCGTCGGCAGCCAGTCCCTGCTGGAATTTACGATGGGAGAGGTAAGCCTGATCGCCGAGCTGGAGGGCAGAGTTGCCGCCGCTCACGGTGAGATGATGAAGCTTGGCCTGAACTTGGAGAACCTGCTGCTGTTCGATCCCGAAACGGAGCAGGCAATCCGTTGAACACTCAAACCACGCGGTCCGGATCTGCAGGACCGCATCAACCAACAAAGAGGAGGAACCCATGAAAAAGACAATTGTCACCACGCTCGTCGCCCTGGCCGCAACGCTGATGTTCGCTGCCGGCCCGGCCCAATCCAAGGACCTCTCGGGGCAACTCGAGATCTTTTCCTGGTGGGCTGGCGATGAAGGACCAGCACTGCAGGCCCTGATTGATCTCTACAAAAAGGCAAATCCCAATGTCGAGGTAATAAATGCCACCGTGACCGGCGGCTCGGGCGTCAATGCCAAGGCCGTCCTGAAAACCAGAATGCTCGGTGGCGAGCCGCCGGACAGCTTCCAGGTGCATGCTGGACAGGAATTGATCGGCACCTGGGTAAAGGCCGACCGGATGGAAGACCTGACCTTTCTTTTCAAGGAGCAGGGCCTGATGGATGCCTTCCCTCCAGGGCTGGTCAAACTGATTGGCGCCGACGCCGGAATCTGGTCAATGCCGGTCAATATTCACCGCTCCAATGTACTCTGGTACGTGCCGGCCAATCTCGACAAGTGGGGAATTAAAGCCCCAATGAGCTGGGATGATTTTTTCGCGGTAGCCCCGAAAATCAAAGAAGCTGGTGTCGTGCCACTGGCTCTGGCCCAGAACTGGACCGCCAACCACCTGTGGGAATCGGTCGCTCTCGCCTCTCTCGGACCTGACAATTGGGATGCTCTATGGTCCGGTAAGCTGGCCTTCGACAGCCCTGAAGGTGTAAAGGCCTGGGAACTGTTCGGTAAGGTTCTCGAGTACACCAACGACGACGCTTCCTCACTCTCCTGGCAGCAGGCAACCGACATGGTCGTTGACGGCAGAGCCGCCTTCAACGTCATGGGCGACTGGGCGGCAGGCTATCTGAGCACCACCAAGAAGCTGGCCCCCGGCAAGGGTTTCGGCTGGGCGGCTTCTCCTGGAACGGGTGGTGAGTTCATGTTTCTGGCCGACTCCTTTGGCCTGCCCAAGGGCGCTCCCAACCGCGACAACGTGCTTGCCTGGCTGTCGCTGCTCGGCAGTCAAGAAGGAAGCGACGCCTTCAATCCGCTCAAAGGCTCCATCTCGGCACGCACCGACAGCGACCTTTCGAAATACAATGATTATGCCAAATCAGCCTCCGCTGACTTCGGTAAAGATCGCATCGTCGGCTCACTTGCCCACGGGGTAACCGCAAACGAAGGTTTCATGAACGATTTCGCCTCGGTCATGGAAATGTTTCTGAAGTCCGGCAACGCCGAAACTGCGGCCAATGCCGCTCAGCAGATCGCTGCCAAAAACGGAATCGGTAAATAATTGCCCAAAACAGGTGAGACCCCGCCCGAGAGGGCGGGGGACTCACCCCCCTTATCATGCCCAATAGAGATCGCCTGAAAGCCTTTCTGACGCTACTGCCGTCGATGATCCTGATCGCCGTTTTCGTCTATGGATTCATCGGCAATACCTTCTGGATCTCATTGACGGATTGGGGCGGAGTTGCCGCCCTGGCGGTAAACCCGGTCCGCAATTACGCCGGCCTGGTCAACTACCAGGAGTTGTTCACCGGATTTCTGGGCG
>Ga0316187_10002757_pt1 | contig 15311 bp, 11 predicted proteins | sample CroRivburrow1_MG_FD_204927 | JGI IMG/M metagenome (GOLD analysis project Ga0316187, IMG submission 204927) | Coastal sediment microbial communities from Maine, United States - Cross River worm burrow 1 | ecosystem: Environmental > Aquatic > Marine > Coastal > Sediment | place: USA: Maine... | reverse complement strand
AATCAATCTCATTGATTAAAACTGTGGCATTAGCTGTTGAAAAAGAACAAATAGCCAAAATGGATGTGTTGATCAAGCGGGATATTTTTTTCATTGTGTGTCTCTCCATGAATCGAGAGAATATTACCTGTACTCTCGATATATTTTTCCTTACGCGGAAATAAAGATTGGTTGTTAAGCTAGAAATATTATTGATTTCAGTGAGATGTGGGGTGGATGGCCCCGGTTAGCCAAAAGGTGGCTGGAAGATCCGAGCTGCCTCCTTTGCTGAATCAGGATGTAGGCTACTTCTATAGGGTGCTAGATTCCATATAGAAAGGGTGGTTTGAGATTATTCTTACAGCAGATTTGACTTTTTCGTTGTCGAATTGAATTGCTGGGTTTGTTTTGAACTAGATGGGGAGGGTAAGAGTAAGCCTAATGTTCTTTTGTTGAGTAATGGCGGTGAATGAGTCGGCAAAAATCAATATTGGCTGTTTTTCTCTACTACATAATATGCAATAAAGCCTTTAGGGGTAAATTAAGTATTGATTTCATAAGTGATTTTAATAATATTTGTCTCTTCATATCTATACAGGATATCTAAAATAATGAGTGCAATTGATAAGCTGATAGAGGGTTATGCCAGTTTTCAAAAAGGTTTTTATCATGAAAATGAGGCGTACCTGCAAGAATTAGGTCGAAAAGGCCAGTCGCCAAAGGTTGCGATGATCTCCTGCTGTGATTCCAGAGTCGACCCTGCGGTGATAACGGGCAGCAAGCCGGGTGATCTGTTTGTAATTCGAAATGTGGCAAATCTGGCCCCTCCTTATGTGGAGAAGACCAGCTCTTGGCATGGTACAAGTGCTGCATTGCAGTTTGCAGTATGCGGCTTGGAAGTAGAGCATATTGTTGTGCTGGGGCATGCCAACTGTGGTGGTATACGCAGCCTTTTTGGTTCCGCAGCTGAAGAGACTGAGGACGGTGGGTTTATTGGTGCTTGGATGCATATGGTGGATAAGGTGCGACAGCAGGTTTTGGCAGACCCTTCACTGGTTACGCAGGAACAGCAGGTCAGTGCTTGTGAGCAGCGGGCAATTTCTGTCTCGCTGGCTAATCTGAGAACCTATCCTTGGATAAAAGACCGCATTTCCCAAGGCAAACTTGAACTGCACGGTTGGTTTTATAATCTGGTTTCAGGGAAATTAATGAAGCTGAATGAGGCTGAATCTACATTTTATGAAATCGGTGGCTAAAGAATCTGCCCATTTGACCGATTATCTCAGTTCACGGAATTAATTCTGCTCAAGGTGAGAGCAAGGTTCCACCAACTTTTCAACTAAGATGGATCGCTCATGCGCAGAATCATGTCATCTGAACAGAGAACAAAACATCGTGATCTAACCGCTTTATCTCTCATGCTTCATCATGGGGATGGAGACCCCATTCAATGCAAGGCTCTGAATCTCTCTATTGCGGGGATGTTGCTGGATTTTGATGGATCCAATATGGAGATTGGATCCAGTGTTGATATCCTCGTCAGTCTCCAAGAGAGAGAGTTGGTGATACCTGCAGTGGTGATTCACCACAACAGAAACTGTATGGGAATTAGGTTCCGGAAGCCCCAAGCAGATTTCTACCGGACTGTGACGGGGTCAATGCGATATACCAGTCAATCGGTTAACAGTCACACCCCCATTCACTCTGCTGTGTAGCCACTTTGTGGAGGTAGGGTCTCATTCGATGTTAATGTCATTCAGGGATCGCAGTTCTCTGACTAATATTGAGGGGGGGATGAAAGAGTGATTGTGCCTGAGCTGTAGCTGAATTGTCAGCTATTTGCATTTTGTAACAGCTGCAAAGACTGCTGCCCGTTTCTGCCTGTTTGTTTGGCTATGTTATTGATGTAACAGTATTTATTATTCGGCGCTTTGCTAGGATGCTGCTTTAAAATATGGGGTGTGGAATGATTATCCATCAGGTAAATATGCGGGCCCACAATTTGCATTAAAAACAGCGGCTTAAGAATATTGCCCTCATCTCCAGGAAGATTGCTATTATACTCTTATTATATAGACTCTAGTATTCGCTATGATGTGGGCGTTGGAACGCACTTAATTGCAATGGTGTCTGACTCAAAAGGATATTTGAATATGCATAGTGGTGGTGCAGGTCTGTTTTGCCGATGAGTTGTATTAAGAGGTTGAAATTATGTATGTAGAAAATAAGCCACTGGTGATTATGATGGCAGATGATGATGAGGACGATTGTCTGTTGGCAAAAAAAGCGCTTGATCAGTCGAATTTGGATGCGCAACTGAGATTTGTGAATGATGGTGAGGAATTAATGGATTACCTCTGTATGAAGGATGGTTCTGAGAAGGAGTTCCCCAAACCAGACATTATTTTGCTCGATCTTAACATGCCAAAAATGAATGGTCTTGAAGCCCTAAAAGCAATCAAGTCTCAAACAACTCTATGTCATATTCCGGTGATCATATTAACTACATCCAGAGCAGATCATGATGTGTGTGATAGTTACTCCTTTGGCGCAAGTTCTTTTATAACTAAGCCGGCAAGTTTCAAAGGCCTGGTTGAAACTATGGAGATTATTAAAAAATATTGGTTTGAAGTTGTTGAGTTGCCAAAAAAGAATGCGGCATGGGGGGGGTAAATTAATAATAAAGTGATGCTTGTATAATACTAATAGAACAAGATTCAGCAAGATGACAATAACAAGGTTAAATGTTCTTCTTATAGAGGATGATGAGGATGATTACCTCATCATAAAAAGTCTATTCAGCCGTATCCGCGATTTAAAGTGCAATATCCAGTGGATAGCTAGCTACCATGAAGCGCTAAAATGCGTGAATGATTCTGATAAGGATGTATACCTGCTAGATTACCGTTTGGGTGACGGTAATGGTGTAGACCTCCTGCGGATGATGCGTGCAAACAGCTGCACCAAGCCAATAATCATTCTTACAGGCCAAGGTGATCATGAAGTGGACATGGAGGCAATGGAAGCGGGTGCCTCTGATTATCTCGTAAAAGGAGAGCTAAATGCTCAAATTCTTGAGCGTTCAATCCGGTACGCAGTCAATATATCTCAGACCATTGATACATTGCAGCATGCGCGCGACGAGCTTGCACTTGAGGTAGATGAACGTAAAAAAGCTGAGTCTGAACTGCTAAATGCTAAAAAAGCAGCAGAAAATGCAAGCCGTATAAAAAGCGAATTTCTCTCCAATATAAGTCATGAAATCCGCACACCTATGTGCACCATTATTGGTATGTCTGAGCTGTTATCAGAGTCTACTTTATCAAAAGAGCAAAAAGTCTATGTAAAGACTTCAATGCAAGCAGGTAATGATCTTCTCCATTTGATCGATGAAATTATAAATATCTCAAAAATTGAATCTTCCCAAGTGGTGTTGGAAGAGGTTCCATTTGAATTTGATGATTTGCCACTCAAGATGGCGTCTCTTTTTGAAAAAAGAGCACAAGAGAAAGGTCTTCAGTTTACCTGTCACGTAGCGCCAGATGTGCCAAGCAAATTAGTGGGTGACCCAGGGTATTTAGAGCAGATTCTTACAAATTTTATAAGCAACGCAATTAAGTTTACTGAGCATGGAGAGATTGGATTAGATGTGCGCTTGGCTAATACCAATAATAAAGCAGAAGAAAACGTAAGTCCCAAGCATGTCAGCAAGGAGATAGGAGAAGTTGAAGAGTGCCACTTGCAGTTTTCCGTGACTGATACTGGGGTAGGTATTCCAGCGCAAAAACTGCAATCCATCTTTGATAGTTTTTCCCAGGCAGACTCGTCAAACACAAGGGAATATGGTGGTGTAGGGCTGGGTATTACGATATCAAAAAGATTAATAGAAATGATGGATGGTGAAGTATGGGTAGAAAGTGAGGAAGGAAAAGGAAGTACATTTTATTTCAATGTGAAGTTATGGCAGCAAGTAAAAGAGAATAAAAAGAAAGCTGCCCCAGATATTGACTTGCATGGAATGAAACTGCTGATTATTGATGATAGTTTGGTTTACCAATCAATTGTCAAAAATGAGTTGTCTCAATATGGGGCATCAGTAGTGATGGTGCAAAGCTGTGCAGATGGAGTGGAGGCTTTGGTTGGTAGTGAGCCTGATAATGTATTTGATTTGGTCGTCATAGACTATCTATTGCCAGAGATGGATGATACTAAATTCATTGAAGAAATCAGAGATAAAAGCCTGGAAGGAAAACAGTCGCCCATTTTGCTTCTTGGGGCATATTGCAAATACATTGATGCAGCCCGCATGGCAGAGTTTGGCGTGGCCTGCATTAAAAAACCTGTACGGACAGCTAATCTCATTTTCGAGATAAAAAAAGCACTAGGTTAGATCGTTATTGAAAGGGTTAATATCTTGAGGAATAAAAAATACTATGGATTTTAATTTTTTTGGATCGTACCCCACGGTATTTGCAGCGCTTGAGAAATATTGTGCTGAAGTCTGTGGTTTTAGGCAATTTATCTTAACACCATGTCAGCTCGCTGAAGTGGGATATTTGAAGCCTTTGACCTGCTAGGGATTGAAATTTTTTGATCATGGATTTTTCAGGAAAAATATTAGCAAGTTTCAAAAACACCAAGCTTATCTATGGTGTTTTTGGGATCGTGCTGTGTATTACAGCATCAATGTCTTTTGCGTCTATAGCATTGGCATACAATATAGTTATTCTCACAAGTAAGAATGCGGCTCCCTACAATAGTTTTATTAAAGAGTTTAAGCGAGTTCTCCCTGGATCTAGTATTGAAGTTAAAAACATGGATGGAGATATTGATAAGGGCAATACAATAATCAACAGAGCAAATAAGGATCAGGCCGATCTTATTGTAGCGCTCGGCTCAAGGGCCGCATGGGTAGCAAGAAATGAACAGGAGATCCCCGTTATGTTCTCAATGTTATCCAACCCCAAAAAATATGATCTCGATGGAAGAACCGGTATTAGAATTGGATTCTCACTTCGTCAGCAGATGCAAGTGTTTAGAACAATTATGCCTAATACAGAGACAATTGGCTTGCTGTACAGTGGAAACAGTAAGGAAGAAATGAAAAATATTAAGGAAAGAGCGAGTGAAGTAGGCTTCAAAGTGATTATAAAAGAGGTGCATGATGCCAGGGAGGTCGCTTCTGCTGTAGATGGGCTGCTGATGAATGTTGATGCTTTGTGGCTGCGCAAAGATAAAATCATTACAGGGAATGCCCGCTTGCTTAAACAGGTTGTTTTATTACGAGCGCTACGTAAGAAAATCCCAATTATTGGAGACAATAAATGGACAGTACAGAATGGTGCACTATTCTGCCTGTTTACAAGTTATCAAAGCATTGGTGCGCAAGCTGGAGGAATGGTGGAACAGCTGATATCTAAAGGAGAGATGGGATTCAAATATCCTTTGGATATTGATATTTTTATAAACTCAAATGTAGCAGAGAGGTTGTCTCCAGGTGTTAATGTTGTTGTTCCCAGGGATGCTTTTATCATCAAATAACATGAGCTGGTATAAATAGCCTGACATATATGTGAATGTTTTGAAAAGATTTAGAGATACTTCATTAAAAATAAAACTGATATTACTTATGTCATTGATCGTTGTTGTTGCCGTTATTGTGGTTACAATGGCTTTCGTATCCAACAGTCAGCAAAACATACAAAAAGAATTTGAGATTCGCGTTCAATCTGTTGTTGACACAGCAGCCAAGAATTTAGAACTGTCTGTAATGATCAAGCAGGTGAGTGAAATTGAACGTATGCTCAAAAGCCTCTTGGATACACCTGACCTCGTCTCCGTTTCTGTTTACGATGCAAACAATGAGTTGCTTTCGCAACAGGAGCATGAACTCTATTCCTCGCTAAAGGTAAAACGAATACAGCAGAAAATCATTGTTGATGAGATTCAAATGGATGAGCTGGCTATATTGGATGAGGAGCCTCTTCCACAGGAAAATGAGGAGGTCGGTAGTATATTGGCCCTATTTAGTACAGAGAGAATGGAGCAGAATCTAAATGATGTTATAAAGTTCTCATTGCAATTAACTTTGATTGTAATCATTTTAGCAGTATTTGTTGGCTATTATTTTGCAAGCGCACTCACAAAACCCTTGGCTCAATTGGTTCATGCAACAAAAAAAGTAGCCGAAGGTGATTTAAGCTACAAAGTATCTAATAGTTCCACCGATGAAATCGGTAATTTATCCTACTCCTTTGGAGTGATGGTCTCTGAACTGGCAGATGATATTGCAAGAAGAGAAAAGGTTGAGCGCCAGTTACGTGAAAGTAAATTACGATTTCAAGCGCTCGCAAACAAAGCGCCTGTTGGGATTTTACAGTTTAATAAATCAGGTGCATGCGTCTTTGTTAATCCACGTGGATTAGAGATATTGGATGCAACAGAGGAGGATATTTTACAACGCAACTGGTTGGATAGGATACATGATGATGACAAAGAACGAGTCACACAGGAGTGGAAGAAATTTGTAATTCAGCAGACATCTTTCTATTCTGAATTTAGATTTGTTCATCCGCATGATGAAATGGTTTGGATTATTGGGGAGGCGTATCCAGAGCTAGGGGATGATCATGAGGTGAGGGGATTCATTGGGACTATTACTGATGTAACTCCATTGAAGTTGATCACTGAGGAACTAAAGAGAAGTAATGATGAGCTTGATAGCTTTGCCCGTATTGCCTCTCACGACTTGAAAGAGCCAATGAGAAAAATCCAGTCGTTTGGAAGCATTCTTGAAGAGGATTTCTCGAGTGCTCTTGGAGAGAGTGGCGGCGCCTACCTTGAGCGGGTGATGAATGCAGCGCAACGTATGCAAAGCTTGATTGATGGATTGTTGGTGTATTCTCGAGTATCAACCAAGGCAAAGCCTTTTTGCAAATTGAATTTAAATGAAGTGACGCATGAGGTGCTTTCAGATCTGGAGGTTGCGCTAGAGCAATCTAAAGGTAAGGTCGCTATAAATGAATTACCAGAAATAGTAGGCGACCCCCTGCAAATGAGGCAGTTAATGCAGAATTTGATAGGAAATTCAATTAAATATCATCGTGATGACGTTCCGCCCATTGTTGAAATCAATGGACGTGTTGTTCACGATATGTTGGAGATTACAATAAGTGATAATGGAATTGGATTTGATGAGCATCATGCCGACAGGATTTTTGGTGTGTTTGAAAGGCTTCATGGGCGTAATGAAAAATATGAAGGCACTGGTGTAGGGTTATCAATTTGCAAGAAAATTGTGGAAAGGCATGGTGGCTCTATTAACGCATACGGAAAAAGTGGCGAAGGTGCAAAATTTGTTTTTACCTTACCTCTGTCTCAGGGGGGTGTGAATGCTTGATGCAGAACTCGAATTGTTATTGATAGAGGATGATCCTGAAGATCGGGATATATTTGAGCGCATGCTGTCTAAAATTGATGGGCTGGTTTATAAAATCACATGGTGTGACTCATATAGTTCGGGTAAGAAAGAAATATTAAATGGAAGTTATGATGTTATCTTTATGGATTATCGTCTTGGTGAAGGTGATGGCATCGGCCTCCTGCGTTATGCAAAAGAAAACGATTGTAAAACCCCTATAATATTTTTATCGGCGGAAACAGGGCGTGAAATATACAAAGAAATAAAACAATGGGGTGCTCTGAATTACTTGAAAAAGGGTGAAATTACGCCTGATCACTTAGCTGTTGCCATTGATTACGCTATTGAAATTGCCGCTCAATATCAGTTGCTACGTGAAATTGCATCGCGTGATGGATTAACGGGTCTCTACAATCATAGAGAACTGCACCTGTTGATTGAAAAAGAGATAAGCCGTGCACGTCGCTATAATACCGCCTTGTCTCTAATTATGTTGGATATCGATTATTTTAAATCAATTAATGATAATCATGGTCACTTAGTTGGTGATTGTGTGCTGCGCTGGTTGGCCGAGATAATTACGGAATCATCACGTGGCAGTGATATCAATAGTCGTTATGGGGGAGAAGAGTTTGCCATTGTCCTGCCTGAAACCACGGGTGAGAGCGCATATGCGAAGGCAGAAGCGTTACGCCAGTTGATTGAAAAAGCGCCATACTCAGATGGACACATTAACGTTTCAGTTACGATTAGTGCTGGTATTGCAGAATTGGATGATAGTGATACAGAAATCTCCTTCATTGATAAGGCAGATAAGGCACTTTATTGTGCAAAATCAATGGGACGAAATCGCGCCTGCTACGAAGCAGAATGATCTGCTTTAATATCTATTAGCTGCATCAATTGTATGTGTGAGAGCCGGATAGGGTATTATGGGTATCACCGGTTCCGCTTGGCTTTTAATTGCAGTAAAGTTTAAAACCGAATCATCTAGCGGCCATTTTCCTTTGTGCACATTTTTGACGCTATCGCCTTTAAATGTGAGATAACTATGTTTTTTATAGTGGGGTAGTTTGCGGCCAAGATGTGGGATTGCTGTAGAGGAGTGTACGGCAATCCAGCCGATGGTATGTTTTTTATTGCCAGGGTTAGGCACTGTTATTGCAAAACTGTGCGTAGACTTTGAAAAGGCTTTTTTGTTTATAGTTACGTGCTCTGCCCCATTTGAAAATAACTCTTCCCTAGTTGACTTATCTACTATAGCTAATAGTTTATTACTTTGTCCAAAAAGCCATATCGCTTGATCAGTTGGTAACTGTTCAACTTGTGTGTCCCATTTAACTTCTAGTGTTGATGATCGCTTTGCCCAGCTGTCGGCTAATTTCTTATATTCAGTTTTAAGTTCATCTGGTGCAATTGAAGGAAGCACAATGAGTACTTTATCTGTGCCAAAGAGTTGAGCAAAAGAGCTGGGTATTTCGCTGGGATCAAGTTGTCTGAAAAGATCAAACTGAGGGTCGACCAGGATGCGTATTGGTTGATTTTCAAAATACAGGTCTAGTGCTGCTTGCTTTTGATTCATTAAGAATATGTGATGCCTGTATTGGTTTTCTCCTTCCAATTGAATCAGAATGGGGATGCGTAGGCTAAAGCTCGGTTCAGTTTGGATTTGATTTAATACTGCAGTGAGATTATAGCCAGATGTTGTTTTCTTTACAGTTACATCATTTAGCTGAATAGCTGGTGCGCCGGTGCGTGTTGTCCATTGATTGAACTCCACTTCTAGCTTTTTTTTGCTGACAAACTCAAATGCACGGCGGAGTGCATTAAAATCTGCAACCTTAAAAAGATTTTCCTTGTAAAAATATCGCAGTCCTTCAATGAAGGTCTTATCTCCTAATTGCTGGCGCAGCATATGAAAAAACATCATGGTCTTACCATAGCCAATAGCTTGGCTCGCCTGTCCATGGCGTCCTCGAAAAGCAGTTAATGGGAAGTCCTCGTGAGATTTTACTGAGTCAGCGTAGCGTTGAAGTGTAGTACGACGGTAGTCGGCACCCATACCGCGCTGCTCCTTTAGCAGGTGGTCGGCAAGATAGGATGTTAATCCTTCACTCCAATTGCCAGAGGTGTAGTCTGGATAAACACCATTGCCCCACCAGTTGTGTAGAATTTCATGTGGATATGAGGTGTGAATGATAAAGGGTAAGCGAATAACGGTAGGACCGAGCAGTGTAAATGATGGCATGCCGTAGCCGGTTTCCCAAAAGTTTTCAACCAATGCAAATTTTGAGTAGGGGTAAGGCCCTAGCAATTTGCTGTAGAGATCTAAATAGTGCTCAGTTGCATCGAGATAACGGTTGGCTGTGGTTGGCTCTGTATTGCGTAGATAGACCATTGCCTCTGCGATAGGGGTTTTTCGTTGATATATCTGGTAGGGAGCTGCAATGATATAGATATCATTCTGAGGTGAGATCTCTTCCCAGCCGTTCTCCAATTGTTGCCCCTGGCTAATCAATTGCCATCCTTCAGGCAGTTGCGCCTTAATGGAGAAGGTTAGATATTCAGAGCCCATACGGGGGAACCAGTAGCTGGCGGTACTGAGGTACACACCTTCAGAGGATATTAGTCCTGGGGTTTGCGTTAGGTCGCCCGCATAATCTTCTGAGATCTGCTGGAGGGAATGCCTAATGATTCCACTGTAATGCAGATTAAGTTGGTTTTCAGGTTGTGCAATTTTAGCTTGATAATGTTGAACTGGGACTAATGCAGTATTGTCATATGCATTGATGGATGTAATCGTAATGTCTGGTGATGGTTCGATGGTTAAGTTTTTATGTAGGCTAAATGTGATCTCAGAAGTTTTATGGGGTAGAGAAATAGTATCCTCCACCTTAAGCATGCCTTTAGATGGTTGCAGTGTGATATCAAGATCATGATGAACAATAGCTTGGGCAAGAGATGCTTGGCTGGACAGGAATAAAAGCAGAAAACAGAAACTATGAAGATGCATGGGCATTGATTGGCTCCACTGGGTCTTTGATCAAACTATTCTCCAACGATCTGCAAATCATTGCTACTATCTGAGTTTGGTTGATATTTTATGACATAAAAATGGGTTGTTCATGAAAAAACAAATGCTATGCCGGGTTTTTCTGACTGTTGTGGTGTTACTGAGTTTCACGGCTTGCCATGTAAAACCACAGCACGGGCATGCAACGCATACGCCTACAGAAATGCCTTCAGCTCATGAGACTGAAGAGGAGCAGAAGGAGCAGGAAGAGGAGGCGGTAAAAACAGCTGGTCTTGTTATTGATCTTCGCAACCTCCCTACGTTGGATACTATTATCTCTGAGCTTGCCAAAGATAGAGTGGTCTATGTCGGTGAAGCGCATACGGTTTATGGGCACCATTTAAGCCAGCTTGAGATTATCCGCCGGCTGCATGAGATAGATTCAAATATTGCGATTGGCTTGGAGTTTTTTCAACAGCCATTCCAACAGCACCTGGATGACTATATTGCTGGTGTTTTGGATGAAAAGGAGATGCTTCGTAAGACAGAGTATTACACCCGCTGGGCATATGATTATCGACACTACAAACCAATTCTCGACTATGCAAAACAGCATGCCATCCCTCTGATTGCGCTGAATCTACCCAAGGAGATTACTCGCAAAGTAGGGGCTGAAGGGATGGATGCCCTGACAGATGAGGAGCGGGCCAAAATCCCTGATGAGATTGATGACTCAAATGCCTCGTATAAAAAACGGATAAAACAGATTTTTTACCAGCATCCCCATGGTGAAGATCGGTCGTTTGATAATTTTATGCAGGTTCAGCTACTGTGGGATGAGGGTATGGCTGAGCAGGCTGCGAAGTACCTTGAAAAACATCCAGAAAAGCGTTTGGTGGTGCTTGCCGGGATTGGCCACTTAACGGATGGAACAGGTATCCCACAACGTGTGGCACGGCGGGTCCCTGTGGAAAGCAGCATTGTGCTGCCTGCAGACAGTGTAGAAGTTAAACCGGGCGTAAGTGATTTTTTGCTCTATCCTGAAGATACTGAGCTGCCGCCAGCAGGGCGTATGGGTATTCTATTGGCGACTGATGAAAGACCGGTGGTTGATGGTGTGATGCCGGGTAGCCCAGCAGAGAAGGCGGGTATGAAAAAAGGTGATGTTATTCTGTCACTTAATGGAACATCTACAGAGATGCTGGTGGATCTCAGAATCTTTCTACTGGATAAAAAACCGGGTGATCAGCTGGATGTTGTTGTTCGCCGGAAGCGGTTCTTTTTTGGCGAAACAGAAATTCCGCTCAAAATGGAACTAGGCAAGTAGCCTGACATTGTGTTGAATCCCCCTACGGTAAGGTGTAGTATTGCATGACTGGTTTTCACCCTAATGAAGGCCTTTATAATAGAATAATAATTCTTGCTTGATTGCAATATCCGATCAAACACGCACTCAGGCGGATCACCCGGCTAGTTGGCTAGGAGCGGCCTAAAACTATTCGGTTGCGGGATGGGGCGATGCTAAGAATAACAGTGGTAAATACAAAAGGCGGATGCGGTAAGACAACGATAGCGACCAGTTTGGCCAGCTATTTTGCCTCTACAGGATTTCGAACAACCCTGATGGATTATGACCCCCAGGGCTCAAGCCGTCGCTGGCTAGAGCTTCGCGATGATGATCTCCCTGCTATAAAATCTATTGATGCCGTTCGGCAAAAAGCTGGCCTAACCCGTAGCTGGCAAATACATGCTGGCTTTGATACGGAAGTACTGGTGGTGGATACCCCCGCTGGAATCAGTGGCAGTCAAATGATTGAATTGCTACGACAGACAGATGTTGTGCTGGTTCCTGTCATGCAGTCTGCTATCGATATACAGGCAACAGCAGATTTTATCGATCAGTTAATGCGGGTCGGAAAAGTCACCGCTCAGAAAAAGAAGATCGGTCTTATTGCCAATAGAACCCGGCCTGATGCCCGCTCCTACAACACCCTGGAGCAATTTCTCGAAGGTTATGATCTGCCTGTGGTTGCCCGAATCCATGATAGCCAGAACTACCTCAATGCTATGGAGCAGGGGCAGGGTATCCATGAATATCACTCTGAATCAATAACCAAAGATCGCGAGCAGTGGTCATCACTTATTAAATGGCTCGGTTTTGGCTCACTCAATGTGGCGCCCATCCAACAACCTGAGGCGATATCGCCCCCTCTCTCTTTAGAAAACGCTGTCAGCTGCTAATCGTTTATACTTCCTAGTTCTTATATTCTGTTCACGGCCGTGCTGTGCCGATGATCTTTTGTGAGTTTTTTGTCATTTCCATCAAACAAAGATATTGAATGCTGTATGCTGCGTGACCGTCATGGTCTGCGTCGGCGCTTGCGTAACCTTCAACAACGAAAGAAAACAGGTAAGCCATGTGAGTCGGGACTGGAACGGCTGGAGTGTGACATCAAAGCCTCCCAGCAGTTATTGGCGCGCCGCCAAGAACAGTGCCCAAATCCAAAGTTCCAGGAAGATCTGCCCATTAGCGCACGCCGGGATGAGATAGCGGCAGCAATAGAAAAACATCAGGTTATTGTCCTCTGCGGTGAGACGGGGTCGGGTAAATCTACTCAGCTACCAAAGATCTGTCTGGCTCTGGGGCGTGGTATTGTCGGCCGCATTGGCCATACTCAGCCGCGGCGTATTGCAGCGCGCAGCTTGATGAATCGGATCTCCAGTGAGCTGGAGCGAGAGCCTGGCAGTGCAGTCGGGTATAAGGTGCGTTTCAAGGATCATGTCAGGCCTGAAACGCATGTAAAGCTGATGACGGATGGTATCCTCCTGGCGGAGATCCAGCAGGATCGTTATCTCAATGAATATGACACCCTGATCATTGATGAGGCGCATGAACGCAGCCTTAATATCGATTTCTTGTTGGGTTATCTTAAGCAGCTGCTGCCAAAACGGCCAGATCTAAAAGTCATTATCACCTCTGCAACAATCGACCCGGAAAGCTTTTCACAGCATTTTAATAATGCCCCAGTAATTGAAGTTTCAGGTCGCACCTACCCGGTTGAGGTTCGGTATCGCCCTCTTGAGGGTGAAGGAAGCGAGCGGGATGATCCCATGCAGCAGGCGATTGTGGATGCCGTAGATGAGCTGTCGACTGCTGATCGTGGAGATGTCCTGGTCTTTCTCAGTGGGGAGCGTGAGATCCGGGAGACGGCTGAGACTCTGCGTAAACACCGCATGCTCCAGACGGAAGTGCTACCGCTCTATGCACGGCTGAGTACAGCTGAACAGGGGCGTATTTTTAAACCCCATGCGGGGCGACGCATTATCCTGTCGACCAATGTGGCTGAGACATCTCTGACGGTGCCGGGCATCCGTTATGTCATTGATCCAGGGTTTGCCCGTATCAGTCGCTATAGCCATCGCAGCAAGGTGCAGCGGCTCCCTATTGAGCGCATTTCGCAAGCCAGCGCAAACCAGCGTAAAGGTCGCTGTGGACGTATCAGTGCTGGGGTCTGTGTTCGTCTCTATGAGGAGGAGAATTTCCAGGCTCGCCGTGAATTTATAGAGCCCGAGATTCAGCGTACCAACCTGGCGGCTGTCATCCTGCAGATGAAGATGCTGGGCTTTGGAGAGGTGGGGAGTTTCCCATTTATTGACCCACCTGATCACCGGCTGATTAGAGATGGCTATCGGCTATTGGAAGAGCTAGGTGCTGTTGGGGGTGATAAGCGTATCACCCGCCTGGGCAAGCAGCTTGCTGTGCTGCCGGTAGACCCCAGGATCAGTCGTATGCTATTGGCAGCTGCGCAGGGTAATGCTTTGCGTGAGGTGTCGGTGATTGCTGCCGCCCTCAGTGTACAAGACCCTCGGGAGCGCCCTTCGGAGCACAAGCAGGCAGCTGATGAGATGCATCGCGAGTTCCAGAGTGAAGAGTCGGACTTCCTGAGCTTTCTGGCCCTGTGGAACTACCTGGAAGAGCAGCGGCGTCACCTATCAAAGAGTAAATTCCGCAAACTATGCAAACAGCGCTTTCTCTCGTGGACGCGGGTGCAGGAGTGGCATGATGTCCATCATCAACTGTGTGGGCAATTGCATGAGATGGGGTTTCGTGACAACCAGGCAGAGGCCTCCTATGAAGATATCCATCGGGCCGTCCTAACCGGCTTGCTGAGCAACATAGGCTTCCGGGATAAGGATAAAGAGTACCTTGGGGCGCGTGGCAGCCGTTTCTGGGTCTTCCCTGGGTCAGGCCTGTTCAAATCATCACCAAAATGGCTGATGGCTGCTGAGCGTGTGGAGACTACCAAGCAGTATGCTCGTACCGTTGCACAGATACAGCCTGCATGGATTGAAGCTGTAGCCGGGCATTTGATTCGGCGCAACTATTCTGAACCACACTGGGAAAAACGCGCTGCCCAGGTTGCGGCCTATGAAAAGACCACGCTGTATGGCATTACTCTAAATCCCCGGCGGAAGGTCAATTTTGGCCCTATCAGCCCTGAAGAGTCACGGGAGATCTTTATTCGCTATGCCTTGGTCGAGGGTGATTTCCGTACCAGGGCTCCTTTTTTTCGCCATAACCAGGAGCTGATAGATCAAATCTGGCACCTGGAGAGCAAAGCCCGCCGCCAGGATATTCTAGTAGATCATGAAGTGATCTACGCCTTTTATGAAGCACGTATTCCCGAAGGTATCTACAGCGGTGCAGGTTTTGAAAAATGGCTGAAAAAAACAGCTAAGTCCCAGCCTAAGCTGCTGCATATGCGCCTGGAGGATTTGATGCGTCGTGATGTGGAAGAGGTGACCGATGAACTCTATCCCGATGTGTTGAATATGGAAGGTATTCCACTGCCTTTGGAGTACCACTTCAAGCCGGGAGAAGAGAGTGATGGCGTTATG
>Ga0316187_10002754_pt1 | contig 15314 bp, 14 predicted proteins | sample CroRivburrow1_MG_FD_204927 | JGI IMG/M metagenome (GOLD analysis project Ga0316187, IMG submission 204927) | Coastal sediment microbial communities from Maine, United States - Cross River worm burrow 1 | ecosystem: Environmental > Aquatic > Marine > Coastal > Sediment | place: USA: Maine... | reverse complement strand
GAAGGGCATATTGGCCTGCCATTGTTTGAACAGATGGGCAAAAATATATTTCTCACTGAAGCGGGACGTGAACTGATTCAATATGCCAGAAGCATTTCTCACCAAATCGTCGAAATGGAAGCTGTATTCGACGAAATGAAAGGACTGGGGCAAGGCAAGCTTACCCTTTCAGTAGTTAATACAGCGAACTATTTCACCCCGAAACTGTTAGCCAAATTTTGTCAGCACTATCCCGGTGTCAACGTGAATCTGCATGTCGCCAACCGTGATGCGGTACTAAAACAACTAGCCGACAACAGCACTGACTTGGCAATCATGGGGCAACCGCCTGACAGTATCGATGTAAGTGCTGAATCATTTCTGGACAATCCATTGGTGGTAATTGCCACGCCCAATCATCCTCTAGCCAAATTAATACACGTCAAATTTTCTCAGCTCGCAACCGAGACTTTTCTATCGCGTGAACCTGGCTCAGGAACTCGTAGCGCGATGGAACGGATATTTGCAGAACATAACGTCCAGCCACGAATCAGCATGGAAATGGAAACCAACGAGGCGATCAAACAGGCTGTTCAGGCGGGGATGGGACTGGGCATCTTGTCGCTACATAGCATCGAACTTGAACTGGAGACCAAAAGACTCGTGATGCTTAATGTCGATCACTTTCCATTGATACGCCACTGGTTTGTCGCTCACCGCACCAACAAGCGCCTATCAAGTGCAGCAATGGCCTTCAAGAAATTCTTACTGGAAGAGACAAAAGACCCATTTTTAAGGCCTTACTGACACCTATTGAGGTTCAGGGAAATCTCAACTTCCATTTGCATTCAAATGCTTTCGAAAGTAGGTGCATATCAAAAACAATAGATTATAGGAAGTGTTACATCACCCGTTATCGTTCCAGATTCTATTACCTGACTGACAGCAGTCAAATCAGTCGTACCAGATAAAAGTATTGTTTGACAGACACCTGATGCCGCTACGCTCACCTCATAATGGTCATTATCAGCATATTTTTTCTCAAAGCTATATGGAAAAAATGGTCCTACCCCACTAACCCCGGTAACTGAAATCGTTTCGCCTAGATTGCTGTTCATTTCCAATTCAAACATACCCCCACCAGTATTATCTACTACTCCGCCTATCATTCGATAATCGCAAGACACCACTACATCAGTAACATCAGTTGTCATGACGCCCGATGATGCATTAGTCACCGCACATCTCTGTGAAGGTGAACTGGGATTGGCCTTTACAGTAATATTGTAACTTTCACCAGCTGCCACAGGGCTGAACCAGAAACCAGTGTTCCCACTGACTACCCCTGAGACCACAATATCTTCAATGGCACTAACCCCGCTATTGCTTAATATGAGGCCAGGGCTGGTTAGATTCACTGTAGTCCCGCTCAGCAAATAGGCAATGCCTAACGAACCAGTCGAACCACCCCCTCCACCACCACAAGCAGTCAGAGTGAGCAGAAAAACTGGTACTGCGTACAACAATCCATAGAATAGCCTGATCAAATATATATGCATTTAAATCGCCTCACTCGATCGAAAATTTTATTTTCCAACAAACCATTAATTCATCTATACAACATTACCAATTTCAACTTAAAGGAATTTTCCGGTACAAAGCCGACTGAGCATGTGCTTCTAGCCCCTCACCGAATGCCAGAACAGAAGCAATGTCACCAAGCTTTTGCGCACCTCGTTCACTGACCTGAATCAAACTACTGCGTTTCTGAAAATCGTACACTCCTAACGGTGAAGAGAAGCGCGCCGTACCCGAAGTGGGTAACACGTGGTTGGGCCCAGCACAGTAATCCCCTAATGCCTCAGAAGTATAACGCCCCATGAATATTGCCCCCGCGTGCTTCAATTTTGGCAATAATGTGGATGGATCTTCCACTGATAACTCAAGGTGCTCGGGCGCTATACGATTACTGATAGTACATGCTTCTTCCAGACCAGTGACGTGAACCAACGCACCTCTATTCTCCAATGCAATCCGTATGATTCCTTTACGCGGCATTTGTTCCACTAATCGGGCTGCACTTTCTGCCACTCTCTCGATGAAACCAGCATCCGGGGAAAGCAGAATCGCTTGTGCCAATTCATCGTGTTCGGCTTGAGAGAACAAGTCCATCGCGATCCAGTCTGGATCGGTTTGCCCGTCGCATATCACCAGTATCTCCGAAGGGCCTGCGATCATGTCGATACCACACACGCCAAATACCCGACGTTTCGCTGCAGCAACGTATGCATTACCCGGGCCGACTATCTTGTCTACTTTTGGTATCGTAGCAGTACCATATGCGAGTGCCGCCACTGCCTGCGCACCACCGATGGTAAATACGCGATCCACACTAGACAGATGGGCTGCCGCCAGCACCAGTTGATTCTTTACACCATCAGGGGTCGGCACCACCATGATCAACTCTTCCACGCCCGCCACTTTGGCAGGCAGCGCATTCATCAGCACAGAGGAAGGATAAGCCGCCTTACCGCCAGGTACATAAAGCCCGACCCGATCCAGCGATGTAACCTGCTGACCCAACAACGTGCCGTCTTCATCGGTATAGCTCCAAGATGCTTGCAATTGCTTCTTGTGGTATGCCGTTACACGTTGCGCCGCCAACTCCAGCGCATTACGCTGATCGGCCGGCAAACTATCAAATGCTGCTCGCAATTCAGATTTGGACAATTCCAGTGAGATCGCATTGCTGACGTTGAGGCGGTCGAAGCGCTGCGTGTATTCGAGTAAAGCGACATCGCCGCGCTTTTTCACATCCGCCAGGATGGCCGCAACGGTCGCTTCCAGTGTTTCATCAGCCGCTTCCTCGAACGCCAGCAATGTGGACAGCTTGGCATCAAAATCTGATTGTTGGGATGAGAGTCTCGTGATGTTCATATGTCTTCCTTGCGTCGTTCCCGTGGCTGCGGGAATCCCGATTCAGTGAACTACCGCTGCGGCGAAAGCATCCAGCATCGGTTGAATATTTGCGTATTTCAATTTCAATGCAGCCTGGTTTACCACCAAACGCGATGAAACATCTGCGATATGCTCGACTGCCCTGAGATTATTGGCTTTCAAGGTTCCTCCGCTACTAACCAGATCAACAATCGCATCCGACAACCCTACCAAAGGTGCCAGCTCCATAGAGCCATATAACTTAATCAGATCCACATGCACGCCCTTGGCGGCGAAATGTTCACGTGCGGTCTGCACATACTTGGTCGCTATACGCAAACGCGCACCCTGTTTAACAGCAGATTCATAGTCAAACTCATTGGGTACTGCGACCATCATGCGACACTTGGCAATATTCAGGTCGAGGGGCTGATAGAGGCCGTTGCCACCGTGTTCGTTCAGCACATCCTTGCCGGCAACCCCCATATCAGCGGCACCATATTGCACATAGGTGGGTACATCTGAAGCACGCACGATGATCAGGCGCACATCTGTGCGATTAGTGGATAAGATCAGCTTGCGTGACGTTTCCGGGTCTTCTAGCGGCGTTATGCCCGCCGCTTTCAATAGCGGCAGCGTTTCTTCAAAAATACGTCCCTTGGACAGTGCAATGGTAATCGTCATCTGATTCAGCGGTTTATTGATAGATGCGCATTCTACCGTCAATGTGCCACAAGTTGAAATTCAGTTATGGGATGAACGGGTAATGGCAAAGCAAGAAAATTCAGCAAGTTTCTTGGAAGTGCGTTTATTCGTTGACTTGCTGAAGTTCGAGTAATAATTAACAACTCAATTTTAAACATACTCAATACATAAAGTAACTGTTACTTTAACCTTCGGATACTCGCGCCCAGTTGCGACAACTTCGCTTCGATATGTTCGTAGCCACGATCAAGATGGTAGATACGGTCAACTACAGTCTCGCCCTGCGCAACCAGTCCAGCGATGACTAAACAAGCCGAGGCACGTAGGTCAGTTGCCATGATGGTCGCGCCTTCCAGTTGTGCACAGCCCTTGACCACTGCGGTATTACCCTCAATGTCAATCTCTGCACCGAGACGTCGTAATTCTTGCACGTGCATGAAGCGGTTCTCGAAGATGGTCTCGACTACCATTGCGCTGCCATCGGCAATACAGTTCAACGCCATGAATTGCGCCTGCATGTCAGTTGGAAACGCTGGATAGGGGGCGGTGCGTACATTCACCGCCTTGGGTCGTTTACTCATTTTCAAGTTAATCGTGCTTCCTGAAACATTGATGTCGGCACCAGCTTCCTGCAACTTCTCGAGTATGTTTTCCATGATGTCGGCACGCGCATCAGTCAGCGTGATATTGCCCCCGGCCGCGGCGGCAGCCACTAAAAATGTACCGCTCTCAATGCGATCAGGCATCACACGATAATGCGCACCATGTAGTTTCTCGACCCCTGTTATGATGATAGTGTCGCTGCCTGCCCCTTCGATCTTCGCGCCCATGGCAATAAGGCATTCGGCCAGATCAACCACTTCGGGTTCGCGCGCAGCATTTTCCAGTACGGTAACACCATCTGCTAGTGTGGCAGCCATCATGAGATTTTCCGTTCCGGTAACACTGACCAGGTCAAAGAAAATACGCGCACCCTTCAGTTTTTTAGCTTGGGCGTGGATGTAACCATGTTCGATATGTATCTCGGCACCCATCGCCTGCAAACCCTTAATGTGAAGGTCGACGGGGCGCGAGCCGATTGCACAGCCGCCTGGCAGGGATACACGTGCCTCGCCGAATCGCGCCACCAAGGGGCCCAGTACCAATATTGCGGCGCGCATGGTTTTTACCATATCGTAGGGCGCCTCAAGCTTGTCGATTTTTACTGCAGTAAGCGCGACTGTTCCGCCGCTCATATCAATCTGCACACCCATCTGTTTTAACAACCGACACATCGTCGCGACATCGTGCATGTCTGGTACATTTGCTAAATCTAATGTGTCGCCGCTCAGCAAGCTGGCACAAAGAATCGGTAAAGCGGCATTCTTCGCACCTGATATGCGCACTTCACCGTTGAGAGGGTTGCCGCCTTGTATCGCTAGTTTTTGCATTTATGATTCACCAAGACAGTGAACATCAATGCATGGAAGAACAGCAAGGTACAACTTACATACCATCATACTCAACCTTGGCTCTGCCACTCTTCCGGCGTAAGCGTCTTCATCGAAAGCGCATGCACCTCAGAACGCATCCTGTCTCCAAGCGTTTGATATACCAATTGATGGCGCTGAACACGACTTTTCCCTGAAAACGCTTCGCTTACCACCACAGCCTCAAAATGCTGCCCATCCCCGACAACCCTTACATGTTCCGTTGCCATACCTTGTACGATGTTGAGTTGAATACTTTCTGGGGTAACCACTGTCCGCTCCACTCCTAATTTTAAAGTTAAATACGATATTCAATTGCAAGGATTCACTACCCAAAAAATAGTTTGCACATGTTGCAAAAAAGCGAAGCTTAGATTTTCGAGGGGGAAAATACCACTAATTAAAGACAGATCAATTAGATTGAGGCAGCAACTCAGCAACGCCATACAGCCGCGCCAAACTCAATAAGTCCTCAGGCAAAGCCTTTACGCAAAGATTTTGCTGACTTCGTTGCGCCGCTCTAGTCCAACCCAGCAACATACTCACCGCAGCGGAGTCCACAGTATTTACCTGAGAAAAATCAACCCGCAAATCTTCGCTTGCCAAATGCTGAATACCTGCCTCAAACATGGCAGGAACAGTTTCCATGGTCAAGTTGCCTTTCACAACCATCCAACCATCATTATTAGCAATCACCGCTTACTTTCCTTGCTCAGCGCAACATTGGTCGCACTGCCGTTTTTATCTGAAAGCGTTTTAATTAGACCGTCAATCCCGTTATCTTTAATCTCCGAGGTAAATGTGCCGCGATAACTCAATACCATGCTAACGCCCTCTATGGATATATCAAATACCTTCCAACCATCATCAGCCTTCTTCATTTCGTAATCAACCTGCGTTGTCGGCGTACCCGGCAAACCAATACCGGTTTTGACTGTGACTTCAGTGTCATTAGGATTCATTCTCAATGGTTTAACGTCCACCTTCTGTTCACGGTACACGGTAAAAACCTTGGTATAGGTACGCACCAGCATATTACGAAACTCCGTAACCAGAGCCAACCGTTGCTCAGGTGTCGCGGTACGCCAATATTTCCCAACAGCTAACTGAGTCATACGCCTAAAATCAAAATGCGGCAGCACTTTTGAATCCACCAGTTTAAGAATTTTATCCTGATCTCCAGCTTGGATATCCTTGTCCTGCTTGATAATATCCGTGACTTCCCGAACGGTATTCCTGATCAGCGCATCGGGTGCCATCACCTCAGCTTGCGCGACGCCCAACATGCAATACATCAGTATTGCGAAAATTATTTTTTTCATATCCATCACCCTATCCTCCATATCTATTGGGACGACGCATCAGCTTGGTTAAATATGAATTTGCCGATCAAATCCTCTAACACAACTGCAGACTGTGTTTTTTTAATCTGTTCACCATTGTGAAGTACGTCTTCATCGCCACCTGGCATAAGACCTATGTACTGCTCACCCAGCAATCCTGACGTAAGGATGCTGGCATAAGTATCCTTGGGAAATTTATAACGCTGATCAAGACTCATTTCAACTTTGGCCTCATAGCGTTCCACATCCAAAGTAATGCTGGTTACCCGCCCAACCAGCACTCCGGCACTTTTAATCGATGCTTTGGGTTTTAATCCGCCGATATTCTCAAAGTAAGCGCTCACCTGATAGGTTTCAGACACATTGTAGGTGCCCAGGTTCCCGACTTTCATGGCCAACATCACCAACGCACCAATACCCAATACCACAAATACTCCTACCCACAAGTCCAGTGTAGTCCGTTTCATATCTCAAGTTCCTCTAAACATTATTGCGGTCAACACAAAATCCAGCATCAATATAGCAAGCGACGAAGTAACCACGGTACGCGTGGTAGCACCTGACACACCTTCCGCAGTGGGTGGTGCATCATAACCTTCAAACAAAGCGATTACTGTTACCACGGTGCCAAACACAAAACTCTTGATCACGCCATTCATTATGTCGTCACGAAAATCAACTGCTGCCTGCATCTGTGACCAAAACGAACCCTCGTCTACCCCGATCTGCACGACTCCGACAAAATAACCTCCAAATATACCTGCCGTACTGAACATTGCTGCCAACAAAGGCATGGATATCACCCCAGCCCAGAAGCGTGGCGCGACGATACGCGCTATCGGGTTTACTGCCATCATCTCCATCGCTGATATTTGTTCCGTCGCCTTCATCAAACCTATCTCTGCCGTCATCGCCGATCCTGCGCGGCTGGCAAACAACAATGCCGCCACCACAGGCCCGAGTTCTCTCACCAAACCCAATGCCACCATAACCCCAAGAGCAGATTCTGAACCATAACGCTGCAGCGTTTCATACCCCTGTAAACCCAGCACCATGCCAACGAATAAGCCTGCCACAATTATGATAATCAGAGACATCACACCAGTGGAAAAAAGCTCTTTAACAATCAGATGCATTCGTCGAAAGCTACTTCCTGAATACAGTAAAGTAAGAACAAAGAAACGAGATGCCATACCAATACGCCACACCGCGCTTATTGCACGATGCCCAATCATGCTAATTGCCTTAGTCGCTGACATAATTCATATATCCTAAATTAAACTTGCAAACCCACATCCTGACGGTAATCTCTACCCGGATAGTGGAATGGCATAGGGCCATCTATTTCGCCATGCACAAACTGATGTACAAAAGCCTTATCGGATGCCCGAATTTCCTCTGGTGTTCCTTCCGCAACAACCACCCCATCCGCCATAAAATAAACGTAGTCCACAATCTTCAATGACTCTTGTACATCATGGGTGACAATTATCGAAGTTGCACCCAGTGCGTCATTCAGACGACGAATCAAATCTCCAATCACGGTCATGGAAATTGGATCCAGACCAGCAAAAGGCTCGTCATACATTACCAGCATAGGATCGAGCGCGACCGCACGAGCTAACGCCACTCGGCGAGACATGCCACCAGACAATTCTGACGGCTTTAAATTACTCGTTCCACGCAATCCCACGGAGTGCAGCTTCATCATCACCAGATCGTGAATAATCTCTTCCGGGAGACTGGTATGCTCACGCATCTGAAATGCCACGTTGTCATATACTGACATATCGGTAAATAAAGCACCAAACTGGAACAACATGCCCATCTTGCGCCGCATTGCATACAACCCTTCCTGCCCCAACTCATGCATCACTTGACCCGCAACCTTTACATAGCCTCCAGTCGGCCTAAGTGACCCGCCCATGTGCCTTAGCAGCGTTGTCTTACCACAACCACTTAAACCCATAATTGCAATCAAACTCCCCCGCGGAATGGTCATGTTAATGCCTTCCAGAACAGGGCGCCTATCATAAGCAAAATTAAGATCGCGAATTTCGATCAAGGTGGATGCTGACAAAATTAAATCCAATAAAACAATAGTTCGTATTCTAAACTACTGCCCTGACAATCCCCAACTCATTCACAGATAAGGATTGAACACACTTACATAATTAGCCGCGGCACTTTCTCTCGACTTTAATTGCAGGTAATTTACAAGAAAGAGCCGATCGCTGGGAATGAGGTCTCATCTACCAACAGTCATAACAGAAAACAATCCGTATAACTTCACAAGTTCTTTGCATTTCCTATCATTAAACTAATCAGGCATACACACAAAATTTAATTTTTTCTCCATGAATTAATGTGGCCAGCACAAAACTTTCTGACAAAAATCCACAAGGGGAAATTACTCCATACTTATCCTGTTACTATTGAGCTTCAGCGCGCTTGCCGTTATGCTATTTGCACTGCGTCTGCCATATGGAACAAAAGTGAACTCCCTTTCAAAACCCTACGATTTACTGATTGTTGACGACGACCCTTTGATCCGCGAAGGACTGGCAATCTCATTGGGTGATGAGTTCAAAATATATCAGGCCGAATCCCGCCCGGCGGCGATAGCCATATTGCGAAAACTACCCCACCCTCCACAACTTGCACTTGTAGACTTGGGATTGCCACCTACGCCCCATCGCCCTGACGAAGGATTCCAACTGGTAGCTGAATTATTGGCACACGCACCAGAAATTAAAATATTCGTGTTGTCAGGGCAAAGCGAATTGGGCAATGCTCGCCACGCTCGCGCAATGGGTGCAATCGATTTTATCTCCAAACCCTGTGCACCGGAAAAAATCAAGGAGCTCTTCACTGACTCCTTGAAAATAAATAGCCCACAGAACGAGCCTCTGTCGACATTACCCCCGCCAACCGATGAAAAATTATTCCGGATGGTTGGTCAAAGCGCCCGTATTAAAGTTTTACGTGACCAGATATTAATGTATGCCGCCTTACCTTTTCCGGTTCTGATCGAAGGTGAATCTGGTAGCGGCAAGGAACTAGTGGCAAATGCAATTCAAGCTAACGGTCCAAACCCTGACTCTCCTTACAAAGTACTCAACTGTGCTGCGATTGCTCCAACGCTCATTGAACCTACGTTATTTGGTTATAACAAAGGTGCTTTCACTGGCGCAAGCAACGCTCAATCAGGTTTCTTTGAAGATGCTTCAGAAGGTACGTTGTTTCTCGACGAGATCGGCGAACTACCACTTGAGCTCCAAACAAAATTGCTGAGAGTACTGGAAAATGGTGAATATCAGCGCGTTGGAGATACCGCAACGCGTATCAGCAGCGCACGCATTATCGCGGCAACCAATCGTAACTTGCGTGACTCGGTTAGAGCCGGAACATTTCGCAGCGACTTATTCCATCGCCTGAATGTCTTCCCTATCGCTGTTCCACCACTGCGCGAACTGGGTCAGGATAAATTGCTCCTGCTCGACCATTTCCGAGCATATTATGCCCAACAAATCAGGCAGGAACCATTTACTCTGGCTCCAGATGCGCTCCATCTATGGGAACACTACAGTTTCCCTGGTAATAACCGAGAATTACGCAACATCGTTATCCGGCTTGCCACAAAGTACTCTGGAAGAACAGTGGACGCAGCACAATTACAAGAGGAATTTGATCCATTTGAAACATATGCCACTGCGAATACAAACAGCGAATCAACTTCAATCCATGCTGGAAGTACAGCATATTCACAAGAAATCCATTTAGAGTCAGCAAATGATTTGCTCAAATCAGGTGAATTTAACCTAAATCAGTATATGCATGAACAGGAGGCTTATTTTATTGGTATTGCACTTGAATTAAGTTCAGGCAACATTAGTAAAGCTGCCAGGATGCTCGGCGTTAATCGCACCACACTGCATAGCCGCATGAGCGGGCATGAAAAATACAAGCAGCACTCAACCCAAGAAGAACAGCTTTAACTATCCGATCTCGCAGAGATTCGGCACATGCTCCCCAAGAAAATTGAAAGTTAAAATGACTGATATCAACGATTCAAGATTTATAGAGGTACGTCCATGTATTTAGCACACTTCGGCATAACCGAACCGCCCTTCAGAATTACGCCTATTACAGAATTTTTTTTCACCGGTGCCAACCGCGGCGAGATTCTTGAAGCGTTAATTTATTCAATCTGCGAGGTTGAGGGTATCGTCAAAGTGAGCGGCGAAGTAGGCAGCGGAAAAACCATGTTGTGCCGCATGCTACTTGAAAAACTACCCGAAAACGTTGAGTCTGTTTACCTCGCCAATCCTAGCTTGTCACGTGAAGAGATGCTGTATGCCATAGCCGATGGCCTTGGACTGACTACCACTGGTGAACGGGTCGGCGTGATTATGAGCATGATACAGAGCAAGCTAGAAGAAATGGCAAGCGAAGGAAAACGTGTTGTAGTTCTGGTTGATGAAGCACACGCCATGCCTTTGGATACGCTTGAGGAACTTCGACTACTGTATAACCTGCAGACAGGCAATTCCAAACTCCTACAAATAGTTCTGTTCGGACAACCTGAACTAAATGCCAAACTTGACCAGCCGAATATGCGCCAGCTAAAGGATCGTATCGTGCATCATTTCAATATGCAGCCGCTGTCACGCGATATTCTTGAGAATTACCTTATGTTCAGAATGCGAGCAGCAGGATATCGCGGTCCGAATATTTTCTCATCGGACGCTGTCAAGCTTATCGCCAAAGCATCCAATGGGCTGATGCGCCGCACTAACATCCTTGCAGACAAAGCCCTGCTTGCAGCGTTCGTAGAAGACACTTATTACATTAAAGCCCATCATGTTCGTACAGCGCTGCGTGACAGCGAGCTTGACCCTATCCAGCGGCCCGCTCGCAAGGCGGTTCTGCTAACAGTAATTGCTACCACTTTATTTTTGTTAGCTGGTTCAGCAGCTTGGTGGATGATGCAACAAACCGAAGGAGTAGCGCCATTCAACTCACCAAAAGCAAAGCCTTCATCTGTCAGTCTTGTTGAACCAAGCATTGCTGCGGTGTCTAATACATCTGCGGTGGTTGCAGCCCCAATCACCACAAAGCAAACAAGCAGTGCGAAAGTGCCTACCACTCCAACGGACCAGCCTCCGACCTCAAATGTTACAACCAAGAAGCCTGACCCTATTTCCAAACCAGAAATTTCTGAAAACACCAACAAAACAATACCTCCGCCAACTTCCCCACAGAAAATCACTCCAACGACCAGCAGCACACCCGAAGTAATCCAAACTATTCTGTTTGAGCAACGTATGGCTGCTGGTAAACAATTGATCAAGCAAAAGTCCGCCGTAGCAAGCATCCAGCTGTTCTATAACGAAAGTGTTAATGCAGAAAGAATTGAGCGTTTTTTGTCTCGCGCGGACAAATTGGGCAAACTTCATGAGATATATCTATTGCCTATCAAATTTGGCCGCAAAGACGGTTTACGCGTTCTATATGGATCATATCCTTCAGTTGATGCCGCACGTAAAGCAACCAATACTTTGCCAAAGCGATACCGGGAAGCATTCGCCACTTCTATCCATATCTTTTGAGTTACATCAAAAGCTAGACACAAACAGGTAATAATGTATTATATTGAAGAACATCCGTAAAACTGTTAGCCTGAGTTCTAAACAGGGAGACTCAACAACCATGCGCTCATACAAAATATATTTCATTTGCGCTATTAGCGCGTTTCTGTCAGGTTGCAACAGCAACCCGATCCAGCCATCAGATCAACACCTTATGCGTAAAGTTGACCAACCTGTTGCAAGCACTGGAATCCCGGAAATGGCGACACGCAGTGTCATCCTCCCTCCTCCCAAGCCAGTTTCCAAAGTCGAAACATATAGCGTGGTGGTTACAAATGTTCCTGCGCAGGAAATTCTGTTTGCGCTGGCACGAGATGCCAAAATTAATGTAGATATTCACCCCGGCATTGAGGGTACGGTTACCGTAAATGCGATCAATCAGACTTTACCCCAAATCCTGACCCGTATCGCCAGACAAGTAGAAATGCGTTATGAGCTCAACAACGGATATTTGACCGTTATGCCGGATTCCCCTTATTTACATAATTACAAGATAGATTATGTAAACATGTCCCGCGACGCATTTGGCGAAATATCAGATTCTACTCAGATTGGCTCGAGCGCATCTGCTGGAACATCTGCAGGCGCGGGAAACAACTCTACCGTCTCAATCAAAAACAGCTCCAAAAACCACTTCTGGGAGACTTTAATACAAAACATTAAGGATATTTTGCGCGAAACGGACAAAATAATACCGAATGATTACGATAAAACATTAATGGAAAGCTCCAGCGAAGCTTTGGTGAGACAAAACGATGAAGCAGCCAGCATCTTGAGTAAGTCTTCAGCTAACAGTAAAAATGCTGCTTCTAAAGATGGAGCTGATAACAGCACCAAATTAACTAGTGGAGCAAATCAAAACACTCGTCGCACCACTTTCCGTGAAGCGGCCTCAGTTATTGCCAATCCTGAGAACGGCATCATTACAGTGCGCGCCACAGGTAAGCAGCATGAAAAAATTCAAGGATTTATCGACCAAGTCATGACCAGCGCCCGGCGTCAGGTATTAATAGAAGCAACAATAGTAGAAGTACGGCTAAACAGCAATTACCAGCAAGGTATAGACTGGCGTCGCTTCCGGCTTGGCAGCAAAGGCTTTAACATCTCTCAGGAAGCCACAGCTGCATTGCCTACATCAAATTCCGGCAGTATGTTTACTTTAGGTTATCTAAACCCAACTTCTAAAATTGGGGACTTGGCAGCAAATATTTCGTTGTTAGAATCATTTGGCAATGTTAAAGTATTATCAAGCCCAAAACTAAGTGTGATGAATAATCAGACCGCTATATTGCGCGTTGTAGACAACCTTGTGTATTTCACAGTTGAGGCAGACACCACCACCAATCAAACCAGCTCTGTCGTCACGTTCACGACTACACCTCACACTGTACCTATCGGCTTCACGATGAGCGTGACACCCCAAATTAATGATAGCGATACCGTTTTGCTCAATATGCGCCCGTCGATCTCACGCTTACTTGGCTACGTCAACGACCCCAATCCAGAACTAAAGAGAGTCGATGTAATTAGTAGGATACCTCAGACTCAAACTAGGGAAATGGAGTCTGTACTCAAAATTGAAAATAACCAAACCGCCGTACTGGGCGGCTTGATGGAAGATCGCATTGACAAAAAAACCGACGAAGTTCTTGGTTTAGCCAGCATCCCTTTGCTTGGCAACCTGTTCAAAAACCGTAACGATGAAACCACAAAAACTGAGCTGGTCATTTTCCTGCGCCCAACAGTCATTAAGGATGCTGATGTAAACGGTGATTTCAACTCATTTCGTGCAAGCATGCCTGATCAGGATTTTTTTAATGAGTCGGCTCGCGGCAAGTAACGAGGAAATGCTGATATGAGTCTTCTTCTGGACGCACGTAAAAAATCTCAACTGGGTAAATTCACACAAGATTCTGATAGTCATTCCAAGCTCGAGTTGAATCTGGAAGAAAGCCCAAATAAGGGGACTGAAGCCGTATCATCGGATGACATTGCTCGTGGCGCTGGAAAGAACCTTTTCAAGGCTAAATCTTATACAGCATCAGATTCTGCACTTGGCGGCATCAATCGCAATCTGATTCTTGCGCTAGGCGGCACACTCATTCTACTCATTGGTGGTGCAGGCTATGTGTGGTATGTAATTTCGGATAGTGACAGCTCGACGCAGCAGCAACGCCGCGCACCTGCTATCGCCAAACCAATTGGCTCTCTGGCAGCGCCTACACCAATTACTGTTGCCGCCGCACCGAAAACTGTTTTGACTACTGAGCCACCTGCCACCCTGGACAATTCCCTAAGCGCAGCAAAAATCCAACCTCCAAATAAAACACGACGGAAGAATATCCCTAAAAAAGCCAAACTTGCTCCACAACCCAACAAACGCACTCAACTCAAGCAACAACATAAAGAACCAATTGAATCGTTAATCAACAATGCCTATCTCGCATATCGCGCTGGCAAATTGAACGAAGCTCGGCAAATGTATTTGGATGTTTTAAATAAAAACGCTCGAAATATCGACGCTTTACTGGGACTTGCCGCTATCTCCCAACAGCTAGAAGAAGATAGCTTTGCTATTCAGTATTATTTACGGGCACTGGCTTTAGACCCTCGCAACGCTGTTGCAAATGCTGGCATGTCAACGTTAAACATGAATGATGGCAGCGAAAGCAGATTGAAGAGCCTGCTTCGCGAACAGAATGATTCCGCAGCACTACACTTTGCATTGGGGAACATTTATGCCAAACAGTCTCGTTGGGGAGAAGCACAATTTGCTTACTTCAATGCGTATACGCTGGACTCTAAAAATGCCGAGCTATCTCTTAATCTTGCAGTCAGCCTGGATCATCTTGGCCAAACCAAGTTGGCTGTGCAGTATTATCAGCGAGCCATGCAACTAGACAACATAATCAAGCAAACTCAAAGTTTTGATCATGCACAAATTTCCCATCGTTTGGAAATACTAGCACGCTAATCAATTATGTCGGAAAATAAAGAAACCAATACAGCACCCCAACTGCCACTTGGGAAAATACTGGTCAGGAAAGGTGTAATCAGTGACGACCAGTTGCGTATCGCCCTGCAGGAACAGAGTAAAACTCACCAGCCGCTAGGGCGACTGCTAGTGGGACTCGGCTTTCTCTCGGAAGGTACCATCCGTGACGTACTATCAGAGAATCTTGGTCAAGAAAGTGTAGACCTTACGTCCATCATTATTGACGCCACAGCAC
>Ga0316187_10002753_pt1 | contig 15316 bp, 16 predicted proteins | sample CroRivburrow1_MG_FD_204927 | JGI IMG/M metagenome (GOLD analysis project Ga0316187, IMG submission 204927) | Coastal sediment microbial communities from Maine, United States - Cross River worm burrow 1 | ecosystem: Environmental > Aquatic > Marine > Coastal > Sediment | place: USA: Maine... | reverse complement strand
TGCGAGGCGGGGCGGCCGGGGCCGCCCCGCCTCCCACGATTCTACAGGGAGTTCGCCTCGATCGGGCGAGCGCCCGAATCCGGCGCTAGACCACGCCCTGATCGATCATCGAATCGGCGACCTTGAGGAACCCCGCGATGTTGGCTCCGTCGACGTAGTTGCCCTTGCGGTCGAACCGCTCGGAGGCGTCGATGCAAGCCTGGTGGATGTTCTTCATGATCAATTGTAGACGGTTGTCGACCTCTTCACGGGTCCAGCTGTACCGCATGCTGTTCTGCGCCATCTCGAGACCGGAAACGGCGACGCCGCCGGCGTTGGCAGCCTTGCCGGGACCGTACAGGATCTTGTTCTCGAGGAAGGCGTGGACCGCCTCGGGCGTACTCGGCATGTTGGCGCCTTCCGAGACGACGTAGACGCCGTTGTCGAGCAGGTACTTGGCGTCGACGTGGTTGATCTCGTTCTGGGTCGCGCTGGGGAAGGCGCACTCGGCCTTGTAGCTCCACAGCGGATTGTGGTCGAGGCTCGCGTCGGTGGCGGTGTACTCGACGCCCTTGTGCTTGTCGGCGTACTCTTTGATGCGGCCGCGACGGACGTTCTTGAGGTCCATCACGAAGGCGAGCTTCTCGCGATCGATTCCGTCCTTGTCGTAGATGACGCCGCCCGAGTCGGACAGGGTGACCGGCTTGGCTCCCAGGTCGAGCAGCTTCTCGCAGGTGTACTGCGCGACGTTGCCGGAACCCGACACGAGGCAGGTCTTGCCCTTGAGGGTCTCGCCACGGGTCTCGAGCATCTCGGCGGCAAAGTAGACCGCGCCGTAGCCGGTGGCTTCGGGCCGGATCAACGAGCCGCCCCAGTTGAGCCCCTTGCCGGTCAGGACGCCGGTGAACTCGTTGCGAATCTTCTTGTACTGGCCAAACATGAAGCCGATCTCGCGACCGCCGACGCCGATGTCGCCGGCCGGGATGTCGGTGTTGTTGCCGATGTGACGGCTGAGCTCCGTCATGAAGCTCTGGCAGAAGCGCATGACCTCGTTGTCGCTCTTGCCCTTGGGGTCGAAGTCGGAGCCGCCCTTGCCGCCGCCCATGGGCAGGGTGGTCAGGGCGTTCTTGAAGACCTGCTCGAAGGCCAGGAACTTGAGGATCCCGAGGTTGACCGAGGGGTGGAACCGCAGGCCGCCCTTGTACGGGCCGATGGCGCTGTTCATCTCGATCCGGAAACCCTTGTTGATCTGGACGGTGCCCTGATCGTCGACCCACGGGACCCGGAACATGATGACGCGCTCGGGCTCGATGATCCTCTCGAGGACCTTCGCGGCGCGGTACTCGGTGTGGCGTTCCAGGACGAGGGCCAACGAATCGGCCACTTCCTGCACCGCCTGGTGAAACTCGGGCTCGGCGGGATTCTTCGCCTGCACCCATGCCATCAACTGGGACACATACTCACTCATTGGATTACCTCCGGGGATGCCGCTTTCGGCGCGGCAAGGGGAACCAATATAGCAACCGTGAAAGCGGCCAGAAAGGGGTCAGAAGCCTATTTGGAGCCAATAGGTCCGAACCTCCCCGGAGGAGGTCGGGTGCGCTATATTTGGCGCCCCATCGCACCGGGAGGAACCGATGAACGTGCCCCCGTTCAACAGCTATCTCGGGGTCGAGGTCGTGCGCCTGGAGAACGGCGAAGCGGCGGCGACCCTGCGCCTGGCCGCTCACCATCTCAACGCCCGCGGCGTGGCCCACGGCGGCGTGATCTCCTCGCTCCTGGACACCGTCCTCGGCGGCGCGGTCATCTCGGCGATCCCCCGCGAGTGGTGGTGCGCGACGACCTCGCTCTCGATCCAGTATCTGGATGGGGCCGGTGAGGGCCTGCTCACCGCGACCGGCCGGGTCATCCGAAAGGGGCGCCGGATCGCCGTCGCCGAAGGGGAGGTCCACGACGAGTCCGGCCGCACCCTGGCAGCTGCCCAGGGCTCGTGGCACCTGTGGCCCCACCACCCGGGCCGACCGGGACGAGCCGCCTCGGCGGCCTATGTGGTCCGAGCGGGGACCGGCGAGCGGCTTCGCGTCGGGAAGATCCTCGCCGTGGGCCGCAACTACGCCGATCACATCGTCGAGATGGGGAACCGACCCGAAGTGCCCCCGGTTCTGTTCACGAAGCCTGCGACGGCGATCATCCACGACGGCGGGGAGATTCGGATCCCGGCGGAGGCCGGTGAGGTTCATCACGAGGTCGAGCTGGTGGTGTTGATCGGCAAGACCGGGCGGGCGATCCACGAGGACGAGGCGATGAACCACGTGCTGGGGTACGCGGTGGGCCTCGACATGACGCTCCGTGAGGTCCAGGCCGAAGCCAAGCGCAAGGGCGAGCCCTGGGCCCTTGCCAAGGGATTCGACTCCTCGGCGCCGGTTTCGACCGTGGCCCCCAGAGAAGACGTTGGGGACGGCTCCGGCCTGGAGCTGACCCTGGAGGTCAACGGCGAGCGCCGCCAAGCCGCGAACACCTCCCAGATGCTCCACCCGGTGCCGGCCCTGATCGCCGTCGCCTCGCGCTGGGTCACCCTGGAGCGTGGCGATCTCCTGTTCACCGGGACCCCCGCCGGCGTTGGCCCCGTGAAGGCCGGAGACGTCCTGGTGGCGGCACTGGAGAAGGTCGGGACCCTCAGGGTCACCGTCGCGGCAGACTGATCCGTCGTTGCCCTGACATCGGCCGGTCCTCGACGGACACTTCCTCGAGCCGGCGCAGGGCACCTGGAGCCTGACGACCCGCGACCTGGGATCGGGTCCCGTGAGCCCGGGCCGGCTCCTGTCCGGGAGTCTCGACCTGCAGGCCGTGAGCGCGATCAGCTGCACGCCCTGACGTGCGATTCGCTCGGGGTCGCTTTTCAGGGGGTCAGGACTTGTTTCCTGCCAGGCCGAGGTAGTGGAAGGCCGTGATGACCAGGGCGTGAGTGATCTTCCCGCCGGCGATCAGGCCCGGAATCTCCGAAAGGGGCACCTCGACGACCTCGATCGCCTCGTCGGCGTCGGGGTCCGGGGCTCCGACTCGGCGGACTCCGGGGGCCAGGAAACTGTGGCAACGGTTGTTCTGGATTGCCGGGTTCGGGTGGACCGAGCCCAACAGCTCGAGCTCGCCGGCCTCGTATCCGGTCTCTTCGCGTAGCTCACGCCGGGCGGCGTCGGCCGGCGGCTCGCCCTCGTCACACATCCCGCCGGGGATCTCGAGGGTCGAGCCCTCGATCCCGAAGCGGTACTGTCGAACGAGGATCACGCGGTCGTCGTCGGTCACGGGAATGACGTTGATCCAGTCGGGTGCAGTGACGACATAGAAGTCGCGCACCCCCGCTCCCCCGGGACGGAGGAACGACACCCGTTGCAGATCGAAGACCCGGCATTTCTCCAGGCACCGGGAATCGACTCGCCGCCAGGAGCTCACGACTTCGACTACGCTTCTTTCTTTTCTTCTGCGGCCGCCTCGGCGGCGGCGGGCTGCTTCCGGCTGATCAGGAGGCGGCGGCGCTTTCTCTGTAGCCGGCGCACGCGCTTGCCGAGCTTGCGTCGCTCCGCGGCGTCCATGGACTCGCCCTTCTCCTTGAGCTGTTGCTTGAGGGCCTGAGCCTGTTCGTGAAGCTTCTCCGGATTCGCGGTCGGCATCGGTTCTTCTCTCCCGTTTCCCGGACGGTCCGGGCGGTTCCGGTCGCTAGAAACGACGTATCCTAGCACAGAGACCGCCACGATCTCCGTGTATAATCGGCCCATGCCGCCCTACGAGCGCCACTTCTTCGTCTGCGTCAATGAGCGCCCGGCGAAACACCGCCGGGGGTGCTGCGCGTCCAAGAATGGCGAGGAGATCCGAGCGCGGCTCAAGCTGATGCTCCAGAAATCCGGGTTGGCCTGGAAAGTCCGTATCAACTCTGCCGGTTGCCTCGACGAGTGCGAGCGCGGGGTCGCGATCGTGGTCTATCCGGAGGGGGTGTGGTACGGGGGGGTGACGCTCGACGACGTCGAGGAGCTGTTCGAAAACCACGTGGTGAACGGCCGTCCGGTCGAGCGTCTCCGCATCTCGAACGACGAGACGCGCGAGTCCTGACGCCCCAAGATGTCCCGGCGTGCGGAAGGAATCCGTCGGCTCCGTGGGCCGCTGTTGCGGTGGTACCGCAGGCACCGCCGCGACCTCCCGTGGCGCGAGACGCGCGACCCCTATTCCATCTGGGTCTCCGAGATCATGCTCCAGCAGACCCAGGTTGCCACGGTCGTTCCCTACTATCGGCGGTTCCTCGAGCGCTTTCCGAATGTCCACGACCTCGCGGCCGCTTCTGAGGAAGCCGTGCTCAGCGTCTGGAGCGGTCTCGGTTACTACCGCCGCGCGCGTGCCCTGCACGCGGCATCGCGGCTGATCGTGGATCGGTACGACGGGCGTGTGCCCGAAGATGCGACGGAGCTGCGCTCGTTGCCGGGCATTGGACGGTACACCGCCGGGGCCATCGCCAGCATGGCCTACGGCCGTGAGGAGCCGGTCCTGGACGGGAACGTCAGGCGGGTCCTGTGTCGTATCCGCGGTCTCTCGGGACGCAACGAAGCCGAGCTGTGGGAGATCGCGCTCACGCTGGTCCGGGGCGACAGCCCCGGCGACCTCAACCAGGGATTGATGGAACTGGGGGCACGGATCTGCACGCCCCGGTCCCCCGGATGTGCGCACTGTCCCGTTCGATCCGGGTGCACGGCGGCTGCCTCGGGCAATCCCGAGGCTCACCCCGCTCCCAGACCGGCCAGGTCAGCCGAGAAGGTGCGCGTGGCCGTCGCGCTGACCCGCCGGGGCGGCCGGATCCTCCTCGAGCGGCCGGGTGGGAATAGCCCTCTGCGCGGCACCTGGGACCTCCCGGCCGTGGAGGTCGCCTCCACGGTCGACCCGCGGGCACGCATCGAGAAGGAACTCGGTCGGCGGCACGGATTGACCATCGAGGCCGGCCACAGGACGGCCACGGCCAGCCACGGCATCCTCCACCGTCGACTGACGCTCGAGCTGTTCGAGTGTCGGCTGGTGCGCGGCCGGCCGTCGGAGTGTGAGGATCTCCGTTGGATCCGGCCCACGGACGTGACCGAGACGGCCGTCTCGGGCGCGACCCGCAAGCTCCTGCTGTCGCGCTAGACCCGGTCAGGGTTCGCGAAGAATGGTTCGACCCTTAGCGGCGGATGAGCTGCGAGAAGAGACCCGGACGTTTCTTACCGAGCCACACCACCCATTCCTCTTCGCTCAGCAGCGTTTCAGGCTTGGCCGTCTCGTAGACGTACCCGCACTTCTTGCACACTTGCTTGAGGTGGACCGTGCGACTGCCCTGAACCGATCCGACGGTGTCACCGCTGATCGGCTTCATGAGCCCGCGACCGCATTTCGGACATCCCATCGGCATGGGCTCATCTCCTCGCGCCCCCGCGTGGTTCCGTATCGGCAATATCGGTTCCGCAGCGCCTGAAGTCTACGCATGCAACGACGTCCAACGATCGTCAGGGAACCCTCAGAGGTGGTCGGGGTTTTCCACCATCACCCACCACGATTACAAAACTGACGAGTGACTCCGACCCGACCCGGCAACGAGCGTGGCCGTCGCAGGCACATCCCCTCCCAGCGGTCCTTTGAAACCGACGGTCCGAATCACCACACTTCAAGCGTTCGCAAGCCCGGGGCTCGAACTCCGCGTGGCCCGTACCGCCCGGCGGTTTCAGCGGTCGCAGGGAGGGGATGTGCCTGTGACGGCCGCGCGCTCCCCAAGACAAGAACAGACTAGTATCGCTCCCAGGGCGGCACCCAGGAAGCGTTCCCCGTCCCCCGTTCGGGTGGCGGCTCGGGATCGAGCGGCCGCAGGAAGCCGTAAGCCCCTCCTTCCATGAGGGGCAAGGCCCCGAATGCCAGATCCAACCCCGCCCAGTAGGCAAGAAACGCCGTGACCACCACCCCAACCGGGTCACGCTCACCCAGCAACGTCAGGGCGAACAGCGCCAGGACGGTCAGAAGGGCGAACGGGTAGAGCAAGAACCGCAGCAGGTGAACGTGGGCGCGGCCGGTCCCCGGTCCAGCGACGTCACGTCCGAAGCGGCCGGTGATGAATCCCACCGACAGACCCGCGACCAGTACGAACCACTCGAGCCACCGCAGACGTTCGTCGACGATCCCTCCGAGATCCCTCCACGGAGCCGCCACCGCGTACAACAACACCATCCAGGCCAGTAGCCACAGGAAACCCGCGGCTCGGCGCGCCAGCAACAGGGGCCGCCTCGATTTCATCTCCCGCCACCGATCCGGAGGCCTCGTGGGGACACGGCAACAATGCGTCTTGCACGCCGTGGTGTCGAGAGATCGGGTTGCGAAACCTACGATCGGGATGTTGCCGGATGGCAACGATTCGGAGATCAGCGATTTCGCGTACCACAGTCGGTGAGCGGCGCGACGCGGTCCGCCCAGCGGGAGGCCTCCTTCTCATATTCCCGCAACTTGGAGGCCTTGGCGATCTGCCCGCAATTGACGGCACCCTCGCCGGCCACGTCCTGGAGGACGTGCTTGAACTCGTGCGCGATCGTGTTGTACAGCCTCGAGACGTCGTGGTTCAGCAGCGTCTCGCGATAGAGGACGATCCGGTAGCGGCCGACCTCCTCCCACGCCCCCGGGTGATGGCAGACGATCTCTCCGGCAACGGGACCCTCGCGCCCCGGCCGGGTCGGGGCCGGCGCGTAAGACGCATAGAGCCGGACATCGCGGGAGCCGAGACCGTAGTCGACGCCCCAGGAACGGATGAGCCAGTCGAGGTATTCGCGGAACGGGCGCCGTTGATCCATGGCGCGCCCGGGGCTGAAGTCGTCGGTTGTCAGGAGGAAACAGCGGACAAGCTCGGGCGGAGGCTCGGGCCCGGTGGCCCCTTCCCGGGAGCCGGCGCACGCCGCGAGCAGGCACATCACTGCGACCGACAACGGTCGGATCATCCCACGAACAGCAGGTCCTCCTGCACGGGACCGACGACCTCGACGCTCCCCGAGGGCGTGATGAAGACGTCGATCTCGGTTCGAACGGCCATCTGCCCCTGGAGGTAGATTCCCGGCTCGATGGAGAAGCAGATGCCGGGGATCAGAAGTCGCTCGTCTTTCGTCTCGAGGTTGTCGATGTTGACACCGTTGCCGTGGACCTCGAATCCGATGCTATGACCCGTGCGATGGACGAAGTGCTGCCCGAAACCTGCCTGGTCCACCACCCGGCGACAGGCGTCGTCGACTTCCCAGCCGTGGCAGGGACCGCCGGCCGCGATCTTTTCACGGACGAAGTCGATGGCGGCGTCCCGTGCCTTGCAGACGACACCGAAGATGTCGGTGTACAGAGACGGTGGCTCCTGCCCCGCGAATCCGCACCACGTGATGTCGTAGTAGATGCCGGGCGGCTCCTTCCGCCGCGCCCACAGGTCGACGAGAATGGTGTCGCCATGGTGCAGCGTATAGGTGTTGTCCGCGGTCGGCTCGAAGTGAGGATCGGCGGGGTGATCGTTGAAGCCGACGATGGGGCTTTCCCCGTCGCTGGTCATTCCCTCTTCCTCGAAGCGGGTGAGGATGTGCTCCTTGATCTCGAACTCGGTGATCTTCTTGCCGTGGCGAAGCGTGTCGTCCATGAGGGCGAAGACCTCGTCCTTGATCTTCTGGACCCTCTCCCCTGCCCAGGCGTGGTTCGAGAAGCCCTCGTCCCCCGAGACCGACTCGAAGACCTGGACGAGATTTGCCGACGTCGCCACCTCGTGACCGAACGATCGCACCAGTTCCACCGTCCCGGCATCCACGACCGAGACGTACGGGATGTTGTTCATCGGCGAGTACTGCATCGCGATCTTGGCGGAACCGCCCAGGACCTCCCGGAGCTTTTCGTGTAGCTCGCGCCACGCGACGTAGTACTCCTGCTTTCCCGGAAGCGACTCGAGCTTCGTCGGCTCGACGCGATGGGAGAGCTTCACCGGCTCGCCATCGGCGGGGATGTAGTAGAACCACCGCCGGGTGGTCATGCCGGACATGTCGAGCCCGAGAATCTTGTAGGCCATCGGATCGCGGTGGTGGAAATCGTAGAACAGCCAACCGTCCGTGCCGGCCTCGTGGAGTGCTGCCTGGATGGCTTCGAGATCCATGGAACTCCTTTCGGTGGGGAAGATGGGACCGTACACCTCGCCCGTTCGACGTGTCAAGCAGCGTCAAACCGACGGACGACTCTAGCCGGCGGTGCGGGCCAACACGTCGGTCAGGCTCGTGCGATCCAGGATCTCCGACGCGGCGTTCCGTACGTCCAGGAGCACAGCGTACAGACCGGCCTGCCGCGGATGGCGCGCCATCATCGTGTGAAGCTCATCCACGCTTCCCAACGGTGCGAGCGGCCCATCGAGCACGCGGATGACCTCGCCCAGCATGATCTCCTGCGGAGGTCGGGCGAGGGCGTAGCCGCCTTCCACCCCCCGGCGGCTCTTCACGATGCCGGCGCGCTTGAGTTGAAGCAGGATGCCTTCCAGGAACTTGGACGGCAGCGATTCCTGCTCGGCGATGGACGCGATGTGGACCACACCCCGATCGTGACGCACGGCGAGATGGCAGAGGGCCCGGATCCCGTACTCTCCCCGCTTCGAAAGCTTCATGGCTGTGATCCGGCTTGCGGTAGGGTCGGCGAGGCGTCACGCCGCCACGCTAGCCCGCCGAAAGAACTCTTCAATCGCCTCCAGGAATGCATCGGCCGTGTGCAGCGAGTTGATCCGGGCTCGCAGTTGCTTGCCACCCGGAAGTCCGTGGGTGTACCACCCGGTGAAGGTGCGCAGCTTGTGCAGGGCGTGTTTCGGCTCCTCCTGCTCCGTGAGCAGGCGGAAGTGGTCGACGATCAGCTCGCGGCGCTCGTCGAGGGAGGGCAGGGTCGGTTCGCGCCCGGCGAGCAGATCCCGGGTTTGTCTGTAGATCCACGGGTTCTTCATCGAGGCACGCCCGATCATGACGCCGTCGCAGCCCGTTTCCTCCAGCATCCGGACCGCGTCGCCGGGGACATTGACGTCCCCATTGCCCACCACGGGAATGGAGAGAGCCTCCTTGAGGCGACGGATGTGGCTCCAATCCGACCGCCCCCGGAACATCTCCTTGGCCGTTCTGGGGTGCAGCGCCACGGCCTGCACCCCCTCGTTCTCGCAGATGCGGCCGAGCTCGAGGTAGTTCAGATTGCCGTTGCGGATTCCGGTGCGGAACTTCACCGTCAGCGGTATCGAGATCGCCTTGCGCACGGTGGTGATGATCCGGCGGGCGAGGTCGAGGTCGCCCATCAGCGCGCAACCGGCGCAGCCCTTCAGAATCTTGTTGGCAGGGCACCCCATGTTGATGTCGCAGATCTCGGCACCGATGGACTCGACAACCCTCGCCGCCTCGGCCATGTGATCCGGGTCGGAGCCGTAGATCTGTACCGAGATCGGTCGCTCCTCGTCGGAGTAAAGCAACATCTGGCGAGTCCGGGCGTTGCCCCGGACGATCGCCTCCGATGAGACGAACTCCATCGTCACCAGACCGATCCCTCCGACCCGACGGAGCATCAGGCGGAACTGGCGATCGGTGATCCCGGCCATCGGGGCCAGGATCAGCGGTGGATCGACCTGGACATCCCCGTAGTGCAGCATGTTGGTATTATAACCTGAGTAGCCCTTCGAGAGCCTCAGGGCGCGGCCGCTTAGCGGCCGCGGAACCGGGGCGGGCGCTTCTCGGCGAAGGCTCTGAGGGCCTCGACGCGATCCTCGGTCTCGAGGGTGCCTTTCCAGCACTCCCACTCCAGGTCGAGGGCGCGGTCCAGGGACAGCTCGAGCCCACCGTCGATGGCGAGCTTGGCCTGACGGATTCCCACGGGACCGTTGCTCGCGATGAGGGCGGCCATTTCCTGCGACTCCTCGTCGAGCCGATCGACCGGAACGACGCGATCGGCGACACCGTCGGCGAGGGCCTCCTCGGCAGAGTGCAGCGCGGCGGTGAAGATCCAGCGCTTGGCTCGCGACGGACCTACCAGCCGCGGCAACCGCTGCGTCCCGCCCGCGCCCGGGATGATCGCCAGCGCCGTTTCCCGCAATCCGATTCGCGCATCGGAGGAGAGAATCCTGAGGTCGCAGCCGAGGGCCAGCTCGCACCCCCCACCGGCGGCCACACCGTTGACCGCGGCGATGGTGGGCACCGGAAGCGCGGCCACCGCATTGACGGCTCCCACCAGCTTCTTCACGAAGCGTGGGACCTCGTCGATCGACATCTCCTTGCGTTCCTTGAGGTCGGCGCCCGCGCTGAAGTTCTTTCCCGCCGACCGTACCACGACGCAGCGTGCAGCATCATCGCCGGCGACTTGCGCGGCGGCGCGGGTCAAGTCGTCCACCATCTCACGCCCGAGCGCATTGACCGGAGGACGATCGAGCGTCAACACCCGGACCCCGTTGTCCAGCGATTCCATTCGAACCCACCGAAGCTCGCTCATCGTCGTTCCCCGTCGTTCCCCAGCTCTCCCGCGGCCGGCACGGTGCCTTGGGTGCCGACCCGTGGCGGGGTGTAATCGTCGGGAACCTCGACGAGCATCCGGAGCAGACCCATGCCGTGGGTCTTTCCCTGGGCGTCGTTCTTGAGGCTCGCCGACCCGCTTCCACCGAGTGAATCGTGAAGAATGAAATTCAACGCCAGAAGGTTGGGGAGCTCGTACCGCTTCACATCTCCTTGAACGATCTCGTCGAAGTGCGCCTTGACCCGGTCGGCGGTCAGCCACTCGACCAGGATCTCGTATCCACGCTGGTCGTAGGCCATGATCCCGACGTTGGAACCGTCGCCCTTGTCTCCCGAGCGGGCGTGCGCGATGGAATACAGCGGAACCCGTTTCATCGGACCTCCTCGACCACCACCTTCGGATCGACACGGTCCTTGGGGATCAGGGCCGGCCAGTAGCCGAGGACCTCGGTCGCCTTGGGGCGGCCGCCGGCAAAGCCTGTCACCCCGGGCGGCCCCGAGGTCACCAGCGGCGCGATCTCCTTGCCGAAACGGTCGACCTTGACCCGGCTACGGTCCTTCACGCCGACTCTCAGCACGACCTCGTTGACCGGAATTGGAGGAGGCGTGATCGATCCGTGGCAGGAATCCACGCCCACGAACTCGGTTAGCGTCTGATCGAACTCGCAGCCGGCGCGCCTGAGACGACCCCACAGCGCCTCGGCGCAGACCTCGGCCTTGGCCAGAGCATCGGGCCCGGCGACGGTCAGGTGCCCTACTGCCCGGTAGCCCTCCAGATAGGAGATCGAGACCTTGTAGGTGCCGGTGGCCTCCCGGCCGCGAATCCCGTGGACCCGGACTCGATTCTCCCCGGCCTGCTCGAGCCGGATACTCGTGAAGTCAACCACACAATCCGGGGTGATGTATTGGCGCGGGTCACCCATCTCGTAGAGCAGCTGTTCGGTGACCGAGTCGACGCTCACCAGTCCACCGGTGCCGCTGTGCTTGCTGACGTCGAAGGTCCCGTCCGGTCTCACCTCCAGAACCGGGTAGCCGAGGTGATCCCAGCCTTCGACCTCCCACCACCGGGAGAAGTTCCCACCGGTACACTGCGCGCCGCACTCCACGACGTGGCCGGCCACCGTCCCCGCCGCGAGCAGGTCCCATTGATCGGCTTTCCAACCGAACTCCGCGATCAGAGGCGAAAGCACGAGGCCCGGATCGGTGGAGCGCCCGCTGACCACGATGTTGGCGCCACGTGCAAGGGCCTCGGCGACGGGGAACGAGTTGATGTAGACGTTGGCCGACAGCACGCGGTCCCGGATCTCGGCGAGAGGGCGGCCGTCGTCCATGTTCTCGAAGGTGACACCGGAATCGATGAGCTCGTCCAGGCGGTCGAGGATGTCGTCGCCGGTCACCGTCCCGATTCGAAGTCCCCGTGCACCGTGCTCGCGCGCCACCTCGAGCAGGCGCTTTTCACAGGCCTCGGGGTTGACGCCTCCGGCGTTGGCCACCACGCGGACTCCCTTCGCCCGGATCGCCGGCAGGATGCGCTCGACGAGATCGACGAAGTCGGTGGCGTAGCCCCGGGTCGGGTCACGGCGTCTCTGCTTCTGCAGGATCGACATCGTGACCTCCGCCAGATAGTCGAGGGTCAGAACGTCGAGCGGACCTTCCTCCACTAAGCGAACCGGGGCGTCGACCGAGTCGCCCCAGAAGCCCTGACCGTTGGCGATACGCAGACTGCGGCCGTCCGGCATGAGACATCACTCCATGGAATTGAAGACGACGGCGATTATAGCGGACCGGGACGTCCAGAATGAAAGGCTGCCTCAGGCGCCGGGGGTCGCCTCGCCATCAGGCTCTCGGGCACCCGGATCGTCGCATTCCAGGACGCGAGCGGTCGTTTGCAGGATCTCGTCGACGTCGAAGGGCTTGTGAACGACGTGGGCGATGCCGGCCTGGCGGACCTCTTCGGCGTCCAGAGTGGCGCCCCAGCCCGTGACCATCACGACCGGCAGCTCGGGCGACCTTCTTCGAATCCGGCGAGCCACCTCCCATCCCGAGAGGTCGGGCATGCCGAGATCGGTGATGACGAGATCGTAGTCGGAGAGCGCCGCGAGCTTCACGCCATCGGTGCCAGTGACCGCGGTCTTCACGCTGTGGCCCTCGGTGGAGAGGATGTCCTCGAGCAGCTCGGCGATCTCCGGTTCGTCATCGATGACCAGGATCCTGCCCGGACGCACCAGGTGCGGCAGGGCCGCGCCGTCCCCGCCCTGGACCACGGCGTGGGCGGGAGCGACGGGCAACTCGACCACGAAGGTCGTCCCCTCCCCTAGTGTCGTCTCGACCTCGATACTCCCGCCGTGACGGGTCACGATGCCGTAAACCACGCTCATGCCGAGCCCCATGCCGGAGTGGCCCTTGGTGGTGAAGAACGGATCAAAGACGTGGCGCCGGATCTCCTCGGTCATCCCCACGCCGCCGTCGCTCACCGTGGCCACGACCCGGTCGTCGATGCGTTGGCAGGTAAGCTCCAACTTACCTCCCTGCGGCATGGCGTCGACGGCGTTCAGGATCAGGTTCGTGAAGACCTCTCGGAGCTCGGACCCGTTGCCGAGCACCCTGGGAGTGCCGTCGACCTTCACCCCCAGGCGCGTGCTGACGTTTCGACGGTCGGAATCGTCGCTCCAGCGACCGCGGGTGATCTCCACGGAGTCCCGGACCACCTCTCCCAGGTCCACGACGGTAAACTCCCGGTCGCGCCGGACCCGTGAGAACTCCTGGATTCGACGGACGGTCTCGCGACCGTCCTGAGCGGCCTTCTCGATGATGGCGAGCTCGCGATCGGTCCCTTCTTCGAACTCGCGGCGACGCATGAGCTGCACGCGACCGAGAATCGCCCCGAGCAGGTTGTTGAAATCGTGGGCCACGCCCCCGGCCAGCTCACCCAGGGCGCGAAGCTTCTCGGCCTCGTTCAGGCGCTCGCGAAGTCGGCGGGCCTCGGTCATGTCGACCAGCAGGCATTCGGCCGACGGCAACCCGCGGTACTCGATCCGGCTCCCCCGAAGCTCCAGGTGGCGGACCCGCCCCGAGCGGTCTTTGCCCAGGACCTCGATCGAGGTCACCGACTCGTCTCGCTCCCAGGCGGCGATCCTGCCCTGCGCCAGGGTCGCCGATGACGGGTCGAAGATTCGTTCGAGCTCGAATCCCTCGGAGCACGCCTCGGCCTCGGAGACACCGAAGGTCTCGACGAAGGCCTTGTTCACGAAGCGAACCCTGCCTGCCTGCACGATCAGGATCGAGTCCGGCGAGTGCTCGACCAGCGTCTTGTACTGCGCCTCCGACTCCTGGAGAGCGAGGGTGCGCTCGCTCACCTGATCTTCGAGAGTCGAGTTCAGCTTTTCCAGGGCGCGCCGAAACTCCTCGGACTCTTCGGCCTTGTCTCGGATGCGGTCCATCATGACGTTGAAGGACCCGGCCAGGTCGGCGATCTCCCTGGGGCCGGTGACGGGAATGCGGTGCGACGTGTCCCCGGCGGAGAGTGCCTCGGTACCCTCCACGAGCTTCCTGAGAGGAGCGGCGATTCTCCTGGCGATCCATCTTCCGCTCGCCACGGCCACCAGTCCGAGTGCAAGCCCGAACAGCGCCAGACGGAGGTCGACTCGTCTCAGCTCGGCGGCGACGGGCCCGTAGGACAGTCCGACCCTGACCATGCCCCAGGGCTCGTCGACGCCCTCGACCCGAACGGGCATGGCGAGCTCCAGGACGGTCTCGAAGCCGTCCTTGTCGTGGACCTGAACCTGCACGCTCCCGGGCGAACTCACGGGACGTCGGGCTTCCGCGGTGAGCTGGGCGTGACCTGAGAAACCGGCGACCTCGCCTTCCTTGTCGTGGATGACGACGTAGACGACACCATCGTCTTCCGATGCGCCCTCGGTGGCGATCTGGAGCGCGGCGTAGTTGTAGGCCAGAAGGGACGGCGTCGCGACGGCGCCGATGCTGCGCGCGATGGCGAATCCCCTGGCCTCCATCTCTTTACGGAGCGAGGCCGCCAGACTCGAGTGCACCAGCAGCATGGTCGCGCCGAGGAGGACGACCACCAGAAGGGCGACCGAGAGCGCGAGGCTTCCCTCCAGCCTCCGGTTGCGGATGAGCTTCGAGATCACAAGCCGGCCCCGGATTCGGTGAACCACACCCGCTCGAAGTTGACGCTCGCCAGACCCATCGGGCCGGGCTCGAGGCCGCGAACGTTCTCGCGTATCGCCACCACACCCATGGTGTGGTACAGCGGCACCAGGGGTGCCAGCTCTAGAACGCGCTCCTCGGCCTCGCGATAGATCTTCGCACGTGCCACGGGGTTCATCTCCCGGGCTCCCCGCTCCAGGTGCGTCCACGTCTCGGCGTCGTGGAAATCGAAGTAGTTCGCCGAGCCCCCGGACTCGAATAGCGTCCTGAGAAAGGCGTCGGGGTCGGGGAGGTCGGCGATCCACGCCAGGAGGAACGCCGGGGCCGAGTGATCTTCGAGTCGCTCGCTGAACTCGCCCCAGCTCACATCCTCGAGCTTCAGCTCGATGCCGACCTTCTCGAGATCGATCCGCATCTGGTCGACCACCGCGAGGGCGGCGGCGCTTCTGGCGGTCGTGACCAGTCGAACGGGTCGCAGGCCTTCACCGTCGGGGTACCCGGCTTCCCTGAGGAGCCTGCGCGAGCGCTCGGGGTCGAATCCCGGACCCCGGGTGCGGGGAGAGTAGGCGGGCATTCCCGGCGGCAGGATCCCTGCCGCGAATCGCCTCACCACCGGCGACTGCGCCGCCATCGACTCG
>Ga0316187_10002752_pt1 | contig 15322 bp, 12 predicted proteins | sample CroRivburrow1_MG_FD_204927 | JGI IMG/M metagenome (GOLD analysis project Ga0316187, IMG submission 204927) | Coastal sediment microbial communities from Maine, United States - Cross River worm burrow 1 | ecosystem: Environmental > Aquatic > Marine > Coastal > Sediment | place: USA: Maine... | reverse complement strand
CTGGACTCGCAGCCGGCGCCTCGTTTGAAAAAAGCGGTCATGGACCCGCAGCGTGTTGAAAAGGCATCACTCGGCACGACACGGCGTTGAAAACGCCGTCAAAATGCTCATTTACCGGGTGTTAACTGCGCTTTCTCCGTCGTTTTTGCCTTGTCTCGCACTCGACCGAGACTTTTTCAACAGACTGTCAGTCAGCCAGCCAGGCGCCCGAAAATCCGGAATCCCGCCACATAGGTGCCGATTGCGGAGCCCAGTGTGCTGAAAATAAAGACCAGCAGGGTCCGTGTCACCCGGTTTTTCCACCAGCCCTTGAGATGGGTTGCGTCCCGCCTGAGGTGCCCAAAATCCTCCACTTTGGGTCGTCGAAGATAGGTTTCGACGCCGGCGGTCACCATGCCGGCGCCGATGGTGGGATTGAGCGATGTCAGCGGAGCGGCAAGGAACGCCGCTATCACGGTCAGCGGGTGCCCGCCGGCGATCAATGCCCCCAGGGCCGCCAGGCCCCCGTTGATTACCACCCAGTCGAAGACCATTTGCAGCCCGAGGTCCGGGCTGCGTACGAATCCGATCGCGAACCCCACCAGCAGCAGCGCGACGATGACCCACGGGATCAGCTTTGGCCAGCGGCTGGGCGCCGGCAGGGTTTCAAGGTCCGCTATGACGGCGGCTGGCGCTCCGGCCTGTTGCTCCAGATAGCGCTCGATGCCCCTCATGTGACCGGCCCCGACCACGGCGAGGATGTGCTCGGGTGGATTGGATTCGGTTTCCTGTCGCAGGCGTGCCGCCATGTATTGATCGCGTTCGTCTATCAGCGGCGCGTACAGGTCGGCCTGCTCGTCTGCGAACTGTGCGAAGGTTGTTTCAAGGATGTCCCCTTCCTTAAGCCGTTCGATTTCCTCCTCGGTCACATCCTCGCTGGTCAGCACGCTTGCGACCAGACCGGAAAACAGGTTCAACCTCTTCCACCACGGCACTCGCCGATAGATGCGTTTGAGCGTTACACCGATCTCTCGGTCGATCAGCAGCACCGGCAGACCTTGTTCGCGGGCGCTGTTCACCGCCGCTCGCATCTCGGCCCCCGGCTCGATGCCGAACTGTTCGGCCAAACGCTGTTGGTATGCCCCCAACGCCAAGCTTGCCGTGACCATTGGTGCCTTGCCGGATTTGATCACTTCGAACAAATCCATCTTGGCCAGGCTGTCCGGATTGATCAGGGCATTGTGGCGCGATGGGCACAGTTCCACCGCCACCGCGTCATAGTCCCCGGTGGCCAACAGACGACGCACCTCGTCGGCGCTGCTTCGAGACACATGGGCCGTGCCCAGGACTGTGACCTGGCTCCGCCCCACCGCCACCGTCAGGCGCGGCTCTTCACGTTCGCTCGAGCCTGTTGCGGTGGATTCGATATGGGATTCGGGCATCGATTGGTTCCGGTTATTCAGGGTCGACGGTGTCGCAGGACAGGGCGTCCCGTATGCTGCGCGGGTGGCAGTGTATTGTATTTCAGCGCTGTGCGGGAGCAGGCGGGAATATGGAGTGCGCGGGAGAACCCCACGGTATGCTGATCCGAATGGTCATTCTACTGTTGCTGGCAAACGGGGCTCCCGTTCTGGCGGCCTACGTCTTTGGGGATCGTCTACTGGCGCCGATCGATGGTGGGCGGGTGCTGCCCGACGGACGCCCGTTGTTTGGCATCTCCAAGACCTGGCGCGGCGTGGTTTGCTCTGTTGTGCTGTCAGCCCTTGGCGGTGCGTGGCTGCTGCACAGCATGGCTCTGGGGGTCCTCATCGGTTTGGGCGCAATGGCCGGTGACCTGTTTTCGAGTTTTCTCAAACGCCGTTTGGGGAAACCTTCCGGCAGCCTCTTGATCGGGCTCGATCAGGTGCCGGAGAGCCTGATTCCTGGATTGCTGGTGGCCTCTGAGCTGGGTCTCAGCCCGCAGATTCTGCTGTGGTCCGTAATCTGGTTCAGCGGTTTGGAACTGCTGCTCTCCTGGTGCGGGCGGCGCGTTTTTGGCCGTCCCTAGGGAAGTTCTGAACAATTGATCGCAGCAATTGTTCAGAACTTCCCCTGGGGCAGCCGAGATTGATGCGCGCGGACCGTTTTTCTGTACATTCATTTGGTTCCCGTGCCGAACTGCGGGTCCGGTGGGGTCACCCTCGCTCCAGCCGATGCAGCGTTATTTCTGGCGGGCAGTTGAAACGGGCCTGGGCCACGGACGACCCGGTTCCGAGAGAGGTATATCCCTGCATTTTCGCATAACGCCAAGCGCCGCCGCAGTAGCGTCTTGGGCAGCGGGCGTTGAGGATCAAGGGAAAGCCGCCGGGGAGCCTAATTTGTCCGCCATGGGTATGGCCACACAACAGCATGTCGAAGCCGGCATGCGCCGCATGGCGGTAGATTTCGGGGGAATGGGCGAGCAGCAGTGAAACGGTGTCCGCGGGGATGTCCCGGCAGGCCTCTTCTATATTGTCGGTGCAGAAATAGTGCGGGTCATCGATGCCGGCCAGGTGTATGTGAGCACCGCCCCATTCGACGCGTACCGATTCATTCAACAGTACCTGGATGCCCATGTCCTCCATATCTGGGACCATCTCGATGGAGTCGTGATTGCCCAGGACGGCGTATACCGGCGTGCTCAAATGGGTTCTGAGCCGGCGCAGCGCGTCCGTTGCCGGCTGCCACGGACCGTATGTGAGATAGCGGAAGTCGCCGGTCAACACGCACAGGTCGTAAGTCAAATCGTGCACCGCCTCGCTCAGCGCGCCTGTGAACGTGTCATCCACGTCCAGGTGCAGGTCGCTGAGCTGTAGGATGGTCAAACCCTCGAGGCCGTCGGGCAGGGTGGGCAGCCGCAGACCGTTCTCCGTGATTTGAAATGCCAGGGTGTTTCGGCGCGCCCGGCCCGCAAACAGGGTCAACCGAAGGGACCACTCCACCAGTGAGCGGACAAGGTTTGAGTTCTCGATGTGGAAAAAGCTTCTGCCTTGGCCGAAGATCCGGTGTTCGCGGTGCCGCTCGATGCCCAGGCGCAACCGCAAATGGGTTTCGGAGACACGGGCGGTGAGGCGCGCTAGGTTGACTTGGCTGTTGTCCATTGCGGGTGAGTCGGCTGGTTTGTGGCTCTGCGGCCAAGAGCATATAGGCTTTGGGAGAATGTAACGACATGGACGGGAAGGTCACGACATGCGGGGATGGAACATGATGCGGTTCAATGGACGCCTTGACGGTCTGGATGCGGGTGTATATGCGTCCTGCACAACGGGCATGGCGAGCCGACGGTGACATCCCGCCAACCGGTTCTGACCGTTGATAACGTGTCTAAGCGCTTCCGGTCGCTGGAAGCGGTGCGGGGTATCAGCTTTTCGGTCAACGAGGGCGATTGTTTCGGATTGCTCGGGCCAAACGGGGCGGGCAAGACCACCACCGTTGAAATGCTGGAGGGCATCAGCATCCCCAGTTCCGGGCGAGTCCGGTATCGGGATGGCCCGTTGGACGGTCGCTACCGGGAGGCGGCAGGCATTCAGTTCCAGAGTACCGCGCTTCAGGATTACCTCACAGTTCGCGAGCATTTGCGTCTTTTTGCAAGTCTCTACAAGCACAGCCTTCCTATTGAGGAACTGGTGGAGCTGTGCGCGCTGGGGGAATTCGCCGACCGGGATGCACGCAAATTATCCGGCGGCCAGCGCCAGCGTCTTTTGCTGGCCATATCCTTGGTGAACGACCCCGATGTCTTATTCCTGGATGAACCGACAACCGGTCTGGATCCCCAGGCTCGGCGAAATTTCTGGTCGTTGATTCGCGGCATCAAGGGTCGCGGCAAGTCCATCGTATTGACCACGCACTATATGGAGGAGGCCTATCTGTTGTGCGACGAGATCGCCATCATGGATCATGGGCGCATTATTGCCGAAGGCACGCCGGATGCGCTGCTCGCCCAGCATTTCCGTGACGTGGTTCTGGAACTGCCGAAGGACGATTTTCCAAACACCGGCGCACCCCACCGCTGGACCATGCTCGAGACCGAGCGCACCGTTGAGATTTTGACCGATGACGTGAACGGCGCCGTGCGCTGGTTGCTCGAGGCGGGCGCCTCACTGGCGCGGCTGCAGGTGCGTCCCCGCAACCTGGAGGATTTGTTTCTGGAACTGACCGGTCGGGAGTTGCGACCTTGATGCGGCGCCTCATGGCGGTGCTGAGGGCGCGCAATCTGGAGTTCGTCCGAGATCGCTCGTCTCTGGGCTGGAACATCATGCTGCCTATTTTGCTGGTGCTGGGGCTGGCCTTCATTTTCTCAGGTACCCAGCGGCCCATGTTCAAAGTGGCGGTGCTGACCGAGGGTGATCTGGCCGACGAGTTGCATCCGTTTCTGAATACCCAGTACGTGGATTTCTTTCCGGTCGCCGACGAAGACCGCTACCGGGTTCGGCTGGGTCGGCATCAGGTCGATATGCTACTGGACCTGCGACAGGCGGTGCCGCGCTACTGGATCAACACGCAATCCGCCAAGGGATACTTTCTGGACAAGTTGATCCGCACCGATCCGGTTCCCGGCCTGCAGGGCGGCACGGTCACCGGCGCGGAGATTCGCTATGTGGACTGGCTGGTGCCAGGGGTCCTGGGCATGAACATGACCTTCAGTGCTCTATTCGGTGTCGGCTACGTCATCGTTCGATATCGGAAAAGCGGCTACTTGAAGCGGCTGCACGCAACGCCTTTGACCGCCCTGGAGTTTCTGCTGGCCCAGGTCTTTTCGCGACTGATGCTCATCATGATCATCTCCAGCGGTGTGTTCACGGCCACCAATGCCATATTGGATTTTCCCATGGAAGGACGCTACCTGGATTTGTTCCTGATCGCCGCCCTGGGTGCCGTGTCCATGATCGCTCTGGGACTGACGATCGCGTCCCGGGTCGAAAGCGAGGAGTTGGCCGGTGGGCTTCTGAACCTGGTGAGTTGGCCCATGATGTTGGTATCAGGGGTCTGGTTTTCCCTCGATGGCGCCCATCCATGGATTCAGACGGCCGCCCAGATTTTCCCTTTGACCCATGTTCTTGAAGGGGCGCGGGCTATCATGCTGGATGGTCTGACGCTGTCGGATCTGTCCTACAACGTGGGTGCGCTGGTCTTGATGAGCGTCGTTTTTCTGGCCCTGGGTGCCGGGTTGTTCAAATGGGCGCCGGATTAGAGCCGGCTTAATACGCACCGATCCATAAATCTGACGGAGTTTCGGCCACATGTTGCAAACCGAGAACGGATACCCCGGTGACAGTTTGATTGAGCGTCGTGCCATGGGCATGGACGAGGAAAGCGTGATCGACGATTTGCGCCGCCATTTCAGCCACACGCTGGGGCGGGACCGTTATTGCCGTTCGCCGCACTATCTGTTCCAGGCGCTTGCCCTGGCAGTAAGGGATCGTTTGATGGAACGCTGGCAGCTCACCCTGTATGCATACCAGGAGCGTTCCTGCCGCCGCACCTACTACCTGTCTCTTGAGTTTCTCATGGGACGGACCCTGGACAACGCCCTGCTGAATCTAGGATTGCGGGATGCGGTTTCCGAGGGCCTGGAAAAGCTGGGGCTCCAGCTTTCCGACCTGGAACAGGGCGAGCAGGATGCGGGTTTGGGAAATGGTGGTCTGGGCCGTCTGGCAGCTTGTTTCCTGGACAGCTGCGCCACCCTGCAGTTACCGGTGAAGGGCTATGGCATTCGCTACGAGTACGGCATGTTCCGGCAACAAATCGAGAATGGCCATCAGGTGGAGGAGCCCGATCACTGGCTGCGCAACGGCAATCCCTGGGAGATCGAGCGCCCGGAGTTCACCCAGCGCGTGAAGTTCGGCGGGCGGGGAGAGATGTACCGCGATGCCGACGGCCGCCAGCGCGGTCGTTGGGTGGACAGCCAGGACGTGCTGGCAGTGCCCTACGACGTGCCGGTTCCCGGGTATCGCAACGGCACAGTCAACACCTTGCGGTTGTGGAAGGCGGCGGCAACCGATGAGTTTGACCTGGGCGAGTTCAATGCCGGCAGCTACCCGGAGTCGGTGGCGGCAAAAAACGCCGCGGAGCATATCAGCATGGTGCTCTACCCCAACGACGCCAGTGAGAATGGCAAGGAACTGCGTCTGCGGCAGCAGTACTTTCTGGCGTCGGCCAGCATGCAGGATGCCTTGCGCTACTGGAAGCGGTTCCACGGCGAGGATTTTGCCGACTTCGCGGACAAGAACCGCTTCCAGCTCAACGACACCCACCCGACCTGCGCTGTGCCGGAGCTGATGCGTTTGCTGATGGATGACCATGGGTTGGAATGGGATGCGGCCTGGGAGATCACCACCCGGACCATGGCCTACACCAACCACACGCTGCTGCCCGAGGCCCTGGAACAATGGCCGGTTCGCCTGTTCAAATCGTTGTTGCCCCGATTGATGGACATCATCTTCGAGATCAACGCGCGCTTTCTGACCCAGGTTGCCCAGTCCTGGCCAGGTGACAATGACCGCTTGCGGCGTATGTCCATCATCGCCGAGAACGGACACGAGCCGATGGTCCGCATGGCGTTCCTGGCCATCGTTGGCAGCGCCTCGGTTAACGGCGTGGCCGCCCTGCATTCTCGCCTGCTGACGGAGGGGCTGTTTCGGGATTTCTACCAGCTATGGCCCCGGCGTTTCAACAACAAGACCAATGGCGTCACTCCACGGCGCTGGTTGTTGGGCTGCAACCCGGGAATGGCCGCCTTGCTGGACGAAACCCTGGGCTCGTCCTGGGTGACCGATCTGGATCGTTTGAGCGGATTGCGGGCACTGGCGGACGATGCGTCGTTTCATGCCCGCTGGGAGAGCATCAAGCAGGCTAACAAAGCCCGGCTCGCCGCCACCGTGGCGCGTGATTGCGGCATCGAATTCGACACCGACGCGTTGTTCGATGTGCAGGTCAAGCGCATTCATGAGTACAAGCGCCAGTTGTTGAACGTGCTGCACGTCATCCATCTCTACCGACGCATCAAGGCCGGAGATACCGAGGGTATGGTACCGCGCTGTGTCTTGATTGGTGGCAAAGCGGCCCCCGGCTATGTCATGGCCAAGTTGATCATCAAACTGGTCAACAACGTGGCCGCAGTGATCAATGCGGACGAGCACGTCGCACCGTGGCTGCGCCTGGCTTTTCTGCCCGACTATCGGGTTTCGGCAATGGAGCAGATCTGCCCGGGTACCGATCTGTCCGAGCAGATCTCCACCGCCGGCAAGGAGGCATCGGGCACCGGCAACATGAAGTTCATGATGAACGGCGCTGTGACCATCGGGACCCTCGATGGGGCCAACATCGAGATCCGTGAAGAGGTTGGGGCGGAGAACTTTTTTCTGTTTGGCCTGACTGTCGAGCAGATCCATGCCGCGCGTCAGCAGGTAGAGTCGGGTGCTGTGCCTGAAATGGACGGCGATTTGAAGGCCGTTCTCGACCTCATCCGGAGCGGCCACTTCAGCCGTTTTGAGCCGGGTTTGTTCGACCCCATTGTCAATGCGGTGATCAGCCTCAACGATCCGTGGATGACGGCCGCTGATTTTCGCGCATACGTGATTACCCAGGCAGCGGTGGCAAAAGCCTATGCCGATCGGCCCAGATGGGTGCGCATGAGCATCCTGAACAGTGCGGCCAGCGGGAAGTTTTCCACCGATCGAACCATCCGCGAGTACAGCGAGCAGATCTGGGGGCTCACCCCGGTGCCACCGCTGCCCGGAGGTGACAACACAAACGTGGAGGCCAGAGAGGAACGTCGGCGGCCCGTGCCGCTTGACTGAGCACCCGCCCGGCGCTCAAGCCGCGCCAGGTGCCCTGAGGGATTCCAAACCGGCTGTGTTGCCTCTATTGGGTGGTGAAGCCCGTGCTCTGCTGAGTCTGGGGGCTCCGCTGGTGGCGGCGCAGCTGGTGCAGGTCGGCATGGCGGTCACAGACATTCTGATGGCCGGCCGCCTCGGCGGGCTGGAACTGGCGGCGGTTGGGCTTGGTGCGTCTCTGTGGATGCCCATTATGTTGGGCTGTACCGGTCTGATGATGGCCGTCTCGCCTATGGTGGCCCGGGCGCGGGGGGCGTGCCAGCCGAATCGCGTTGCCGCGGTCCTGAACTCCGCCGTGTGGCTTGCATTGGGTCTGGCCCTGCTGGCAACGCCCGCAGCCCATGAGGTCAACCGGCTTCTGGCGTGGGTGGGCGTCGACACGCCGGTACAGGATCTCGCCGGACGCTATGCACAAACCCTGGCCTGGACCATGCCGGCACTGTGTTTTTACCTGCCTCTGCGGTTTTTGTGCGAGGGCCTGGGTGACACTCGCCCTATCATGTTCATCCAGATCGTTGCCTTGGTCGTCAACGGAGTGGGCAACTACGTTTTGATGTTCGGTCACTTCGGTTTCCCCCGCTTGGGTGCGATCGGAGCGGCCTGGTCCACCGTCTGTGTCCTGTGGTTGGATTTCGCCCTGGTGCTGCTCTACGTGCACCGAACGGGGCGTTTGCGGGTAAGCCGGCGTTTCAATCTCAAAGGGCAACTGGAGCTGCTCAGGATCGGCCTGCCCATCGCTGGCGCCACCCTGCTGGAAACAGGGTTGTTCAGCGCCGTAGCGCTGCTTATGGGAAAGATCAGCACGCTGGCTGTAGCCGCTCATCAGGTGGCCCTGAACTTTGCCGCCCTGACCTTTATGGTACCCCTGGGCTTGTCCATGGCGGTGACGGTGCGGGTCGGACATGCCGCGGGCGCAGGGCGGCTGTCTGAGGCCCGGTCGCGGGGGTTCGCCGGCATCGGCGTCGCCGCATTGGTGATGGTCTTTGCGGCCGCCGCGATCTGGTTCTTCGCTGCCGAAATTGCGCGGTTCTATTCCACCGATCCAGGTGTTGCCGAACTGGCAAGCCAGCTCTTAGTAGTGGCCGCCCTGTTCCAGATGTCGGATGGGATTCAGGTCGGGGCACTGGGCGCATTGCGGGGCCTGCATGATACGTTTCGACCCATGCTGATCACCCTGGTAGCCTATTGGTTCGTGGGTTTACCCAGCGCCTACTGGCTGGCATTTCGCACCTCGCTGGGGGCGGTCGGCTTGTGGATCGGCTTGACGCTGGGTTTGAGCGTTGCCGCGGTTCTACTGGTGTTGCGGTTTTGGCGCATCAGCCGGCCTGGCGCAGCGAGATGATCGGCCAGCCGCGCCGGCGCGCCTCTCGCGCCAGGGTGGGATCCGGGTCTACAGCCACGGGATCTGTGACCTGCTCAAGCAACGGCAGGTCGTTCAGCGAATCGCTGTAGAACCACGTTCGTTGGGGTTTGAAACCGCCGTCATCAAGCCACTGCATCAGACGCGCCACCTTGCCCTCCCGGTAACAGGGTATGCCGTGGATGGCGCCGGTGGGATGTCCGTCCACCAGGACCGGTTCGCTGGCCAGCAGCAGATCGATTCCCAATTGTTCCACGATGGGTTGTGTCAGCAGCCGGTGCGTGGCCGTGATCACCATCAGCAGATCACCCTGTTGCCGATGTCTGTCCAGCAGCGCGTGCGCCCCGGGCGCAATCACCTTGGGGATATGCGCTTCCAGAAAGTGTGCACGGAGGCGCTGCAGGTCCTCTGGGGGCAGCGGAACCAGCGGGGCGAGCGAGAACTCCAGAAACCCCACTATATCCAGCTCACCGGCCCGATACTGGCGCTCGAAGTGCTCGTTGGCCCGCTGAAACAGCTCCGCTTCCAGCACTCCCTGCGCAACCAGAAACTCTCCCCACAGGCTGCCGCTGTCGGCGGCCAGGAGCGTGTCATCCAAATCGAAAATGGCCAGGGTTTGGTTCAATGTATCCGCCGCATCGTAAACAGATCGGTCACAGCCTACGCACCGTGGATCGGGTGCTCAAGCACCTGTGCTTGCGGAGTGGGTCGCGGTTCGATTGCCGCTGTCTGGGACCCGACCGGCGCCCGCCTCAGGTTTGAGAAATTTGATCTGTGACAAGTATCGCCGGTGCGAACGGCGGTAGGGTCGGTTTGTGGTGGTGATGGCTTTGGGATCAGCACGCTGTACAGACAAGCCAGAGGAGGGCTGCGTTTCCAGTCCCGGGACCGGAGACAAGCAGCTGCGGGCGGCGATGGTGGCAGAGTACGAGAACGCAAAGCTGGCGATATCGGATATTGGCGATGTGGGCATTGACTTCATGCGTCGTCGACATCGCGCGATCCTGTCTCAGCTGGCGAGAATGCGTGATATCTGTAACTCTCGGCCGGCCGGCGATACGAGCATGTCGTCCTTGCTGGGCGACGAGTTCGATCGCCTCACTCACGCTTCCAAAGAGTTGTTCGCGGCCGAGCAGCGTGCGATGCAGCAAAGCAACTGTCCCGACGCGGCCAAGCATGTTTTGGCACATCAACGTTTTCTGGGCTTGCTGACACTGCACTGCCGGTTGCTGGGGCACACAACGTCGGCGGAGTCCTGCCTGGAGTTTCTGGGTCATACGGCGCCGACCTGGTGGCGGCTTCACATCGATCGACTGGATTCCGCGGCCTCTGCGTTCATGCTGCGATATGAGCAGGACCACCCGGAACAGGCGCCGTTGTTCGACTGAACCCGGCGATCTGCACCATGGCACGCTGGCAAACCACCGCGGTGCGCGAAGAACAGGGGGAAAGTGGCCATGCATGCGGCCCTCGATCGACTCTATCTGGACCACGACAACGCAGCGCGCGTGCTCACCTGGATGGGCGCTGAGTTTGATCGCCTGCGTGCCGGTAATGAGGCCGATTTCCAACTGATCGGAGATGCCATGGCCTATGTCCTGGACTATGCGGAACTGTTTCACCATCCGAATGAAGATGTGATGTTCGATCGCCTCGAGGCTCGGGATGCGAGTCTGGCGGAGTTGCTGGTTGAACTCGCGCGGGAGCATGTTGAACTGGCGGAACAGGGTGCGGAACTGCGCCGCGTGGTCTCGGGGGCCGGGCGCACAAGCGAGCTTGACGTCGATATGGTTTCGAATCTCGGCCAGGCCTATACCGTGTCCTTCCATCGGCACATGGAGGTGGAGGAGGGATCGGTGTTGCCGCTGATGGATCAGATATTCGACTCGGCCGACTGGCAGGCCATTGCCCGCAGGCTGGTGCACATGGACGATCCCCTGTTCGGCCGGCGGATGTCATCGCGGTTTAAGGCGCTGCGCACTCGTTTGCAACAGGGCTGACCGCGCATCACGGCCGTTTCGCGGCCACCGCCGCTGTGCTGCGCTGCCGCAAGGCCTGAAGTCGCGTTCAGAGACACGGCCCAGGCGTTTCGCGACCCATGCTGTCGGCTCATTCGGGCGTCGATCGAGACCTTTCGGCTGCTCGTGTTTTCGTAAGGCGTGGCTCATCGCCTGGCTTTGTGGAAAAATGGGGGCGCTATGTGGAAGGGCTTAGGTGTGTGCCGTGATCGACCAGGAGGGATATCGCGCCAACGTCGGGATCATTCTCAGCAATGGTGATGGACGTGTGTTCTGGGGGCGCCGGGTCGGACAACCCTCATGGCAGTTCCCGCAAGGCGGAATAAAGGGCGCGGAGTCGCCGGAAGAGGCCATGTTCCGGGAGTTGGAGGAAGAAACCGGACTGTTGCCCGACCATGTCACTATCCTGGGCAGGACGGATCGTTGGCTGCGCTATCGTTTGCCAGAACGATTTATACGCCGTCACCGCCAGCCCCTGTGCATCGGGCAAAAACAGATCTGGTATCTGCTTCGTCTAACCGGTTCGGAACAGCATGTGAATCTGGCCTGCTCCCAAAGGCCCGAGTTCGATTTCTGGCGCTGGGTTGACTACTGGTATCCTCGCCAAGCTGTCGTCCATTTCAAACGGGATGTGTATGCCCGGGCTCTTGGGGAGTTCGCCCCGCTCTTGTTTCCAGATGATGAACAGCGGGATGCATCTGCCCGTGAGTCCCTGGGCCAGAGGCCAAACGGTAGCGGTGCTTCGGAACGGCGCCGCTAGGAGTGTGCGCGGTAGAAATGAATGAGGCGAGGTGCTGTTCAGTTCGAGAACGATTTCGGGATGGTCCGAGAAGCATAGCCGTTGCTATGTGACGAGGAGGATCGCGGAATCGGGCCGAAATGGCGGCGCCGCAGACCGTTCCCTTTCTACGGCGCAGACTCCTAGGGAGCCTCTGATTTATTCGTGAACGCGCCGGCGTCTTTGCGGGCTCTCGTCCATGACGAACCGGGCGAAGTTCGCCCAAGGCAAGTAAGTGAGTTGCCAATGGACGAGACGCAACCCGATACCAAGAGCGAAAAGGTTCGGCCCCTCTGGGGTTTCGCCCAAAGGGTCACATCTGCTGCGTTTCCCGGCTTGGCCATAGGATGACTATGGCCAACCAGGAGCCTCGCATCTGCGCCCCTGTGGACCACCGAAACGCGAATCGTACCAATTGATCAGACGTTCCGTAGAGCCTGACTGGCCTGGCCGGCGGGATTGTTCACCACGCTGCGGCGAGATGTCGGCGCTGCGTGTCGCAACCGTATTTCGCTACACGCCGGCGTATGAAAGGCGTTCTTGAGTGTTTCGCGATCCAACATCCCGCCAATGCTTGAGGGGCCCAGGTCAGTGAAGAGTCGCTCCATGCTTGAAGCATTGCGCCGGATCGTGGTGGATGTCAGTTCCGCGCCGGATTCTCGCACCGCCCTGGATCTCATTGTTGCCAGGGTGAAGTCTGAGATCGGTTGCGACGTATGCTCCGTGTACATTGCCGACGAGCGCCGTGGGGATCATGTACTGGTGGCCAGCGACGGTTTGCGACCGGCCGCCGTTGGAGAGGTGCGATTGCCCCGGGCCGGCGGACTGGTGGGTCTGGTGGCCGCTCGGGCGGAGCCAGTGAATCTGGACGATGCCTCGGCTCACCCAAGCTATCAGTTTGTACCGGAAACCGGGGAGGCCCCGTTTCACGGCTTTCTGGGCGTGCCGGTGATTTTGGCCCGACGCGTACTCGGCGTGCTGGTGGTGCAACAGATTGCCCGTCGCCAGTTCGGTGACGACGAGGGCGCTTTCCTGGTCACGTTGGCGGCCCAAGTAGCCGGGGTTATTGCTCAGGTCGAAGTGGCCGAGTATCTCAAGCGCGACAAAGGGGCGCTGGGGCCCGGCATAGCCTTATCCCGCAACGTGATCCTGTCCGGTACGGATTCGGTCCGTGGGGTTGCCGTGGGCACTGCGGTGGCGGTGCGCACCGCGCGCGAATTGGCTACAACCCCTGATCGGGTTCCGGAGGATGTGGCGCTTGAGCTGGCTCGATTTCGTTCCGCTCTGCAGGCTGAGATTGAGTCCATGCGCGCCATACGGCTCAACATGGCTCCCCGATTGGCCGAAGCCGATCTGGCGCTGTTCGATGCCTATATCCTGATTTTGGAGGGCGGCTCCTTCGCCGGCGAGGTGGCCGAAGGCATTGCGTCAGGCAATTGGGCGCCCGGTGCGGTCCGCTACGTTATTGATCGCCAGGCGAACCAGTTGCAGGCATTGGACGATCCCTACATTCGCACCCGGGCCGATGACCTGCGTGATCTGGGTGAACGTCTGTTGCGTCGTCTGCGCAGCACCGGCGAACAAGAGCGTGATTACCCAGCACGCGTTGTATTGGTGGGAGAAGATGTTACCGCCACTGATATCACGGATGTGCCGGTGGCCTGTCTTGCCGCGGTGGTGTCGGCCAGCGGTACCTCCGCATCCCATGTGGCGGTGCTGGCTCGGGGCATGGGCGTCCCGGCGGTGTTCGGTGTTGGCAGCCTTCCGGTGGTCGGACTGGATGGTCTGGAGATCGTAGTGGACGGTTACTCCAGCCGGGTCTGCATTGAACCGCGACCACAGCTTCGCCGGGAGTATCTGCGTCTGGAGTTGGAGGAGCAGGCGCTGTCCAGGGATCTGGAGCGGCTGCGCGATCATCCCTGTGCGACGGCCGACGCTCACCCGGTGAGCTTGATGGCCAACACGGCGCTGTTCGCGGATATCGCGGCGGCGCGTCAGAGCGGTGCGGCAGGGATCGGCCTATACCGCTCGGAGATGCATTTTGCCGTGCGTGACCGTTTCCCCGGAGAAACTGAACAGGCTGGGATTTACCAGCGCGTGATTCGCATGTTCTCGCCGTACCCGGTGAGCCTGCGCACGCTGGATATTGGCGGAGACAAAGCCCTACCCTATTTTCCCATCAACGAAGCCAATCCCTATCTGGGGTGGCGTGGCATACGCGTGACACTGGATCATCCGGAGATTTTTCTGACCCAGCTGCGGGCCATGCTGCGGGCGGGAGAGCCGGGTGACCGCTATCGGATTCTGTTTCCCATGATCAGCCAGCTGCCGGAACTGGACGAGGCGCTCGGGCTATTGGCCCGGGCGCGCAGTGAATTGCTGGAAGAGGGCATCCCGGTTGGCAATCCTCAGGTGGGCGTGATGGTCGAAGTGCCCTCCGTGCTGTATCAGGTGGAAGCATACGCTCGCAGGGTCGACGCTTTGTCGATTGGAACCAACGACCTGACTCAGTATCTGCTGGCCACCGATCGGACCAATAGCCGGGTCGCTGCGCTGTACAGTGGTTTACATCCAGCCGTGCTCAAGGCGATCGGGGGAGTGGCTGCGCAGGCGGCGCCGCTGGGGTGTCCGGTGTCGGTTTGTGGTGAGCTGGCTGGGGATCCCGCGGGGTGCTTGCTGATGGTGGGTCTCGGCATCGACAGCCTGAGCACCAGCCACGCCAGCTTGAACAAGGTCAAATGGGTGCTCAAGAGTTTTACGTTGGATCAGGCCCAGCGGTTGGCAGAGCAAGCGGTGGCCCTGGAAAGCCCTGCCGAAGTTGAGGCGCTGCTGTCCGATGCGCTTGATCGGGCCGGGTTGGGTGGCTTGATTCGGGCGGGTCGCTGACCCGCCCGCGGCGTAATGCCGGATGCGCTCTTCAGCTCGCTCTTCAGCTGGGTTTGAGATCCGCTGCCAGGGATGCCCGGGAAGGCTCCGGAATCGGCTCCAGGGAAACCGTGCAGGCCGGATGGTCGATTCCCATGCTGATCGGTGCACCGCTCCTGGCGGCCTCGGCCATCTGGGGCGTCAACTCGAAGCGCATAAAGTGAACCGATGAGGTCTTGTCACTGGTTTCCCGCTCCAGGTCTTCGTCGGCGATGGCGTAAACCGGCTGGAGGTCAGCCACCCGCACCCATGTGTGATCCTCCACATTGATCAAGGCGGCCAGCGCGTCACGACGCTCGGCCACGTCCTCGTATTCGAGCATAAACGTGGCTTTCCAGTTGTTGCCGTCCGGAATCATCGGATTGTATGCGTCCAGTTCCTCCTGGATGCCGCTGGCTTCGAAGATGCG
>Ga0316187_10002749_pt1 | contig 15327 bp, 17 predicted proteins | sample CroRivburrow1_MG_FD_204927 | JGI IMG/M metagenome (GOLD analysis project Ga0316187, IMG submission 204927) | Coastal sediment microbial communities from Maine, United States - Cross River worm burrow 1 | ecosystem: Environmental > Aquatic > Marine > Coastal > Sediment | place: USA: Maine... | reverse complement strand
TCCGATGCCCATGCACCGGGCGAAGTGGGGCATGCCATGGAAGATTGCCTCACTATGCTGGAGATGTGCGGCGTGAAAGAAGTTGCATCATTTTCAGCCCGCAAGCGAGTGATGCAGCCAATCAGGCGGCCAGCGTAAATGAGTCATGGAGATGTCGTAATGAATGAGGGGTTTACCCTTGTTACAGGCGCCTCCGGTGGTTTTGGTTATGAGTTTGCCAGACAGCTCGAAGCTAAGGGAGCCAACCTCATTCTGCATGGCAGGGATGCTGCCCGGTTACAGCTAACCATTGATGGCCTGAAATATCCGGATCGTCATCGTTGTCTGATTGCTGATCTCTCTCGAAGAAAGGGTGTGGAAGCCTTTATCGATTCGGTACAGGCTGAAGGAAAGGTTGTCGGCTTGGTGAACAATGCCGGTTTTGGCATCTGGGGTAAGTTCGAACTGTGTGAGAGTGTGGCGCAGTTGGATGTGCTGAGAACGGATTTGATTGCGCCGGTCTCGATTACCCATGCTCTGCTGCCCGAATTGATTCGTAACCATGGCTTTGTCATTAATGTCTCTTCACTGGCCGGTGAGACGCCACTGCCCTATATGAGTACTTATGCTTCAGCGAAAGCAGGCCTGACCTACTGGAGTGAAGCACTGCGCGCCGAGATTGCCGGCAAGGTCAGCGTGGTCACCCTGGCTCCTGGCCCGTCACCAACCCGTTTCCGTGATATATCGGGCGCTCCCAAAGGGAAAGGGAGTGGCTTCAGTACACCTGCCGAGTTGGTTGTCAGCGAAGCCCTGCATATGTTGTTGCGAGGTGGAGGCTACTGTGTGCCCGGATGGAAACATCGTCTCTTATGGGTACTGCAGAAGGTGACTCCACGGCAACTCTCCCTCAAGTTGATGGCCTCCTATCTTAAACCCATGATCAATGATTGAGCATATCGATTACACTGTCCGTGTTTCACGGCGTGCCAAGCGTGCCCGAATAGTCGTGCGCCCCAACATGAGTGTCGAGGTGGTGTTGCCTCGAGGTCTTTCCGATCATCATGCTGCCCATTTCGTTCGTGAGAAGAAGGTTTGGATTGAGCGTTCACTCAGACGCTTCGGCGATTGGGAGAAGTCCGGCTGCCTGTCAGCAGATGATGCCTTCCCGGAGATGGTTCAACTTGAGGCGATTGGCATGAAGCTGCCGGTGACTTATCAGAAAACCGATTCGGATCGCGTCCGTGTTATTGAGGTTGAAGAGGGGCTGCAACTGAAAGGTTCTATCGAGGATACCGATCAGGTTAGGCTTGCATTGCAGCGCTGGTTGAAGCTGAAGGCGAAAGAAGAGTTGCCACCAATGCTGGAAAGGCTGGCAGAGCAGTTCGGCTATCGTTATCAGAAGCTGACCATACGCCTGCAGAAGAGTCGTTGGGGAAGTTGTTCCTGTGTCGGAAATATCAGTCTGAATGCCAAGCTACTGCTGTTGCCTCCACACCTTTGTCGCTACGTGATGCTACACGAGTTGGCACATCTCAAACATCTGAATCACTCCAGTAAGTTCTGGGCTACTGTGGCGCAAACGGATGTCGATTATCAATCTCACATAAGAGAGATGCGACGTATTTCACCGACTATTTTTGGCTAGGTAGAACTACCAGGTTAAAGAACGTTTAAATATCTCCCTGAAGTTGTTGTTCCATACAGGTAGGGCAGATGCAGTGGGTTAGTCGCGCATCAGAATTGGTGGCCAGATAATCCTCAAGCTGTACCCACTTTGTGTCATCTTCGATACTTTTGCAGTAGGCACAGATACGTAACAGGCCGCTAAGGCGCTTGACCTCTTCGAGAGCTCCTCGAAGTTCCTCTATGGTGTTGGAGAGTTCCAGATGGGTATGAACCCTGGCCAGCAGCTCAGGGGGATTTACAGGTTTGGTTACATAATCAGCCGCGCCACTTTGAAAGGCTGTCATAATATTCTCGTCATCAGCTTGCGCAGTAAGGAAAAGAACCGGAATGCTTGCATACTTCGGATCCCTTTTGAGCGTGTAACAGACTTCAAAACCATCCATGTCCGGCATGACAATATCGAGCAGGACCAGGTCCGGCCTTCTCTCTTCGACCATGTTAAGCGCTTCTTGGCCGTTGTTGGCCACGGAGACACTCAAGCCGTGACTCTGCATGATTGAGATGATGATTTTCAGCTGTATGGGAGTGTCATCGACAACAAGAATGTGATTCATGCATGCATTTTTAGTTCACGACTGCCGAAATCGCAAGTGCGCGGGTTTAAAGAAGCTGTTTGATTTTATTCGCAGATGCGTCGGAGATGAGGCGGTTGCCGACCATGGCAGCTGGCCCCTTTTTGCAGGAACCCATGCAGTGACGCCTCTTAACATGGATGCCCGGCACTGCATGTAGCTCCTCTGCCAGTTGATCGGCGCCGGCCTGTTTACAGCATGGACCTTCGCAAATCATGATGGTTCTGGATGCCGGGTTGGAGGTGTCGTGGAAGAGTTTTTCCACCAGATGATCCGGCCACTCCGGCAGCATAAAGTAGTGCTGAATGATGGTTTTCGAGGCCTCAGGGATGAAACCGAGATTAGCGAAAATATCCTCAAGTACAGCAAGGAAATAGGCTGGTTTACGTGGATAATCGCGAAGTGCGAGGATATGCTCGGTTGCCGAGACGGATTCGCTAGAGTGCATGGCGATATGCTAACCTTGTTTCGGACAGGAGACAAAACGCATAGACGTAACGGCTGACGGAGGTGCAGGGATGGGCAGAGTAGAGAGTGATAGCTTTCCTTTATTAAGCGCGGCTCAGATGCGCTTGGCCGACCAGCAGACCATCGATTCGGGCGAGGCCTCGGCGCATCAACTGATGGAGCGGGCCGGGCAAGCAGTGGCGGATGCTGTCAGGCGTTGTGCCGATGATGGTGGCCGTGTGGTTGTTCTTTGCGGTCCAGGCAACAACGGTGGCGATGGTTTTGTTGCTGCGCGCCTTTTACGTAACAGACGTATCCCCGTTACTGCTATCCCATTGGTGCCTCTTGAGCACTACAAAGGTGAGGTGGCCGAACAGATGGAATCGGCACGAAAGGCAGGTGTGAAAATCCGGCCTGCAATCGGTGCTGATGATCTCGATTATCTTCATGATTGGCTTAAGCGCGCTGCGATGGTGGTTGATGCCATGTTCGGCACGGGCTTGGATAGGTCGCTTGAGGGTTGGATGGCCGAGGTGGTTGCCAGCGTAAACCAGAGTGACCGTCAGGTACTGGCGATCGATATTCCCAGCGGTATTCATGCCGATAACGGTGTGGAATTGGGCGTTGCTATCAGAGCCGATTTCACACTTCCGATCGCTACCTACAAGTGGGGACACTGGCTTAACCCCGGCAACAGCTATGCAGGCACACTTCTCGAACCGGCTTCGATCGGAATCAGTGATCAGACACTGCACCAGGTGATGGATGAGGCTCCCTCTTCAGCGCGTTCAAGTTATCTAATCAACCATGCGATGATCAGTGCTTCTTTTCCTCCGAGGCATGCCGATGCACACAAGAAGAGTTTCGGACATCTCTGGGTTCTTGGTGGCAGTATCGGTTATACCGGAGCGCCACGATTGGCAGCAGCCGGAGCGCTGGCAGCCGGAGCAGGGTTGGTCAGCATCACCTGTCCTGATGATGTCTATCCTGTCATCGCCGGATCATCGCTAGAGGTGATGGTTCATCCTGAAAGTAGTGCACCATGCAAAACATCAGATGCCCGAATTGCAGATGCTATCGTGGCTGGTCCCGGTTGGGGTTGCGGTTGTGGTGAGCGACTGAAGGAGCTTCTGGTCACACCACTGCCAGCGGTGCTTGATGCCGATGCACTCAATGCCATGGCTGCCGATGAATCGTTTGTCGAAACCCTTCGTAGCAGAGGTGCATTAACAGTATTAACGCCACATCCCGGTGAGGCGGGGCGTCTTCTTGGCAGCTCCTCTGTAGATGTTCAGCAAGATCGTTTCTCCGCAGCTCTTGAGCTTGCGACGAAGTACAGAGCCTGGGTTGTGCTCAAGGGTGCTCATACATTGGTTGTCTCGCCTGGCCTTCGTGTCTGGCTCTGCCCGTTTGGCTCGGCCAATCTGGCCACGGCAGGGACCGGTGATGTGCTTGCCGGCATGATCGGGGCCCTGCTTGCCGCCTCCATTGCTCCGGAAGTCGCTATTCCGGCAGCGGTGGGTCTGCATGCGGTTGCCGGTGAACAGGAGGGGTGGCATCGTGCAGGACAGCTGGAGAATGTCATTGCATCACTGCTTCGCGATATGCGTTGATAGGTTGGATACACATCTCTCAAGTTTGTGCTACATTAGCAGTCGTGAACAATGAAAAGGATCTTCGCAGCTTCAATACTGCTAGATAAGGGAACCGGGGGATAGCGCCGCTAACCATGCTACATAATCAATTCAGACCGAAACATCCGATGCCACTATCGCCGCGAATATCGATCTATAGATGGGGTATGCCGATGATGGCCAGTCTTGCCCATCGGGCCAGTGGCATGGTATTGGTACTCTTTGTTCCTTTCTATCTATGGGTGCTGCACGGCATGACCGGTAGCCCGGAAGATTTTGATCAGGCATTGGTGCTGCTCTATTCGCCATTTGGCCGAATCACACTTTGGATGGCTGCTGTCGCCTTCATCTATCACTTCTGTAACGGTATCCGTTTTCTCATGCTCGATGCCGGCTGGTGTGAATCACATGCCATGCTGCGCCTGAGCGCACGAATCGTACTGGCTATTGCCGCACTCTCCGCCTTGATCTTCGGGGTTCTTTTATGGTGATCTGTCATGTCCACTAAAGATACAGGAACCGCCCATAATGGCCTGAAAGATTGGTATTGGCAGCGGCTCTCTGCCGTGGTGTTGCTGGTGATGTTGCCGTTACCCTTCTTTCTACTGATTGCCGTCTATTCAGGTGCATACAACCAGTTTGATCTGCTCGATATTCTCGATCACTTTGTTTCACGGCTGCTACATACGCTGCTCATCATGGCTATCATCGTGCATGCCTATATGGGATTGAAGGTGATTCTTGAGGATTACGTGCAATCAACGCTGCTACGCGTTCCACTGATCGGTGCCATGCTGGTGTTGACCAGTGGTTTCGGGATTTGGTGGTTGGCCATTATCTGGGCCTGGGGCGGATGATGGTGGCCTGTTATTGCTGTAACTCTACGTTGAATTTCGCTTATGTAGCGCTGCCACACGGTGCTCAATTCGCCTTGATTTACAACAATACCAAACCATCGTTGATTTGGCATAAAACTTTGTGCGAAGGGAATCGATAATGTCTTATCTATCTACAGATCAGGTGACGCACCACTTCCATGATGTGGTGATTATCGGTGCCGGTGGTGCCGGTCTTCGCTGTGCGCTACAACTCGCCGATGCCGACTATCGTGTGGCTGTGGTCAGCAAGGTGTTGCCGACTCGTTCTCACACCGTGGCTGCTCAGGGCGGTATGAATGCAGCACTTGGTAATGTGAACTCCGATCATTGGCACTGGCATATGTATGATACGGTTAAAGGGTCCGATTATCTCGGTGATCAGGACGCGATTGAGTATATGTGCCGTGCAGCACCACGACTCGTACGTGAGCTTGAGCATCAGGGCGTTCCCTTTTCCAGACTTGAGGATGGGAAAATCTACCAGCGCCCGTTCGGCGGCCAGTCACGCGAGTTTGGTGAGGGTGGTCAGGCATCGCGTACCTGTGCAGCAGCTGACCGAACCGGTCATGCCATTCTGCATACCATGTATCAACAGAACCTGCGTGCCGGCACTCACTTCTTCGAAGAGTTCTTCGCTCTTGACCTGATTACTGATGCCGATGGTTGTCAGGGTGTCATGGCGTGGGATATTGCCAACGGCCAGTACCATCTCTTTCAGGCCAAGGCTGTGATTCTAGCCACCGGTGGGGCAGGGCGTATCTTCCAGATGACGACCAATGCCCATATCTGTACCGGTGATGGCGGTGCCTTGGTACTTGATGCAGGTCTTCCGGTCGAGGATATGGAGTTTTTCCAGTTTCATCCCACTGGCATTGCTGGTGTCGGTCCGCTGATTACCGAAGGTGTGCGTGGAGAGGGCGGTTACCTGATCAATGGTGAGGGTGAACGTTTCATGGAGCGTTATGCACCAACAGCCAAGGATCTTGCCAGTCGCGATGTGGTCTCACGTGCCATTGCCGTAGAGCTTCGTGAAGGGCGCGGGTGTGGTCCGAAAAAGGATCATGTGCTGCTCAAGGTTGATCATCTCGGTGCCGATCTGATTATGGAGCGATTGCCGAATATCCATGAACTTGCTTTGAGATTTGCCGATGTCGATTGCACCAAAGAACCAATCCCGGTGCTGCCGACTGCCCACTACACCATGGGCGGGGTGCCGACCAACCGATTCGGTGAGGTGGTCTTTCCCAAGGGTAAAGAGAAAGAGAAGGTGATGCATGGTCTCTATGCCATTGGCGAGGCGGCTTGCGCATCGGTGCACGGGGCCAACCGCCTGGGTGGCAACTCGTTACTGGAGATTATTGTTTTCGGCAAAGCGTGTGGTGACAGGGTGACAGAACTACTGAAAGAGAAGCAGTATCATCCCAAGCTCGATCCCGACTGCTGGAAAGAGGGCGTGGCGCGTGTCGAACGTTGGCTGTCCAGCGAGAAAAACGTCGGTGAGCGGATCGCTGAAGTGCGTGAAGAGATGCAGGATGTGATGCAGACCCATTTCAGTGTCTACCGCAATGAAGAGGTGATGGCCGAAGGGGTTGAGCTGATCGAGCGGATCGCCGAGCAGCTGAAACTGGCCGGCATCAATGACCATAACCGCATCTTCAATACCGAACTGGTCGAGGCACTGGAGCTTGAGAACCTGATGGGGCTGGCAAGGGCAACGGCTGCTGGAGCTTTGGCGAGGACCGAGTCGCGCGGAGCCCATGCGCGTGATGATTATCCCGAACGTGACGATGAGGCGTGGATGAAGCATACACTGGCCAGTATCAGTAAGAATAAGGTCAAGCTGGATTATAAGCCGGTGCGGACGGTTCCGATGACGGTCGATTCCTTCCCGCCAAAAAAGAGAGTGTATTAGTTATGAACGGCTTCAGAGCATCCTGCCTTCAACCTTTTGACGCATGCCAAAAGCGCGGTTTCGACATGCTTACTAAAGCCGCCCGTCCATGGGCGGGGAGGGCGGCATGATTGAGTTAATTAAACTCGAAGTCTACCGCTACGATCCCGAGGTGGGAGACAAGCCGTTCATGCAGGCGTATGAAGTGCCGATGACGAAGCCGGGTATGAAGCTGCTCGATGCCCTCAATCATATTAAGGGGCACATCGACGGCACACTCACCTATCGCCGCTCCTGTGGTGAAGGTATCTGTGGCTCCGATGGGTTGAACATCAATGGTGTCAACGGTCTAGCCTGTATCACACCTGTTGCGGGTCTGAAGCAGCCGATCAAGGTGCGGCCACTGCCGAGCATGAATGTGATTCGCGACCTAGTGGTCGATATGGATCACTTCTTCGATCAGTACCGCTCAATTAAACCGTGGCTACAGAATGAGACACCGGTACCGGAGCATGAACGGTTGCAGTCACCTGAAGATCGCGCCGAACTGGATGGTTCTTATGAGTGTATCCTCTGCGGCTGCTGTACTACTTCTTGCCCGTCATGGTGGTGGAATGGTGATCGCTTCTTGGGTCCTGCGGCGCTGCTGCAGGCTGATCGTTGGATTAAGGATTCCCGTGATGAACTGGCTGGTGAACGTCTCGACCAGCTTGAAGATGCCTTCAAGCTCTACCGCTGCCATCAGATCATGAACTGTATGGATTGCTGCCCGAAAGAGCTCAATCCCACCAAAGCGATTGATCACATCAAACGGATGCTGCTGATTAGAAAGTCCTAAGTTATTAAGCTTAATTTAATAGTGGACACAAACCCGGCCAGCATGGCGGGGCTCTTTTTGTCTTAAATTCGAGCTAACAAATTATAATACTGTTTCAGTGGCGGGAAGCTGGTTGCCAATTATATGCCGTTCTATCAGCATCCCAGAATGGTTGAAGAGAGTGATATCCGCAGACTTCGTTATCGACTGAACCGACAGGGGATGCTGGAACTGGATGCATGGCTGGCACCGCTTGAAAAAGCTTTGACTGAAGGGGATGGTGAAACGGTTGCACTGGTCGAGGCGATTGTTGCGACTGACACGCCTGAACTGTTGGCTATGATGCACGGTGAGATTGAAATACCGAAGGAGCTTTGCCCGTGGCTGGAGCGTTGATGAATCTGTTTGCTATTGTTTTTACGCTGTTTGTTTCTTTGAATGCTTATGCGTCAGAGCCGCTGCCTGTGTTGCACCTACAGCCGGAAGTGCTCGATATGGGAACGGTGAAAGAGGGAGAAGAGGCGAAGGGGACTCTCTTTATACGTAATAACAGCGATGCCTTCATTACCATTGTCGATGTGCAGACCTCATGTGGCTGCACCGCAGCTGAACCCAAAGAGAAGGTGCTGGCGCCGGGTGCCTTTACCGAATTGGAGGTGCGTACCGACTCGACAGTGAAGATGGGGGATGTGGTCAAGGAGATCACCATTACCGACTCAGCAGGGCATGTTGCCAATTCGAGGGTGAAGCTGAAGGTGATCGAGAATCCGCATCTGGTGCGTAAAGGGCGGGGACTGTTCGATGGTAAGTGCGCCGCCTGTCACTTCGATCCGGTGCAGGGAAAGCTGACTGGTAAATCGATATATGATGCTGCCTGCTTGATGTGTCATGGTGAAGAGGGGAAGGGTGCCTATGCACCGACACTGACAGGACATGAAGATGAGGCAGCGTTGCAGTATATGGTTTTACACGGAACCGGCTCGCCACAGATGCCGGGATTCGGGCTGAAAGAGGGCGGGCCTCTGACCGATGAACAGGTGCTCGTACTCACCAAGTGGCTGCTCTCACTGGAGTAATTCTGCTGGACGGGGTGGGGGCTTGAGGGTATAAATCCGACCCATGAAAAAAGTACATATTGCCCCATCCATTTTATCTGCAGATTTTGCAAACCTAGAAAAAGAGATTCGCGCCATTGATGTAGGCGGCTGTGACTGGGTTCACGTCGACGTCATGGACGGAACCTTTGTTCCTCCGATCACGATCGGTGACAACATCGTCAAGGCGATCCGACCACATACCGAGAAGCTTCTCGATGTTCACCTGATGGTGATGCATCCTGAAACTCAGGTTGAGGCCTTTGCCAAGGCTGGTGCGGACATGATCACCATCCATCAGGAAACATGTGTGCATCTTGAGCGTACACTTCAATACATTCGATCACTTGGTTGTAAGGCGGGTGTTTCACTCTGTCCATCAACCCCTGTTTCAACGATCAAGAATGTTTTGCACTGTGTCGACCTGGTACTCTTGATGAGTGTGAACCCCGGTTACGGTGGTCAGTCTTATATCCATGCAGTAACACCGAAAATTAAGGAAGTGCGTGAAATGCTTGATGCGGCGGGAAGCTCTGCTTATCTGCACGTTGACGGTGGCGTAAGTCCTAAAACCATTGAAGAGGTCTCCGGAGCCGGTGCCGATTCTTTTGTTGCAGGTTCAGCGGTATATAACACCCCTGATTATGCAGCAGCAATCAGTGAACTAAGAGCGCTTGCAGAGAAAGTATAACCGAACTTTGTTTATGGCTTGATGCTTTCTTGACGCCCAATGGTCAGGCTGATAGCTATGCGCATCTTTCATTAACGAAATTTAATCTTTAGAGGGAGGATGGCTATGTCAGATAAAGCGGATCATTCGCGCCGTAACTTTCTGTATGTCGCCGCTGGCGGTCTTGGTGCCGTAGCAGCTGGTGCTACAGCGGTTCCATTTATCGGAAGTATGCTGCCTGCAGCGGATACACTAGCTGCTGCAAAAACAGAATTTGATACTTCAACAGTGGTTGAAGGTCAGTTGGTTGTAATCCAGTGGCAGGGTAAACCGGTGTTTGTGGTTAATCGTACGGCCGACATGCTTGAGCGTGTTAAGGGTCATGACGATAAACTCAAGGATCCGAATTCCGAAGCCGGTGAAGAGGTTCAGGCTGAGTGGATGGATTCTGAAGATAAACGTACTTTCCGTGCCATCAAACCTGAAATCTTGATCGTTGTGGCAAGTTGCACCCATCTGGGCTGCATTCCGCTATTTAAACCTACAGCAGGCCAGAAGGACTGGGGCGATTCCGTACCTTCTGACTGGGCTGGCGGCTGGCATTGTCCGTGTCATGGATCATACTATGATCTTTCTGCAAGGGTGGTGAAAGGATCGCCTGCCCCACAGAATCTGCACGTGATGTCTTATGAATATAAAACCGACTCTATTGTCGTGATCGGTTAAGGGGGAGAGACGTGCTAGATAAAATCATGAAAACAGGCCTCTTCAAATGGGTAGATGATCGCACCGGTCTTGAAGGCATCATCAAAAGTCAGCTGACCGAGTACCCTGTCCCTAAAAACCTTAACTACATGTGGAACTTTGGTTCCCTTGCGCTGCTGGTACTGGTTCTCCAGATTCTGACCGGCATTTTCCTTGTTATGTATTACAAGCCTGACGCATCGCTGACCTATGGTGGCTATACCGTAGCTTTCGATTCGGTTGAACGAATCATGCGAGATATCAACTTCGGTTGGTTGATCCGCTACATGCATGCGGTTGGTGCATCTGCTTTCTTTGTTGTGGTCTATATGCATATTGGCCGTGGTCTCTACTACGGTTCCTATAAAGGGCCTCGTGAGTTGTTGTGGATTATTGGTGTTGTGATTCTGCTGATTATGCAGGGCGCGGCGTTTTTCGGTTACCTGCTTCCTTGGGGGCAGATGTCCTTCTGGGGTGCGACAGTAATCACCAATCTGTTTGGTGCTGTTCCTGTACTGGGTGAGTATTTACAGCAGGTGCTTCGTGGTGGCTTCGCAGTTGGCGATCCAACCCTGAACCGCTTCTTCTCACTGCACTATCTCTTCCCACTTCTGCTGGCAGCGATTGTGGGTGGTCATATTCATGCACTGCATGTTGTTCATTCGAACAACCCTGATGGCGTTGATATTGACCATGAGAAAGACACCATTCCGTTCCATCCTTACTACACAGTCAAAGATGCATTCGGTGTTGGTGTATTCCTGCTGGGTTACTGCTACTTCGTATTCTTCCAGCCGGAAGCATGGGGTTACTTTATCGAGGTGGATAACTTCGTACCTGCGAACAATCTGCAGACACCTGCACATATCGCACCGGTTTGGTATCTCACACCTTGGTATACGATCCTGCGCACCTTCGAGAATAAACTTTTGGGTGTGGCTATGATGGGTGCATCGCTTGCGATTCTCTTCGTGCTTCCGTTCCTTGATCGTTCGAAGGTTCGTTCAGCGCGCTATCGTCCGGTATTCCGTCAGATGGTGATCCTCTTCTTCATCTCTGTTGTTGTGTTGGGTTACTGTGGTCACTCCGCACCAACAGCGACTTTGGCGATTGTTGGTACGATTGCGACATGCGTCTACTTCGGCTTCTTCCTGCTGCTGCCATTTGTGCATAAGTTTGAGAAGACCAAGCCACTGCCGGGAGGAGAGTAAGATGAGGGGAATGATGATGAAAACACTCCGATTTTCTCTAATCGCTGGTCTGATGCTGGTAATGGCACCGGCTATGGCCTCAGCCTCTGGTGGCGGTGTTGCACTTAAGCATGCCGAAATATCACTAGATCAGGAAACCATTAAGGCTGGTTTGACTGTCTTTACTGATGTCTGCATGGGTTGCCATTCAGCTAAGTATGTCACTTACCGTAACTTGATGGACTACCCTGAGATTGGTCTGACACGTGAAGAGGTAGACGATCTACGTGGTAGCAACTCTCTCATGGAAGGTTTGAAGACCGAACTGGCTCCAGAGGATGCTGCTGAGTCTTACGGTGTGGTCCCACCAGATTTGTCTGTGATTGCACGTGCTCGTCGTGGCGGCGGTGATTATCTCTACTCACTTCTGACTGGTTATGAGGAAGATCCAGACGGAAAGGTTGAAGATGGCAACTACAATCACTTCTTCCCTGGCAATCGTATTGCCATGCCGGATCCACTGGCTTGGTTGGGTCATGATGATGATGAAACCGCAGAGCTTGAAAAACAGGCTCGTGATGTTTCTTCATTCCTTGTCTTTATCGGTGATCCACATCAGCTCGAGCGCAAACGTCTCGGCCGCTGGGTGATGGGCTTCCTGGTTCTTTTGACATTCGTTCTATGGATGCTGAAGAAAGAGGTTTGGAAAGACGTTAAGAAACACTGATTAGATAATTAATCAAAAAAAGCCCGCCCATTTGGCGGGCTTTTTTTATTGTTCGGCATCGGAGCATCCTGCCCTCAGCCTTACACGCATTTGAAAATTGCGATTTCCAAATGCTCACTAAAGCCACCCATCCATGGATGGAGTGATGCGAGACCCTTGTTCACTTGGTTTGGTGGCTACAGACCTTGACCTTTAAAGCCTCCGGCCTAAACTCGGCCAACCCTGATACAGGGTCGTTTTCAACTATTTTAAGCCGATTTGAGCCTCAGGGAGCCCATCCGTACATGCGTGAATTTGAAAAGATCAAGCGCCTTCCCCCCTATGTATTCGCTGTTGTGAACCAACTGAAGATGGAGCTTCGTCATGCTGGTCACGACATTATTGACCTTGGTATGGGTAATCCCGATCAGCCGACGCCTCAGCATATTGTAGATAAGCTGTGTGAGGCAGCTCAGGATGGACGTAACCATCGCTACTCCATGTCCAAGGGTATTCCTGGGCTACGCAAGGCGATCTGCAACTGGTACAAAACCAAGTTCGATGTCGATCTTGATCCGGAAACTGAAGCGATTGCCACCATTGGTTCAAAAGAGGGTCTTGCCCATCTGGCCGTAGCGATCACCTCTCCGGGTGACCTGATTCTGACACCGAATCCTGCCTATCCGATTCACCCTTATGGTTTCATTATCGCTGGAGCTGATATCCGTCATCTGCCAATGGGTCCGAACGTCGATTACTTTGAAGAGGTGGAGAAGGCTGTTAAAGATGCATGGCCGAAGCCGAAGGTGCTGGTGGTCAACTTCCCGTCCAACCCTACAGCTGAAGTAGTTGATCTCGATTTCTATGTGAAGCTGGTCGCCTTTGCCAAGGATCACGATCTGATTGTCATCTCCGATATCGCTTATGCTGAGATCACCTTTGATGACTATGTCTGCCCATCGATTATGCAGGTGCCGGGTGCCAAGGATGTAGCAGTCGAGTTCTACTCGCTCTCCAAGACCTACAACATGCCGGGATGGCGTATGGGCTTCATGGTGGGTAACAAGGAGATTGTGGCTGCACTGGCCAAGATTAAATCCTATCTTGATTATGGCACTTTCCAGCCACTGCAGATTGCTGCCTGTGCCGCTTTGAATGGGCCGCAGGATTGTGTTGATGAGATTCGCGCCATGTATCAGTCACGTCGTGATGTGTTGATTGACGGTATGCACAATATGGGCTGGATGGCTGAAAAGCCGAAGGCATCGATGTTTGTCTGGGCAGAGATTCCTGACGAGTTCAAGTCGATGGGATCACTTGAATTTTCCAAGCGTATGCTGAAAGAGGGTGGCGTGGCTGTTTCACCCGGTATCGGGTTTGGTGATTATGGTGACCACTATGTGCGTATCGCTCTGATTGAGAATGAACATCGTACCCGCCAAGCGGTGCGAGGTATGCGTCAGTTCCTCAACTCTGGGAGTTGAGTGTTTGATTGATACGGCCTCGGGCATCCATGGGTGGGAGAGGAGCTTTTCGGAAGCGCCCATTCCCTACAGGAAGCAGGGCGAGTGAATGAAATGAACTCGTAAGTGAAGCAAGATCGCAATCTTGCGTAACGATAAAAGGTGAAGGGCAGGAGCCCGAAACCTATTTGGAGTCTTAATGACAGAAATTAGAGTTGGCCTTCTAGGCCTTGGAACCATCGGTATCGGTGCTGCACGGATTCTGATTGAGCAGAAGGAACTGATTGCCCGCCGTTTGGGTAAAAAGGTGCGTCTGGTGGCTGCGGCTGACCGTTCGCTCGATCGCGATTTCGGTCTTGATCTCTCGGGTGTTCGTTTGACCGATGACGCCAATGATATTGTTACCGCTGATGATGTTGATCTGGTGATTGAGCTGATTGGTGGCTATGAGCCTGCCCGCACCTTCGTGGCGACTGCCCTTGAGCATGGTAAGCACGTTGTGACTGCTAATAAGGCGCTGATCGCAAAACATGGTGAAGAACTCTTCCCGATTGCTGATGAGAAAGGACTTCAGATCGGTTTTGAGGCGGCCGTCGGTGGTGGTATTCCGTGCATGAAAGCACTGCGTGAAGGGTTAGCTGCCAATGCCATCCTATCGATCTACGGTATTCTAAATGGTACCTGCAACTTCATTCTGACCAAGATGGAGAATGAGGGTGCGGATTACGCTGATGTTTTGAAAGAGGCGCAGGCGCTTGGTTATGCCGAAGCTGACCCGACATTCGATGTTGAAGGCGTCGATACAGCACACAAGCTATCCATTCTCGCGGCCATGGCCTTCGGTTCGAAGATCAAGTTTGATGAAGTTTTCACCGAAGGGATCAGCAAGATTACGGCTGCTGATATCGAAGCGGCGCTTGAACTGGGTTACCGGATTAAACTGCTTGGTATCGCCAAGCCGCATGGAGAGAGTGATAATAGTGGGGGATGCGATAAAGTTGAGATGCGTGTGCACCCGACACTGGTGCCGCTTGATTCGCAGCTGGCTCAGGTCTCCGATTCCTATAATGCCGTACTGATCAGTGGTGATTTCGTTGAACACACCATGTATTTCGGCCGTGGCGCAGGTGAGAGACCAACTGCCTCGGCTGTGATTGCCGATGTGATGGACATTGCCAGTGGCTTCCCTGATGGTATTCGTCACCTGGCACCGCCGATGGGTTTTGTGCAGAGCGCTCGCACAGAGGTTCCAACGCTGCCAATGGCCGATGTTGAGTGTGAATACTACCTTCGTTTCATGGTTCAGGATGAGCCGGGTGTTATTGCTTCAATCACAGCGGTTCTAGCTGATCACCGAATCAGTCTTGAAGCGGTCTCTCAGAAGGAGCGTCATGCAACAGAGGCTGTACCTGTAGTGATGCTGACCCATGAGACCACGGAAGGAAATATGCAGGCGGCGATCAGTCGTATTCTATCGTTGCCAAACATCAATGATGACCTGCTTATTTTGCGTAAAGAGAGTTTTGGAGCTTAACTGACATGCCACGTTACGAAGG
>Ga0316187_10002748_pt1 | contig 15328 bp, 14 predicted proteins | sample CroRivburrow1_MG_FD_204927 | JGI IMG/M metagenome (GOLD analysis project Ga0316187, IMG submission 204927) | Coastal sediment microbial communities from Maine, United States - Cross River worm burrow 1 | ecosystem: Environmental > Aquatic > Marine > Coastal > Sediment | place: USA: Maine... | reverse complement strand
CAATGACTTCATGAAGCAATGGTTTTCGCCGTCACAGTCTTGGAAGGAAATGGCAGCGACGCTGACCCCGATGAACCAGGCCGCCTGGCAATTACCCGGCATGAACACCTCGATATTTAACCTCGGTGAAATGGTCGATCCGCTCGGTAAGATGCTGGAAGCGCCGGGAATCGGTTACTTTCGTGAGCCCCAGGAAAAGCAGCAAAAAGGCATCCAGCTCGCCGTCGAGTACCAGGAGGCGAATCAAGCCTTCAACCAGGCTTTCCTGCGCGTCGCCACTGAATCGATTCAGGGTTTCCAGGCGCGATTGATGAAGGTCGACCCGGCAGCTATGCCCAGGTCCCTGCGCGAACTCTACGACCTCTGGGTTGAAGTCAGCGAAGAGCACTACGCCGAATTCGCCATGAGTGAAGAATACCAGGCACTCTACGGCGATATGGTCAATCGCCTGATGATCATGAAGAAACATTACAGTGAAATCACCGATGACCTGTTGCGCGCAATGAATCTGCCCAATACGCGTGAAGTCGATACCATGCAACAGCGGCTGCAACAACTGCGTCGCGAGAACATGGTATTGAAGAAAGAAGTCAGCGAGATTAAAACGATGCTGCAGGAACTGACATCACGTCGGCCGCAAGCGCCCGCGGCAAGCAGCGCTAAAGCAGCGCCCGCAGAAAGCAGCGCCAAAGCAGCGCCCGCAGAAAGCAGCGCCAAAGCAGCGCCCGCAGCAACCAGCGCCAAAGCAGCACCCGCGGCAACCAGCGCCAAAGCAGCACCCGCAGCAACCAGCGCCAAAGCAACGCCCGCGGCAACCAGCGCCAAAGCAGCGCCCGCGGTAAACAAGGCAAATCCAGTGCCGGCAGCAACAAAAGCCGCTCCCAAAGCGACGGTGAAATCATCAGTAAAGAAATCATCCGCCAAGAAATCACCCGCTAAGAAAGTGGCGAAAAAGGCTGCACCCAAAAAGAAGTCCGCCGTAACCAAAGCCAGCAAAGGAGCCTGAATCGATGAGTAATTCTCAATTTCGATCCGACCAGGTGGTCGAAGAAATCGTCCAGTTTAATCAAAACCTGAGCAAGGGCGTCAAGAACCTGCTCGATGCCGAGGAAATTTCCGAGGGTGTAACGCCGCGTGAGGAAATCTACTCCGAGGACAAGCTCAAGCTATATCGTTACCAACCGTCCACCGGGGTGGTGCAGAATCGCATACCAACGCTGATTGTCTATGCGCTGGTCAACCGACCTTACATGACCGACATCCAGGAAAACCGCTCCACCGTGCGCGGCCTGCTCGATTCCGGCCAGGATGTTTACCTGATCGACTGGGGCTACCCGGACCAGGCGGACAAGTACATCACCCTCGACGATTACATCAATGGCTACCTTGACCGCTGCGTCGACGTCATGCGCAAGCGGCACGGTGTCGACAAGATTAACATCCTGGGGATTTGCCAGGGTGGCGTGTTCAGTCTCTGCTACAGCAGCCTGCACCAGGACAAGGTACAAAACCTGGTCACCATGGTGACCCCGGTGGATTGCAAGACCCCGGACAACATGCTCAGTCACTGGGTGCAGAAAATGGACATCGACGCGATCGTCGACGCAATGGGTAACCTGCCCGGGGAAATGCTTAACTGGACCTTCCTCAACCTCAAACCATTTCAGTTGATGGGACAGAAGTACGTCTCCATGGTCGATATCATCAGCGATGAAAAAAATGTCAAAAACTTCATGCGCATGGAAAAATGGATTTTCGACAGCCCCGACCAGGCGGGCGAAGCATTCCGCCAGTTCATCAAGGACTTTTTCCAGCAGAATAAACTGGTCGAGGGCGGGCTCGAACTGGGCGAGCACAAGGTTGATCTGAAAGACCTGAAGCTGCCGATCCTGAATATCTTTGCCGAACAGGATCACCTCGTGCCCCCGGCTGCATGCAAAGCACTGCGCAAGCTGGTGAGCAGCAAGGATTACACCGAGCTGTCTTTCCCGGGTGGCCATATCGGCATCTATGTCAGTGGCAAGGCGCAGGCAACCGTGACCCCGGCCATATCCGAATGGCTTAATAAGCGCAGTTAACCAGCCCCGCTGCCCACCAAGGTAACGAACTGAAACCGTCATCCCCGCGCCAGCGGGGATCTCGCCCGGGGTTAACCATCCCGGCTTGCACCGCACCCATCCTGACGGGTGACTTCGATTTTCTCTTCCGCTTACCTATCGTAATACGAACCGCTGTGGTTAAATCTGCGCCATGAGCAAGGTCAGCATCGAAGACTTTAACGCAATCATTGCCAGCGAACTGCCCTCGGCAGCCGACTCGGGCGTGTATCTGCGCAGCATCGAACCCGGCAAGGCTGAAATGGTACTCCCCTACAGCGAGCATTCGCTGCGTCCGGGAGGCACCATCGCCGGTCCCTTCATGATGATGCTTGCCGATGTCTGTATGTATGCCGTCGTATTGAGCCTGCTCGGTGAAATCAAACTCGCGGTCACCACCAGCCTTAACATCAACTTTGTGCGTAAACCAGCCAACACGGAACTGGTCGCCAGGGGCAGCATTATCAAACTCGGAAAACGCCTCGCGGTGCTGGAAGTATCGATCTGTAGCAACGACGACATCGTCGCCCACGCCACCGGCACCTATTCGATTCCGCCCACTTCCGGGAGTTGAAATCGCCCGGGTATCGTTCCTCGATCCATGGCGCATAATCGGTAATTGCCAATTCAGTGCAGGTTTCATTCCCTGTTTTCGCTTCGTGGACTTTCTGCGGAAAGTTCTAATCAGGCACTGATTAATGATTGCTTAAACGATATGGTTACGCGTTGCTACCCGCAGCCAGTCAACGGACTACGACGTCGATATTGCAGACAAAAAAAAGCCGGGGCCTTACCGACCCCGGCTTCACATGTCGTTGAATAATCGACTAGTACATGTGCTGTCCACCATTGATCGACAGGGTCGATCCGGTCACGAAACCGGCATCGTCGGCAACCAGAAACATCACACCGCGTGCGATTTCACTGGCTTCACCGAGACGACCGACAGGTATGCGCGCAACAATTTTCTCAAGCACGTTCTCCGGCACCGCGCGCACCATTTCGGTTGCGATATAACCCGGGGCAATCGCGTTGACGGTGATGCCCTTGGCCGCACCTTCCTGCGCCAGCGCCTTGGTAAAACCGTGGATACCGGATTTTGCGGCGGCATAATTCACCTGGCCGTACTGGCCCGCCTGGCCGTTGATCGAACCGATGTTGACGATGCGACCGAAGTTTCGCTCACGCATGCCATTGAGAACCGCGTGACACATGTTGAAACAGGACGTCAGGTTGGTCTGAATGACCTGGTTCCACTGCTCGAAGGTCATCTTGTGCATGGTACCGTCGCGGGTGATGCCAGCATTATTGATCAATACTTCGATCGCACCCACATCGCTTTCAATGTTCTGCACCGCGGCCTGGCAGGCCTCGTAGTCACCGACATCGAAGCGATAGGTTGGAATGCCGCTATCGGCGGTGAACTTGTTCGCCGCCTCTTCGTTTCCGGCATAAGTGGCGACGACGTTGTAACCGGCGTCTTTCAAGGCCAGGCTGATGGCTTCACCGATGCCGCGGGTGCCGCCTGTTACTAGAGCTACTCTGCCCATATTTATCTCTCCTTTAATCATTCGTTATTGATAATTACCGTTCGACCGCGAGCGCGACACCCTGGCCACCACCGATACACAGTGTCGCCAGGCCGCGTTTCGCACCAGTGCGCTTCATGCCGTGCAGCAGGGTTACCAGTACGCGGGCGCCGGAAGCGCCGATCGGATGGCCAAGCGCAATCGCACCACCGCTGATATTCACCTTGCTGGTATCCCATTCCATATCGCAGTTGACGGACATGGATTGCGCCGCGAAGGCTTCATTCGATTCGATCAGATCGAGATCGTCGACCGACCAACCGGCCTTGTCGAGGCACTTCTTCGAGGCTGGAATCGGTCCCGTACCCATAATGGCTGGGTCGACACCCGCGCTGCTATAGCCCGCAATCGTGGCCAATGGTTCGAGACCGAGTTCGGCAGCCTTGTCCGCACTCATCACCAGCAAAACTGCGGCGCCGTCATTGAGACCCGAAGCATTTCCTGCCGTCACGGTTCCTTCACGGTCGAATGCGGGACGCAGTTTCGCCAGGCCCTCGGCAGTCGTGCCGGCCTTCGGGTATTCGTCACGATCGCAAACGAGCGGATCACCGCGTCGCTGCGGAATAGTCACCGCGACAATTTCATCGGCAAAAACACCTTCTGCCTGCGCGCGCTCCGCTTTCTGCTGGGACGCGGCTGCGAAAGCATCCTGGTCAGCACGCGAAAACTGGTATTTATTGGCGATGTTTTCGGCGGTTACACCCATGTGATAATCATTGAAAGCATCCCACAGGCCGTCGACGATCATACTGTCGCGTAACTGCCAGTCACCCATGCGCTGTCCGTCGCGAGATTTCGGTAACACGTGTGGTGAGGCGCTCATGTTTTCCTGGCCACCGGCAATAATAATCTCGGCATCGCCGCACTTGATCGCCTGCGCCGCGAGATGTACAGCCTTGAGCCCGCTACCACAAACCTTGTTGATGGTCATGGCTGGGCATTCGTTCGGCAGACCTGCTTCGATCATCGCCTGGCGTGCGGGATTCTGGCCGACACCGGCAGTCAGCACCTGGCCCAGAATGACTTCATCCACGGATTCGGGCGCGAGCTTGTTGCGCGCAAGCAGGGCTTTGATGACTATTGAGCCCAAATGGCTCGCGGGCAGCGAGGACAACGCGCCACCAAAGGCACCTATGGGGGTACGTACAGCGTCTACTATTACTACTTTTGTCATAATCTGATTCCTGTAAAAAAAAAGCCCGGGGGTATGATACCACCGGGCTAATACTTTGGAGGAGTAATTCGTTTGGAACCAGCCTGGAATTGCCCAGGCTGGTTCCGGGGTGTAACTTTAGGCGGCTTTCTTGCCCGCTTTGCTGATTTCTTTCTCGAGGCTTTCGGCAGCTTTCTTTGCCTGGGCCTGTACATCGGCGATTGAACCTTCGAAAATCTTGCCCGCTTCAGTAACGGCCGCTTCGATAACGGTAGCGTTGTCTTTGGCAACGGAAACCAGCTTCTCGTTCAGCACTTCTACATACTTCTGCTGCATTTCAACTGCTGCATTCATATCTTTGGTGACTGAAAGCGCTTGCAGGTGGGCCAGGTTGCTCTGCATCAATTCAGCAGTAGTATCGGCCTGGGCTTGCATCAATTTGACAGCAAGGGCAGTGTTGTTTTCGACCATTTTCAGCATCGGCTTCATGCTTTCCTGAGCCATTTTCATGAAATCTTCGTACATGGTGTCATTCCTCGTATAAAAGTTAAAAAACGTTGCTTTGAAGCTTTATGCTGCACTGCAACAATGCACACAATATAGAGGCCCGGGATGGATATGTCAAGTATTTTGTTGCAGTGCAGCAAAATAATTTCTGAAAGTATATCTTATTGTATTTTAAAGCGTTAATTTTTCTTGCAGCTCATCGAGCCGGTGAATTACACAGGTTGGTTCAATTTCCCAGGGATCGAACACGACGGTGTCCGAGCGTTGTAGCCACGCCGCCTTCATGCCGACCGCGACCGCTCCGATCACATCGAAGGGATTGCTCGAAACCAGCCAGCACCGGTCCAGGTCGGTGGCGGCAACCTTGCTGAAATGCCGATAAACGGCCGGGTCCGGTTTGAAGCTCTGAACCTCGTCGACACTGACCACGCCGGTGAAAAACTGATCGATCTGCGCGTGCTGCAACAACCCGTTGACGGCTTCGGCCGTGCCATTGGAAAACCCGTACAGGCGCAAGCCCTGATCCGCGAGCGCCTGCAAGCTCTGTGCTACATCATCGAAGGCGGGCAATTTACGGTAGGTCTGCATCAAGCTGTCCTTGACCGAATCGTCCAGGCCGGTCTGCAGCAGTTTGTCCGCGTAATCGAGGGCCTGCCGGGTACATACTGGAAAATTCGCGTAGCGCTGCATCAGGCCACGCCTGAAACTGTATTCCAGCTGCTTGTCGCGCCATAGACTGGAAAACGCCTGGGCACGGTCGCCGAGGTGACGCGTCAGTTCATCGACGACCCCATGCGGGTTGATCAAGGTGCCGTAGATATCAAAGGCGATGGCGATCGTCATGTGTCACTCTCCTCGTTTGATGCTTCACGATAAAACTCGGGCCAGCGCTTTTTCACCACTTCGCCGCTACTCGACAGTGCCAGGCAAGTATCGATAATCGGCGGTTTGACGCGCGCATCGCGCTGCGCATCGCGCTCTTCCAACGCTGCATGCAATGTCTGGTAGGCGGTTGCCGTTAACTGGCCAAGCAGATCCATCAGGTGCGTGCAGCTCTGGTTACTACCGATTCGTGCGCGCACCTGTCGGCGCCAGCCCGGACCAATACGCAATCCGATCAATTCACGCATGGCCTCGGCCGCGCGCGGACAGATAGCGAACGGTGTCTGCTCCGATGCCGCCCATACGTCGTGAATCAGAAAATCAAGATCGATGGTCAAGCGCAGCCACATATCGTGCACCGGTTCGCCGGCGCGAATCACGCCACCGCGATGAGTTTCGTCGTAGCCGCAGTCGTAGCTACGCGTGTCGACCAGGTGCGCATCGATGTCCCACAAACCATCTGCGCGCAGGAATCCTTGGCAATCGATTTTACGATGATGTTTTTGCTCTCGCGCAGCGGCTTGCGGCAATCCCATGGTACTAACCGGCCTGCTTGCGCAACAACGCAGTCGCCGCGCGCGAAACGGGTTCACGCCCAAGGAAATCACTGATAAAGCGGCCCGCTTCGAGCAATTTATCCATATCGACACCGGTATCGATCCCCATACCCTGAAGCATGTAGACGACGTCTTCGGTGGCAACATTGCCGGTGGCTCCCTTTGCATAGGGGCATCCCCCGAGACCAGCCACCGAACTGTCGATCACCGCGATACCACATTGCATCACGGCATGTATATTGGCGAGCGCCTGGCCGTAGGTATCATGAAAATGAGCAGCCAGCTGAGGCACCGGCACATGGCGGGCCAGCTTCTCGACCAGCGCCTGGGCCTGACCGGCGGTACCCACTCCGATCGTGTCACCGAGCGACACTTCATAACAGCCCCTGTCAAACATCTTCTCGGCCAGCATCAGTACGGTATCCATGGAAACTTCGCCCTCGTAGGGACAACCCAGCACGCAGGAAATGTAACCGCGCACCCTGATATCGAGGCGCAGCGCCGCGTCGATAACCGCATTGAATCGATCGATACTCTCGGCAATCGAACAATTGGTATTCTTTTGTGAAAAGGTTTCGGTGGTCGCGGCAAACAGCGCGATTTCCCGCACCCCGGCGGCATGCGCCAGTTCCAGGCCTTTCAGGTTGGGCACCAGCATCGGGTAACCGATACCGTCACGCCTGGTGATCTGCCGGAAGACCTCACCGCTGGTCGCCATCTGCGGAACCCATTTGGGCGAGACGAATGCGCCGACCTCGATGACCGGCAGGCCGGCATCGGCCAGTTTCTCAACCAGTTGCACCTTGATTTCGGCAGGCACGGTGACGGCTTCGTTCTGCAAGCCATCGCGCGGCCCGACCTCGACAATCTTGACTTGCCCGGGAAAATTCATCGCCTTATTCAATCTCCAGTGTTACCAGGGTCTCCCCTTCATCAACCTGGTCACCCAGGGCAACCAGAACTTCACCAACCGTCGCAGCGATCTGCGCAATAATGGCGTGCTCCATTTTCATCGCCTCGATGACCATCAGCGTATCACCTGCCGCGACCCGATCCCCCGGGGCCACCGCCACCGCCACCACCGCGCCGGACATCGGCGCCTGCGGATGTCCGGCGGCGGCCGCATCCTTTTCGGCATCGTGCAGGAACTCCGGCAGTTCAAAGTGATAGGTCCCGCCAGCATAGGTCAGCGCCAGCGCTCCCCCGTCACGCACGACAGCATACTCGAGGTGTTCTCCATCGAGATCAATCCAGCGCCGCTGCGCGTCGATACTGCCCGCGTCCACGCGATAGCTGCGCCCGGCACAGCTTAAGCACCAGCCAGCGGGCGACCGCTCGATACTGATCTCGTGCTGCGAGTCGTCGTGCAGCAACTGTACACGTTCGACGACGGCTAAATTCATCCGCCAGTGATTGCGCAGATCCCAGGGTGACGCAAGATTCAGGTTTGTGCTCGAGTCGAAGGCTGGCAACATTGCCGCAGCCGCTAGCACCAGGGCTCGATTTCGCTGCTCGTCATCCCGCGCAAATAGCTGCTCATGGTGAGCAGGGATAAAACCGGTGTCGACCTCGGCAGCGCGAAATGCTGGCAGCGCCACCAGCCTGCGCAGAAAATCGAGATTGGTGCTGGGCCCCAGGATCTGGTATTGGCGCAGCGCATAGTCGAGCCGTGCCAATGCCGTCGTACGATCAGCACCGTGCACCACCAGCTTGGCAATCATCGGGTCATAATTGATGCCGATCGTATCGCCGTTGCGCACCCCGGTATCGACACGCACCTCCGCGGAGAGTTCAGGCAGTTGCAGAAACCGGATCTGACCGGATGCCGGCATGAAGTCACGCTGCGGAGACTCGGCATAAATACGCGCTTCGAAAGCGTGTCCACGCATCTCGATCTGCGCCTGTTGCAGGGGTAACGACTCTCCCGACGCGACCCGCAGTTGCCACTCGACCAGGTCCTGGCCGCTGATCATTTCAGTCACCGGGTGTTCGACCTGCAGGCGTGTGTTCATTTCCATGAAGTAGAAACTACCGTTCTCGTCGAGCAGGAATTCGACAGTGCCGGCACCGACATAATTGATCGCGCGCGCGCACTCTACCGCCGCGGCACCCATCTGCGCACGTATGCCCGCATCGAGCCCGGGCGCCGGGGCTTCCTCGATGACTTTCTGGTGCCGGCGTTGTATCGAACAGTCACGTTCGAACAGGTGCACGCAATTACCCTGGTTGTCAGCGAACACCTGCAGCTCGACATGTCGTGGACACGCCAGGTAGCGCTCGATCAGGACCTTGTCGTCACCGAATGCCGCACGCGATTCACGCCGTGCCGAGACCAGCGCGGCGGCAAATTCACTTTGCTGGCCGACCAGCCGCATGCCCTTGCCACCGCCACCGGCACTGGCCTTGATCAACTGGGGATAACCGACCCGGCGGGATTCTGCTGCCAGAATGTCATCGTGCTGGTCGTCGCCGTGGTATCCCGGAATCAGCGGCACGCCGGCGGTATCCATCAGGGCCTTGGCTTCGCTCTTGGATCCCATCGCATCGATCGCCGCGGCGGGTGGTCCGATAAAGACGATCCCCGCAGCGGCGCAGGCGCGGGCAAATTCGGCATTTTCGGATAGAAATCCATAACCCGGATGGATTGCCTCGGCGCCACACTCAGCTGCAACTTCAAGAATGCGCATACCGTTCAGGTAACTTTCACTGGCGCTCGCAGCACCGATGTAAAAAGCCTGGTCGCAGGCTTCGACATGCAGCGCGCCGCGATCCACGCTCGAGTAAACCGCAACGCTGGCAACGCCAAGGCGTCGCGCGGTGCGCGCCACGCGCACCGCAATTTCACCGCGATTGGCAATTAGAATCTTGTTAAACATGGCCGTGCCGCGTCGCGTCCATCACCATTACATCCGGAAGATGCCGAAGTCAGTAGTCTCGACGGGCGCGTTCAGCGCCGCCGACAGGCCGAGCCCCAGCACCAGGCGCGAATCCAGCGGATCGATGATGCCGTCATCCCACAGGCGCGCAGAGGCATAATAGGGGTTGCCCTGGCTTTCGTATTGATCGCGTATCGGCTGCTTGAAGTCTGCCTCATCCTGTTGTGACCAGGTTTCGCCGCGCCCTTCGAGGCCGTCACGCTTGACCTGCGCCAGCACGGTTGCGGCCTGATCGCCACCCATCACCGAAATACGCGCATTCGGCCACATCCACAGGAAGCGACCGCCGTAGGAGCGCCCGCACATGGCGTAGTTGCCGGCGCCGAAGCTACCACCGACCACCAGCGTCAGTTTGGGCACGCGCGCGCAGGCGACCGCGGTTACCATCTTCGCGCCATCGCGCGCTATACCGCGATGCTCGTACTTCTGCCCGACCATGAAACCGGTAATATTCTGCAGGAAGATCAACGGGATACGGCGTTTGGCACAGAGCTCGATAAAATGTGCGCCCTTCAATGCCGATTCGGAAAACAGGATGCCGTTGTTGGCGACGATGCCGACCGGTACTCCATACAGATGCGCAAACCCGCAAATCAACGTGGTGCCATAGAGTTGTTTGAACTCGGCAAAATCGCTGGCGTCCACCAGGCGCGCGATTATCTCGCGAATGTCGAACGGTTTGCGCAGGCTGGTCGGCACGATGCCGTAGAGATCGTCGATCGGATACTTCGGTTCCAGCGCTGCGCGCAGCACGATATCCGGCTGTTTCACCCGATTCAGGTTCGCCACGATTTCGCGTGCCATGGCAAGCGCGTGCGCATCGTTCTGCGCGTAGTGATCGACGACACCGGAGATACGCGCGTGCACGTCGGCGCCCCCCAGTTCCTCGGCGCTGACCACTTCACCGGTCGCGGCCTTGACCAGCGGTGGTCCACCGAGAAAGATGGTGCCCTGTTCGCGTACGATGATCGACTGGTCGCACATCGCCGGCACATAAGCGCCACCGGCAGTACAGGAGCCCATCACCACCGCGATCTGCGGAATACCCCGCGCCGACATGTTCGCCTGGTTGTAAAAGATTCGCCCGAAGTGATCGCGATCGGGAAATACGTCCTGCTGACTCGGCAAATGGGCCCCGCCCGAATCGACCAGGTAAATACAGGGCAGGTTATTTTGCGCCGCGATGTCCTGCGCGCGCAGGTGCTTCTTGACCGTGATCGGATAGTAGGTGCCGCCTTTGACGGTTGCGTCGTTGGCGACAATCATGCATTCCAGCCCGTGTACACGGCCGATACCGGCAATCAAGCCGCCGGCGGCGATATTGTCATCGCCATACATCTCGAAGCCGGCAAACTGGCCAATCTCGAGAAACGGTGAACCGCGATCGACCAGTTGATTAACCCGCTCCCGGGGCAACAGCTTGTCGCGCCCGAGATGCTTCGCCCGTGCGCGTTCGCCGCCACCCTCGGCAATAACAGCGGCCTTTGCCCTGAGGTCGTCAACCAGGGCCTGCATCGCCGCACGATTCTGCTGAAAGTCGGCATTGCGGTTGCTGATTCTGGATTCAATAACGCTCATCTGCCGGCCACCAGTTCGCGCGCTATCACCATGCGCTGAACGTCGCTGGTGCCTTCATAGATTTGCGCCACGCGCACATCGCGGGCGATGCGCTCGAGCGGGAAGTCCCGCAGATAGCCATAGCCCCCGAGCACCTGGATCGCCGCGGAGCAGATTTTCTCGGCGGCTTCCGAGGCAAACAGCTTGGCCTGGCTAGCCTGCCTGAGACAGGGTTCAGCGGCATCACGCAGGCGCGCGGCGTTATGCACCATCAAGCGCGCCGCCTCGAGTTGGGTCGCCATATCGGCCAGGCGAAACGCAACCGCCTGGTGTTCGACGATCGGCTTGCCAAAACTGCTGCGTTGCCGGGCATAGGCAAGTGCACAGTCATAGGCCGCGCGCGCCATGCCGACGCATTGTGCGCCAATGCCGATGCGCCCGCCTTCGAGATTCATCAATGCAATCTTGTACCCCTCGCCTTCACTGCCGATCAACTGGCTGGCTGGAATCACACAGTCGCGCAGAAATATCTGCGCGGTATCGGAAGCATGTTGGCCCATTTTCTGTTCGATCGCGCCAACCTCGTAGCCGGGCGTATTGGTGGGCACGACAAAGGCGCTAATCCCCTTCTTGCCCGCGGCCGGGTCAGTGACCGCGAAGACGATGGCGATATCGGCCTGCTTGCCGGAAGTGATGAACGCCTTGCTGCCGTTTATCACGTAGTCATCGCCACGCCGCACAGCCCGCGTCGTCAGCGCCGCCGCATCGGAACCCGCCTGCGGTTCGGTCAGGCAAAAGCAGCCCAGGCTCTTGCCCGTGGCCAATGGTCGCAGAAAATTCTGTTTTTGCTCATCGCTTCCGGAAGCCAGCAACACACCGCAAACCACCGAATTATTGACGCTGAGGATGGTCGACAACGCCCCATCCCCGGCGGCCACTTCCTCGATGGCGAGGGCAAACGACAGGTAATCAGCGCCGGTGCCACCCCACTCCTCGGGAATGAAAATACCGAACAGGCCCAACTCGGCCATCCGGGTTAATTGCGCACGCGGAAAATGACAGTCGCGATCCCAGTCGGCGGCATACGGCAGAATCTGCTCCTGCACGAAGGCGCGCACGCTGTCGCGAATCAGGCGCTGCTCTTCGCTCAGGTTCATCGGTGTCCTTCCAGGGACACTGCTAGACCAGTTCGACGGCAATCGCGGTGGCTTCGCCGCCACCAATGCACAGCGCGGCGATGCCCTTCTTCAGGCCACGTCGCTGCAATGCGGCGATCAGCGTGACGATGATGCGCGCGCCCGAAGCACCGATGGGATGACCCAGCGCGCAAGCGCCGCCGTTGACGTTCACCTTCTCATGATCGAGGCCCAGGTCGTGCATCGCCGCCATGGTGACGACCGCAAAAGCCTCGTTAATCTCGTACAGGTCGACCTCTTCGCTGGACCAGTTCGCGGCTTCCAGCACTTTCCTGATGGCCGCCACCGGTGCGGTCGTAAACCAGGCTGGTTCATGCGCATGCGTGGCGTGCGCACGAATCACCGCGAGCGGATTCAGCGCGCGCTTGTCGGCCTCTGAGGCGCCCATCAACACCAGCGCGGCGGCGCCATCCGAGATCGAACTGGAATTAGCCGCGGTCACGGTGCCGTCGGCGCGAAACGCCGGGCGCAGGCCCGGTATCTTGTCGATATTGGCCTTAAATGGCTGTTCATCGATATCCACCGCGACTTCGCCCTTGCGCGTCTGCAACTGCACCGCGGTAATCTCGTCGACAAAGGCGCCGCTTTCGATCGCCGCCTGGGCCCGCCGCAGCGAGGTGATCGCAAACGCATCCTGCTGCTCGCGCGTGAAGCCGTACTTGTCCGCGGTATTCTCGGCAAACACGCCCATCAGCTTGCCCTTGTCGTAGGCATCCTCGAGACCATCGAGGAACATGTGGTCGAACACCTGCCCGTGCCCCATGCGCATGCCGGCGCGTGCCTTGGTCAACAAGTAAGGCGCGTTTGTCATGCTTTCAAAGCCACCTGCCAGCATGATTAGATTGCTACCGGCCCTGAGTGAATCGTGGGCGAGCATGGTCGCCTTCATGCCGGAGCCACACATCTTGTTGATCGTGGTACAGCCAGTCGCCAGCGGCAAACCACCACCGAGGCTGGCCTGGCGCGCTGGCGCCTGCCCCTGCCCGGCTGGCAGTACGCAACCCATGATGACTTCGTCGATGGCGTCGCCCTGCAGGCCACTGCGCTCGACCGCGGCACGAATCGCCGCGGCGCCGAGTTGCGTGGCGCTGGCGTCGGAAAAAACGCCCTGGAATCCGCCCATCGGGGTACGGGCGATGCCGGTAATCACTATGTCTTCGCTCATGACAGCCTCCTTTAAGATGTAAAAGCCTGGCTTACGCCGTTTCGTTGAACAATTCGCGCCCGATCAGCATGCGCCGGATTTCCGAAGTGCCGGCTCCGATTTCATAGAGCTTGGCATCGCGCAACAGGCGTCCCACCGGGTACTCGTTGGTATAACCATTGCCACCCAGCGCCTGGATCGCTTCAAGCGCCATCCAGGTGGCCTTTTCCGCGGCGTACAAAATAGCGCCGGCGGCATCCTTACGCGTGGTTTCACCGCGATCGCAGGCCTTGCCAACCGCATAGACATAGGCCTTGCTGGCATTCATGGTGGTGTACATGTCCGCCAGTTTACCCTGCATCAATTCAAATTCGCCAATCGCCTGTCCGAACTGCTTGCGATCGTGAACGTAAGGCACCACCGCATCCATGCATGCCTGCATGATGCCGATCGGTCCGGCAGCAAGTACCGCGCGCTCGTAGTCGAGACCACTCATCAACACGGCGGCACCGCGGTTCAGTTCACCGAGCAGGTTTTGCGCCGGCACTTCGACATCCTTGAACACCAGCTCGCCGGTGTTGGAACCACGCATTCCGAGCTTGTCCAGTTTTTGCGCGGTGCTGAAACCAAACGCTTTTTCCACCAGGAAAGCGCTGATGCCGCGCGAACCCGCACTGGCATCGGTCTTGGCATATACCACGATCACGTCTGCATCCGGTCCATTGGTAATCCACATCTTGGTGCCGTTCAACAGGTAACCGGCCGCAGTCTTTTCGGCTTTCATCTGCAGGCTGACCACGTCGGATCCGGAACCCGGCTCCGACATCGCCAGCGCACCGATGTACTCGCCGCTGATTAATTTGGGCAGGTACTGCCGCTTCTGCGCCTCGCTGCCATTGCGGTTGATCTGGTTGACACAGAGGTTGGAGTGGGCGCCGTAGCTCAGGCCCACCGACGCCGACGCGCGACTGACTTCTTCCATCGCGACGATGTGGGCGAGGTATCCCATGGCGCTGCCGCCATAGACCTCGGGCACGGTGATACCGAGTAATCCCATGTCGCCGAGCTTGCGCCACAGCGGGTTTGGAAATTCATTGCTGCGATCGATCTCGGCGGCGAGCGGCGCGATTTCTGCCTGCGCAAAATCGTGCACCGCGGCGCGCAGCAAGTCGATGGTTTCGCCCAGTTCAAAATTCAAGGAGGGAATGTGGATCATTGTCTTGCTCCGCTTGCGGCCCGTTGCTGTTTGCCCTGCGTGGCACGAATTTCGCGCAGCGACTGGCGCGCATTGGATTCAACCCGCTGCAGATCCTGCAACGCACTGTCGATATCCCTGCGTTGTGCAATCAGCGTTTCACGGCGCTGTTCGAGCTTACTCAGCATCAGTTCCAGTTGCGCCTGTTCGCCCAGGCTGGAATCATAGAGATCAAAAGACTCGCGGATTTCGGACAACGACCAGCCCAATCGCTTGCCGCGTAAAATCAGCCGTAATCTCACCCGGTTGCGTTCATTGTAGATACGACGTGTGCCATCGCGCTGCGGATCCAGCAAACCTTCCTCTTCATAGACCCGCAGCGTACGCGAAGTAATGCCGAACTCGCGTGCCAGTTCACCGATACCCCAGCTACGTTTGCCGTCATCGGTTTCGACATGTTTCCCGGTCTGCTTAGCCATTTGCAGTGACCGCCATCAGGGTGGCAACCATGGTTGC
>Ga0316187_10002745_pt1 | contig 15341 bp, 11 predicted proteins | sample CroRivburrow1_MG_FD_204927 | JGI IMG/M metagenome (GOLD analysis project Ga0316187, IMG submission 204927) | Coastal sediment microbial communities from Maine, United States - Cross River worm burrow 1 | ecosystem: Environmental > Aquatic > Marine > Coastal > Sediment | place: USA: Maine... | reverse complement strand
CCCTCACCGGGCGACTCCTCGACCTGCTTCTGGCCACGCCGGGAGCCCGGGTCGTCACCGTCAGCAGCCTGACCCATCGGATGGGTGTGATGGACTTCGACAATCTCAATGCCGAGAAGGGCTACCGAAAAATGCGGGCCTACGGATCCAGCAAGCTCGCCAATCTGCTCTTCACCTTCGAGTTCCAACGCCGCCTCGAGAGGATCGGCTCGGATGTTCTGGCAACGGCCGCCCACCCGGGCTGGACCGGGACCGATCTCCAACGTCACGCGTCGTTGATGGACTTCTTTGGCCCGTTGGCTCAGAGCCCGGCCCGCGGCGCCCTGCCGACCTTGCGAGCGGAGGTGGATCCACAGGTTCGGGGCGGCGACTACTTCGGCCCCCGGGGGTTCTTCGAATTGGCCGGATATCCGAAGAAGGTCGGCACATCCGGTGCTGCGAAGAACATGGATGACGCCGGGCGTCTGTGGCGGATCTCAGAGAAACTCACCGGGATCCGGTTCGAGCGCCTCGACCCGGTTGTTCCGTCCGTCAACACCCAGGGAGATGGATGACCCGAACCGGCTGATCGCCGCCGCGGCGACCGGTCAGCCCTTCTTGAAGGTGGAGGCGGAGATCCCCAACGCCCGCAACTTCTGCTGGAGGTTTTGACGATGCAGGCCGAGGGCCTGAGCCGCCCGGGAGACGTTGCCGCCGTGGGTCCGCAACGTTTCGGACAGGATCGAACGCTCGAATGCTTCAATGACCCTTGCTTTGGCGGTTCGGAAGTCTTCCTGCTCGCCGAACCGCATGGCCGGCTCGGATGGTTTCGCCTCGAAGCCGGGGTCGCGCCGCACATCGGCAGGGAGATCGGCAGGTCGGATGACATTGTCGCGGCTGAAGATGGTCGCGCGCTCGATGGCGTTGGCGAGCTCGCGGACATTGCCGGGCCATGGGTAGGCGCACAGAACATGCGCTGCTTCGGGCGTCAGCTGCAGCCTGCCGCCGCCCGCGGCGTCGAGGAAATGCCGGGCCAGCAGGAGCACATCGCCACCCCGGTCCCGAAGCGGCGGCAGCTCGATGTCGACGACCCGCAATCGGAAGAGAAGATCCTCGCGAAACGAGCCGGCCCTCGTCATCTGCTTGAGGTCGTGGTGGGTCGCCGCCACGATCCGGACATCCACCGAGATCGATGGACCGCCACCGAGGGGCTCGATCCGGCCCTCCTGAAGAGCGCGCAGGAGCTTGGCCTGAGCAGGCTGGGCCATGTCGCCGATTTCGTCGAGGAAGAGGGTGCCGCCATTGGCCTCCTGGAACCGGCCCCTGCGATCCCGATCGGCGCCGGTGAAGGCGCCGCGACGGTGGCCGAAGAGTTCGCTCTCAACCAGGGTGTCCGGGATCGCGGCGCAGTTGACGGTGACGAAGGGTCCGGACGCCCGTTCGCTCTGGCGGTGAATCGCCCGCGCCACCAGCTCCTTGCCCGTTCCCGATTCACCCAGAATGAGGACGCTGGCGGTGGTCGGCGCGACCTTCCGAATGGCATCCGCGACGGCCTGCATGGCGGCTGATTCGCCGAGCAACTCGGCCGAGCCGCCGAGCCGCTGCACCTCGGCCGCCAGACGTCGGTTCTCGGATTGCAGCCGGGCCGTCTCGAGCGATTTCTCAACCACGATCCTCAGTTCGTCCACCGCATAGGGTTTGCACAGATAGTCGGACGCCCCGGCCCGAACGGCATCGATGGCGGTCCTCATGGAGGTGTCGGCGGTGACGACCACAATCGGCGGTGGCGCCGGCAGCTCGTCGAGGCGCGAAAGAAAACTCATGCCGTCCATCCCCGGCATGTGCAGATCGAGGAGCACCAGATCGATGCCGTGGTCGCGTGGGCTCAGAGTGTCGAGAGCCGCGAGACCGTCGTCACACTCGACAAAGTCATAGGTTGCTTTGCCCAACGCTCGGACGGTCGCTCGACGCGCCACCTGCTCGTCGTCGCACACCAGGATCTGCGGCCGACCGGGGTTTGAATGTCCTGAATTCATGCGTCTTCCTCTCCCCTCGCTTGTTTGAACTCCGGTGCGACGGCGGGGCAGCGGACCATGAACACGATTCGGTCCTCGGTGTTGTCAACGGAGATCTCCCCTCCGATCTCGCCCACCCGCCGGGCAACCAGGCCGAGACCGAGCCCGGTGCCGCCCTCGCTGACGAAATCCTCGAAGAGCCGGTCCTCGATTTCGGGAGACATGGCCGGGCCGGCATTCTCGGTTTCGAAAACCACCGACTCGCCCTCGTTGCGGAGTCGCACCTTCACCGAGGATCCGGGAGGGGCGTGCTCAACGGCATTGTTGATCAGGTTGAGGGTGATGGTCTGCCAACCGGCGGCGGTGCCTGCGACCCGACCCGCCGGTCCGATCCCACTCTTGTCGATCTCCACGGCTCGTGTCCTGGCGTGATAGCGACACACCGCGAGGGTGTCCGAGAGCAGTCGACCGAGATCGAAGCCCGCATTCGGGTCGGGTTGGTTCGGGGCTCGGGCAAAACCGAGGATTTCGTGGGCAACCGAGTTGAGTCGATCGATCTGGGAGACGATGAGATCGAGGTCCACGGCCTGTTCGCTGCCGGGGTCCGCGGCCTCGAGTTCTTCGCCGACGGTCTCGGCGAGCACCTTGATGGACGACAGCGGGTTCTTGACCTCGTGGATCAGCGAGGCGGAGACCATGCCGAGCATGCTCAGGCGTTCCTTCTCGGCCATCAGGCGCTCCTGGGCGACGCGGGCCTCCACGAGCCGCCGAAGATGGAGGACGCCGCCGAGTTGGCGCAGCACGAGCCGGACCGCCTCCATCTCACCATCCTGGTAGCCACCGCCGGTGGCGCTGACCTCGAGACCCAGAATCCTCTCGACCTCCCCCCCGACCCGGAGCGGAAACACCGCGTGGAGATGGGTCCGGCCGAGGACATCGGAAAGCCGGTTCGATGGGGGTTCGAGCCGGTTGAAGGCGGTGGTCGCCGGGTTCCGGAAGTGTCGCCACAGCACCGCTGACTCGCGATCGCCGTCGGGTGACGGCCCGAGAAACCGAGCGTGCGCCACCATCCAGCGGCCGATCTGATCAGCGACCAGATCCAGCAGTTCGCTCTCCGGGAGTTCGAGGGACTGGAGCCGGCCGGAAAATGCATCGAGCTCTCGTGGAGTCGGGCTGTCGCCGAGCAATCGCCGCAGCTTTCGCGAGCGGGTGACGGCGGCGCGTCGCAGCGGCGTGTAGAGCATGGCCGCACCCACGGCCCCCACGAGACCGAATGCGACCAATCGCCGAAAGGTCTGGGTGTCGTGAATTCCCGTGGCGGGACCGTAGAGCATCACCAGCAGCACCAGCGCAATGGCCGCCGCGAAGTGCCGGAGGCTCCGGTGCGACAGCGACAGGCGCAACAGATTGTAGCGTTGGACGAAGTAGAGGAAGGTGAGACCGAGCACCAGACCGGACGTTTCGGAAGAGAGGCGCCAGACGCTCAACGCAACACCAGGACTCTCGCCCTCCATCCCGAGGGTGGGACCGAGGAAGAGCAAGCCCAGCATGAAAAGAAGGGCCGGCAGGAGCCAGCTCAGGAACTGTCTCAGTCGGGCGTCGTCCGTGCTTCTCAGCACCCGCAGGAGCAGCCATCCTGTCACCGCAACCGACAGCGTTGCGTGGAGGAGAACCAGAGGGAAGACATCACGCGCCGACGACTCCAGCCACGGTGACTGCCGCTGCCAGATCCGCCACGCCGCCGGAACGAAGAGCAGCAGGGTCAGATAACCGGGAACGAGCCAGAACCAAGAGGGTCGACCGGGCCGCAGCGGTCCCGAGCTCCTTTCCGGGCCGCCCGAGCCGCGTCCGGGGAGCAGCCCCCAAACCGTGTTGGCGAGCAGCGGAAAGCTGGCCAACCAGGCCATGGCGCGAACGATGTCGAAGACGGCCCCGATGGGCGCCGGCCCACCCGTGGGAGGTCTCAGGATGGTCGCAAGCTCGTCGAAGAGGCAACCTCCGTACCAGAGGGTGAGACAGACCACCAGCAGACGGATGGGGAGCCCCGGTAGGACGATCGGGTGGCGAACCAGTTCTCGGACGAGGAAACCGTAGAGCAGCGTGCCGACCAGAAAGACCAGCAGATGCGCGTAGAGGAGCAGAGTCTGACTCATCGGGTCCATTGTACCGGGTGCAGCATCAATACTGCAGTTGCCGTGATCAAAGATGCAGCATTATTACTGCACTTTGCTGACCGGTGCGTGGTCACATTCTCTCATATCCTTCATTTTCAGTTACATCAGTCCATCATCGAAGTTGGCACGGGGCGTGAAATGGTGATTGGCAGCTCGTTGAAAGGAGATGCGCCATGGACGCCCACCATCCTCCGACCGAAAGAACCAGGATCACCTTCCCATCCCACGGAACGGACTCCGACACCGACACCAAGGATAAGGGGGGCCTGCGGTCGCTGCGTGGCATCCGGTGGTTGCTGCTCGCCGGTGCGTTGGTCTCGGCGGTCTCGCTCTACCGCCTGGTGGAATCGCAGTGGGAGCTCATACCGGTGGCCGCCCAGTATCTGGTGCTGGTGATTGGGGCGTTGGGTCTCTATGTAACGGGTGAGCTGACCCATCGCCGACTTCGCCTGCCCTCGGCCGGTTCCGCCTTGATGCTGCTCTTCACCGTCTTGGTCCCGGTCCTTTCATGGGGCGCGGTCTACCTCGATCTGCTCGCACGCCCTTCAGGCTGGTTGGCCTTCATTGTCGGGACGACGGTACTCTTGCTCACGGCTCGTCGTCCGCTCGGCCTGATTCTCGGGTACCGGGGCCTCCTCTATCCCGCGATCGTCGCCGTCTTCATGGTCGCGCAACCGGTGCTTCCCGAGCTTTTCGACCGCCATCCGGATTTCGCAATGCCGATCTACATCGTTGCGGCGCTCCTGCTCGGCACCCTCCTTCAGATCGGCAGCCGTCACATCAATCGCTTCTTCTTCCACCGTGACCGAAGGGACGGGGTGGATCGGCCGCTCCAGTGGATGCCCTTCGCTGTCCTCGGTGTCCTCTATCTCGGCGCCATGGTGCTCTTTGACCCGCGATCGGAGCTGATCGCGCTGCCCCTCGGGGTCATCGGCATGGTTCTCGCCGACACCGGCGAGGAGTACTATCGCGCGCTCATCCGGTCGCGCGGCGAGAAACCCGAACGCTGGCCCAGGCGGTCGATGGCGCTCATGACCATGGGAATCGCGGCGATGGTCGTCGCGATCCCGCTGTCCTTTCGAGATCCGAGTCTCCAATGTTCGGCCCTGGTTTCTGTCTGTGCCGCCGTGTTCTTTGGTCGCTGGAGCCTCCGTTCGCCCGGCTTCGCATCTCACTTCGCGGCGCTCGGGTCGGTCTTTCTGGCTTACCACCTCTCCCCCACCCTGGTGCCGGCGCTGGCGAAACAGCTCTGGGCCCGGCTGTTGGCGGTCCTCGATCTGACCCAGGGAAGCCCCCTCGCCCTCGGCATCGCCGATCTCGGGTTTCTGCTCATCCTCGTCGCGTGGTCGGGTCTCCTGCGCCGGACGGGCGCTTCTGCGACCCTCCGGTCCGTTCACGCCGGAATCACCGTCGTCTATCTGTGGTGGCTGTGTGTCCTGGCGATCCTCGACCCTGCAGATCCATCGGCGTTCCTGGCGGTCGTATCATTCGTCGGCCTCGGCGCCCTGTTCATCTCCCGGAGCCGAGAGCTCGTTCTCGGTGTCTACGGCGCCTTGGCAATGTTGGTGCTGGCGGTCGCTCAGCAACTTCTCGGTACCGAGAAGCTGCTCAACGGAGAGAGTCTCCTCGTGCTCGGCGCCCTGACTCTCATCGCCGCCATCATCGTTCGATGGATTGAGGATCCGCTGGCACGGGTCGTCGGAATCGAAGACGTGGAGGCGCGCCGGCTCCTCGTCGTCCCGACTGTCCTGGTCGCGGGTTTGATCGCGGTTCACAGCCTGGCGGTTGATCTCTTGAGGAACGACATCGGAGGCCTCGAGCTGGTGCTGGCCGGCGGACTGCTCTTCGCATCGGGAGTCCGCCTGCGCACCGCTTGGCTCCCGGCGGTGGGTGGGCTGCTGGCGACTATCGGGCTGCATGTCGTGGTCTTCGAGATCACCAATGTCGTGACCCCCGTGCTGGTGTTGACGACTCAGCTCCTGGCGGTCCTCTCCCTCTGGGGGTCGGTGTCTCTGGCGTGCCGAACCGGGCCCGTCGCGGTCCTTCTGCGTCCGGCGGCCTTCATCCTGGCCCTCCTCCACTGTGCCCTTGGTCTGTGGTGGTTGCTCATGGGGATCGCCGACTGGAACCTGACCGTAGAACCGCTGATCCTCGTGATCCTCGGTTTGCTCGCCGTCGATGTCGGTCTGACGAGACGGGTCCGGGCCGACGTGACTATCGGCGGTCTCTTGATCGCCGCCTTCGCTCAGCTCCAGTTTCTTGCCGTGGCCGGCATCGATGACTGGAGGGTGGCGATCCCGGCGTCGCTGACCGCAGCGAGTGTCGCGTTGGTCCCCATGATTCTTCTCGCGAGGCCCTCTGTTCGTGGATGGGTCCGACGACGGTTCGGCCTCGAAGAGGCTGATTTCCAACGCCTCGTGCCGGTGTCGGTGCATCATATCGCCGACTTCTGGACCGCCGTCTCCGTCATCGTGTGCCTTTTCTTCTGTGGACCGGCGACCCTGGTCCTCTCGGTGGCCATGCTCGTAGTGGTCCTCACGTCTCGAATCGAGCTGCAGGATCGACGCGATCTGCGAGACGCACTGTCGCTTCGGCTCATGCTTGTTTTCCTTTTGCAGATCGTTGTGCTCCTGGTCGGCAGCGCCCCGACGGTGATGCCGTTGGCCCTGGTCGCCGCCGGCTTCGACATTCTGCCGCTGATGGCGGTGGCGGTGCTCGGGTGGCGCCTTCTCGGTCATCTGCTGGGGCGCCGGAAATCACTTTCGGGGTGGTCGCTGGTGGTGGAACTGGCCCTCGGCCTCTTCATCGTCACCGCCGCTCTTTCCGGCCCGGAGCTGTCGGTTCTCTCGAACGTTGCGGTGGTTGCGGTCGCCGTCGCCCTGGCGGGGCTCCGTGTCGTGTCGGGGGCTGGGAACCCTCGCGCCCTCCACTCATGGATGGCCCAGATCTGGATCGGACTCGCGGTTCTCCACGGCTTCACTGCCGGCTGGCTCGAGCTGGACGACGCCGCGGCGCCGTGGGCGCTGCTCCTGGTGGCTGTCGCCGAGGTTGGTCTGGCAACCGTCTTGACTCGTACGGCGCTCGGACCGGTCTTCAGCCCCACCTGTCGACTCATCGGGCTCGGTCTTCCCGTGTCTGCGTGGCTGGTGGCCATGGTGCGGATAGTGGCGCAGGATGGTCCATCGGTCTGGGTGGCCGCCCTGCCGGCATTCGCGGTGAGCCTCTTCTACGCCGTGGTCGCCCTCCGACGTGGTCGCCCCACCGGCTCGACCTTGGCGGCATCGTTCTCCTTCGGCGTCACGCTCCTCGCCGTACTGGTCCAAAGCGGACTCGGTTTCGAGTACACCTTCCTGGCCCCGGGGCTGTCGCTCATGGCTCTCGCCACCCTTCTGCGACCCCGTGTCGGTGAGACGTGGAGCTCGTATCTCGCCACCGCCGGCGCTGCCTGCCTCTATGCGACCCCCATCGTCGCGCTGTCGGAGCAGGTGTCGTGGACCTGGCTCGCGGTGCTGCTTGTCATGACCGTGGCCATTGGGAGTGTCTGCATCGCGCTGCGCAGCCGCTCGCTGCTCGTGGTGTCGACCGCCGCCATGCTCACCGATCTCGGCTTCTTCGTCTTCAAGATCGGCACCACCGAACCCTTGCTGCTGTGGGTCTTCGGTCTGGCTTTCGGTCTCGCCCTGATGGCCTGGGCAGGCTTTCTCGAGTACCAGCGCGAAGGGCTCATGCAACAGGTCCGGGTCTTTGGGCGGGAGCTCAAGGCCTGGCACTGATCCGATTCCTCGGCCGAGATCTCCAGTGGATCGCGGCCGGTGAGATTGTCCAAGAACCGCTCCTCCCGGGGAGCCCAATCAAAGGAGATTGAAATGCAGATCACCCAGAGATTCAGCCTGCTGGTCAAGGGACGGGTCAACGCGGTGCTCGACGCCCTGGAAGATCCCGAGCGCAGCCTCAACCAACTCATCATCGACATGGAGGAGGAGCTCGAGTCCGCTAAGCGCGCGGTCGCCTCCGCCATGGCCAACGAGGATCGCCTGCGGTCGCAGATTGCTGTCCACGACAAGGAGTCCCATGGCTGGCAGAGCTCCGCCGAGCGGGCGCTGAAGCGGGAAAACGAAGGCGACGCCCGCGAGGCGCTGCGGCGAGCCGAGCTTGCCGAGCGCCAGCGCGATCGGCTGCGGGAGAGGCTCGAGATCCAGGCTCGGGAGACCGAGGAGGTCCGGGCCTCGGTTGCGCAGATGCAGGATCGCCTCGAACAAGCGAGATCGCGCCTACAGGTCATCCATGCCCAGCTCCGGCAGGCCGAGGCCCGCCGAGCGGTGGGCAAGGCCATGCGGCGGGTCGAGCACAGCGGTCTCCATGCCGAGTTCGACCGGATCAGCGGTCGCGCATCCCACATGGCCGCCGAAGAGCGGGCCTACCAGCGACTGGACGATGAGCTCAACGGCGATGATGTCCGGCGCCGATTCGAAGACCTCGATCTCGCCGATGCCGTCGAGGAGAGACTGGCCAGGCTCAGGGGGAATGGTGCCGATGCTGCACCGGTCGCCGGCACCTCGGAAGAAATGGGCGAGGCCGAGAGTGCGGTGTGAGGTCGATTCTGCGCCGGCTCGCGCGGATCCTCGGTCAGGACCGGATCCGGCTGCCGAGGAGGTCGCTCCGCCCGACCGATATCGCCATTGGCGATCGACTCCAAATCGGCCTGGAGATCTGGTGTGTCAGCGGGGCCGAGACAGCATCGACAGCGGGCGACAACAGATGCTTCGAGCTGGCGTCGGAAAGCGCCTCCGAGTTGACCGCTCGACTGATCGCCACGGGTTCACCCAACGGGGGCCACCCGCGGATCTGGCTCCTGGTCAGGGGCGGAGACCGACTCGAAGTTCCGCCCGAGATGATCGTCGCCTACCCCTCGGGGCCGGCGACAGGAAGGAAACACCCATGAGAGGCAAAAAGAAAACCGATACCGCCCTCATCATCGGGTTGGCCATCCCGGTTGTGATGATCCTGTTGGTCGCGGGGGCGATCTATGCTCCTCGGCTCTTCTCGGGCATCGAAGACCCGCAGTACGACTTTCTCTACACGGTCGGATACGCTCAGGGATACCGCATCTTCGTCGTTGACGGTATGCTCCAACTGGAAGAGCCGGAGTCCGAGTGCCAACCGCCAGGATCGTTGAGCCTGGCGGAACTCCAGTTCTTCGTCCACCGCGTGGCGGAGAACAGGAGCGAACGCCTGTCTCTCGACCAGGCGACCATGCTTCGTCTCGACAACACGGCGTTATCGCCCGATGGATACGAGTTCGCGTACGGTCGGAGGAGCGAGTTCCTCTTCCCCATGTGGTCGTCCCGCGACTACCGAACTCGATATCTGAAAAGGGACGGCCATGCGATCAAGCTCGAGCTCGAGACCGGCGAGAGCTTCAGCAACGCCGGCACCGTGACCTTTCTTGGTTGGATTGAGGAGTGAAAATCATGGACAAACAGACCGTACTCGAATCCGTTTCGATTCTGGCCGCGGCAGGGGAGCTCAGTGAAGCTGAGCTCTCGGCCACCTATCGTGAAGCCGTTGACGGCGATGTTGCCGAGCGGCACACCAACTACTCGAAGGTGCTCTATTTCATCGGCGGCGGCGTGGTCGTCATGGGCATCGCCGCCCTGATCGCGCAGATCTGGGATGACCTGGGCAGCGTGATGCACGTCGTCGTGACCCTCGGTCCGGGTCTGGCGGCCTTCATCGTCGGTGTGATTCTCGGCCGACGCCGGTGGCTCGGCGCCGCGGGCGCCGCCTTCTTCCTCATCGCTGCGTTGGTTCTGCCTGTCGGGCTGGCCGTGACTTTGGACGAGGCCGGCTTCCATCCCGACCATCTTGAATGGCAGAGCCTGATTTCACTCGTTCTGGTCGGGACCTTTGCTGCGGCTTACCTGCTGGTTCGATCGAAAAGCCTCTTGGTATACGCCATTGGTTTTGCGACCTGGGCCTTTTTTGCAATCACCGGCTGGATCGCCGGTCCGAATCCACGTTTCGGCGAGCTCGAATTCTTCGAGTACCGCACCCTCGCCGTCGGACTCGCTTACCTCGCATTGGCCTTCGCCTTCGCCGACACCCCACGCCGTGCGCTGTCCGATCTGCTCTACAGCTTCGGCTCGCTGGCCTTTCTCGGAGCGGCGCTCTCCCTCGGGGGATGGAAACCGAGCCAGAATGTTTTCTGGGAGCTGGTTTTCCCGGGACTTGTCTTCGTCGTGCTCTATGCGAGCGTCCATCTCAAGAGCCGGGCGCTGCTCGCCGTCGGTTCCCTGTTTCTTGCCTCCTATCTCGTCAAGATCACCAACGAGTATTTCAAGGACAGCCTGGGTTGGGGGCTGGCCCTGGTCATCTCCGGGTTGGCGTTGATGGGGGTTGGATACCTCACTTTGCGATTGAAAAGGCGATACTTGAATGAGTGAGTGAATACCGGAGGCCTCCATGAGCACCGAAAACCAGGCAGACCAACCACCCCGCGGTCTGTGGCAGCGGGCCCTCTACCTCGCCGATCGGACCCCGGAGTCGCGCAACCGTTTTGTCGATTTCCTGCGGGCGCTCTCGATCCTGGCCGTCGTCGTCGGCCACTGGTTGATCTCCGCGCCGTACTTCGATCACGGTGCGCCGGCCTATGCCCACCTCCTCGATCTCGAATCGTGGTCGCGGTGGCTGACCTGGCTCTTCCAGGTGATGCCGGTCTTCTTCTTTGTCGGCGGATTCTCCAACAGCGTGTCGTGGGAGTCGGCTCAGCGCAAGGGACTCGGCTATGGCGCCTGGTTCGACGCCCGGATGCGGCGGCTCGTCGGGCCGGTGCTGCCCCTCGTGCTCGCCTGGGGTGTGATGGTGGCGGTGGCCCACGCCAACGGGGTCGGTCCGACCATGATCCGAATCGGCTCGCAGGTGGCCCTGGTGCCGGTGTGGTTTCTCGCCGTCTACATCCTGGTGGTGGCGCTGGTGCCCCTGACCCACGCGGCGTGGAAACGCTGGGGATTCGCGTCCGTCGCGGCGCCGGTCGTCGGTGCGGTGCTTGTCGATCTCGGCACCTTTGCCGCCGGTTGGTCGTGGATCGGCTGGGTCAACTATGTCTTTGTCTGGCTCACCGTCCATCAGATGGGCTATGCCTGGCATGACCGGAAGTTGGCCGGGGCCGCGGTCGGGGTGCCGCTCTTCCTGGTTGGGATTTTCAGCCTCATCGGTCTCACCCACCTCGGTCCGTACCCACTCAGCCTGGTGGGTGTGCCCAGCGATGAGATCAGCAACACCCTGCCACCCAAGCTTCCCCTGCTCGCCCTCGCCGCGGCCCAGATCGGGCTGGTGCTCTGCTTCGAGGCGCCGGCCCGGCGCTGGCTCGCCCGCCGCATCCCGTGGGCGGCGACCATCCTCGTCAACGGCATGATCATGACCATCTATCTCTGGCACTCGACGGTGATGATGCTCCTCGTCGGACTCGCTTTCTGGAAGCTGCCGTCGGTGCTCGCTCCATACCCGGCAACCGCTGCGTGGTGGTGGACGCGTCCGTTGTGGCTTCTCTCCTTTGCGGCGGTCTGTTTGCCATTTTTGCTTGTCTTTTCGCGTTTCGAGCGGCCGGCATCCGGAGGAACACCGGCGGCCGCCTGGCGCCAGCTCCTCGGCTGCACCGCGGCCTGCGCCGGGCTCGCCACCCTGGCTCTGGGAGGCATCGGTGGTGACGGTTGGCTGGGCCTGCGTTGGATCCCGTTGCTGCTCCCGCTCGCGGGTGCGGCCCTGGCGGGGTTTGGCCCGGTCGACGGGCTGCTCCGGAGGATGAACTCCTACCCCGCCAAGTAGAGACCCGCGCCGGGCCCGAGGGGAAGGCCCAAGAGTAGCCAACCGGCGAGCAGAATCATCCACACCACCAGAAACGCCACCGAATATGGCAGCATGGTGGCGACCACGGTGCCGATCCCCGCCTTCGAGTCATAGCGCTGGACAAAGGCGACGATGAGCGCGAAGAAGGACATCATCGGCGAGATCAGATTCGTCGAGCTGTCGCCGATGCGGTAGACCCCCTGGACGAGTTCGGGCGAGTAGCCGAGCAGCATGAACATGGGGATGAAGACCGGCGCCATGAAGGCCCACTTCGCAGAAGCGCTGCCCATACACAGGTTGATCCCTGCCGCCAAGAGGATGAACGCGAGCATCAGGGGGATGGGGCCGAGCCCCGAAGCCTGGAGCAACTCGGCGCCCTTGATGGCGAGGATCATTCCGAGGTTGGTGACCTTGAAGTAGGCGACGAACTGGGCGGCAAAGAAGACAAGGACCATGAAGAGGGCCAGTGACTCCATCCCCTCCTTCATTCCCTTGACCACATCCGAGTCGTTTTTGAAGACGCCGGTGGCGACGCCGTAAGCGAGGCCGGAAAGGAGCCCCCCAAGAAAGATGAAGGTCACGATTCCGTGCATGAATGGCGAGTACAGCACACTTCCGGTCTCCGGATCACGGAGGACTCCGTTCTCGGGAACCAGGCCGATGAGCACCAGCACCAGCAGGATGACGCTGACGCCCAGGGCCCACCACAGACCCTTCTTCTCCTTGACGGAGAGCTTCTCGAGCGTCTCATCCTCCTCTTGAGCCGAGCCCTCATAGTCGCCCAGGCGGGGGACGACGATCTTCTCGGTGACCCAGGTCCCGACCCCGGCGATGAGAAAGGTCGAGACAACCATGAAGTAGTAGTTGCAGGCCGGCGAGACCGTGTAGCCGGGATCGATGATCCGCGCCGCCTCCTCGGAGATTCCGGCCAACAGGGGGTCGATGGTTCCGAGCAGGAGATTGGCGCTGAACCCGCCGGAGACCCCGGCGAAGGCGGCTGCAAGACCGGCGATGGGGTGGCGTCCCACCGACATGAAGATCAAAGCGCCCATGGGAACGAGCAGGACATAGCCCACATCCGAGGCCATGTTGGACATGACTCCGGCGAAGACGATGACAAAGGTCAAGAGCCGGCGCGGCGCGGCGTGGACCAGTTGCCGCAGAGCGGTGCCGATGAGCCCGCTCTTCTCTGCGACACTGATCCCGAGCATGGCCACGAGAACAGTGCCCAGGGGCGCAAAACCGGTGAAATTGGTGATGGTGTGATCGAGGATCCAGTGCAGCCCGTCAGCTGACAGCAGATTGACCGGCTCGACCACCGAGCCGTCCTTGGGATTGACGGCCTCGAGACCCAATTTGCTGAAGATCCACGACAGGCCGATGAGGCTTGCGGCGAAGATGGCGAAGAGAGTGGCCGGGTTGGGCAGCGCGTTGCCGATATTCTCGATGACCGAGAGAAATCGGGCAACCAGCATGCGGCGCGGGACTGCGGAATCCGACACTTTCTTCTTCATCGGCGAGACCTCCAGCGGTGATGATCGGTCCTCGAGGATTCTACGAGAGACCATCGACATCCGTGTCGGCGCCGTGATTTCTACCAAGCCCGCACTTCACCGGGTTTCGTCCCGCGAGCGTCGTCAACCCGGATTTCGAGCCGCTTCACGGCGATCTGTGTTGGCCGCCGCCTCTTCCAGGGCATCCAGCAGCTCGTCCTTCTCCAGATCGCCAACCCAGCGTCGGCCGTTGATGAAGAAGGTCGGGGTCGCTTCCACGCCGTTGACCAGACCTTCCTTCTTGGATGCCACCAGAGCCGCTCTCGTCGCCGGATCGGCCATGCGTGCTTTGAAGTCCTCGGGCTCGAGGCCCACCGTGGTCGCCCATTGGAGCTGTGCCTCCAGTGACCAGCCGTCGAAGTGACGGTAGGCCTCGAGCATGAAGGGCCAGAAGGCGTCCATCTCGACCGCGGCCTGGAACGCCAGCCCGGCGGGGGTCGAATTGTCATGACCTCGGATCGGGAAGATTCGGAAGGCGACGCGGACATGGTCCTGCAGCTCGCCGCCGACCACGGCGTCAACCAGCTCCGGGATCAGTCGGCTGCAGAACGGGCAACGGGCGCAGGCGTAGATCACCACGGTCACCGGCGCATCTTCGAGCCCGAGGACGGGCGCCGCTTCGAGGTCTATCTCCATCGGTGCGCCACCGCCCACCATGCTGCGAGCCCTCCGTGACAGGGCGCGACGGATCTGAGCCTCATCCTGACCCGCCGCCACACGTCGGCAGACGTTGTGGGCCAGTCGGCGTGCGAGAGAGCAGACAGGCTCCTGCGCCAAGCACGCGCTGATGGTGTCGTCGCAGCAGTCGTAGAGGTACTCGGAGGCGAGGATGGTGTTGGCGAGGGTGCGATGGCCCCCTTTCAGCTCGTCGCAGAGGGGTGTCTGGGCGTGTGCGGGACTGATCCACAGCGCGACGCCAAGGATCGGAATCAGACATCGTTTCATGCGGACCTCCCGCGGAGCCGGTGGTCGATCCCGGCCAGCCTCCGATCGAAAGCGAGAACAAAGAGCGCGAGCCCGAGCCACCAGAGATCGCGGAGGATGGTGAGACGCGAGATAGGATCCTCCTCGGCCCCCTGCGAGGCGAAACAGCCGCAGGACATGTCGAGCCCATGGGCGAGCGCGATGACCAGGGCTCCGAGAAAGACCGCCATCATCCCGGCGATGAGCACGGATGCGGCGCGAACCCGCCAACCGGCGAGGAGCATGGCGCCGGCGGTGAGCTCGATCCAGGGCAGAACGATCGCCGCCAGATTGACCAGAACCAGAGGCAGGATGTCGTAGGTCGCGATGTCGAGGGCGAAGGACTGCGGGTCGGCGATCTTGTGCAGGCACGCGCTGACAAAGAGGAGACCCAGATACCAGCGGGCCGGCACTGCGAGCCAGGCGGCTGTGCGCGCGTTCTTCACGGTGCCTCGCTGCCGAACAGCGCAGGCGCGCCACCCTCGATGAAGAAGACATTTTTGATCCCTCGGCCCGAGATCTCACGGCCGAGGTGTTCGCCGCTGTCCGGCCGGCTGCCGTCGCCATAGACCACGACTTTGGTGGCACCGCTGGCGGCGATGGCCTCGGCGAGCTCCTGGAGGCGAAGATCCGGCACGGGATCGAGCCAGTCATACGGCAGGTGGACCGCTTCCGGCAGGTGCCGGCTGTCGAACTCGTCGGCCGGCCGGGCATCGACCAGGAAGGTACGTTCGCCAATGAGCTCGGGGCTGTCCGCAGGCAGCGGCTGAACCGGCCCCCCCGGTTCGGGACAGGGCGCGAGGATCTGGTAC
>Ga0316187_10002742_pt1 | contig 15343 bp, 9 predicted proteins | sample CroRivburrow1_MG_FD_204927 | JGI IMG/M metagenome (GOLD analysis project Ga0316187, IMG submission 204927) | Coastal sediment microbial communities from Maine, United States - Cross River worm burrow 1 | ecosystem: Environmental > Aquatic > Marine > Coastal > Sediment | place: USA: Maine... | reverse complement strand
GCGCCGCCAAAGAGCGCTGTAACGGCTCCGCCTTCAAAGTTATTTGAAGTTATAACTCTGTCATGTCCGGCAAATACTGAAAGCGCATTTATACGGTTCTCAGAGGCGCGCATGGAATCCATGGACAATGAACTGCCTATTCTTTTGTGTTGGGTTAGAACAGCGATTCCCGCAAAAATGAGCAACAGTGGCCAGAATGTCCAAATCCAGCCCAAGTCAAATAAACCAATATTTGACAATAGAAAAAGGCTGCCAAGCGCTAAAAAAAGCCATGCCGAAGAACGTTCTGCATGCCGCGAGGCTTTCATTTTATTTAACCCGATAAGAATGAAGACCATTGGCCAGAGTTCCCAGACATCGAAAAAGATAAAGCCCATATTATCCAGAATTAACAGGCCGCCAGCGCCAATTAAAATCCAGGCAAACCATATATTGCTGTCACGAAAATAGCTTTTTTTGTTTTCCATACTGCTCCAGTGTTTCTGAGTTATTCAAGTAAAAGAGCCCAAAAATAATTGCTAAACCTAATTAGAGTATCTAATGTATTTGTTGAAAGCTCATTCAGGAAATGCCTGCTTTCAGGTATGCAATATACGCAACCGGCAACAAATGTAACAATTATTATTAGTAGGGCTATCCTGGTCAACTGCTTCGTTCTTTCGATAAATATTAACTTCGCGGCAATTATAAGGGATATTGTCATTGAAGTGAAACGGTTATCGGTGAATTTCACCGGATTATCGGTAAACAGGGTAGATCTTTCGATAAAAGACAGCTTGGTAATGTGTATAAAAAAAGGCCGCCTGAATTAAAGGCAGCCTTTTGAAAATGAAGAAGTTTAGCTGAAAACTGGTTTTGAGACGAAATTAGTTGGTTTCGCTGGAACGCACGCCTTCCACTTCAAGGGCAATCTCAACCATGTCGCCGACAACGAGGCCGCCGCCATCCAGGCTTTTGCTCCACTTCAGGTTGTAGTCGTGGCGATTTATTTTTAATTGGGCGCTCACGCCCAATCGACGATTGCCGTATGGATCATTGGTAAAGCCGTTCAGTTCAAAAGGGAAGGTCACTTCTTTGGTGACGCCTTTGATCGTCAAGTTTCCTGTGACGGCGTAGGAATCGCCCGTTTTTTTAATTTTTGAACTGATAAAACCAATGGTCGGGAATTGTTCTACATCAAAAAAATCTGCGCTTTTCAAGTGGCCATCACGTTTTTCATTTGCTGTTTCGATACTGGCCGTTTGAATGGTTACATTGATGGTGGCTGATGTAATATCTTTCTCATCAACCATAAATTCACCTTTAACGTCTTTAAACTTACCTTTTGTTTTACTGATTACCATATGCTTCACAGCAAAATCGATACTTGAGTGCGCTGCGTCAAGTTGGTATTTTTCACCTGCGCTCAACAACGATACGGCGAAGAAGCTAAGTGATAATAAGAACAATGATTTTTTTAACATAATTATCTCCTGATTTGATTTGTACGAAAAACCCGATATTGGGCTGGTGTTTTCATTAAAGTTGTTAGATTGATAACGTATGCTTTTTGCAGGTTATTTCAAGTTATTTTCATGTTTATATTGTTTGAGATGCGCTCCTCCATCCACGGGAATCACGGCGCCGGTAATGTAATCAGCCTTCAGCAGAAAGAGCGCAGCTTCGGCAATATTGACCGGGGAACCAACTCTTTTTAATAAAGTATTTTCCTCGATAAATTTCTGTTTTTCAGGGTCAGTGTTTGGCGCATGCAAGACGGTTCCCGAGGCGATGGCATTCACCAATATATCGGGCGCCAATGCTTTTGCCATACCTTTTGTCATCGCAATCAGCCCTGCTTTTGTGATGCAGTATGGAATATAGTCGGGCCAGGGAGAATAGGCCGAAACGTCAGCAATATTTACGATTTTGCCGGAACCATTTTTTTTCATATAACCAGCCGCCTGTTGGGCGCAAAAGTAGGCTGATTTCAAATTGACCCCAAACAGCTTGTCCCACTCGGTTTCAGTGGTGGCACCCAAAGGCGTCGGGTAATATTCAGCTGCATTATTGATAAGAAAGTCGATGCGTCCGAATCGGGCGACAACTTTATCAACCAGTTGAACCACATCATCATTTACAGAAAAATCTGCCTGGAAAGTGTCGGCCTCTGTTCCATTTTTGCTAATCTCGGCGGCCAGGTTTTGCGCTGCTGTTCGGGAGGTATTGTAGTGAATGGCAACCTTGATCTCGGCTGCCGCAAGTGTGGCGCTTATTGTTTTGCCAACCCGTTTTGCTCCGCCTGTCACCAAGGCGACAGCCCCTTGCAGGGGCCTGCTGAAGGAAGGTGTCATACGCTATGAAAAATTACTGTCCATTCAAAAGAAAACAAAAATCGGCAAAACAAATTAATTTAGGTCAAACCGTTTGTGGCTAAATTGTCGCCGACCGCATACTCGATATCGAGCGCGTTCTTTTTCAATCTGTCTGTCATGTTTTTTCGGTCATCAACGGTGATACTTGTAACGACTCGTTCGGAAAAACCAAGCAGTTCCTCGTGACATTTTTTGACAATTGTCATAACTTCGTCCCAGTCGCCTTCAATAATTGTTCCCATGGATGTCAATTGATAGGAGAGTTCACTCTTTGCAATAATTTTCAGTGTTTTTGCGAGGAGATCTTTTATCTCTTCACCGACGCCGACGGGCGTAATCGAAACTTGCGCTAGCATATTGTTCTTTCAGTTATAGTGTTATGTTTGATAATGTTTGTTTGGTCTTCCTTGAATATGATCAAACTCGGGTTAAAATAGAATTGTTTTCTTAAAAAGTTTGCTGTGTGAGCCATCGCAAAAGGGTTTATTTTTGCTGAAGTTGCATTCACACCATGCTACTTTTCGTTTTTTGGTTATTTTTTAAATTTTCGGAGAAAAATCCGCGCCTTTATGAGAACCGTCACAATTAGGTTGGCCGAGGGATAAATCGCATAAACACCGGACATTTTTCTTTGGCTCAACTTCTTAAATATTGGGTGATTTTTTACTGATTTCCGGACTTTCCATATTTTACCGTTCCAGTTCACAGGTTTAACAAAGTGGCTGAAAGTATTTTTTTGGATGACGAAAATCAAGAAGAAATATATGACTCTGTTGATTTAATAGCTTTTTGAACAAATCACAGCACCTAACTTCAATATCTACGTTGCTAAAATTCTCAAAAATGGACTTAATCAACAGAGTCATATATAGCGCGACAATCTTTGTGAGAAGGGCGGCTTTGTTTTCATTAAGTCATGTTTTCAAATTTTCGAATATTATTTTGTAAATCTTTGCGGTGCGGCTCAAATTCAAGCACTGTGCGCCATTCGGTTATTGCGGCCTTAAAATTACCCTGTTTCATTCGCACGAAACCGAGGTTTTCAAGAGTTCGCGCGTCATTATGGTCAATTAATTTCAGGCGTTCAAAAATCTTGGCCGCTTCATCGTACATTTTGTTTCTGAAATATGTATTTCCCAGAAAACGATACGCTTCTGTTTTATTCTGCACCATATCAACTGCTTTTTGGAATAATGCAATTGCCGCTTCATGATCATGTTGTTTGTAAAGTTCAACACCTCTTTGTAAAATTGCCATCTGATCCGGTTGAAGTTGGGAAGAGTCGGTGTCTGATGGCGCAATACTTTTATTTTTTGGCGCATCAACTGGTTTAACAGGCGTTTTCCCGCGATTCAGACTTTTTTGGGCAACATTGATGCGAGCGACTAAATCGGTTCGTTCCGGGTTTTTCTCCAGTAATGCCTGCCAGTTTTCAATGGCTCTCTCTTTTTCACCAAGCTGCCAACAAATCAGACCGATATTTTCCAGCGCCATTTCATTGTCGTTGTCTTTTTCATGCAGAATGGTATAAGCATTTAATGCGTCTTGAAGCATATTGTTGCGAAAATATGCATTGCCCAGCATTGCGTAAATATCATGAACACTGCGGTCAATTTGCAATGCCTTTTTAAAGAAGATTATCGCCTCTTCATAGTCGCGTTTGGAATAAGAGGCCGCGCCAAGTTGCACGAATTTTTGTAATTTTTGTTCAGGCGACAACGCTTCTGCCTGAGCCTTGCCTTCTGGTTCAGGCTGTTTGGGTGTAATTGTTGTTATATCGGGTTCAACTTTAATTGTTTTTTCAGGTTTACGCTTGTCCTGGTTTGAATCATTTTTTGTTACTGAGTCTGATTTTACGGGTTGCAGCTCAGAGGCCGCCGCGTGTTCATTTTTTTCAGTGGTCGCGACTTCTGTGGAGAAAACGTTTGTTTCTTCAAGAGCTATTATGGGTTCTGCAGAGTCGTTTTCTATCTCGGATTTATCGTAGGCTTCCAATGATTGTATGGTTTCTTCGAGTGAAGAAGTCTTTGGAACTTCGGTTTTGTTGCGCGGTGTCACTTTCGGCCTTGCATCAGAAGAACTGTCTTGCAAGTCGTCCTGGTTTGACGTTTCCTGTTGGTCAGACACCGTTTTGTTCTCGTTCTTTTTTCCTGTTTCCGAAATTGTCTGGCTTAAATCTGCTAACCCCGAAGTTGCATGCTCTTCGGTTTCTGTGTCTCGAATATCTGTTTTTTTAGTGAGTTGCGCGGGTTCTGCAGAGTTGCTTTCTGTCTCAGGTTTGTCGTCAGCCTCCAATAATCGTATGGTATCGTCGAGTGAAGAGGCGTTCGGGATTTCGGTTTTGTTGCGCAGCGTCATTTCCGGTGTGAGGGGTTGTTCTGACGTTTCTGGTTGGTCAGACGCTATTTTGTTCTCGTCATTTTTGCCAATTTCCGAAATTTTCTGGGTTAAACCTGCAATTTTAGAAGTTTTTTGAGTTTTTGTTTTTGTGTAGAAAGCTTTTGTTTCTTCCGGGGTTAGTATGGGGTCTGCAGAGTCGTTTGCATGCTCGGATTTATTGTCTGCTTTCCATGACAGCATGGTATTTTCGAATGTAGAGGTGTTTGGAATTTCAGTTTTGTTGCGTAGCGTCTCTTCCGGCTTTGCATCAGCAGAACTGTTCTGCAAGTCGTCTTGGTTTGACGTTTCCTGTTGGTCAGACGCTATTTTGTTCGCGCTATTTTTGCCAATTTCTGAAATTTTCTGAGTTAAATCTGTGAATCCTACAATTTCAGGCTTTTCAATTTCTGTGTGTATAGTATCTGTTTTTTCAGTGTTTAAAGTATGTTGCGCAGCGTCGTTTTCCTGCTGCGATTTATCGTCTGCTTTCGATCCCAACTTTGTATCTTCAAATGTAGATGCGTTTGGAATTTCAGTTTTGTTGCGCAGCGCCCCTTCCGGCTTTGCTTCAGCGGAACTGTTCTGCAAGTCGTCCTGGTTTGGCGTTTCCTGTTGGTCAGGCGCTATTTTGTTCTCGTCATTTTTGCCAATTTCCGAAATTTTCTGGGTTAAATTTGTGAACCCTGCAATTTCGGACTTTTCAGTTTTTTGGGGCAACGTCCTTTCCTGCCTATCGCCAACCGGATTGTCTTTTGTGAGAGGGCGCTTTGGCGTCGGAGTTTCAGTGGTTTGCGATGTGAATCGTTTTAGCCCCGATAGCAACTTCTGTTGAAAGGGGGCATTTTTAGCGCGGGGTATAGATGGTAAAGGTCGTAAAGGACGTTTGAAATATCTGTCTTCAAACTCGTTGCTGATAAGCGCAAATTCATCGTTTAGGGTTTCTTCTGGGGCTTGACGCTGCGTTGCGAAGTCATCAATGGCGTCAACTGAATCTACAAGTTTTTCTGCATCATCGGTTGGTGACTTTTTCGATTCTCCCGCAGATGATAGTTGCTCTGTGGTGGGGACAATTGTATGTCGGCGTGTGGTCTCTTCATCTTCTATGTCCGCGGCGAGGTCGATTTCAGTCGTCTCATTTTTGTGGTCATCCACGGATGAAGAAAAATAGCTTTCCGGTTGCGCTGTTATGTCGAAATCATTGTCCGAAATTTTAGCCAAAAGGGAAGAGTCCACCTCTTGGTTGCTGGTGGAAGGAGCTGGATCGTCTGGTTCTACCGCTTTGAAATTAGGAGAGTGGGTTGGTTTTTCATCAGCAGAATCAGTTGTTTTTGCTTCGGCTGGAGTTAGTTCTTCTTCGATCTCATCCGGAGCGGATTCAGTTGCTTTTGCCTCGAACGGAATTAGTTCTTCTTCAATCTCATCCAGAATTGATTCAGCGGCTTTTGTCTCGACCGGAGTTAGCTCTTTTTCGATTTCATCCAGAGTCGAGTCAATTGCTTCGGCTTCGGTCGGAGTTAGCGTTTCTTCGATCTCATCCGGCGCGGATTCAGCGGCTTTGGCTGCGGTCGGAGTTAGTTCTTCTTCAATCTCATCCAGAATTGATTCAGCGGCATTTGTCTCGGTTGGAGTTAGCTCTTCTTCAATCTCATCCAGAGTTGAGTCAATTGCTTTTGTCTCGGTTGGAATTAGTTTTTCTTCGATCTCATCTGGAGCGGATTCAGCGGCTTTGGCTGCGGTCGGAATTAGTTCTTCTTCAATCTCATCCAGAATTGATTCAGCGGCATTCGTCTCGGTTGGAGTTAGTTCTTCTTCGATCTCACCTGGAGTCGAGTCAATTGCTTTTGTCTCAAGCGGAATTAGTTCTTCTTCGATCTCATCCTGATCGGAGTCAGCGGAAAGGGGCTGCGAGATAGTTTCTACGAGCGGTCTGGCTGGCAAGACAGCATAAGTATCGAAAATGGTGTCGACCAGAGAGTCAGAAATATCCGTTTCTTCGAAAGATGCTATTAATTGTTTTGAGAGCGCAGCGCTTGCCGGCTCTGTTTCCTCCTGGTGTTTTTCGTCGCGGTTGGAGGTCACGTTTTTTTCGGCTTCTTCCTGATTTCCGGGAGAGTCTTTTTCGGTGAGAATTTTGTCAATAAAGTCGCCCAAAACAAAATCTGCTTCGATAACGGGAGAGGAAATGTTCTCAACAGTACTTTTGTCGTCGGTTTCGGCTGCGGTGGTCTGACTTTCCTTTGCCAGCGTTTCAGCTATAGCCTCTTGTGTTTCGTCATCACTTTTGCTGTCGATTTCGGTTGTGACAGGCTGGTTTCCTTTAGCTTTTGACGTTGTTTTTTTTCTTTTGGTTTTGCCTTTTGGTTCGACTGTAGCAGGCTGATTTTCATTTGTTTTCGGTTTGTCTATAGTCGCCTGCGCTTCGTTATCAGTTTTGTCGTCGGCTTCGGCGGTCTGGCTTTCCTCTGCCAGCGTTTCAGCTATAACCGCTTGTGCTTCGTCATCACTTTTGCTGTCGATTTCGGTTGTGACAGGCTGGTTTCCTTTAGCTTTTGACGTTGTTTTTTTTCTTTTGGTTTTGCCTTTTGGTTTGACTGCAGCAGGCTGTTTTTTATTTGTTTTCGGTTTGTCTATCGTTGCCTGCGTTTCGTTATCAGTTTTGTCGTCGGCTTCGGCGGTCTGGCTTTCCTTTGCCAGCGTTTCAGCTATAACCGCTTGCGTTTCGTCATCACTTTTGCTGTCGATTTCGGTTGTGACAGGCTGGTTTTCTTTAGCTTTTGACGTTGTTTTTTTTCTTTTGGTTTTGCTTTTTGGTTTGACTGCAGCAGGCTGATTTTCATTTGCTTTCGCTTTGTCTATAGTCGCCTGCGCTTCGTTGTCAGTTTGATCATTGATTTCAGCTTCGGCGGTCTGGCTTTCCTCTGCCAGCGTTTCAGCTATAACCGCTTGTGCTTCGTCATCACTTTTGCTGTCGATTTCGGTTGTGACAGGCTGATTTTCATTTGTTTTCGCTTTGTCTATAGTCGCCTGCGCTTCGTTATCAGTTTGATCATTGAGTTCAGCTGCGGCGGGTTGGCTTTCCTTTGTCAGCGTTTCAGCTATTGGTTCAGGCAAGGCTAATTGTTCTAGTTCGTTTTGCTGATCATTCGATTTTGCCTTTCTTCCTGCTTTCTTTTTTGTCGTGGGTTTTGGGGTTTTGGGGTTGTCATTAGCGGGCTCCATGACTTCCTCCTTTTTAGGGTCAACGGGACTGATTTTTCCAGAAAGCAATTGGGGAGTGGCAGGTTGAATAAAATTCCTGCCACTTCGCCTGATTGCACTGATAAAGTCATTCCGCAGTTGATGGGTTTGCAAATTTCTTTTTTTAAGTTCAGCTTGTATTCTTCCGGGTTCTAACTGTAACCGGTCGCTCAATTCGTTTGATAGAAAAGCGTTTATAGCTTCAGCGTCGAAGTCAGGGTGTTCCCGAATGACATCAAAGATTTTTTTTGTTTTTTCAACGCTTAAAAATTTTGTTTCAAGATCGATGTCGGAATGCTCATTGGTTTCCGACGCATCCATGCGTTCGCGCATTCGCAAAAAGAGAAAAGTTATGTCATCGTGCGGCGGCGTATCCTCTCTATAGGAGTAGAGGGCATTTTTTAGTAGCTGGCCAATTTGTTCAACAGATTGTTTGGCGTTTTTACGTATAAAATCGAGCAATCTTTCTTCCCCGAATGGCTCTCTGGCTCGATTCATGTTTTCAGTCACACCGTCTGTATAAAGCACTAATGTATCTTCAGGATTTATTCGGACAACTTCAGACTGAATACTATCGCTAAAACTTTTCGGCCCTGGCAATTGCAGGCCAATTGGAAATCCTGGTGGATTCAGATAAAAAGATTCACCTGTTTTGCCCCGGTAGACGATAAGCGGCGTATGTCCGGCATTTGCAAAATTAGTCTCACCGGTTTTTGTATTAATAATGAGGTATAAAACTGTGATGAACATGCCGTTGCTGATGTCGTTTACGGTTAGTTCATTAACTCGGGTAAGAACTTCAGCTGCATTTAGCATTCCGCGCGCTTCAGTGCGCAGCGCTGTCCGCACGATTGTCATAATCAGCGAACCCGCAAAACCTTTGCCTGAAACATCTGCAATCGCTATTCCAAGGTGATCCTCATCGATATTGATGAAATCATAGTAATCGCCGCCAACAGACATGGCTGCTTCATAGTGTGTTGCAATCTCCAGTGAATCGACTTGCGGAACCTGTTTGGGAAGAAGTGAAGCCTGCACCTGCTGGGCAATCTTCATTTCATGCTCAAATTGTTCGTTCTTGGCAAGATGTTTTTGCGTTTGCTCAAACTTTTCAGTGATATCGCTAAACGCCATTGCGATTTCACCGAGTTCGGATGATGAATCTATTGCCCAATCTTTATCAAGTTCGCCTGATTTCGTAGCTTGAACCCACTGACTTAATTTACGGATGGGATGTGAAATCAAATAGCCCAGAAGAGCCAGTAAAAGGTAACTGGCGCCTAAAATAACACAACATGTCTTCAGGTACTCGACGCGACGTTTGCCAAGTTCTCTCTGTAAATAACTTTGATACAAATAAACATGGATCTTTTTAAAAGGGGCTTCCTCTTCAAAGGAAAGCGGCTCATCAAATTCTAAAATTACGATGTCAGGCGTTACGGAATAGGTGTAAACGTTTTCATCGAGAATTTGAAGTTTTTCGGGTCGGTGAAATATACGTGAATCGGCGGTGCTTGTAGACCAGTAAATATAGCCGTCATTGTTCTCAATTGAAAAGCTGTGAATGATGCCGAAGTTGTCGGTGAGGAAAGGTGTTGTAATGCCATTTATATAAGAAATTCCGTCGCGACCTGTCAGCAGTGAAGGTTTAACAGCGCTGATTTGATGCGCAATTTGCTGGCTCAGTTGTTTTCCAAGTATGATTATTTTTTGGGTTATTTCTGCTTCAGCGCCAAAAAAGTAAATGGAAAATCCTGCGATATTAAGAATTGTCACGATCAATATTGTCTGAACAAAGTAACGAAGACGCAGGGAAAATGGCATGTCCCAGAGTTGACGCAGCTTCGGAGCCGCCGCCTTGCGAGCGTCGGTTTTGGAAAGTGTTAACTGATTGCCTTTATCGGTTTTCCGGTACTGAATATTATCCATCAGGCGTCGCATCATGAAAATACCCAGGCCGGGTTTGACCGTCGCGCCATATTCATTAAAATCAGGGTCGTTCGACCATTTCGGATCGAAATAAATGCCCTGATCGATTAAATTTATCGTAAGTTTTTTTCGACCGATAACCGCTTCAATGGTGATATAGCCGTTGTTGTCGCCATAAGCATGATTGATAATATTGGTTGCCGCCTCGTCCACCGCCAACTTAAAGGCATTTACCATCTGGCGGCTGTAGTGATACTTTTGCCCGATCTGAGTGATGAAGTCACGTAGCTTTTGTAAATGATCGAGATGCGCTGGCGTAATTAAATGTTCTTTATTCGCTATTTTGAACAAACTGTTTTCTCTCGACCTTTGCGGCCTGCTTGTGAATGTAAAAAGCGATATCTGTTTATCTTTTGGAAATGCGTTTTACTTTGCTGTTTTTCAGACTTCCAAGAAAAACATGATGCTCGCAACTCCTGATGAGTTTATCAGCAAGCAGTCTTCCGCCAATTGTGTTTCTGTCGGACTTGTTTACCAGGTAAGTAATACTTGAGTGAATTGGCACGTTTTTCAGGTAGCTATATGGCGACAATAATTCCCGACAAATTAAACCGGGCGTTAGGGTGGAACCTGTTCTTAAGTTCCATTTTGCGGCAAAAAGTTCCGAATGATGCACAACATCATCTGTTAAGGGGCGGCCAACCGTGTCAGCACTTACCACAATGATGGTGGTTTTTGTATAGTTGGGAATCACGGGCTCGTACTCTTTGTGTGTTTTAAGCCCGCGTTGGCGTGAACCATCCGCCTCGATAAGTATAATATCGGCAATTTTGCGAATATCAAAAATCGCAGATGAGGCAACACCGACAACACGGCTCTCTCCATACTGGTTTTTACCGATGGCAACCCTGTTCAAAGTTTGCAGGGCGTTGTTCGCTTCATCCAGAAACCATTCGTTTTCGTCTTGCAGGAATAAAGGAACATCTGGCGGCGGTTGAAATTTAGTGGTGGAAGTTAAAACAACTTTTAGACCCAACCCAGCCAACTCTTCACTCAGTTTGTACATTAAGGTTGTTTTGCCGCCGCCGCCAATAATAGAAACTACGTGATTTTTAAGAGACGTTGAATCGGAGGTGACCAGTTCAATGAATTTGGTTTTTTTTGTAAACAAAATCTATGTTGAGCGCGCGCCGCAACGAGGTTTAACTAGAAGCCTGAGGCTGTTGTCGGCGTATGCTTTTCCTCTTCGTCAGATACTATTGCTATCGAGTTTTCCCTTGATTGTCCGTTCGGAAATTGTATATTAATTTATAATTAAAAGCAACGATTCCAAATAGCGGAATTCGATTATATTTAAATAAGATACTGATTTTTTTTGACTCAAAGAAGTTTAAGGAGATTGAATGACAAGCAAGAACTTACAAGAGGCAAAACAACATTTTGCGGCTCTTGTTGAACAGCAGTTGACTCGAATTGAAAAAATGAAAAAAGAGTCTGAGTGGATTGACTATAAAACGTTGAAACCAATTATTATAGGTATTGTTGGCGGTGATGGCATCGGGCCTTACATCGCAACCGAAGCGCAGCGCATTTTAGAATTTTTGCTTAAAGAGGAAGCGGCTGCAGGAAAAGTTGAATTTCGGATTATTGAAGGATTGACCATTGAAAAGAGAGCGGAAGTTGGCAGGGCTATTCCAGAAGATGTGCTTGAGGAGCTCAAAAAATGTCACGTGACGCTTAAGGGGCCAACGACCACTCCGCGCAAGGGAGATTCCTGGCCCAATGTTGAGAGCGCGAATGTCGCAATGAGAAAAGAGTTGGAACTTTTTGCTAATGTTCGCCCGGTCAAGGTGCCTGAAGAGGGCGTTGATTGGGTTTTTTTTCGGGAAAACACCGAAGGCGCCTATGCGTTGGGCAGCAATGGAATTAATATTAATGATGACTTGGGCGTCGACTTTACGATTACGACCACACAGGGAACAGAAAGACTTATACGCCTCGCCTTTGAATACGCCAAAAACAATGAAATCGACAAAGTTACCCTCATAACAAAAGCCAATGTCGTAAAAACAACGGATGGCAAATTTCTTGATATCGGCTATAAAATTGCGGAAGAATATCCGGATATTCAATGTGATGACTGGTATATCGATATTATGACTGCAAAATTGGTGGATCAGAAACGTCGCACCCAGTTCAAAGTAATGGCCTTGCCCAATCTCTATGGTGATATTCTGACCGATGAAGCTGCTGAGTTTCAGGGCGGCGTGGGAACCGCTGGCAGTGCCAATATTGGTAAACGGTATGCGATGTTCGAGGCGATTCATGGCAGCGCCCCGAGAATGGTTACAGAGGGTCGCGGTCAATTTGCGGATCCGTCCAGCATGATTCGAGCCGCAGCCATGCTTTTACGCCATATTGGCTACGAAGAGCGCGCGGAAAAACTGGAAAAAGCGCTCGATATTTGCGGACAGTTTGAAAAGAAACTTGTGATGACGGGAAGGGATGACGGGGCGAATGGACAAGCGTATTCCAATTATATAATGGAAACAGTTCAGGCTCCGGGTCTTGGAGAGAAGTGGCAGTCCTTACAAAGTCGGACTGCTTGAAGCCTTTGTGAATCATTGAAAGGAAAAAAGATGAGTGCTAAGGAAGTAAATAATTTAATCAGTCAAGCGGCTCAAATTGCCGCTAAAGAGACTGACGACGCTCCCGAACCGGGCTTAACCGATGAGGTTGTATGGCCGGTGCAGGCGTCTTTAGGGCGCGGGCTTGAAGGCGCCATTTCCAATACGACAAAGATAGGCTACGTAAATGGCGCAAAAGGTTGGCTTGTTTATCGTGGATATAACTGTTTTGATTTGGCGGAAAAATCTACATTTGAAGAAACTTGCTATTTGCTCCTCTTTGGTAAACTACCAAATCGATCCGAGTTTGGCAGCTTCATGGACAAATTGGTGGCCTACCGTTCAATACCTGATGAAGTCTACCAAATCCTTCGACTGTTGCCTATAGCGAAATGTCATTCCATGTCGGCGCTTGCAACGGCTGTTTCAGTATTGGGAAACATAGATAATAGTTCCGATAAAACCGATGTTGAAAATGAAACCGAAATTTCGATTAAACTGATTGCGCAAATGGCCACTGTGGCAGGCGCCATCGCCCGATTACGGCAGGGAAAACAACCGGTTCGGCCAAATCCGGAGTTGAGCCATGCCGGAAATTTTCTGTATATGATGACCGGCGAGACACCTGATGAAACCAACGAAAGAATAATGGACGCCGCGCTGACTTTGCACGCCGATCACGGCATGAACGCCTCGACATTTACAACAATGGTGGTCAACTCATCACTGTCAGACATGTACAGCTCGGTGGTTGCCGGAATTGGCAGCTTAAAGGGGTCGCTGCATGGCGGGGCAAATGAAGCTGTATTATATGATCTTGAGGAAATTGGCGAGGCCGGCAATGTTAAAAACTGGTTTGCTGAGGCGCGAAAAAACAAACGTAAAGTGATGGGCTTTGGACATCGTGTGTACAAGGCTTACGATCCGCGCGCGCGCGTTTTAGGGCCAATTGCTGACTTTATGGCGACCAGAGATGAGGAAACCAAAAAACTCTATCAGGTGGCGGTTGTGCTTGAAAAAGAAGTGTCCAGCGTTCTCGGAAAAGATAAGAAGATTTTTCCGAATGTTGATTTTTATTCCGGCTTAGTTTACAAGGCAATGGGCATTGACACCGCGATGTTTACGCCAATTTTTGCTGTAAGTCGAATTTCAGGATGGACGGCAAGGACTTTAGAATACCTGGCGGATAATCGTCTTTTTAGACCACGCGCGGTATATTCCGGACCAATTAAAGCGGAATACGAGTCTATCGAACGCCGATAAGCTATTTCCATTCAAAGTACAAGTTGTTAAAAAGGAGCATTTTCAATGCTCCTTTTTTGTTTTTACTCAAAGAGTAGAAGTAGTTTGTTTTTCCTGTCTGGGGTTTAAAGATTTAGGCTATAATGTCTGTGTTTTAGATTTGGGCTGAATAAAAAGTAAGATTGTCGGTCATTTAAAGTGTTTTTCGATAAGAACAGACCATTCTGGATAGCCGCCATCCAAAATTCGCACGATTCTTCATAAGCCGGATATTTTTGAAATGTTGTTTCTTTGGTTTGCCTCATCGCTTTTTGTTTTTGAGTTGCTGTTGGGTGCGATCCAGTTGCTTTATAAAGTCTTTTTCCACGCGTTCCACGCGGCTGAGTTCGTTATTCGTCTGCTCTTTGTACTTCTCATATTCTGCATGCGCCTTTTCCAATGCTTTCAGGTGACTTACTTTTCCAGCGTTGGTTAAAATGTCATTTCCTGTCATGGTTAAAAAATCATCCAATCGCGTAGTCCAATCTTTCATGTACATCGGCTTGCGGTTGAGAGCTTGTAGTTCTGCCAATTCCAAATAAGCGGTTACCATTTGGTTGAGGATGTCTAATTCCTTTTCATTGAGATAATTTTGGGCTACTTCGGTTTCCTTTTTGTTTGGTTTTTTTCCTTTAAAATTGGTGAGACCCAGGTTCGGTTTGTTCGCATCAATCCGCTGATAAATTACCTCAGCAGCTGTTTGCCCATGCGCTGCCCAGTGCATTTTGTTTTGAACTGTTTTAAAGAAGTTAAAAGACAATTCGGTTTTCGGGTCATAGTCGATACTGGTCGCATAAATATCCAATATCTTTCGCCAAAATACTTTTTCGGACGAACATATGTCTCTGATACGAGCCAATAGTTCGTCGAAATAATTGCCGCCTCCAGCGTCTTTGAGCAGTTCATCGTGAAGCCCTTCACAATGTATTCCCGCAACCGGGCGGTGGCCCATTGCCTGAACTTGGCGCCTTGCAGGCTTTTCACCCGGTAAGGGTTCAGGTCAAAATAATATTACCATGAAAATCTTGGATTATGAGTTCAGATGGAGTAGAAGGTGGCAAGTTTATTTCGAGCAAATGCCTAACCAACCGAGATAATAACATCCAGATTGTAAAAATTGGTGGGTTTGGTAGAAAAATCGGAAATTCCGATTTTTCTCATGGAAGTCTCTTATTCCAGTTCTCCTTCATCATAGATATTAAGAATATGCTCATTGATGGTCGACTTCCCCTTTTGGAAAAGATCGGCCATCTGTTCTATGGTCAACCAAACGGTTTCATCCTCTAACCTTGTTTGTATTTGAGCGCGCCCGTCATCACTTTGGTAGATTAGCATTTCAGACTTCATATCTATTCCAGTTTAAGATGTCCAGGAATGGTTTGGTTTCTCTGGACAGTTATTGGTGATTTATAAGGGATCTTTGTCATGCTGCCGCCAGCTGCAGTTGGCGCTTTTCAAAATAAATTTGATCCGGTGTTTTTCTTTCCAGACTATAGGTAAATTTGAATCTTAGGCTGAATAGAGTAAGGAGAAATG
>Ga0316187_10002738_pt1 | contig 15358 bp, 11 predicted proteins | sample CroRivburrow1_MG_FD_204927 | JGI IMG/M metagenome (GOLD analysis project Ga0316187, IMG submission 204927) | Coastal sediment microbial communities from Maine, United States - Cross River worm burrow 1 | ecosystem: Environmental > Aquatic > Marine > Coastal > Sediment | place: USA: Maine... | reverse complement strand
ATGCACACCCCCGGTAGCATCGGGATAGTGTCACGTTCAGGGACGCTGACTTACGAGGCCGTATTTCAGACCAGTCACTGTGGATTAGGCCAGAGTACCTGTATAGGCATAGGTGGCGATCCGATTCACGGCATGAATTTCATTGATTGTCTGCAGCTGTTTGAAGCGGATACGGATACTCACGGCATCGTCATGATTGGCGAGATCGGCGGGAATGACGAAGAGCAGGCGGCCACCTATATTCGGCAGCATGTCAGTAAACCGGTGGTGGCCTATATTGCCGGTGTCACCGCGCCACCCGGCAAGCGCATGGGACATGCCGGCGCCATTGTCAGCGGCGGTCAGGGTACTGCTGCAGCCAAGATCAGTGCGCTCGAGGCGGCTGGCGTAACGGTGGTGCGCTCACCGGCGGAGATCGGCGCGGGGATACAGGCTGCCATGGTGGTCTGATGAAGATGATCGGCATGAGCTTAGGACGGGTACACTTCGCTTTACTCATCCCGTCATTATTTTCTTTTCGGCGTTCTTCCATGGCCATTATTTACATCTATTTCTCTTGAAACGATGAGCAGCAAACAACAACCGGGATTGCGTGTCGTCATGGTACAGCAGGACTTTCTGGTCGGCGATATCTATGCCAATGCCAGCAAGATACTGCAGATCAGTCTGCAGGCACGCGACGAGCTCGCAGCAGACATTGTTGTCTTTCCGGAGTTGGCACTGACCGGGTATCCACCGGAGGACCTGTTATTCAGGCCGCATTTTCTGGAGCATGTGGACGCGGCTGTTGACTACCTGCGGCAGAAAATCACCGGTATCGCTGCAATCATCGGTTATCCCTTAAGACAGCAGAATGGACTGTTTAATGCAGCAGGTGTGTTCCAGGACGGTGATATTACTGTCTACAAAAAACAGCAGTTGCCCAACTACAGTGTGTTTGATGAAATGCGTTATTTTATACCCGGCGATTTGCCCTGTGTGGTGAACATCGGGGGTGTGCCGGTCGGTGTCACGGTGTGTGAAGATATCTGGAAGCCCGGACCTGTTCGCCAGACCGTGGCAGCCGGTGCCCGATTGCTGATCAATATCAACGCCTCCCCCTTTCACACAGGCAAGCGCGAGGACCGTGAGCTGTTGCTGAGCTGTCTGGCACGCAAGTCAGGTATACCGATGATGTATGTCAACCTGGTGGGTGGACAGGATGAACTGGTGTTTGATGGCGCATCCTTTGTCGTCGACCGGGAAGGGGAGGTCAGGCAACGTGCACCGGCCAGCGAGGCCGGGCTGTTTACGGTGGATTTTGAGATCGGTGAGGCGATCACACCGCTGGCAGGTGAATGTGCGCCGCATGAGGATGATGTCGCGGCCATCTACCGGGTGCTGGTGCTGGGGGTGCGGGACTACATTGAAAAAAACCGTTTTGAGGGTGCGGTTCTGGGTCTGTCCGGTGGTGTTGACTCTGCACTGACACTGGCCATCGCCGTGGATGCCATCGGTGCGGATCAGGTTGAGGCGGTTATGATGCCGTCACGTTATACCGCCGACATGAGCCTCGAAGATGCACGCTCCGAGGCTGATGCCCTGGGCGTGGAATATCACGAGATTCCGATTGAAGGGCCCGTCAGCAGTTTCCAGGCCGTGCTGGAGGAAACCTTCGCGGGACTGGCAGCTGATACCACGGAAGAGAATATCCAGGCGCGCTGTCGAGGCATTATTCTGATGGCGATTTCCAATAAAAAAGGCAAGATCCTGCTGACCACCGGTAACAAGAGTGAAATGTCTGTCGGTTATGCCACGCTTTACGGTGATATGGCCGGTGGTTTTGCGCCCATCAAGGATGTACCCAAGCTGCTGGTGTACCGCCTGTGCGAATACCGTAACCGTCTTGGCCGGGTGATCCCGCAAAGGGTACTGGAACGACCGCCTTCCGCAGAACTCGCGCCGGACCAGAAGGATGCAGACAGCCTGCCTGCTTATGAAATACTCGATCCGATTCTGGAGCGTTATATCGAACAGGACCAGGGTGTGGAGGAGATTGTAGCCGCCGGCTTTGATCGTTTGACCGTGGAGCGTGTTGCCGGGCTGGTTGACCGCAATGAATACAAGCGCCGGCAGGCGCCACCAGGAGTAAGGATCTCACAGCGGGCCTTCGGACGCGACCGGCGTTACCCGTTAACGTCGGGTTCCCAGAACATCCAGAAGGAGGACCTTTTCGCCCTTTCCTGAGCCTTTTCGTAACCATCAGGGTCTTGCAACCACGCAATTTCAGGTCTGTCAGGATAATTCAGGCTGAGTACCCGCATGGCAGCATCAGCCAGATCGTCAAGTCCCAGGGAATTGTAGGCACGTACCATATAAATCAGTGCATCCGGAACGGACGGTGTTCGCTGGTAATTCTCAACCACGTACTCGCCGCGATTGGCTACGGCCACATAGGCCTTGCGGCGCATGTAGTAATCGGCCACGTGGATTTCATATTCCGCCATATTGTTGCGCAGATATACCATTCGCTGGGCCGCATCCGGTGTATAAATGCTGTTTGGATAGAATTTCACCAGCTGGTCGAAATCATCGTAGGCCGCGCGCATGGTCGCGGTGTCGCGCTCGGAAGGGTCCTGGGGCAGAAAACGGTCGACAATGGTCTTGCCGCGGTTATAGTTGGTCAGCCCCTTGATGTACCAGGCATAGTCAATGTTGGGATGTCGCGGATAAATCTTGATGAAGCGGTCGGCTGCCGCGATGGCCAGGTCCGGTTCATCATATTTGAAGTAGGCGTAGGCGATCTCCAGTGCGGCCTGCTGTGCATAACGGCCAAACGGATAACGCGCTTCCAGAATCTCGAAATACTCGATCGCCTTTTCGTAATTCTTCTGATCCAGCTTTTCCTTGGCCTCGGAATACAGTCGGTTGGCCGACCAGTCCTTGGTTTCATCGATCTGCTCCGGGAGCCAGGAGCACCCCGAGGAGATGAGAACCAGTATTAGCAGTAAAAAACTCGACAAACGCATGGTCTTATTGTGTCAAAATTGCTCAGGAATAAATATCGCTGCCATTGCGGGCAGCGGAAGTATAACCCAAAGCTGCTTTAAAAATGTCTACCAGGATACAACTTGAACTTGTCATACCCGCGGATATGCGGGCTCGCAGGCTGGACCAGGCGCTGGCCGAGCTGGTGCAGGACTATTCCCGCAGCCGCTTGCAGCAATGGATTCGCGCTGGCCAGGTGCTGCTGGATGGCCGGCTGCCACACGTTCGGGAGAAGGTCATGGGGGGGGAAACCGTCCGGATCGATGCTGAAATAGCGGAGCAGACGGCCAATGCGGCTGAGCCTATTCCGCTGGACCTGGTCTACGAAGACAGTGACCTGCTGGTGATTAACAAGCCCGCAGGTCTGGTGGTGCACCCGGCTGCCGGTAATCCGGCAGGTACCCTGCTGAATGCCCTGCTGCATTACGATAGCTCTCTGGCGGGCTTGCCCCGGGCAGGGATCGTGCACCGGCTTGACAAGAATACCAGTGGACTGATGGTGGTGGCTCGCAACCTGACGGCGCATAAACGGCTGGTCGAGGCATTACAGGCGCGCACTGTAAAGCGTGAATACCTGACCGTCGTCCACAGTGTGCTCACGGCCGGTGGCAGTATCGAGGCACCCATCGGCCGTCATTCAGTCGATCGCAAGCGCATGGCGGTCGTTGCCAATGGCAAGGAAGCCATGACGCATTACCGGGTTGAGGAGCGTTTTCGGGCGCATACGCTGGTGCGCGTGCAGCTTGAAACCGGGCGTACCCACCAGATTCGTGTGCACATGGCCTACCAGCATTTTCCGGTGCTGGGGGATCCGGTCTATGGCGGGCGGTTGCGCCAGCCAAAAGGGGCGGATGCTGCCTTCAGGGAAGTGCTGTCGGGCTTTCGGCGGCAGGCGCTGCATGCCACGCAGCTGGGGTTGTTACACCCGGTGACTGGCGAGGTGATGAGCTGGCAAGCTGCTGTCCCGGAAGATATGGCGCGCCTCATAGAGGTGCTGCGACAGGATGCCAGGGGACATGCCGGAAAAGATGTCAGCGGCTGATGGCTGGATTGTGCCGGACTGGCCGGTTGCGGCACGGGTGCGTGCCGTCACTACCACACGGCAGGGGGGTGTCAGCCAGGGATGCTATGCCAGTATGAATCCGGCCGATCATGTCGATGATGATCCGGCCGCGGTCCTGGCCAACCGCCAGACCCTGCAGCAGGTGCTCAACCTGCCCGCGCAGCCGGTGTGGTTGCAGCAAGTCCATGGCACCCGGGTGGTCAATGCGGCCACTGTCGGGAGTTCCCCGCAGGCAGATGCTGCCTGGTGTTCACAGCCGGGAGTTGTCTGTGCGGTTCTGACAGCGGATTGCCTGCCGGTGTTGCTGACTGATACCTCCGGCCAGTGTGTGGCGGCGATTCACGCGGGCTGGCGTGGACTGGCGGCCGGCGTGATTGAGCAGGCGGCAACGGCGATTAAACGCCCGGGTGAGACCTTGCAGGCATGGCTGGGTCCGGCGATTGGCCCGTCGGTCTACCAGGTCGGCGATGAGGTGCGGGATACCTTCATGGCGCATGATCGGCAGGCTGCCGGGGCCTTCAGGCAGGGAGCTGACGGGGCATGGTTTGCAGACCTGTATCAGCTGGCCCGCCAACGGTTGGCCGCTTGCCGGGTGACGGCGGTTTACGGGGGAGGGTATTGCAGTTTTACGGACTCGGAGCGGTTTTATTCCTACCGGCGTGACGGTGCGTCTGGACGGATGGCGACACTGATCTGGCTGGAGGCTTAATGGATACAGAACCAGGAACACCTCGCCGCAGGAAGAGTAATGCGAAGTATATTGATGAATCGTAGCGCTTCCTCCCGGCAACGGCGCTTTACCAGCCCGGTGACACCTTTCAGGGGGTAGGTAGAGTATGATTGCCGCCGCATTATTGCTTGAGACATCTACATGCTTTTGCTTTTCTGGATAATTGTTTTTTGCCTGCTTGGTGGCTTGCTGAGTGTGCTGGCGGCGGCGCTTTTTCTGGTGCTGAACGAGCATCTGCGCAACCTGCTGTTGCCACACCTGGTGAGTTTTGCAACGGGCGCCTTGCTGGGGGCCGCCTTTCTGGGTTTGTTGCCGCATGCGCTGGCGGCGGTGGCCGGGACCGACGTCCATGTGATCCCGATGGCGGTATTGCTGGGCCTGTTGGGCTTTTTCCTTCTGGAAAAGCTGGTGTTGTGGCGGCATTGTCATGCCGATCACTGCGAAGTGCATGCGCCGGATGAGAAAAGTCGCAACCATTCCACCGGGACCATGATCCTGGTGGGAGACAGTTTGCATAACTTTCTTGATGGCATCCTGATTGCCGGTGCCTTTTTGACTGATTTCCACCTGGGCGTGGTTACCAGTGTGGCCGTTGCCGCGCATGAGATTCCACAGGAAGTTGGTGATTTCGCGGTATTGCTGCACAGCGGCTTTTCCCGTGGCCGCGCGTTTCTCTACAATGTGCTCACCAGCCTGACAACGGTCATTGGCGGTGTGCTGGCCTGGTTCGCGTTGCAGCAGATGCAGGCTGCATTGCCTTACGTGCTGGCGATTGCTGCCTCCAGTTTTATCTACATTGCCGTGGCAGATTTGATCCCCACCCTGCATCAGCGGGTCGAGGGCAGGGCCACCATCCAGCAGATTATATTGATAGCGGCCGGTATTCTGCTGATCTATCTGGCGCATTCGACGCTGCATAACACCCCGGCAGGCATGTAGCAGTGAAGGCCTGTCCACCAAGCCTTGAAAGCACCTGAATAATACCCCATCTATATAAATATATTCCTGTATCAAATGGAGAAAGATTCGTATGCGAATGGACAAAATGACAAGCAAGTTTCAACAGGCACTGGCCGATGCCCAGAGCCTGGCCGTCGGGCGTGATCACCAGTTTATCGAGCCGGCACATTTGATGACGGCCCTGCTGGACCAGGAGGGTGGAACCGTGCGTCACTTGCTGACGCAGGCAGACGTCAACGTGAATCTGTTTCGTTCCCGGTTGGGCGAATTGCTGGACCAGATGCCTCAGGTCGAAGGTGCTGCCGGTGAGGTGCATGTTTCCAATGACCTGGGCCGTTTGCTGAATATCACCGACAAGCTGGCACAGGATCGCAAGGACAGTTATATCTCCAGTGAGTTGTTTATCCTCGCCGCACTGCAGGACAAGGGCAATGTCGGCAAGTTATTGAGCCAGGCCGGTGCCAGCAAGCAGCTGGTAGAACAGGCCATTGAAAAGCTTAGGGGTGGCCAGCAGGTCGATGATCCCAATGCCGAGGACCAGCGCCAGGCGCTGGAGAAGTATACGATTGATGTGACCGAGCGTGCCGAGCAGGGCAAGCTGGATCCGGTGATCGGGCGTGACGACGAGATCCGTAGAACCATCCAGGTGCTGCAGCGGCGGACCAAGAACAATCCGGTGCTCATTGGTGAGCCCGGCGTGGGCAAGACAGCGATCGTGGAAGGTCTGGCACAACGTATCATCAATGGTGAAGTTCCTGAGGGTATCAAAGGCAAGCGCTTGTTATCGCTGGATATGGGTACGCTGATCGCGGGAGCAAAGTTTCGGGGTGAATTTGAAGAGCGGCTGAAAGCCGTGCTGAATGATCTGTCCAAACAGGAAGGGCAGATCATCCTGTTTATCGATGAACTGCACACCATGGTCGGTGCCGGCAAGGCCGAAGGGGCCATGGATGCCGGCAATATGTTAAAACCCGCCCTTGCGCGGGGTGAGTTGCATTGCGTCGGTGCCACTACCCTGGATGAGTACCGAAAATACATCGAGAAGGATGCCGCACTGGAGCGGCGCTTCCAGAAGGTGCTGGTGGATGAGCCGAGCGTCGAGGATACCATTGCTATCCTGCGTGGCCTGAAGGAACGCTACGAAGTGCATCATGGGGTGCAAATCACCGATCCGGCCATTGTCGCTGCGGCTACCCTGTCGCACCGTTATATCGCCGATCGGCAGTTGCCGGACAAGGCGATTGACCTGATAGACGAGGCAGCCAGCCGTATTCGCATGGAGATTGATTCCAAGCCGGAAGCGATGGACCGTCTGGAACGGCGCCTGATTCAGCTCAAGATAGAACGTGAGGCCTTGAAGAAGGAATCCGATGATGCCTCGAAGAAGCGGCTGGATATCCTGCAGGAAGAGATTGATTTGCTGGAGCGCGAATTCTCGGATCTGGAAGAAATCTGGAAGTCCGAAAAGGCGACCGTGCAGGACACCAGTCATGTCAAGGAGGAACTGGAACGGGCACGTATGGAGCTGGAAACCGCTCACCGTGCCGGTGACCTGACGCGGGCGTCCGAGTTGCAGTACGGGCGTATTCCCGAACTGGAAAAACAGCTTGCCAGTGCCGACCAGGCCGAGGTGCAGGAGATGCAACTGTTGCGTAACAAGGTCAGTGAGGAAGAGATTGCCGAAGTAGTGTCGAAGTGGACCGGGATTCCGGTTTCCAAGATGCTGGAAGGCGAACGTGACAAGTTGTTGCGCATGGAAGAGGGCCTGCAGACCCGGGTCGTCGGTCAGGGCGAGGCGGTCAGGGTGGTATCCGATGCTATCCGTCGTTCCCGCGCTGGACTGTCTGATCCGAACCGTCCAAATGGTTCGTTCCTGTTTCTCGGGCCGACCGGTGTTGGTAAGACCGAACTCACCAAGTCGCTGGCGAATTTCCTGTTTGATACGGATGAGGCGATGGTGCGGATCGATATGTCCGAGTTTATGGAGAAACATTCGGTTGCCCGGCTGATCGGGGCACCCCCCGGCTACGTGGGTTATGAAGAAGGCGGGTACCTGACCGAGGCGGTACGGCGGAAACCCTATTCCGTTATCCTGCTGGATGAAATCGAAAAGGCGCATCCGGATGTTTTTAATGTGCTGTTGCAGGTGCTGGACGACGGCCGCCTCACGGATGGTCAGGGGCGTACCGTGGACTTCCGCAATACGGTGATCGTTATGACCTCGAACCTGGGCAGCCAGCGGATCCAGGAAATGTCAGGGGAAGAAAACTACGATGCCATGAAAGCAGCCGTCATGGAGATTGTCAGTGGTCACTTCCGGCCGGAGTTTATCAACCGGATTGACGACGTGGTGGTGTTTCATCCGCTGGGCCGGGAAGAGATCCGTGCGATCGCCGGCTTGCAGATCGAAATTCTGCGTGCCCGCTTGCTGGAACGTGATATCAGTCTGGAGATTACCGACGCGGCTCTGGATTTGGTTGGTACCGCAGGCTTTGATCCTGTGTACGGTGCCCGGCCGTTAAAACGTGCCATCCAGAACCAGCTGGAGAATCCACTGGCCCAGGAAATCCTCGCCGGTCGTTTTGGACCCGGTAGCACAGTGAAGGTGGAAGCCCGGGATGGACAACTGGTGTTTGCAGCCGGGGCGGAAGCCAGCGTCTCGGCCGCCTGAGAGGGTTGGGTCTCTGCAATCAGTCCGATCTTGAAAAGAGCTGCAGGAGAGCCCCGTCCCCGCGCGATAAATCGTAATCGCGCCGGGACGGCTCTCCTGCAGGGTGTGTACATTGCGCCGGCGAAGATTCCTGGCTACCAGCATTACCCGACCTTGTTGAGCACCCTGTCCAGCAGGCGGGTACTGAGTACCCGTTTCAGAAACCCGAACAGATAAGTCGGAAAGGTCACATAGTACCTCGCCCTGGGGTGGCGGCTTTCCAGTGCATGAAGCACTTTTTCGAGGACCGCTTCCGGGGGCAGAGTGAAGGGAACGGCCGGCCCCTGCCTGGTGAGGCGCTCTTCCATGCGCAGATAATAGTCCCGGTAAACACTGGTGTCCGGATTAATATTGCGCTGGTAGGCCTTGAAGGCATTCTCCCGGAAGTGGCTGGCAATCGGGCCTGGTTCGATCAGCGACACGTGAATGCCGCTACCTGCCAGTTCCAGCCGCAGGGTATCGCTTAGACCTTCCAGTGCATATTTACTGGCGTTGTACGCGCCACGGAACCGCAGGGCCACGAACCCCAGCACCGAACTGTTCTGAATGATGCGGCCGTGTCCCTGGCGACGCATAACCGGTAACACCAGGTTCGTCAGTTCATGCCAGCCGAACAGGTTGGTCTCGAATTGCGCACGCAACACATCGCGCGACAAATCTTCTACTGCCCCTGGCTGGCCGTAGGCACCATTGTTGAACAGCGCATCCAGGGTGCCAGCGGTGCGTTCCAGTATGTCCTCAACCGCTGCCCGGATAGAGGCAGGGTCGGCCAGATCCAGTCGCAGGCTTTCAAGGCCGGCAGCGGAGAGGCGTTCCACGTCTGCAGCCTTGCGCGCCGTTGCAAATACACGGTAGCCCTTGTCGTGCAGCCCCGTGGCCACACTGAGACCAATGCCGGACGAGCAGCCGGTTATGAGTACCGATTTGCCGTGCACTATTTGTAACTCATTGTTCTGTATATGATAGGCATATCAAAAGCAGTCGCCGGCCAACTACGATGTCAATAGTGTTCAACCCCGAGAGTCAGCCTTGGTATTGAATTTAAATGAAAAATGCTTGAATGGCCCGACTGCATTACTTTAGTATCTCCAGACTAAGTGATTTGAATGTGAATCATAAATTTAGAACAAGTACCTGCTAAATCCTGGAGGGGATCGGATGAATCATAAACGTTTTCTGGCTGTCATGACATCAGCTTGCCTGGCCTTGCTGGCCCAGTCTGTGGCAGCAAAAGGCTTTAATTACACGTACATGGAAGGCGGTTACCGGAATGTTGATGCCGATTCCATCGAGGCTGACGGTTTTGATGCCGGTTTTTCGTTTGGGGCAATGAAATACATGCATATTCTTGGCAGCTATTCCCGCCTCTGGGTTGATAACATTGATGGCGCTTCCAGTACTAATCTGGATATCGATGAATTCAAGATTGGTTTCGGCGGGCACTATCCCATCCTGGACAGGGTGGACCTGGTTCTGGATGCTGTCTACGTCGATGAACAGATAACAGGCAAGGCCAAGATTGACGGTGATCTCTTGGAGAACGGTCAACAAATAAAGACAAGGATTAATGACAAGGAAGAAGGTTATGAGGTCACCTTTTCTGCCCGTATCCAGGCCCTGAAGCAGCTGGAGATGACGCCACATGTGACTTACCGGGATGTCAGTTCCAATTCGGATACCGGTTTTGGTCTGGGGCTGGTCTACAATTTTTACAAGAAGTTTTCTCTCCGGGTCAAGGGGACGCACTTCAGTGATGACAGTACCACGGATCTCTTGTTGGGAGTGCGTCTGGACATGTGAGTCAAGTTGTTTTAGATGACACTGGAACCCGCCATCAGGCGGGTTCCGTTTTTTCAGGTGACAATTCGTAATGCCCGTCAGCTTTCCTGCAATTGTTCATGTCGGGATTCTTCCTGCTGCATTGCCCACAGTCTTGCATAGTCACCTTTTTTGGCAAGCAGTTCCTGATGACCGCCGGACTCTATAATACGACCGGCCTCCATGACCAGGATGCGGTCGGCATCGATAACGGTCGACAGCCGATGCGCAATCACCAGGCTGGTATGGTGTGCGGCGGCATTGCGCAGGGCAGCCAGTATGGTCTGTTCAGAGTGTGAATCCAGACTGGAAGTGGCCTCATCAAAGACCAGTATGCGCGGGTTTTTCAGCACCACGCGGGCAATGGCAATGCGCTGCTTTTCGCCTCCCGAGAGCTTCAACCCGCGCTCGCCCACAATGGTGTCGTATCCCTGCGGCAGTCCCTCAATGAAAGTATGGATATTCGCTATTTCGGCGGCATGTTCAATTTCAGCACGAGTGGCTGACGGTCTGGCGTAGGCAATGTTGTAGAGCAGGGATTTATTAAACAGGACGGTGTCCTGCGGCACGATGCCGATGCTCTGGCGCAAGCTGTCCTGGGTGACCCGGCTGATATCCTGGTTGTTTATGAGGATCCGTCCTGTCCCCGTTTCGTAGAATCGAAACAGTAGTCGGGCCAGTGTTGATTTTCCCGAGCCACTGGGTCCGACGATCGCCAGCTTCTGCCCGGGGGAAACAGTGAAGTTGATGTCATGCAGGATAGGACGTGCCTGCTCGTAGGCAAAGGAAACATGTTCGAAACGGACTTCTCCGTCACCGGGGTCAAGCGGCCTGGCGTCCGGCCGGTCAACGATCTCGGGTTCCCTGTTGAGTACATCGAACATCAGGTGCATGTCGGTCAGCGCATGTTTTAACTGGCTGTAGACAATGCCCAGGAAATTGAGCGGGATAAACAGCTGCAGCAGGAAGGCATTGACCAGTACCAGGTCACCCAGTGTCATGCTGCCGGCAACGACACCCTGTGCGGCCATTATCATGATCATTGTGACCCCTGCGGCAATGATGGCCGCTTGACCGAAATTCAATACTGACAGCGATGTTTGACTCTTGACTGCCAGGTTCTCCCAGCTTTTAAGGTTTTCATCATAATGCCGCAGTTCATGCTTCTCGTTGCCAAAGTATTTAACGGTTTCGTAATTCAGCAGGCTGTCGACGGCCTGGGTGTTGGCCGCTGAATCGAACTTGTTCATGGAGATGCGGTATTTCATGCGCCATTCAGTGATGGTCATGGTGAATACAATATAGGTAATGACGGCCGTGAAGGTCACGACGGCAAACCAGATGTCGTAGCGTGACAGCAGGATGATCGCGATCAGGGTGATTTCAACCAGTGTTGGCAGAATGCTGAAGACCATGTAGTTCATCAGCGAGCTGACACTGCGTGTGCCGCGGTCGATGTCGCGTGACAGTCCACCGGTCTTTCTTTCCAGGTGGAACCGCAGTGACAGCTGGTGCAGGTGCTCGAGGACCTTTAACGATACGCTGCGCATGGCGCCATGGCGCACGCGCGCAAAGACCGCATCGCGCAGTTCATTGAACAGGGAACTGGCCAGTCGCAGCAGGCCATATACCAGCAGAAAGGAGAGCGGTAACAGCAACTCAGTGTGCTCGTTGACATCCAGGGCATCAACAATATCCTTGAGCACCAGCGGGACACCCACATTGGCAATCTTGGCCAGTACCAGAAATCCCAGCGCCAGCAGTACCCGCCCCCGGTAAGCCCACAAAAACGGGGCCAGTGCCTGCAGTGTCTTCAGATCATTGCCGGCAGTACCGGGGAGGGTGGTGTGGTGGGTGCGCATGTATTCCGCAGCGGAGTGATTGTCAGGTGGCCTATTGTCACAGAATCGATGGTGGCGAGGAACCGGTAAAATATTCTTCCGGGCCCCTGTTTTCAGGTATCAGGCAGCTATTATCTTGCCATCAAGGGTCTGTATAATGCGGCCTCTCTGTGTTAACGGTAATAATTCGGGTACTGCTATGCCAATTTACGAATACCAGTGTGGTGCGTGTGGACACGTCTTCGACAGCTTGCAGAAAATCAGTGAGGCGCCCTTGACAAAGTGTCCGGACTGCGGGGCTGAGGCGCTGAAAAAACTGGTGTCGGCACCGGCCTTTCGTCTCAAGGGTAGTGGCTGGTACGAAACGGATTTCAAGACCGGCGACAAGAAAAATCTGGACAAGTCTGATAAGACGGGGAAGAAACAGAAAACCGCCACCAAGTCAGATGGCGATGGCAAATCTGCCAAGACACCCGCTAAAACGAAATCCGACAGTACCGGTTGAGGCCGGTGCCGTCCCTCGATTGTTTGATATCCTTGCATTACTGACATCGGAATCCCGACTATGCGCAGTCTCTATTGTGGTGAACTGAACGAAACCCATCTGGATCAGGAGGTAACCCTCTGCGGCTGGGTGCATCGCCGGCGTGATCATGGTGGCGTGATTTTTGTAGATCTTCGTGATCACAAGGGACTGCTGCAGGTGGTGTTCGACCCGGACAGGGAAGCCGTCTTCGCGACCGCCGAGCGGATTCGTAATGAATATGTCCTGCAGGTGAAGGGGCGGGTCAGGAACCGCCCTGAAGGCACGATTAATCCGGATTTGCCGACCGGTCACGTGGAGGTGCTGGGACTGGAACTCGAGGTGCTTAACGCAGCAGACACCCCGCCGTTTCAACTGGATGACCAGGATGTCAACGAAGAGCTGCGCCTGCGTTACCGTTACATAGACCTGCGCCGGCCCGAGATGCAGGAAAAGCTCCGGCTGCGTGCCCATGTGACCCGTGCGATGCGTACGTTCCTGGATGCGAACGGATTTATTGATGTAGAAACGCCGATCATGACGCGTTCCACCCCTGAAGGGGCGCGTGACTACCTGATACCAAGTCGCACCTATCCGGGGCAATTCTTTGCCATGCCGCAGTCACCACAGCTGTTCAAGCAATTGCTGATGATGGGGGGTGTGGACCGTTATTATCAGATCGCACGCTGCTTCCGTGACGAGGACCTGCGTGCAGATCGTCAGCCTGAATTTACCCAGCTGGATATCGAGGCGTCCTTTGTAACCGAGAACGACATTATGTCCCTGACAGAGGACATGGTGCGCAACCTGTTCAGGGATGTCCTCGGAGTTTCCCTGCCGGATCCATTTCCTCGCATGACCTATGCCGAGTCCATGCTCCGTTTCGGCACGGATCGGCCCGACCTGCGCATCCCGCTGGAACTGGTTGATCTGGGAGATGTCATGAAGGCAGTGGAATTCAAGGTGTTCTCCGGTCCGGCCAATGACCCGGATGGTCGCATCGCTGCACTGCGTGTCCCGGGCGGCAGTAATATCAGCCGCAAGATCATTGATGATTACACCAAATTCGTGGGCAAGTATGGTGCCCGGGGGCTGGCCTATATCAAGGTCAACGAGGTTGCCGCCGGGCGTGAGGGCCTGCAATCACCGATTCTGAAATTTCTGCCGGATGATGTGGTTGCCGCCATCGTTGCGCGCACCGCCGCTGCAGACGGTGACCTGATCTTCTTTGGCGCGGACAAAACCAGGGTGGTGAATGAATCACTGGGTGCGTTGCGCGTCAAACTGGGCATTGATCTGGGTATGCTCGAGGGCGACTGGGAGCCGGTGTGGGTGGTTGATTTTCCCATGTTCGAACGTGATGACAAGAACAATCGCTGGATGGCGCTGCATCACCCGTTTACCTCACCGAACAGCGACGACCCTGCCGTGCTGGTCGCCAATCCGGGCGCCAGTCTGTCGCGTGCCTACGACATGGTGCTGAACGGTATTGAACTGGGTGGCGGTTCCATTCGTATTCACAGCACCGACATGCAGCAGGCCGTGCTGAAACTGCTGGGTATTGGTGACGCGGAAGCGCGTGACAAGTTCGGCTTTTTACTGGATGCCCTCAAGTACGGTTGCCCGCCACATGGCGGTATCGCCTTCGGTCTGGACCGCCTGGTCATGCTGATGGCCGGTGCTGCTTCGATTCGTGAAGTGATGGCCTTCCCGAAGACACAAACCGCTGCCTGTCCATTGACCCAGGCACCCTCTGCCGTGGCGCCCGGACAGCTCATCGAGCTGGGTATTCACCTGCGCAAGCCGCCTGAGATTACGCCGCAATAGCTGCCTTGCAGTGCCGGTAATGGCAGTAATAGTTCCTGCCCGGGTTGTCATGACACCGGCCGTTTGTTGTCTTGTTTACCCTGCCGCGGGGCGTTTCAAGTGCCTGCATGATTTTGTTTTCTCAAGCTATAACGCTGCCTGACTACAGTGGTAGAATGGGCGCATTTCGGAGTATGGGACGACAGCATTATGGCGGGACACAGTAAATGGGCGAATATTCAACATCGTAAGGGTGCTCAGGATGCCAAACGTGGCAAGTTGTTCACCAAGCTGATTCGAGAGATCACGGTCGCGGCCAGGATGGGAGACCCGGATCCGGCCGCAAACCCGCGGCTCAGAATGGCGGTGGACAAGGCGCTGGCCGCGAATATGACGAAGGACACCATTGAGCGCGCCATCAAGCGTGGTTCGGGTGCGCAGGACGGTGATAACTATGAAGAAGTCCGTTATGAGGGGTACGGCCCGGGCGGGATCGCGGTCATGGTTGATTGTGTTACCGATAACCGCAACCGCACGGTTGCCGAAGTCCGGCATGCCTTTTCCAAGGCGGGCGGTAACCTCGGAACCGATGGTTCGGTGGCCTACCAGTTCTCACAGACCGGCATCCTGAGTTTTCCGGCCGGTGTTGATGAAGATCAGGTGATGGAGGCTGCGCTGGAAGCGGGCGCCGATGATGTGCTGACGAATGATGACAGTTCCGTGGATGTCCTGACACCACCGGAGGAGTTTATCATTATCAAGGATGCGATGGTTGCCGCCGGACTGGAACCCGAACAGGCTGAAGTGACCATGCGCGCGGCCACTACCACCTCCCTGGAGCTGGATGATGCAGAAAAAATGATCCGCCTGCTGGAGCGTC
>Ga0316187_10002736_pt1 | contig 15359 bp, 14 predicted proteins | sample CroRivburrow1_MG_FD_204927 | JGI IMG/M metagenome (GOLD analysis project Ga0316187, IMG submission 204927) | Coastal sediment microbial communities from Maine, United States - Cross River worm burrow 1 | ecosystem: Environmental > Aquatic > Marine > Coastal > Sediment | place: USA: Maine... | reverse complement strand
CAAGATTAAGCATGGCCTCATCTGGATCGGCCGCCAACTTAGGCCTTACCGAAGCTGTTTCATGGCTGCTATCAACTTCTACAGCTGGCGCTGTTATCTGGTTATTCTCAGTACCAGGCCAGAACAACACTGCAACAACTGCTGCAACCAGAGCAGCTCCTCCCATTGGCAGGTAGTACATCCATTTGGATATCTGAACTGAAGATGCGGGAACCGTGCCTGTAAGCACACCATTGGCAGGCAAAGGCTGGCCGGATTTTCGCTGATCCAAGTCAGCAAGCACCTGATTGATCAGGCTCATCCGGCAACCTCCATCCAGTAATAAAGCGCAGCTGCAAGCAACAGAGAGGCAGCCCCTATCAACCCCACTATTGCACCTGAAGAGAGAGAGAACTGCTGATTGGTTGCCCCCTCAGTATCATGGGCAGCAGACTGCACCAGCTCGGGGGTAATTTTCCAGGTTCCCCGCCCAAAAGCAGCCATCAACGATTTATGTGTAAGCACATTAATCAACCGGGGCACACCACGACTGGCTCTATGCAGTAGTTTCAGTGCTTTTGGCGTAAAGGGTTGCCGCCCCTGATACCCCGCCTGGCAGAGGCGGTGATAGACATAATCACCAAGGGAGTCAAACTCTATCGTTTCCAGTCTATGAGAAAAGGTTATGCGCTGTCTGAGCTGTCGCATGCCGGGTTCCGCAAGGCGTTGATCCAGCTCTGGCTGCCCAAAGATTGCAATCTGCAGCAGCTTTCTTTTCTCGGTTTCAAGATTGGTTAACAGGCGCAGTGCTTCCAGGCTCTCATTGGGTAGCGCCTGAGCTTCATCCAGTATCAGCACGACACTTTTTCCAGTTTCACTCAGTCCAAGCAGCCGTTCATGGATGACCTGATTCAACTGACGTTGGCCACTACCTGGAGCCATTTCAATACCTAACTCATGGGCAAGTGCCATGCGCAGCTGCACCGGCGTAAGATAGGGATCAGCGATATAGGCGGTGATATATTTATCACCCAATATTTTAAGCAGCTTGCGGCAAAGCAAGGTCTTGCCTGTGCCGACCTCCCCCACCACCTTAATAAAACCTTCGCCCATGCGAAGAGCAACCAACAGCGTATTGAGTGCAGCCTGATGGCTGGGAGAGGCAAAAAAATAGGATGTATCAGGGGTTAGGGAGAAAGGTGCTTCCCGTATGCCGAAGTGTTCCAGGTACACGCGCTATAACCCCCAAGATGTCAGTTATGGTGAGACATTAGAACGGATCGGCATTTCATGTGTCTCCTTGTGTTCCTCTCGCCAACTGCCAATCTCATCCTGCATTCTATTAACCCTTGTAGCAGAATCGAGCAGACGTTTTTTCCGATCTTCATCAGAATCAATGACAATTGGGCGCAGCAAGATCACCAGTTCCGTTTTCCGCGCCGCCGTCTTGTCATGATGAAAGGCGCCCCCGATCCCCGGCAGATCCTTGAGGCCCGGCGTGCCTGCATTGTCTGTCTTTACGTAGTTCTCCATCAAACCACCAATGGCAATGATTTGACCACTCTTTGCCCGAACCAGATTATCCGATTCACGCACACTGCTAAGTGCCAAAGGCAGGCTCTGGTCCTCGCCAAAAACCTTGATTACCTTTACCTGATCATTCACATCACTGACTGAGGGGTGGACATGCAAGGTAACATTATTCTTCAGATCAACATGTGGTGTTACATCCAGTGCTATACCTGAAAAGAAAGGTGTCAGGATAATCTCTGGCGTGGTGGTCGAAGCCCCGGCAGAGGTGGTGGTTGAGGCCTTCACCTCGGTAACATAGTACTCATCAGAGCCAACCTTGATTACCGCCTTCTGGTTGTTCAGCGTTGAGACCCTTGGGCTGGAGAGTACCTGTACACTCCCTTGCGTCTCCAGCAATTCCAGAAAAGCGGCAAAATTATTGAGTGTAACAGCGGCCAAAAAGCTACCTCCAAACCCTGCTACTGGTAGAGAGAGCAGAGCCCCACGTGGATCACCAGGATAGTTGACATCTGAATAGGATGAGAGCGATGACACCTCATTATCAATGAGGGTACCACCGCCGGTCTGACCCACAAGTGCTCTTTTTTCCGACAATGCCGCCCAATTAATACCCGATTGAAAGCCATCATCCAGCGTTACTTCGATGATCTTCGCTTCAAGCACAACCTGACGATTTAAATTGAGATGCATAGTTTTAAGAAAGGCTTCAACAGAACGCTGTTCTTCAGGAAAAGCCTGCACAATCGCTAGGCCTGAGAGCTGGTTCAGCACAACACTGCCACCCTCACTTTTCGAGATAATGGCCTCGAGCGAGCCACCCAGCTCCTCCCAAAAATCAGAGCTGGTTGTGGTTTGAACAGAACTGCTTACTTGTCCACTGTTGCTACTAGAACCAGAACTACTCTGGCCGCTTGAACTCGAACTGTCTGAAGATGACCCGCCACTCTGCTGTGTCAACTGGCCAGAACTGATCCAGGTATGAGAGACACCCACCCGTCGCAGATTGAGGTAATCGATCTGATAGATTTTGGTCCGAAGTTGCTTAGGTAGAACCTGATACCCCATCGCTGTCAGCTGGTATTCGTAACCATAAACCTCACGTATTGTCTCCATTACCTGACTAATAGTGACATTTTTTAAGGTGAGTGAGATATCACCTGTGACCGATGGGTGCACCACCATATTTTGTGGCGTACCGGCCACCAGCCCCATAAAAAACTCCCTGGCAGGAACACTGGTGACAGAGATATCAAAGCGGGGCTCTGGAGGCCGTCTCTTTTGCGGTAAATCTATCTTCACTGGAGGTAACAGTGATTGAACAACAGCAGGTGGGGGCGGCGCCATATCAACCTGCTTTTGTTTAAAAGCAGTTTCGATTTCACGGCTAATTTCCTGCTGTCGAACCTGTGACCTCTCCTGGCAACCTAGCATTGCCATCACAATCAGTAATAATATGAGGGATCTTATATTCATAGTCTGAAATCAGTCATGTCGTCTGCTTTTAGTTTTCATAGCAGGTAATAGAAAAAGTTCTATTCTTTCGCCTGCGTTATCAAGTAAAACACGGCCTGCCTCAATTGAGACTACACGCGCCCCATCAATCAGTTCATTACGTTTCAGTATCTGACCATTGATGACTGCCAGACGACGATCAGATGATATGAGTATTGATGAAAGCACCAATTCAAGTGTGGCCTCTTCACTTTCAATCTCTGCATTTTCAGCCGAATAAAATGGCGGTTTAGTTGGATCATCCAATGCTGCAACAGGCAAAGGCATTGCTGTGACCAATAGCAGCAATGCAATCTGAAAACCCCAACGATAAGATTTAATGTCAAACACCAATCCAACCCTCGTGCAGGCTTAAAGTGGAAACCCCTATAGTGACGTGCGCTTGAGGGTGCTCTTCAACTGTATAGTCAATTTGGTCCCAGAAGATCTGCCATGGCAGCGCCTCAAGCGCTTTTAGATATTCCACTGTTTGCTGAAACCCTCCCTCAAATTCAATAACGACACGATGCCGATAAATCCCAAGAACCGGGGCAGCTATTGCCGGTTTTGAACCACTGTGCTGTGCTCCATTTCCGCTACCACTACTTTCTAATAGCGGCTGGGCGGCAAGACTTTTAACCCCAATAATATTCAATCCCGGAACCTGGGTTAGCATCTCTTGTAATACAGTTGCCATTTTTCTAGGGGTGATGAGGTTTTCAGACAGGTCTGATATCTGTTGATCCAGTTTGCTAAGCTCACGATCAAAGCGAGTCAGGTTGTCTTGTAGCGCTTTTTCTGGGTTTTTTCTAGATTGCTCTAAAACGCTACTAATCTGTTTATTAAGTAAATTTATACGCTGCTCTACTCCCGCTATCTCAGCCGTTATTTGCTTATTCTTACGCTCCATCGGCATCATCAACAGCTCATTCCAAAGCGTAAAAAGCACAACCAACACCGCACATAAGAACAGGGCACGTTCTCGCAGACTTAACCCATTGAGTTTCTTAATTAGCTGCAGTATCCGAGTCTTCATTTTATTGACTCATCCTCACCAATCTTTGTGCCAATTGAGAAGTCGACATGCCAAGCTTCATTTTCAGGTCTGGTTAAGGCAAATGTTTGAAATACCCTGCCATCATAGGCTTTTTCTATCACCAGGCGTCGCAGGTATTTTGGAACTAAATTAGGTTGTAGAGCACTGCCATCCAGATACACCTGCTCTCCACCTTCATGCACCCTGATACGCGTCAACCACAATTCAGGGATACGTTGCCTGGCAAGCGCCTCAAGGTAACCTGAAAAACCGACTGTATTGCTGATAGCCTGATCCTGAAGTCGGTTAAGTATTCTATATTTTTGCCTCCGTTCAGCCTTCAGTAATTCCAATTTTCCTTCCAGCTGTTGAACCTTATTTTTTGGTTTTAGTTTTACCTGTAACGCCTCCATTTTTGCCAGTTGTTCTTCCTCATGCAGCTTTACTTTTCGCAGGGTCAGCGCCATCTCCTGCTGATCTTTATATCCAAAATAGTAGAGGGCCATCCAGAGCACGGACATTGCCAAGGCAATTGCAAGGGTCATCTGGGCAGAAAACAACTTCCACGGTTTGCGAGCAGCAGGTTGATAAAGATTAACCTGTTGCATCATGCCTGCTTCTCCTGCATACGCAATGCAGCACCAACTGCCAACAAGCCATCAGCCTGCTGGGTTAGATCCAGGGGTATTTTTGTAGCCAACAACAGATTCAAATCCAGCGCACGGACAGGAACGCCAAGATGGCTGCCAAGGTAATGAACAAATGAAGGTAGCTCAGGATTGGTTGGGGTAACCACTAAGCTTCCAATGGGGGTTTGTCCGTAATAACTCTCGTAATACCCCATAGAACGCTGAATTTCGAGAACCAAATCATCGAGCCGCGTGCTATCTTCAAAGCTAACCCCAAAATCTCCAGCCAGAGCCCCCTCAATTAGAGAGAGCTGGCGCATATTGATACCGAGCCCACGTGTTAGGTAGACCATTGATCGATGCGTCAAGTTAGTCAGGCTCCACTGCTCAGTTGAATGGAGCAGCGCAACACCATCATCATCGTCTGGCAAATATGAGGCAATATTTCTCAGTGCCAACTCTGGGATATCAATCGATGACAGACTGAGTCCCGATGATTTAACCAACTCCACCAGCGTGCGGTTTTGCGGCGCATGCATAGCGACCACATAAATAAGCTTAGGACGGCCTGGCCCAGGGTTGTTCTGCTCTGGGACCTTAAAGATATCGACAATAGCTTCGTCAACAGGAAACTGTATCAGGTCTTTAATCTGCCACTTTAGCGCTAGTTTAAGTTCATCATCCGCAACACCAGGGGATTCAACCTGCAGAAGATTGTACAGGCTCGGTTCAATAACCAGGTTACAGGGCACCCTGCTCAGACCATTCTTTTTGACTAGATCCGTGACTATTTTGGCCTGCTCAGCTTCATCTTCAAAACGGGCACTATCCAGTAATTCCAATCTTGGTGACTGCCCGTTACCAGACAGTATATGAGCCAATGAAACCTTGCCTGGGGCTACAGAGAGCCCCACAAGCCCATTCATCTTGGCCCGACCTTTCAAAAACATATGGCAGGCTCAGGTTTCATTGATATCAAGTCAGTCGATAACAGCATATTTTGGTTGTAAGTGGCACCTAAACATACAGCCTGAAATAGCATTCCGTCGTCAACCACCTGTATGTATTGTTGAGAGATAAAGTCTGATAATTCATGTGTTTGGATATTACATCCAGACTTTTTGTTAACTTACTGTATAAAAAGTGTAGATGATCAGAGAGGAATTTAATACATTAGCAACAGCTTATTTTTCTTGTTGCTTTTTTGCCGCCTGATCCAGCAGACGCAGACGCTCCAGTTTTTCTGCAATTTTGATTTCCAATCCACGCTCAACCGGCTCATAGAGGGATAGTCCCGCAAGCTCTTCAGGCAGATAGCACTCACCTGCAGCATAGGCCTCAGGCTCATCATGTGCGTACCGGTAGGCCTTGCCATAGCCCAGCTCCTTCATCAGCTTTGTTGGCGCATTGCGCAGATGGATGGGTATCTCCAGCGAGCCAGATGATTTGGCAACGGTCATCGCCTTTTTGAATGCGGTATAGACGGCATTGCTCTTGGGAGCACAGGCCAAATAGACCACAGCCTGGGCTATGGCCAATTCCCCTTCAGGACTACCCAAACGTTCCTGGGTTTCCCAGGCATTGAGCGCCAGGGTAAGTGCGCGGGGATCTGCGTTGCCGATATCTTCCGAGGCCATACGCACCACCCGACGGGCGATATAGAGTGGATCACACCCACCATCCAACATGCGGGCAAACCAATAGAGCGCAGCATCAGGGGCGCTGCCCCGTACAGATTTGTGTAGCGCTGAGATCTGGTCATAGAAGGCGTCTCCACCCTTATCAAAACGGCGCACCCCTCCAGCAGCCACCTCCTCTACCACCGCTCTGGAGATCTCTTTGCTGTCGGAAAGATCCGTAATAATTTCGAGTAGATTCAAGGCACGGCGGGCATCACCATCAGCCGCTTCAGCAATCAGCTTTCGCAGCTCAGCTTGAAGCTGAAAACCCTGTTTGCCCAGTCCACGCTCCTCATCAGCAAGCGCATGCTCCAGAATCTGCTCCAAGTCCGCTACCTTTAAGGATTTGAGGACATAGACCCGAGCCCGGGAGAGCAAGGCATTGTTGAGTTCAAACGAGGGGTTTTCAGTGGTGGCGCCGATAAAGACAAAGGTGCCATCCTCTACATGCGGCAGGAAGGCATCCTGCTGTGCCTTGTTGAAGCGGTGTACCTCATCAATAAACAGGATGGTGGGTCTATTCTCTGTTTGCCGAACGGCTCGTGCCTGCTCAACCGCCTGGCGTATCTCCTTTACCCCTGCCAGCACAGCAGAGAGACTCAGAAAGCAGGCACCTGATCTGTGTGCAATCAATCTTGCGAGGGTTGTCTTGCCCGTCCCTGGTGGTCCCCAGAAGACCATTGAGTGCAGGCGATCACTCTCAATCGCCTCATGCAGCGGCTTTCCCGCTGCAACGATCTGCTGCTGACCAAAGAAATCATCCAGACTTTTTGGCCGCATCCGGTCAGCTAATGGGCGTGTAGAACACTCCTGCTCAGAGCCAGCAAACAGATCATCAGAGGCCATAGATGTAATTCTGCCCGCTAACCCCCATAACTATCGCTGCCTTCAGGGGGCTCAAACTCAAACAGCTCATCCGGCAGTGGTAGGTTACGCTGGATATCATAGAACTGGAATCGGGTCACCTGACCAAACTGATCTGCCATCTCCATGCGACGCAGCTCTTTACCCATAAAGGCCAGCAGAATACGCACAAACTGGCTCTCTTTATCACGTGGAATCAGTTCCACCCAGGCCATGCCCTGGCTTTCGCCAATATCGATGATTTCGAAATTATCCTCAATCGGACTGGCATCACTCAGCAGTTGAGCAGGAGTACCGCGCAATGCATCCTCTTGTGAGCGATGGCTGGTCTGCTCCAGATCACTGTCATAGACCCATATCCGGTCACCATCGGCCACAATCAGCTGTTCATAGGGCTCACTGTAATCCCAGCGAAACTGCCCAGGACGACGCAAATAGAATACGCCTTGGAAGCGGTCAGCCTGAGTATGCGTCTGATCCAAAACAGACTGCTCAAATTTCGCCTGCAGCGTACCCAGATTATCGAGGAAGGCATTGAGGTGGGTTGAGCCTGCCTCCGATGCCCATAGCAGGCTGGAAAATAGCAGCGGCACAACGCCTGCCAATATAGATCTGATCAACAAATTATTACCTCATTTATAGATTTATACGTCCACCGGCGGAGGTGCCAGTACTTCTCGGTTACCATTGGTTTCGGCAGGTGTGACGATACCAATCCGCTCCATCTCCTCAATCATGCGGGCAGCCCGGTTGTAGCCGATCTTCAATCGCCGCTGCACACCAGATATGGAGGCGCGCCGCGTCTCTGTGACAATCCTGACAGCCTCATCAAACAGTGGATCTGTATCCTCTGTTGAGCCACTCGCATCCGGTGATAGACCAGGAATATCCTCCGTCTGTTCCTGTACAATCTCATCAATATAATCGGGCTCACCCAGATTTTTCAGGTGATCCACCACGCGATGCACCTCATCATCGCCGACAAAGGCGCCATGAATGCGCTGGGGAATGCTGCCGCCTGGCGGCATATAGAGCATATCGCCATTACCCAACAGGTGTTCAGCCCCCATCTGATCGAGGATGGTACGGGAATCAATACGGGAAGAGACTTGAAATGCGATACGAGTTGGGATATTGGCCTTGATCAGGCCGGTGATCACATCCACCGAGGGGCGCTGGGTCGCCAGCAATAGATGAACGCCTGAGGCGCGGGCCTTCTGTGCCAGACGGGCAATCAGCTCCTCAACCTTTTTGCCCACCACCATCATCATATCTGCCAGCTCATCAATGACAACGACAATGACAGGCATCTCCTGCAGGGTCGGGATATAGGTACTGTCCTGCCCCGGCTCCAGTGCAAAAAGCGGATCACGTAGTGGTTCGCCCTCTTTCTCGGCCTCCCGCACTTTACGGTTGTAACCTGCAAGATTGCGCACGCCCAGTGCAGACATCAGCTTATAACGTCTTTCCATCTCACCCACGCACCAGCGCAGCGCATTGGCAGCCTCTTTCATATCCGTTACAACAGGCGTCAGCAGATGTGGAATGCCTTCATAGACCGATAGTTCCAACATCTTTGGATCGATCATAATCAGCCGGACATCCTTCGGGCTTGCCTTGTAGAGCAGACTCAGAATCATGGCATTGACCGCCACAGATTTGCCTGAGCCGGTTGTGCCTGCAATCAGGGCATGTGGCATCTTGGCCAGATCTGCCACAGCCGGGTTACCGGAGATATCCTTGCCTAGCGCCAGTGTCAGTGTGGAGCGTGACTTATCATAGGCCTCTGAATGGAGCACCTCACTCAAATAGACCATCTCCCGCTGCTCATTGGGGATCTCCAGTCCAACAACCGATTTACCAGGAATCACCTCCACCACTCGCACGCTGATGGTAGAGAGCGCCCGCGCAAGGTCCTTGGCCAGATTGCTGATCTTCGCTGCCTTGGTACCTGGTGCCAGTTGCAGTTCAAACATAGTCACAACCGGTCCAGGCAGGACCGCCACAACCTCTACCTCTACACCAAAATCCTTTAGCTTGAGCTCCACTTGGCGCGACAGGGCCTCAAGTGCCTCTTTAGAGTAGCCGTAGCCACTTGATTTAGCGGGGTCCAACAGCGCCAAAGGCGGAAGTTCAGAATCTGGCAGCGAATCAAATAGCGGCACTTGCCGCTCTTTCTCCACACGGGCACTGGGTTTTACCTCTTGGATAACAGGTTCAATACGGACCGGCTTACGTTTTTCGGTTTTCTTCCTGTCCTCTTCGATAAGTTCTGTACGCTTACGCTTAGCTTCACGTCCCGCTTGAGCCTCAGTTGTACGCCCTTTCAGGGTCTTCAGCCAGGCATACGACTTCAAGGTTATGGCACCCAGCAGGTCCATCACCAACAGCCAGGAGACACCAGTAAAAAGGGTAAAGCCACTAAGAAACAGCGCCAATAGCAGCAGTGTACTGCCTGTGCTATTGAAAATACTCACCAGCTCCGTTTGGATGAAGGCACCCAATATACCGCCACTGCCTGCGCCAACCGGTATAGCAATATGGAACTGGGATACATACATGGATGCCAGAGCACATCCGGCACTCAGGGTTATCAAAAACCCCAACCAGCGGAAGGCAATCAAGTGGACATTGACGGCATCATCAGTCGTACGTTCTTTTACAATCAGCCACCCGCTCCACCCCACCATTATCGGGAACAGATACGCCAAGAAACCAAAGAGATAGAGAAAAACATCCGCCAGCCAAGCACCAACAGGCCCACCAGCATTCTGTACATAGTCACGTTGCCCGGTAAATGACCAGCCCGGATCATCCGGGGCATAGGTTACCAGTGAAATGAGGAAATAGAGTGAAACAGCAAGCAACAAAAGTACTGCACCTTCGCGCAGACGTTTGCTCATACTTGAAGTTGGCGACACATCGGCCGCTCCCCGTTGCTTGGCTTGAGCCACTAATACTTTCTCCTTCGCTACTGGGTAACTAAAAAAAGCTGGAATAATATCAAAAGCAGGAGCTTACCTTTTTAAGAGGGTAATTGTCAGGGGGAGTTTCATCCTGGAGCTACGATTATTTGCAACACTCAGCTTCCAGATAAGCTTCACACATCTTGTAGCGCAGGGTGCACCACCTCTCCACCACGCACATTAACCCCTTTTAGTAGCGCCGGATTTTTCTCCCACTCACCCGATGCCAGTTGCAGCACATAGGGCATCAACGCTGCAGAGAGTGCCAGTGAAGAGCTACGGGGAACAGCACCCGGCATATTGGTCACCCCAAAATGGGTAACACCCGAAACGGTAAAGGTCGGCTTCTTATAGGTCGTGGGTTTGATGGTCTCGATGCAGCCACCCTGGTCCACTGAGATATCCATAATCACACTACCAGGTTCCATTGCCGCCACCTGCTTGGCAGAGACCAGATGCGGTGTACGCGCCCCCGTTACCAAAACAGCCCCAATCAGCAGATCAGCCTGCCGAACCGCCTCATCTATCTGGTGGGCATAGGCATAAAGCGAGGTAACGTTCGGGCCAAGCTCGCGTGTAGCCAGCAGTTGATTGCGATCGACCCCAAACAGGGTGACATTGGCTCCCATCCCAGCCGCAACCACTGCAGCGTTCCTTCCGGCATTACCAGTGCCCAGAATCACCACTCTGCCCCGCTCTGCAGCTGGCAGTCCTCCAAGCAGTATCCCCTTCCCACCCTGAGGACGATAGAGCAGATGAGCACCAATCTGCACTGAGATACGGCCTGCAATATCACTCATCGGCGCTAATACGGGCAGCCCATAGCTCTCCTCAACGGTCTCGAAGGCTATTGCGGTAAGGCCCATTCTTTGCAGCTTCTTCATTAGCACCGGTTCTGCCGCCAGGTGCAGGAATGAAAATAACAGATGGTCCTCCCGCAGCAATTTTAGCTCCGGGCCAACCGGCTCTTTCACCTTGACCACCAATTTAGCCCGCTTATAGAGCGCCTCGGCATCAGGCAAAATGTTAACGCCAGCAGCACGATAGACTTCATCAGGGAAGCCGCTGGCCTCACCCGCCCCCTGCTCCAGAAAAACCTGGTGCCCGGCATGTACCAGCTCAGCACAGGCTTCTGGCACCAATCCAACCCGCCCTTCAAGGGGCTTAATCTCACGAGGAATACCAACCAGCATTTTGACTCCTTAACCTGGAAGGAACAGTCAGTCTGCATATAACTGCTTTTCTAGGTTTACGCTTTGAGCAACATTACGTACTATTCAGCCCACATTGAAAGCATCTAGTTTCCATTCTGCAGTACAGGTAACCAACTCGCCTCATCAATGCAGCCAACCACATCTCTATTAATTGAGTATAGACAGTCGGTTGCAGATGGCAGGATGGAATAACACAGCCAGGAGCAATAACACATGAGCGAAGCAAAACACTGCCGACTACTTATTCTCGGCTCTGGACCCGCAGGTTATACCGCAGCCGTATACGCTGCACGGGCCAATCTAAACCCCGTATTGATCACCGGCATTGAGCAGGGTGGCCAACTCATGACCACCACCGAAGTGGACAACTGGCCTGGTGATAACGATGGCGTCATGGGGCCTGACCTGATGGCACGCATGCAAAAACATGCCGAGCGCTTTGAAACCGAGATTATCTTTGATCACATCAACAAAGCCGAACTTACCCAGCGCCCATTCAAACTAACAGGCGACTCAGGCACCTACACCTGCGATGCACTCATCATCTGCACCGGCGCATCTGCACAATACCTGGGCCTACCTTCAGAGGAAGCGTTTAAAGGCCGTGGCGTATCCGCCTGTGCTACTTGCGATGGTTTTTTCTACCGCAATAAGAAAGTCGCCGTGATTGGTGGTGGTAGCACCGCTGTTGAAGAGGCGCTCTATCTATCCAATATCGCATCAGAGGTTGTCATCGTGCACCGCCGGGATCAGTTCCGCGCAGAAAAGATTCTCTCCGACCAGCTGATCCAGAAATCTGAAACCGGCAACGTCACCATTGAATGGGACAGTGTTCTGGATGAGGTACTCGGTGATGATATGGGTGTTACCGGCATGCGGATCAAAAATGTGAAAGATGATTCCACCAAAGATGTCGAACTGATGGGTGTCTTTGTTGCTATCGGCCACAAGCCAAACACAGATCTCTTCACCGGCCAGCTGGAAATGGACAATGGCTACATTAGGGTCCAAAGTGGACAGAACCCCAATGCCAGCCAGACCAGTGTTCCAGGCGTATTTTCTGCCGGTGATGTTCAGGATCAGGTCTACCGACAGGCCATTACATCTGCCGGAGCGGGCTGTATGGCTGCATTGGACGCAGAACGCTTTTTAGATGCTATGGATGCAGAAGGTTAATTGACCTTACCGAGAGCAGCAGCTTGCAGCTGCTCTTTCCAGAATCAAGGCAAAAGCCTCCCACCACAAAATAGCTGTGGTGGGAGGCTTTTTTTTGTGCCTCAAATCACATACCCAAATAACTCCCTCTACAGCAGCTTTGTATTGGCAGACTCAATCATGAGACTGCATTGGATCTTTATGCCATTACAAGCAACAGCCAATTACTCCAAAGCCAGCTAATTCAGCAACTATAGGAACTTAAATCATAAGTTTTTATAAATATGCATAGGAACATGTTTAGATATTAATCCTGTGCAGGATCAACCTGCTAAGCATCACGAGTTTGATACAAGATCTGATTTAAAGACAACAACTATGAGAAAGAGACTGACCGTATTAATATTTACAGCTTTCATTAGCCTATCATACAGCTATAGCACTTTCGCAGAGACTATCACTCTCCATCCAAGTGATGTTGTAACTGCTGGCAGCTTTACTGCAAGCGGTGGCAGTTGGTCTGATATTCTTGATGCAAATGACGGAGATTACAGCTTTGCTACTGCTTGCTGCGGCCCGGGAGGCACCACCTTTTACGTCAACCTAGATGATCCTAGTGGACTGGGTGGCAGCACAATAACAGGGATTGATTTATATGTTGCTGCAAAATATCTAGAGGGCCCTTGGCCTGGTGGAGTTCCTTATTCAGGCTATGTAAACATTGGCTTCAAAACGGGCACAAGCACTCTCTGGAATGGCCCGACTTTAACAGATCACTCCGGTGCCTATAACATTATCCAGTCAAATCTTTTTACTACCGACTCAGATGGAGGGGCACTCGATTTCAACGATATAGCCAACCTTCAACTTGCTGTTCAGCGCAATACATATGGGCCACCACAACTTAAAATAACGGAACTGTATGCAGATGTTCATTACACAACATCACCGGTTCCCCTCCCTGGTGCCATACTCCTTTTTGGAACAGGTTTAGTTGGTCTAGCTACAGCAGGAATCAGGAGAAAGAAAAAGCAATAAAAGGTGTGTTTTGACGAAACCTAAAAGGGGGCGCCCAACACTTGAAATCCTTCTATATGAATTTAGCTAGAGCAGGTCACCATGGAATGATCGAAGATTACCCCGAAGATCCCGCAGTGTAATTCGCCGATTCACTGTCCACAGAAGAGAACCCCTTTCATAAAAAGAGCCGGCCTTATTTTGATACTTAATGGTGGCAACTTTCGGTTTGTGCTCACCCCGCTCATTGGGCATGAATTCAAAGTCAATCATTTTGACAATTTCACGCAATGCCAAATCCAGTGCACCAAAAAACTCCTTTGCACTATTATTCGTCCAATGATCAATACCCCTCTCCTGTTGAGCCGGGTCTGTGAGATAGATGAATGAGTTCTTGTAAACAACCTCACCAGCAGTTGTATCACTAACGGTATAATCAACCTTTACCTCAAGCGTGCTCAGATCATTTGAAAGCTGAACCTGAGGTCTAACAACCACTTTTAACTCACAGCAGCCTGTAGCAGTATTCAGCTCACCTATCTGAATGAATTTCATCGACAATAGATGCCCCCTGATTATCGCCTCAGGCCGCCCCTTATTCTGCTCCTGCTTTAGTAGTTCAAACAGTGGAAGAGCCCTATTGCTTGCCGCTGAATGCATACTTGAATCAGCCTGTGCTTTAATCATATAAGTGGCAATTACATAAGCTGCTGCCATCTCACCCGGACCTGCCCCTGGGGTAGGGGGCACCGACTGAAAGGCTGTAGAGATAGACTGAGACATTGCTGCTCTTGCCCCAGGATTATGTTGTGCAGAAACAGAGAGGAAATTATCGTCATCCATTACAATTTCTAATGCTGCCTTATCTAGGGCCTTGTTGATGATTGCATTTTCTTTCAGCAAGTAAGAGTGGGACGTGGAGTTGCAACCAACCAGCAATAGGCCTGCACTTAGGCAGGCCGCACCCAACCCATTGAAAACACGCATAATATTAAAGCCTGCCAGAAAATTTAAGCTCATCACACCCCAAGCCTCCCTACTTACTTCACATCCAGCTTCGCCTGCTTCACTGCTTTTTTCTGTAGGCGAGTAAGCACATCCTTCTTCACAGCCTCTAGGGCCGCATAAAAACCATTGGTGAGGCCAGGAAAGGTTGGTGGCTCATCCCATTCGCCAGAGGAGAAGTTCGCATGTAATACATCCGCATACCACAGTAGCTGATTATTATTCAGGTCAACCAGCTCGCCATGCACCTCGAATATTGCTCTTGGATCTCCCATTGGGATAAAACCTTGGTAAGGCCGGGCTAGGCCGACTCTTTTAGGATAAACAACAAGCAGATGATCTATACCATATTTTTTCTTAAATGCCGTGTAATCCTTTTTAGCAAAATAGATAGTATCTTCTTTATTTGGATCCTCATACTCAGCTAAATCATTGATCTTCAAGTCATCCATCAATAATTCAACATCACTACCTTGTAATAAAAAATGCCTATTGATATCTCCTCTCAATACATCATAGTCAGACACATCAAGCCCCTCAAAATGTGAAGTGGCCGATGACATTACCGCCGCGTTTATAGCATAGTCCAACAATCTAACATCCCCTTCCATGTAAAATTCTGGTTTTTCAAGTTGTTGGATGTAAACACCAAGCTTCTGATTCTGCTTTTCCCAATATGTATCCAGTAGAGGAACAGGTGGCTGTGGAACACCAGCACAGCCAACCAGCAACATAATATTAAGCATTACAATGATTATTTTTAGACTTCTCATTTACATCTCCATGATTCA
>Ga0316187_10002733_pt1 | contig 15365 bp, 14 predicted proteins | sample CroRivburrow1_MG_FD_204927 | JGI IMG/M metagenome (GOLD analysis project Ga0316187, IMG submission 204927) | Coastal sediment microbial communities from Maine, United States - Cross River worm burrow 1 | ecosystem: Environmental > Aquatic > Marine > Coastal > Sediment | place: USA: Maine... | reverse complement strand
TTCTTTCGCGATATAAGCCTGAACAAGTAATGAAAGGGAAATATAATCGGTCAAAACCGGGTATAAGATTGCGAAAATCATTAGTGATTACTCAATTTTTTATTTCAGTGGTACTTATCATAGGATCTTTGGTGGTATACAGGCAATTAGATTATATGATGTCTAAAGATCTCGGTATGGTCAAGGACCATGTGATAGCTATACCATTCAACAATTCTATTCTTACTGGCCGTCTTGAAAATGTTAAAGAAAATTTTACATCCCATCATTCAATACTGAGCGGAACAGCTGTTTCACAACTACCTATCAATGTTACATTTTCGGAAGGCTTAAGCGATAACATGTCTTATTCTGATGAGGATGTTGATATGAATATTATTCACGTTGACAAGGATTTTTTTAAAACTATGGATATTCAGGTTGAACTGGGTAAAGAGTTCACGCGTTCGTACAGTCCTGATCATACCGAATATATGGTAAACAAAGCAGGAATGGATTTATTGGGAGAAGATAATAGTAGTATTTTAAATCGCAATATAAGGATGAAACATGGAGGGGTCACTTTAGGGCCGATTGTAGGAGTTGTTGGAGATTTTAATTTTGCTTCGCTTCATAATGATATTGGCCCACTTGCTATAAGTCAGAATCCGGGGTGGTATGAGTGGCTTTTATTTCGGGTAAATCCAACTGATCTGAATGCTACTATATCATTTATGAAAAGCAAATGGGAAACAACAGTGCCGGAATTGCCATTTGAGTTTAGTTTTTTAGACCAGGAATTTGACAGAATATATAGAACTGAACAAAAACTATCAGAAGTGTTCATCATTTTTACAACAGTAGCTATTTTAATAGCTTGTTTTGGGCTTTTTGGACTTTCATCTTTTGAAACCTTACAACGGACTAAAGAAATAGGTATTCGAAGAGTGCTGGGAGCTACTGCCGTTCAAGTTGTATTACTTTTTATAAAAGAAAATATTAAGCTAGTTATAATTGCTTTGTTTCTGGCAATCCCATTTGGATATTATATTATGGATAGTTGGTTACAAGGATTCGCTTTTCGTATCAATATCGGAATTAGCACCCTCGTAATCGCATCCTTGTTTGTTATGATGATTACTGTCCTTACCGTTACCTATCATGCGATACGTACTTCAATAAAAGATCCATCCACTACACTACGATATGAATAAATCTAAGAAAACCGATAAGGAAGAAAATGTAGATTGGAAGGTTAGCATCAGGCTAAATACTCCCTGATTTTCTACAGTGATTGTTATTGAATTAATATTAATAATTCCTGACAATTATAATGAACTATCTTTTGGCAATTTTCGCATTTGACATTATCAATAGAAATAAAATATTTAAAACAGAAAAGTTTGATTGAACCTTTTTTGTGAGTGCGGATTATTATCTTATTTTTACTCAAATTTTTTATATATGAGCATATTAGTAAATAAAGATTCAAAAGTTATAATTCAGGGTTTTACGGGATCTGAGGGCACCTTTCATGCCAGCCAGATGATTGATTATGGAACAAACGTAGTGGGTGGTGTCACTCCCGGAAAGGGAGGGCAGGTACATTTGGAAAAACCAGTTTTCAATACGGTTAAGGATGCTGTTGCTCAAACAGGGGCTGATGTCACCGTGATCTTTGTCCCCCCTGCTTTTGCCTCCGATGCGATAATGGAAGCAGCTGATTCAGGAATTAAGGTAATCGTCACAATTACTGAAGGAATTCCAACAAGGGATATGATTATTGTTAAAAATTATCTAAAAGATAAAGATGCTGTTCTTATTGGGCCAAATTGTCCTGGAATAATTACGCCCGGTGAGGCAAAAGTGGGAATCATGCCTGGTTTTATTCATAAAAAGGGAACAATAGGGATCGTTTCCCGGTCTGGTACACTAACTTATGAAGCTGTTGACCAGGTTACAAAGGCCGGAATGGGGCAATCTACATGTATCGGAATCGGAGGTGATCCAATCATAGGTACCACTACCGAAGATGCTGTAAGGTTATTAATGGAAGATCCTGAAACTGAAGGAATCATAATGATCGGTGAAATAGGAGGGAGTATGGAAGCAGACGCAGCTAACTATATTAAAGAGTATGGGACAAAACCTGTAGTTGGTTTTATTGCTGGCCAGACAGCCCCTCCGGGAAGGCGAATGGGGCATGCAGGAGCGATCATTGGCGGTGCTTCTGATACTGCTGAAGCTAAGATGAAAATCATGAGAGAGTGCGGCATATCTGTGGTCGAATCTCCCGCTGACATTGGTGAAACCATGGTTAATGCATTAAGAAAATAAAAAAAACGCTACAAAAAAAGCCCCGTTAAAGGGGCTTTTTTTTGTCTTTGTTGCAATCATCTACTTAGCAAAGGAGACTGCCCTGGTTTCACGGATTACTGTGACCTTTATCTGACCAGGGTACTGCATATCTTTTTCTATTTTTTGAGAGATATCAAAAGATAATTTATTGGATTGATCATCAGAAACAGTTTCTGCATCCACCAATACTCTCAATTCCCTTCCTGCCTGTATTGCGTAGCATTTATTGACTCCTTCAAAATTCAATGCTAGCTCTTCGAGTTCTTTTAGCCTTTTAATATACGACTCCATTACTTCCCTTCTGGCACCTGGCCGGGCTCCGGATATAGAATCCGATATCTGCACAAGAGGAGAAATTAAAGCAGTCATTTCAATTTCATCATGGTGGGCACCAATGGCATTACAAACCTCCGGGCTTTCCTTGTATTTTTTTGCCAGTTCCATTCCAACAATGGCATGAGGCTGATCAGGCTCGTCTGGATGTACTTTTCCAATATCATGAAGAAGTCCAGCCCGCTTAGCAAGCTTTGAATTTAATCCTAATTCAGAAGCCAGTGTAGCACAAAGTTTTGCTACTTCACGTGAATGTTGCAAGAGGTTTTGTCCATATGATGACCTGAACCTCATTCTTCCAACCATTTTAATTAATTCAGGATGCAGTCCATGAACACCAAGGTCAATGACTGTTCTTTCGCCAAGCTCTACAATCTCGTCTGAAATGTTCTTTGTCGTTTTGGATACGATTTCTTCAATACGCGCTGGATGGATCCTTCCATCAGCAACGAGACGATGTAATGATAAGCGGGCAATTTCACGCCGAACCGGGTCAAACCCGGAAATGATAATAGCTTCAGGTGTGTCATCAACAATAATCTCGATACCCGTAGCAGCTTCTAAAGCTCTAATATTACGTCCTTCTCTACCGATGATTTTGCCTTTTATATCATCACTTTCTATATTAAAAACAGACACACAATTTTCAATAGTATGTTCTGTTGCTGTTCGTTGCAAGGTCTTAACAATGATATTTTTGGCTTCCTTATTAGCCGAAAGTTTTGCTTCCTCAAGGATGTCTTTTATATTGGAAGAAGCCTTTGTCTGTGCTTCATCCGTTAAAGTTTCCATCATCTTCTCGAGTGCATCCTCACGAGATAGATTGGCTATCTTTTCCAGTGCACTCACCTGTTCCTGACGCATCTTATCCAACTCGGCTTTTCTCTTTTTTATTATTTCCATTTGTGCAGCAAGGTTTTCTTTCATACTATCATACTCAGCTTCCTTGCGTTGCAATTGCTCTATTTGTTTGGAAATATTCTGCTCACGTTGTCTTAATTTTGCCTCATTGCTAATTATTAAATTCTTCTTCTTATTAGCCTCTTCTTCAAACTCAGTTTTTAATTGTAAAAATTTTTCTTTGGCTTCAAGAATTTTATCCTTTTTAATGTTTTCAGCATTAATTTCAGCTTCTTTAATAATTAGATTTGCCTTATCATTTGCTTTTGATTCATCCTTTTTGAAGGCCTTCTTTAGAATGAAATATCCAATAAAACCACCTACTAGCAGCCCTATAGATGTAGCAATCAAAATAATACTTGTATCACCCATAGTTACTTTTCCCTTTAAAAATTATGGGTAGAGAAAGAATGTATTATAGGACGCTATATGATTACAAAGTACCGGATTATGTTACTGAGGAGATTAATTTGTTTAAGTTGTCAACTTTTTCAAGTATTGATTCGTCGTTTATTACGTCGATTTCTTCTTTTTGACTTTTGTCAACCAATATATCGAAAGCTACCATTGCAAGTAGATCCTGTTTGTCATCAATTCCGAACTGTGTAGAATAGGATTTTATTTTCTCATTTATAATCTTCCCTGCTTTTCTAATCCCTTCCTCATCCGCCGGATCAATCTTCATAGGATACTCCCTGTCAGCAATTTTAATTTTTATTGAAAGTTCTCGCATTCAGTAATTAATTCTAACCTTGTGATAAATGTAAAATGCACTTATCAACTTCGCGTATATAATCGTTTATCTGATTCTTTAAATCAGATGACTCCTCTTCCCCGTCCCCTATATTCCTTACAATTTTACTTATTTTATACTTATTTTGAAAATCTATAATTTGCTCGTCTTTTTTATTCACGAGTTCCTTTAACTCGAGGTTTTCAGATTTTACGGAAGCTAATTCTTTTTTAACAGTATTGTGATCTGCAATCAAAAATTTAATCTTTCTTTCCAGGTTTGAAATACTTAAAGTCAGCTTCTCTTTATTCATGGTTATTTTCTAATTATTGCATCCAGATCATTTTTAAAAATATGGATCAAATGATTCATGGTTTTGTCAATTATCTTATCAGTTAATGTTTTTGACGTATCCTGTAATGTAAAACTTAAAGCATATGCTTTTTTATTTTTATCAATCTTTTCTCCCTCATAAAAATCGAAAACATTTATGTTTCTAACAAGTTTGTTTTCATTCTTTTTTACAATTTTTAAAATATCATAAAATGAGACCTTCCTATCAATCACCAGTGACAAGTCTCTTCTAACTTCAGGATATTTTGAAACAGGTGTAAAAGCTATTTCTGTATTTGTTAATTTTAAAAATAAATCCCAGTCTACAATACCGTAAAGAACATCCTGCTTGATATCATTTAGCTTTAAAACATCTTTATTAAGCCAACCGAATTTGATCAGCGATCTTTTGTTTTTAAGCAATGACAAACCCTCTTTAAAAATCCCTCCCCGGATAAATTCAAGGTCCGGGTCATGGATATTAAATTTATGTAATATTTTTTGAATTACCTCATAAAGATCATGAAATTCAAAAGACCGAGATGGATTAATCCAGTTTTCTGATTCAGAATTGCCTGTCATAAAAAAGCTTAATTGATTATATTCCAGGTATTTACTATTCTTCTTTGCGTAGGCTTTACCCAGTTCAAAAAATTTAAGATTTTTTTTCTTGTGAGAAATATTATAAGCAATAACTTCGAGGCCGGTGAATAAAAGGCTCTGCCTCAGAACTCCAAGGTCTTCACTTAATTTATTCATGATCTCAATATTTTCTCCCCTATTGTCTTCTGGAATAGCTTCACTATAATAATTTGAAGAAAGTGAATTGGTCATTATTTCAGTAAACCCTATTGACGCCAGGAGATCAGATATTTTTTCTTGAATTTTTGTACTGTTTTTAAGAGGAAAATCTGCAAGAAACTTACTACCTATATTTGGATTAATCTCAATATTATCATAGCCATAGATTCTGAGGATTTCTTCAATAACATCAGCTTCACGATATACATCAACTCTGTATTGAGGCACAGATGCAATGAAACCTGCCTCAGTTTCATTTGTTACTTTTATGTCCAGCAGTTCCAGAATTTTTTTAATTTCAGTCCTGGGAATTGGTTTCCCTATCAATCGATCAATATGATTATATTTTACTGAGACTTTAAATGGAAGTATTATATTTGGATAGACGTCAACAACGTCAGAAGCGATTTCACCTCCGGCTAATTCACGGATCAGTTGAGCTGCTCTTTTTAGGGCAATAACAGTAATGTCAGGATCTGTGCCTCTTTCAAACCGGAAGGAGGCATCAGTTTTTAACTCGTGGTATTGTGCAGTCTTACGGATATAATCAGAAGAGAAATATGCGCTTTCCAGGAAAATATTAGTGGTGTTTTCAGTGATACCTGAGTGCATACCTCCAAATACTCCAGCGATACACATCCCTTCTTCTTCATCGCAAATCATCAGGTCGGTATCCAGGAGTTTCCTTTCAGTCTCATCTAAGGTTACGAAGGTTGAATCCTTAGGCAAGGTTTTTACAATTACCTTTTTGCCTTTAATCTTATCCGCATCGAATGCATGCAATGGTTGACCGAATTCGTGCAAAACAAAATTAGTAACATCTACCACATTGCTGATAGGAGTCAGTCCAATTGCTTTCAATCTGTTTTTAAGCCATCGGGGAGATTCTTTGATCGTAACACCCTTAAGCGTAAGACCTGAATATCTTGGGCAGGCCTGGCTGTTTTCTACTATTACCTCTATCGATAGATCATGGTTGTCAATGCTAAAGTTGTCAGTAGATGGGATAATTACTGGATTACCCGTTAAAGCTTTAATATCCCTGGCAACCCCTATATGGGAGGTAGCATCAGCACGGTTTGGCGTTAGTCCAATCTCATATATATCATCTATATAAGGTTCGAAAACGGCACTTACCTGATCACCTGGAATTAGGTTTGGATCTAATACAAGAATGCCTGAATGGCCATGCCCTATACCTATTTCGTCTTCCGCGCAGATCATGCCTTCAGAAACTTCGCCTCGAATCTTTGTTTTCTTAATTTTAAAAGATTCACCAGAAATGTGATGAAGAGTTGTTCCAACGGTGGCCACTACAACTTTTTGTCCCTTTGCTACATTTGGAGCTCCGCAAACTATTTGAATTTCCTGGCCATTTCCTATATCAACAGTAGTTGTTTTTAGTTTATCTGCATCAGGATGTTTTTCACATGTTACGACCTCCCCAACTATCAATCCTTGTAAACCTCCTTCTATTTCTTCAAATTTCTCAAGTCCTTCAACTTCCAGCCCGGTTCCTGTTAGCTTCTTCCCCAGGGATTCAGGATCCTCATCAATATCGATATACTCTTTGAGCCAGTTATATGAAATCTTCATACGATGATATTAAAAATAAAATGCAAAATTAATCAATTGCTCCCTCTTTATTTTGAATTCAATAAACTTAATGATGGTCATCGTAAATTCTTTCTCCTGCTCTGACTTCAACCGTAATATTGTTTTCGGAAGGAGGAATAGGGCACCGGTAGGTATCGGTATAGGCACAATAAGGATTATAGGCAAGATTAAAATCAATTTCCAATATATCTTGATCAGTATATTCAAGGTTAAGAAAGCGTCCGCCTCCATAGGATTCATTAGCACTGGTTGCATCATAAAAAGGAAGAAAGAGCATGTCTTCATCCCAATATTTTTCTGATTTCAATAATAGCAGATTTTGAAGTTGGCCATCCAAAGAAAAAGTTGCGATTGCAAATTTAAAGTATTTTTCTGTTTCTCCATTGGTCATTTGAATGTCTGTGGGTTCGGGAGAAGTTAGTCGTTCTATATTGGCTTTAACTTTGTATTTCGAGTCCACCTCAAAATATTTCAATCCATTGAATTTAACTTCCCCCTTTTTATTAAAAGGTGAATCAGGATCGTTCTTCATATATTCCTGGGTTTCAACCCGGCTGGATTGAATTGTTTCAATATAATCTTTCTCAGAGATCTCAGTACCCATGAAAGAATATATCATAATAAATACAATAATAATTAATATCAAAGGGGCAGCAAATTTTGCGCTCATGATTACAAAAAGTTTAAATCAAACCATCATCTGCAAAGCTAAAATACATGTTATCGCCAACAATTATATGATCCAATACAGGTATTTCCAGGAAGTCACCGGCCGATTTCATTTTTTTTGTCAGGCTGATATCAGCTTGGCTTGGTTTCAGATTTCCTGAAGGGTGATTGTGAACGAGGATAATAGAACTCGCGTTTACCTCAAGAGCCTGTTTGAATATGATTTTCGGATCTGCTACGGTGCCAGAGATACCACCCTTGCTTATTTGGGTTTTCCGAATAATATGGTTGGCCCGGTTCAATACGATAATCCAGAATTCTTCATGTGTCAAATCCGATAAATCAGGTTGAATATAATCAAAAGCGTCAGAGGAACTTGTGATTAAGAGTCTTTTTGAAAGGACCTTTTCTTTCCTTCGTCTACCTAATTCCATAGCGCTTACTATTGAGATAGCCTTGGCATTTCCAATACCTTTGATTTTTGTGAGGTCAGGTACACTTAGTTTGGCCAGGTGGTTTAGATCGTTGTTTACACTTGTTAATATTTTTTTTGCCAAATCAACTGCTGAAATCGACTTGGTTCCAGTGCCAATTAAAATGGCTAATAATTCTGTATCTGAAAGAGATGCTTTCCCTTTGAGGAGGAGTTTTTCTCTTGGTCGGTCTTCTTCAGCCCATTTCGGGATCCGAAGAAATGTGATAGATTCATCAAAATTCATAGCTGGTAAATTTTAATACATTAATATAATGAGTTTATTTAACAATAAAAAGAAGCTATTTGAACGAGGCATTGATTTTTGCTTTTATACGAAACTTTTTAATCCAATACATCTTGAAAAATTGTATATTTATATAAGAAGAGTAAATGTATGCCAGGTCGGAGGAAATCAGATGATAAATTACAGCACTTCATACGAAAGCTTCTATTTTTTAGATGGTTGGATGCAATCAGAAAATCTAGTAAACCATTGGTATAAATGGATTTTTAATGTGACAATTATGTGTAAATCTTGAGAACAAGCTTAGTTTTTATAATAAAGAGCTATTTTCATCGGGCTGATAATATTATCCGGGAGATTGAAGGGGATGGGTGCCCAAGCAATCTAAATTGATGAATTCCTTCCACAGTGCAATATATTTTTTGAGGACCTCTAAATAATTTTTTATGAAAAGGTTATTATTTTTTATTTTATCCATTATTGCCACATTAGCCATGTCAAAGGAAAAATCAGACAGTACAAAATTCCCACTTGAGGTCTCAGGGGAGGTGACTTTGAATTCGAATGGCATAGCGCCAATTCCTGCATTTGCACTTGGGGAGCCAACCATTATGGCAAATATTACCTTGAAAAAAAACAGGTTCAGCTATAACCCTCAACTTTCCTATGGACTAAATTTAAAACCCTGGATTATCGATAACTGGTTCCGTTACCAATGGATTGAACAACCAAAGTTCGAGATGAGAACAAGTTTTAATATCAGCATGTTTTTCAGTGAATATGTAACTCCTAATGAAGTAGTATGGAGGGGGCAAAGATATGTTGCTTTAGAATTAGCTGGGAAATATAAGCTTTCTGATAAAACCTCCTTTAGCCTGATGGCCTGGTATGATAAAGGTCTCGATACGGGTACTATAACTGGCTATTTCTTTAATTTTGTTTTCGATCAATCAGATATTGGTATTGGTAAGCATGTGTTACTTGCAATTAACCTTCAAACTTTCTATATCGATTATACTGATTTAAATGATGGTCTTTTTATTTCTCCCAAAATATCCGGTTCGGTAAGGAAGATACCTGCATTCCTCTTTTGGCAGGGGATTCTACCATTGACGAGTAATATTTCTCCATACCCGGATTTCCAATGGAATATCGGATTAGGTTACTCGTTTTAATAATCAACTCCTGAACTCTATATGCTCCCTCAAATATTCCTCTCAAGGATTGTAAATACATGAAATCAGATTAATACCTGTCTGGATTGTAACCAATAGAGAATATTTAATACGGGTTTCAACAAAATAAAAAAAGCCCCGATTACATCGGGGCTAATATATATGGTAGAAATGTTTTGAATCTAGTTCATTTCATTCACAAGCTTTGCCAACTTTGACTTTCTGTGGGCTGCGGTATTTTTGTGAATAATATTCTTTTTTGAAAGCTTATCAAGCATACTGGAGACCTTTTTATATAAGTCAACAGCTTCCTTTTTATCAGTCATTTCCCTTAATTTCTTAATAAATGTACGGGTTGTTTTTGCCTGATAACGGTTTCTAATTCTTTTGGCCTCATTGGACCTAACTCTCTTTAATGCAGATTTGTGGTTTGCCATATTTTATAATTTCAATATCGCTTTCTCGATTTTTTTTGGACTGCAAAGGTATGTATTAAATTAATTATATACAAAAACAAATTATATATATTATAGAGATTTGAGAAAGTTTTTAAATGATTTGCCCGTGTATTTAGCCATCCCTTGTTTTCTAACTACAATTTTTCCATCAGGAGACAGTACAAATGTTGTTGGAATCACTTTACTATAATATACTTCCGGAATATTTGAATAAAACTGATAAATTTCAAAATCAAATCCCTTTTTATCGATAAATTTCCTGGCCTTTTCAAAATCTTCGTCAAGGGATACCATCAGAAAAATGATGTCATCAGAAGCAAGCTCTGTGTACAAGTCATTTATGTCAGGCATTTCGGCAATACAAGGAGGGCACCAGGTAGCCCATAAGTTAATAAAAACTGTTTTATCTTTCAGGTCTTCTCCATTCAATACCTCTCCTTTTCCACTGATCAATTTAAACTCGTAAGTTGCATTTTCAGCATCTGTTTCTTCAATACTCGGCTTTATTATTCCTGTTTTTAAAACCAATCCCTGAATTGAGCCAATAACCTGAGTATGAAGTCCAGTTAAATATAAAAATGCGCCAACGCTTATAATTACAATCCACTCTATGATCTCTCTCTTGTACTTTTTCTTTTTTCCTTTTTCCGCTGTCATATTAGTATAATTATCTGCAAAATTAGTCAATAAAAAAGTAATTAGTAGGATAGAAATATATTCCTAAGTCAGTAGATTAGTAAATCGGTAAATCGGTAAATTGGTAAAACAGTAAATCAGTAAACTGTAAAATGGTAAATCGGTAAATCACTCAATCACCAAATCACTCAATCACTAAATAAATATGTTGGAACGTAATATAAATCAGATAGCTGCAGAGAAAAATATTGCTTTATGGCAGGTAAAGAATGTGCTTGAGTTACTTGAGGGCGGGGCCACTATTCCCTTTATTTCCAGATATCGGAAAGAAAAAACGGGTAGCCTTGATGAAGTAATTATTTCTGAGATCAGGGATAGGAATGATCAATTGGCTGAATTGGAAAAGAGACGGGCATATATATTAAAATCAATAGAGGAACAGGGAAAGCTTTCTCCGGAACTCAGGCAAAAAATAATTGAAGCCGACAAACTTGCTATACTTGAAGATCTTTATTTACCCTTTAAACCAAAAAGAAGGACCAGGGCTACAATCGCACGAGATAAGGGATTGGAACCTTTGGCAAAAAAGATTTTTAATCAACATATTTTCAATCTTAAAGAAGAAGCTTCCAGGTACATTAATACTGAAAAGGAGGTGGTTGATTTAGACGAGGCACTACAGGGCGCCCGTGATATCATTGCCGAATGGATTTCAGAGGATTCAAATGTAAGAAATTCGTTGCGGAAACTCTTTTATCATGAAGGAATAATTAGCAGCAAAGTAATAAAAGGAAAAGAAGAGGAAGGAGCAAAATACAAGGATTATTTTGATTTCAATGAGTCTGTAAAAAAAATCCCCTCGCATCGAATGCTTGCTCTCCGTCGTGGAGAAAAGGAGATGATCTTATCTCTAGATATAAGTCCGGAAGAAAAGAGTGCAATATTTAAAGTTGAAAAACTTATCATTAATTCTTCAGGTAGCATAGCTGATCAGATGAAAATGGCTGTTAAAGATTGCTATAAAAGGCTGATCAAACCTTCTCTTGAAACTGAGGTAAGATTATCTGCCAAGAAAGCGGCAGATGTAGAAGCAATAAAGGTTTTTCAGGAGAATTTAAAACAATTGCTTCTGGCCTCTCCCTTGGGGCAGAAAAGAGTTCTTGCTATTGATCCTGGATTCAGAACAGGGTGTAAGATAGTATGTTTAGACAGCCAGGGAAAAATGTTAACCAATTCGACTATATATCCAAATGAACCAAGAAAAGAAATACTGGAATCGGCCAGGAATATTAAGAACTTATGCGACAACTATCAAATTGAAGCAATCGCAATTGGCAATGGTACAGCCAGTAGAGAGACGGAACAGTTTATAAAATCCTTAGGATTACCTTCTAAGATAGAGGTTGTAATAGTGAATGAAAGTGGTGCTTCAATTTATTCAGCATCTGCTGTTGCCAGGGAAGAATTTCCAGATCATGATTTGACGGTTAGAGGTGCCGTTTCAATTGGCCGAAGGTTAATGGATCCCATGGCAGAGCTGGTAAAAATTGACGCAAAGTCGATCGGAGTCGGACAGTATCAACATGATGTTGATCAGGCTTTGCTTAAGAATTCCCTGGATGATATAGTTATTAGTTGTGTAAATGCTGTAGGTATAGAACTTAATACAGCAAGTAAAGAATTATTGTCCTATGTCTCTGGGTTGGGGCCGCAGCTTGCATTGAATATAGTAACTTACAGAAATGAAAATGGTTCCTTCCCGGATCGTGAATCATTGAGAAAAGTTGCAAGAATGGGAGAAAAAGCATATGAACAATGTGCAGGCTTTCTTCGGGTTCAGGACTCAAAAAATCCTCTGGATAGCAGTGCGGTTCATCCGGAAAGGTATTCTCTGGTTTACAAAATGGCAGATGACCAGGGTATAAAGTTAACTGAATTAATAGGATCCGATAATATTAATGAGAAGGTTGAAATTAAAAAATATGTGACTGATGATATTGGCTTGCCTACCCTTGAAGACATACTCCAGGAGCTAAGCAAACCAGGTCGGGATCCAAGGGAACAGTTTGAAAGCTTTAGTTTTAGTGATGAGGTATCTGAAATGGAAGACCTGATTCCGGGTATGATCCTTCCGGGAATCGTAACCAATATCACCAAGTTTGGTGCTTTCGTTGATGTAGGTGTACATCAGGATGGCTTGGTTCACATCAGTCAATTATCCGATTCTTATGTATCAGATCCAGCAGAAGTGGTTAAATTACAACAACATGTGATGGTTAAGGTACTTGAGGTGGATATTGGTCGTAAGCGTATCGCATTTTCTATGAAATCAGGTGAAGAAAGGAAAAAAGCAAAACCAGTAAATCCGAAACCAAAAGATATTCGTCAAAAACTGGATGATTTGAAAAATAAATTCCAGTAATATTGATTCGACTTTGTTAAAGGAATTTTAGAATGGTATAACAATTGCCAATTTTATATTGGGATATACTAATTAATATAAATGGAAATTTCCTTTAAATTCCTCACTTATAATTAGCCACTTTACTTTCAATACATCTGGGACTTCCCAAGTTTTTTAAGGATCTTAACTCCACCTGAAGTTTGTCCTTGGGTAGATAGTGCAATCTTTGATAGATTATTTTCTTTACTGGCATTTAACAGCAAATTATAAACCATTTGGGTGCCGATCTTTTTCTGACGGTAACTGTCCACAACATACAATAGATCCAAATACAAATTAGATCCCAATGCCCATGCATTTAATTTCCCTATGAGCTTTTTTGCTGAGTCATAGGTAAGAACATAATAGTATTTGCAATGAGGGACCCTGTTATTAAGCTTGTTTTTAAAATCCTGCAAACTAAGAAAATCCTTTTGTGTATAAGCATGAGGAAGTTCCTGCTTTGCCTTATTGTCTAAATATAAATATCTGGTAAGGAATGATTCAGGAATATCGGTTTTTATTTCAATCTGTATTCCTTCCAACTGAGTTTCCAATTTATTGAGATCTTCAGTTATTTTATCCAGATTGATTGATTGAAATTTGATGAAATGTTGAAAAAATGCCATTATGCTTTCTCTTTATTAACTTCTATTAAATTAGTAAATGTCTTTCCTATCTCCCAAGAATATTATACTAAATTGTCTATCTGCAAAGTAAATATTTTACTTTATATTTCCTCTTACAATAAATCCACTTATTTTAGATGTCCGATAATTATTTTATTTCTTTCAATTGAGTTACCAAAAACAATTTTAATGCCAGAAAAAAATAACAAACGCGTTATTAATGCATGGGCTTCTTACGATTGGTCTAATTCGGTATACAACCTGATAGTAACCACTGCCATCTTTCCAATATATTATATTGATACCACGAAAGATGCTTTTGGAGGAGATATCGTACAATTTCTGGGAATAACTATTGAAAATACCGTACTCTATGAATATGCCATCTCGTTTTCCTTTCTAATGGTAGTTTTCCTATCACCGGTACTTTCCGGGATTGCAGATTATATGGGGGCTAAAAAACGATTTATGCAGGTTTTTACTTATTTGGGATCAGCAGCATGTATAGGCCTGTTTTTTTTTAATGGCCATAATATTGAATATGGAATTTCATGTGCTGTTTTAGCCAGTATAGGTTATGCTGGCGCATTAGTTTTTTATAATGGTTTTCTCCCCGAAATAGCCACTTCAGATAGAATGGATAATGTAAGTGCTAAAGGATTTGCCATGGGTTACATCGGGAGTGTTATTCTTCTGCTTGTAAACTTAGTAATATTACTTCAGCCTGAATCTTTTGGGTTTATGGGAGAGTGGTCAGCTATGAAATTCGGATTTCTACTTGTTGGATTATGGTGGGCAGGATTTTCGCAGATTGCATTTTATTATTTAAAAGACAATCCTACAAATAAACAGTTAAATTCCGAAGTGATGGGTAGAGGAATCAGGGAATTGAAAAAAGTATTCAATGCTTTGATAAAACGTAATGTAATGAAAAAGTATTTACTTTCTTTTTTCTTCTACAGCATGGGTGTACAAACTGTACTCTTACTTGCACCTTTATTTGGAAAAAACGAAGTAGGAATGAGTGCTGATGAGATGATTTTGATCGTTTTAATTCTTCAGATACTTGCAATAGCAGGCGCCTATTTTTTTGCATTAATTTCGAAATTTAAAGGAAATGGGTTTTCAATAGGTAGTATGCTCATCATATGGATAATGATTTGTATTTCCGGATATTTTTTGAAAGATAAAGTATCATTTTTCATATTAGCTGGAGTTCTTGGATTTGCCATGGGAGGAATTCAATCAATTTCAAGATCCACTTATTCCAAATTAATACCTGCCAGTACACAGGATAATGCCTCTTATTTCAGTTTTTATGATATTACAGAAAAGGTAGCCATTGTGATTGGAACTTTTTCGTTTGGTCTCATTGAACAAATTACTGGAAACATGCGAAATAGTATGGTTTTTATGGCTATTTTCTTCCTGGTTGGTTTTGTATTTCTTGTAGCATCGAAATTGAAGAGGGAATTTGCAAACATCGCTATATATGCAAAGACATAGGACTAGTAAAAGAAGAGATAGCTAACTGCGATGGCTGCGATAATTCCGGTAAAGTCAGCTATCAGTCCACAAGTAA
>Ga0316187_10002732_pt1 | contig 15367 bp, 16 predicted proteins | sample CroRivburrow1_MG_FD_204927 | JGI IMG/M metagenome (GOLD analysis project Ga0316187, IMG submission 204927) | Coastal sediment microbial communities from Maine, United States - Cross River worm burrow 1 | ecosystem: Environmental > Aquatic > Marine > Coastal > Sediment | place: USA: Maine... | reverse complement strand
ATAATCTTCCTGCGCATGTGCTCCACCACATAGCTCCTTAAAGTCGAACCACACCGCAGCGCGTGCAAGCCTTTTTACAGGGACTGAGCGACTACGAACTTCAATAAATTTCTCGGTGTCGCCATCGCCTGCGGAGATTAGGTCGAAAAGTTCAGTCATGCGTGCTTCGTTAGCTGCAGTTCCATTTGCATCATAACCCGACACCAGAAACAGTGGCTCACGTGCTGCTTTCCTCAGGCGATAGTCGATGATGCCATCGACATGAACAATCTTCAGTTCCTGCTTGAGTAATGTTATGGCAGGCAGGAAATTTTGACGCTGCAAGCCATTTGGATACAGGCCATCAGGCGGAAAGTTGGAAGTGGTGATCAAGACTATGCCGTGTTTGAACATTCCTTCAGCTAGTCGCCCCAGTATCATCGCATCCGCGATGTCATCGACGTGGAACTCGTCAAGACATAGCAAACGAGTGGATTGAGCGATTTTTTCTGCCAATGCGATCAACGGGTCTTTTGTATCAGCCAGCAATTTCATTTCGTGATGAACTTCAGCCATGAAATTGTGGAAGTGAATGCGCCGTTTGCGACGATAGGGCAGACCAACGTAAAATGCATCCATCAAAAATGTCTTTCCGCGTCCCACACCGCCCCAAAGGTACAAGCCTTTGGGAACTTCAGGGCTGAGTATATTGCGACCCAAGAAGTTATTTCGTTTGGATTTAAAGTCGACTAGCTGATGCCAAAGCAGATCCAATTCTACGATTGCAGTGTTCTGTGACGCATCATTTACAAAACCCGGCGAAGTACTGATTCCTTGATACCAGGACTTGGGGCTTATGCCATTTACAGCAGATTTGAGAATGTCATATTGAGCCATGTTTATTCAGCTTAGCGGTTAGAGGAGATATGAAATACAATTCCCACTGTTGGTTCATGCGAAAATTGTCGCAATTATGACGCGTTTTCAAACAAATCATTTGAACATCAACCTTACTAGTTAATAAATAAATAGGAAAAATAAATGAGCCACACCTTATATACATCCTCCGTTCAACGTATACAGCGCTGCGAATTAGCCGTACCTGGTTCCAATCCAGCCATGTTTGAAAAGGCGTTAAAGAGCGGATCAGACTTTGTATTTCTTGATCTTGAAGATGCGGTTGCTCCTGATGACAAAATTCAGGCTCGCAAGAATATTATTCAGGCAATCAATGATCTGGACTGGAAAGGGCATGGAATTACATTGTCTGTGCGTATCAATGGGTTGGATACTCAATATATGGTGCGTGACTTGGTCGACCTGGTTGAACAGGCTGGTAACAAAATTGATACGATACTGGTTCCCAAGGTAGGTGTTTACGCAGATATATATATGGTTGAGGCCATGCTGAGTCAATTAGAGATGCAGCAGGGCTTGACTAACAGGATAGGGATAGAAGCCTTGATTGAAACTGCATTGGGGATGGCCAATGTTGAAGACATTGCTCGTAATGGGGCTAGTGGCCGTCTTGAGGCATTACACTTTGGCGTGGCTGATTACGCGGCTAGCAATCGTGCACGAACAATAAATATAGGCGGACTCAACCCTGATTATCCCGGAGATCAATGGCATTACGCAATCAGCCGCATGACAGTTGCTTGCCGTGCCTATGGCTTGCGACCTATTGACGGTCCGTTTGGAGATATCAAGGATCCAGCTGGATTCATGTTGGCTGCCAAACGTGCAGCAGCACTGGGTATAGAAGGGAAATGGGCAATCCATCCTTCACAGGTCGGACTTGCCAACGAAGTGTTTACCCCACCCGCTGCGGAAGTGGATAAAGCGCAGCGTATTTTGGCTGCATTGGATGAAGCAGCAGCACAAGGTAAGGGTGCTGCATCACTTGATGGCAGAATGATTGATGCTGCTTCGGCAAGAATGGCCAGTAACGTCGTGACAGCTGCAAAGGCTATAGCTGCAAAACAATAACATTGAATTTCAATCGTTTGTTATTGTTTGATAACCTTGATTCAAGGCGCAGACTTATTTGAGATAAAAAAGGGGGGACGTTTTGGATATCCACGAATACCAGGCAAAAGAAATCCTGGCAAACTATGGTGTCAAGATTGCGGAGGGCGGCGTAGCGCATAGTCCAGAAGAAGCTGTTCAGCGTGCAAGAGAGATCGGTGGTGATGCATGGGTGTTGAAAGCACAGATACATTCTGGCGCACGCGGCAAAGCCGGTGGCATCAAAATATGCAAATCCCACGGGGAAGTTGAATCAACAGCGCAGGAGTTGTTGGGGAAAACGTTGGTTACGCATCAAACCGGTTCGGGCGGAAAGGTTTGCTCAAGACTATATGTCGAGGCAGCAACAGATATTGCCAAGGAAATATATTTTTGCATCCTGCTTGATCGCAGCACAGAGCGTATCGTCATGATAGGTTCTGCACAAGGTGGAATGGAAATCGAGGAGCTGGCCGAAACAAAACCCGACGAGATTAGACGTATCTATATCGAACCGGCTGTTGGCTTGCAAGATTTCCAGGCGCGCAAAATGGTGTTTGCCTTAGGTGTAGGAGATCAGCAATCCATCCAGGCGATTAAAACAATTAAAGGATGCTACCGGGCTTTACGTGACCTTGATGCGAATATGCTGGAAATTAACCCCTTAGTCATTACCCGAAGTGGAGAATTGATTGCGCTGGACGCAAAGATGAACTTCGATGATAACGCCTTATTCCGTCGCCATATGATTTCAGAATTACGCGACAAAAGCCAGATCGACCCACGTGAAGTCACAGCTGCAGATCATGACCTGAACTACATCGGCCTGGATGGCGACATTGGTTGCATGATAAATGGAGCGGGTTTGGCGATGGCAACGATGGACATGATCAAGCTGGCAGGTGGTGAGCCTGCTAACTTTCTTGATGTAGGCGGTGGTGCTTCTGCTGAGCGTACAGAAAAAGCGTTCCGTCTGGTTTTGGCAGATAAAGGTGTTAAGGCGATGTTGGTTAATATATTTGCCGGCATTAATCGCTGTGACTGGATAGCCGAGGGTGTCGTTCATGCAGCCAAAAACATCGAAATGAAAGTTCCACTAATTGTGCGGCTTTCAGGTACCAATGTTGAAGCTGGCCGGCGTATCATCGCTGAAAGCGGTTTGCCCATAATCGTCGCTGAAACGCTGGCTGATGCAGCTGAGAAAGCAGTTAAGGCGCGTAATGAATTAGTCGAAAGTGAACTTCGGGGGGATGCATAATGGCTATTCTTATCGATAAAACCACACGCATCGTTGTGCAGGGATTCACCGGGAAAATAGGTAGTTTCCATGCACAAGACATGATTAATTACGGATCCAACGTTGTCGGTGGTATCACACCAGGTAAGGGCGGACAAAAACACCTGGGTTTGCCGGTCTTCAACACTGTCAAGAAAGCGGTGCACGAAGCCGGTGCTGAAGCGAGTATCATTTTCGTGCCTCCTGCTTTTGCGGCAGATTCAATCATGGAAGCTGCTGATGCGGGCATTAAATACTGCGTAGCTATTACTGACGGTATCCCCACTCAGGACATGATGAGAGTGAAGTGCTTTATAAATCGCGTACCTAAAGAGGACAGAATGATGCTCACAGGCCCCAACTGTGCTGGCACTATCAGCCCCGGTCAGGCAATGCTGGGCATTATGCCGGGTCATATCTACACTCCCGGAAATGTTGGTATCGTTGGCCGCTCAGGAACCTTAGGATACGAGGCTGCCGATCAAATGAAAGCTTTGGGAATAGGCGTTTCGACCTCGGTAGGGATAGGTGGCGACCCGGTCAATGGCAGCTCGCACCGTGATGTGTTGGAAAAATTTGAAGAAGATGACGAGACTAAAATCGTGCTGATGATAGGTGAAATCGGCGGACGGCAAGAGATTGACGCAGGTATATTTGCCAAGGAAAACATGACTAAGCCACTTATCGCCTACATCGCAGGTTTGACTGCGCCACCAGGTCGCCGAATGGGCCATGCAGGTGCGATTATTTCATCAGTGGGCGAGGGGGCGGCGGAAAAAGTCGCGATATTAAAAGAACTCGGTGTCACCATCTGCCCAACACCCTCCGCTATGGGAGATACAGTCGCAGCAGTGTTGGCTAGGATGTAGTTGAGGACACGCCAAATCAGGCGTAGTCAACGCTATTTCTTGATTGATGCGTTATTAACAAAAGTCATACTTGGGAAGGTGCGATCCAATGTTTTGCTGGTGAAATTTTCCATGGTCGAACCACCATCAAATTCAATGATATCACCTTCTTTTGCTGCAAGAGAAGAAGTGGCAATCCAACGTACTTCGTGATTTTGAGATATTTCAATATAGCTAAACTGAGGAATATCGATCACGCTGATTACAGTGGCAGTTTGCATATCCTCATTTTCCCCAGCACCGACAAGTGTTAAGGTCTGACTTGTTTCACCAAGTGGTGGGTGCCCATCAGGTAAGGGAGTTGAAGCTGTAATTTCTGGAGTGACAAAAGGTTTTTGAACGACTTCTTTATTGTCACAAGCTGTCAGGGTAAACACAAGTAAAGCTGTGAAGATTGCGGTGTATTTCATCTTGATTCCTATAAGAATGTTGTCGGAGCGGATATGTGTGGTGTGATTATCCAAAATTATGAATTGTCCGGCAAGCATTTAGATTGAATGCTAATGCCTCTCTTGACATGGAAAGTATGGAGATGATTAACGAACATTTACAATTGCTGCTTACACGGGAAATGCCATATGGCAAATACAAGGGCCGGTTAATAGCTGATTTGCCTGGGAAGTATCTAAACTGGTTTGCACGCAAGGGCTTTCCTTCTGGTGAAATTGGCCAACTGTTGGCGTTGATGCATGAGCTGGATCACAATGGCTTGTCCTCGTTGCTGGATCCCTTACGGAGTGATTATAGGCTTGAACAACATTTTGCCAGAGCAAAATTATCATGATTGAATTACCCAATCGTTTTCGAGAAGCGATTGCACGTTTTGATGCTACCAAAGTCTTGGATCACATCCGGTATTTTTTTATGGGCGAGAGCATCCAAAAGATTTACTTTACTCGTAAATGATGGCGGCACGCTTAGAGGGATATGTTCCCGATGCTTCCGAGGCGTTACAACTTGCTGCGCTTGCCTAGGGCATCTGGAAAGCTGGTGGTTTAGCATACTTTAAATATAAAATACATAAACTTAAATACGCTTATTAAACCAAAATATTATCACTTGGTTTGATCTATTCAGAATTATAATAGTCATTAATTTACTAGGCATTACTGGATTTGAGATGGTTAAACTGTCATGTTCAAGCAATGCTTTACCATTGACCAAACGCTCCAAAAGAGAATACTGATATAGAGCCTATTGCAGCTAAATCGCAGAACTCTTCTATCAGAAGCGGATGCGCGTAGTGAGTAAAGCCCGTAAAATACTCGCTTTCGTTTTAGGCCATCCATTAAAATTATGACGACTCGTACACGATTTGCTCCCAGTCCTACCGGTTATCTACACATTGGTGGTGCGCGCACGGCTTTATTTTCATGGGCTTACGCGCGTAAACTGGGTGGCGAGTTCATATTACGTATAGAGGACACAGACCTGGAGAGATCTTCTCAGGAGTCGGTACAGGCGATTCTGGATGGAATGGCCTGGTTGAATCTGGATTGTGATGAAGGCCCGTTTTATCAGATGCAACGCATGGATAGATACAAAACTGTATTGCAGCAGTTACTGGACGAAGGTAAAGCGTATTACTGCTACACCTCACCAGCGGAATTGGATGCAATGCGAGAGGCGCAGCGAGCTCGTGGTGAAAAGCCACGCTACGACGGGCACTGGCGCCCAGAGCAGGGGAAAGTATTACCGACTCCACCAAGCGATATCAAACCAGTGTTGCGTTTCAAGAATCCAGCGCATGGTGCGGCAGCTTGGGATGATATGGTAAAAGGGAAGATAGTTTTTGAAAACAGCGAGTTGGATGATCTTGTTATAGCTCGTAGCGATGGCACGCCTACCTATAACTTTTGTGTGGTGGTGGATGATTTGGACATGGGCATTACCCAAGTCATACGTGGAGATGATCACGTTAATAACACACCGCGCCAGATCAATATCCTGAAAGCATTAGGTGTACCCATACCGCAATACGCGCATGTGCCGATGATCTTGGGCAGTGACGGTGAAAGGTTGTCCAAGCGCCACGGCGCAGTGAGCGTGATGCAATACGCAGAGGATGGTTTTCTGCCGGAGGCATTGCTTAATTACTTGGCTCGGCTGGGTTGGTCGCACGGCGATGAAGAGATATTTTCCATGCGGCAACTTATTGAATGGTTCGATTTGCGCCATATAAGCAAGTCTGCTGCACAATTTGATCCGGAAAAGTTGCGCTGGTTGAATCAGCACTATATCAAACTGGCCGACAACAAACGCTTGGCAGGACTAGTAAGCGGTCATCTGTCGCAACGCGGAGTGTCGGTCAACGATGCACCTGAGTTGGAGTCGGTGATTGCTATATACAAGGATCGTTCAGCCACCTTGATTGAGTTGGCTGATGAAGCGGAAGTTTTTTATATTGAAGTGCATCCAACTGAGGAATTGTTGGGTACTCACCTTGTTCCAGAAGTGATCCCCGTATTAAGAGAGCTTGCTGATCGTTTTTCCGAGGTGAGATGGGAAGCACCTGAGCTTGCTGCAGTGATAAAGGAGTTGTTGGCCAAACATAACTTGAAGATGCCAAAATTGGCGATGCCATTACGTGTGATGATGGTTGGTCAGACTCACACACCATCTGTAGATGCAGTGCTGGCATTGTTCCCCCGCGAGATTGTGCTGGAACGTTTAAAAAAATATCTGCAATAAATCTTCGATGATGTTTATGGATATAGTTCAGGCTATCCATTGCGCTTTACAAGCAGTGTGAGCATCAATATAATGCGCCCTCTTTTGAAGTAAGGGGGTATAGCTCAGCTGGGAGAGCGCTTGCATGGCATGCAAGAGGTCAGCGGTTCGATCCCGCTTATCTCCACCAAAGAGCTTAGTAAGTCAAAGTCCCCATCGTCTAGAGGCCTAGGACATCGCCCTTTCACGGCGGTAACACGAGTTCGAATCTCGTTGGGGACGCCAAATAATTCAGGTACTTAGACCTGATATTCAGAATAGCAATTTAGCCGTGTCTAGATTGTGTCGAGAATAGGACTAGCCGTCTGGCTAGGCCGCAGGATAAGACCTACAATCAGGCCGTCATAGTCATTTAAGCAGTGCATCAGCCCAGTGGAAAGACGCTGGTTATGCTGATCGCTGCCATATTGCGTCTATTCAGTCCTGCATATACCTCGGGCATCAACGGTACTGATCGGCGCAATGCTGGGCGTTAGAGGAAGTCTGCAATGTGCCAATAGCGGAACTCAACTTGATATTCCAGTAGATTCACGGCAGGATGGGTTGATGATGCTTTTCCTGCATTGTCGTAAGGCTCTTTGGAGAAATCATGGCTTGGATTATCACGAAATATTTCCTTACTGCCGCAGTTGTTGTGCTCGTATCCGAGCTTGCAAAGCGCAGTGACAGACTTGGGGGTTTTGTTGCGGCACTGCCCCTCGTTACCGTTCTGGCGCTTATCTGGCTGTATGTTGAGGATCAGCCCCAGGAAAAGATTGCCAATCATGCGTGGTACACGTTCTGGTATGTTGTCCCGACGCTGCCTATGTTCCTCGCGTTTCCGGCACTCCTTCCCCGCATCGGATTCTGGCCAACGTTATTGACCTGCGTCGTCATCACAGTTGTTTGTTTCGGCCTCTTTGCGCTCGCGGTTCGACACTTCGGCATAGAGTTGCTCTAGCAGTCATTTAGAACATTAAATAGATCCATGTTCTGCTGCGTGCCAATTACGTCGTACGCACTGGCATTCCAATGTTGAATTCACCCCGCTAATAAATAGAGAACATCATGATAGAAGTATTGATTCTTGCAATTGCGCTTAGCATGGATGCTTTTGCAGTTTCAATCGGTCTGGGTGCCAAGAAGAATTCTTCAGGATTAGCAATTAAGGCAGGGCTATTTTTTGGCACGTTTCAGGCATTGATGCCTTTTATCGGATATTTTGGGGGTAAGGGTGTCTTAGGATGGATTGAAAACTATGCACATTGGGTTGCTTTCATCTTATTGGTGCTCGTGGGGGCAAAAATGATTTACGAGGGTCTTCATGAGGGTATTGAGGAAGATATTGCAGTTGTCACCAACAAGATGATGTTGCTCCTTGCTGTTGCCACCAGCATAGATGCGATGGCTGCTGGTTTCAGCCTGACACTCTTGGATGCAAACCCATATGTTGCTTGTATTGTCATAGGGATTACAACCTTTGCCTTCAGTGTGACTGGTGTTCACATTGGTAGAAGAAGTGGTACCTGGCTTGAAAGCAAGGCCGAAATATTTGGAGGGATGATTTTGGTCATTATGGGTTTTAAAATGCTTTTATTATGAATCGCTCCTGACCACTCAGGGTAAGACTTACTTCGCCAGACCCAGAATGAAATCAACCAGTTCCTTGATCTCGCCTTGCTTGGTGCCGGCAGCATCAATAGCAGGCATAGGTGCCTTTCCCCAGTTTCCTGAACCACCCTTGGAAACCTTTACTTGCAGCGCTGCTGCTGCGCCAGCATCGCCCTCGTACTTGTTGGCAATGTCTTGAAAAGCTGGGCCAATCAACTTCTTGTCAACAGTGTGGCAAGCCGTGCAGTTCATCTTATTTGCCAGTTCTGGCATTTCTGTTGCGAACGCGCTACCTGAGACCATCAAACCTGCTACAGCTATGCTTGCGATAATGGATTTCATTATTTAAATCTCCGATATATGATTGAAACACTCAAAACGGTGCGAAGGTTCTATCTTCACTCTTGGCTATGTACGCCCCCGTTTAATTTACATTGGATTTACCAAGATTTGCGACAATTGTTGCGCATCAATTCAATCCTTCTGGCAATTATCGCACTAGAATCGCCACATCTTATACAATTACCCAACTACCGCTTTTGAGCTGGCTATTTTCAGAGTCGAATGGTCACCTCGTGCCAATAGGGGACACTAGCTCCTTTCCCTACTCTCATGCACTCTCTTACTGAGAATTGGGTACGTCTACTAATTTTTAATTGCACTGGAATTAAGTCAATCTTCTATCAATGCCATTTAGGGCATCCGCCAGATGAAAATATTTAAAGTTATCGCAATGTTCTGCATTACTAGTCCTCAAAATTCAACTTTTTTGCCAGTTTGCGTTGCAGTGTTCGGCGGTGCATATTAAGCGCACGTGCTGTGGCCGAAATGTTGCCATCGTTCTCTTTAAGTATCCGCTGTATGTGATCCCGCTCAAGTTTAAATATTTCTATGGGGCGTGTATTGAGTGGCACATTACTATTAGGGGCTTGACTAAACGCAGCGACAATTTCGTCGGCATTAGCTGGCTTGGATAGATATTGTGTCGCTCCCAATTTTATTGCCTCGACAGCGGTGGTGATGCTGGCGTAACCCGTCAGTACCACGATGCGCGTGTTCTGGTCGAGCTCGTGCAATTTCTTGACTAGCACCAAACCCGGCACTCCGCCCATTTTCAAATCAATCACCGCGAATTCTGGGGGGGTTTCTTCGGCTATCGGAATTGCTTGTTCAACGCTGTGCGCCACACTGACGCAGAAGCTACGCTTTTCCAGGGCGACCTTCAGAACTTTGCAAAAGGTGATGTCGTCATCCACCAAAAGCAGAGATGCAGTTTCTTCACAATTTTGGTTCATGATATGCTCCGGGCAATCGGTAGCGTCAGCAGCGTGGTCGCGCCTCCCTCCTTACGGTTAACCAGCCTCACCGAGCCGCCCATGCGCTCTATTGTGGCGTTGGCGAGAAAAAATCCTAGTCCGCGTCCCTCTGATTTAGTAGTGAAGAATGCCGATCCTGCTTTGAGCAATGCTTCTTCGTTCAGCCCTTCCCCATGGTCATTTATTTCAAGGGTGAAGTTCTGTTCATCCCACTTCGAGTGGATCTCAATTGCTTGAGGTGCTGCATCAGCTGCGTTGTTGAAAAGATTCATTAGCGCGGCGCGCAATGTTCTGTCCACACTTATGAGCGGAACAGGTTGTGTGTCATTGGAGTGATATTTGAATTGTGCTGTAGGTCGCAGCAACTGCCACTCGTCCAGTACTTCCTCCACTAGGATGTCTGCGGCTTGCAGCGAGTCAGTACCGTTGTGTTGGACGTTTACAAGCATTTTGTCGAGGATGCGTTTGCAGCCGCGCACTTGTTCATTAAGGATGGATAGCCCTTCTAACCATTCTGGTTGGCCTACGACATCATGCTGTAATTCGCCGATTACTACCGCCATGGTGGAAAGCGGTGTGCCCAATTCATGCGCAGCACCGGCAGCTTGGGTGCCGAGTGCGACGATACGCTCGTTGCGCAGTATTTCTTCGCGCACACGTACCAGCATCGCATCTTTGCTGCGCACCGCCTGTGCCATCTGCACAACGAAATATGCCACCACTACTGCGCTGATCACGAAGCCCAGCCACATCCCAATCACATGGGTGTTAAAGGCATCCTCGCCTTGCTGGTGGATATGCGGTAGCGGGATGTAATAGACCATCAACAGGCTGTAACAGCCGACAGTGAGTGCCGCCATACCCCAAGTGTACCTTCTCGGCAATGTTGCGGCGGCGATTACTAGTGGCAGTAAATATAGTGAGATGAATGGATTGGTCGATCCTCCGCCGTAATAAAGCAAAATACTGAGTGCCAATACGTCCACGCACAGTTGGACGAACAGTTCCGGGTTGGAAACCGATTGGTCACCTCGCAAACGCAGCCAGCTGAACAGATTGATGGTCGCGAGCACGGAGATGGTCAGCAACATCGGTTGCCACTCGAGTTCCAAATCCAGAATCTTCCAGACGGCTGCAAGTGTCAGGAGCTGTGCCGCAATCGCCACGCTGCGCAACACTAGCAGACGGTGTAACTGGCTATGCCCCGGAAGAGAGGAAAGTATTGTGCTGTGCATCCTCGCATTGTAATCGGTGAGGCAGACATGGGGGGTGCGACAATTTGTCACATTCTCAATGAGATGCTTTGCAATGATAATTGTTACTCAATAGTTAGAGGAGTAACGTAATGCAACTCAAGCACATTACTATTTGTATAGCATTAGCATATATACCAAGCGCGTTTGCGGTCGAAGCGTCAGAGGCAACATTACCCGACGTGGAGGTGATTGGAAAAAAAATTCAGCCGTTGCCTGCCGTGAATGACTCGGCTCTTGGAGAAATAAATCTTGTTCGTCTGCGCACCAATACCAGCGATACGGCAAATTTACTGGATAGTCAGCCTGGCGTCAGTTTTTATCGTGCAGGCGGGGTGTCCAGTATGCCGGTCATTCACGGCATGGCCGATGAAAGGGTGCGCACCAATGTCGATGGCATGAATTTGATTTCGGCTTGCGCCAACCACATGAATACGCCGCTTTCTTACGTTGATCCGGCGAATGTCGATAGTGTCAAAGTGTTTGCCGGAATAACGCCCGTCAGCGTTGGCGGCGACAGCATAGGCGGGACGATACAGGTGGATTCTGCAGCACCGGAATTTGCCCAGACGGGGCAAGGTACGTTGTTCAAAGGACAGGCGGCTACTTTTTATCGCAGCAACAATGCTGCAACTGGGGCAAATCTTTCCGCAACGATTGCTGGTGAAGTATTGTCCATACGCTATAACGGTTCAACGGTCACTGCGAACAATTACACGGCGGGTGGAGACTTCAAGGCAGCCGGACTGGCGGCAACGGGCAGGGGTTGGCTGGACGGGGACGAAGTAGGGTCGTCCAGATATAGATCTGAGAATCACGCGCTCGGATTCGCATTGCACCACGAAAACCATCTCGTCGATCTGAAACTGGGAATTCAAAACATTCCATATCAGGGTTTTTCAAACCAGCGCATGGATATGACTGGCAATGACAGCAAGCAAATCAATCTGCGTTATAAGGGCATGTACCAGTGGGGTGCTCTGGAGGCACGCGCTTACAAAGAACATACTAGGCACTCGATGAATTTCGGCGAAGACAAGCAATTGTGGTATGGCGACGCACCCGGCATGCCGATGGATACGGATGGAAAGAACACAGGTGCACTGGTTAAGGCAGACTTCTTCACTTCGGATCGAGATATTTTCAGGATGGGCGGCGAATATCAGCGTTATCGTCTGAATGATTGGTGGTCACCTTCGGGTACCGGGATGATGATGTCTCCGGATACATTCTGGAATATCAACAATGGCCAACGTGATCGGCAGGACATTTTTGCCGAATGGGAAGCGAACTGGAATAAGCATTGGGTTTCGCAGTTGGGGCTGCGTAGCGGTTCTGTAAAAATGGATGCTGGGACCGTGCAAGGCTACAGTCCTCCCTACACTGCCGCTGCCACTGCTTTCAATGCGGCGAATCATCAGCATACCGACAATAACCTCGATTTCACTGCGTTGGCAAGATATACCCCGGATACCGGTAAAACTTTTGAGGCTGGCTACGCCATGAAGACACGATCGCCGAATCTGTATGAACGTTTTGCGTGGTCAAACAGCAACACCATGGTCATGAACATGAATAATTGGTTTGGTGATGGTAATGGTTACGTTGGGAATTTGAATCTTAAACCGGAAGTTGCGCAGACGCTGAGTGTGACAGGCAGCTGGCATGATGACGCGAAAGAGTCCTGGGAACTGAAGGTCTCGCCATACTACACACGGGTCAACGATTATATTGATGCCGTGGCCTGTGCCACGATAGGGGTGACCTGTCCCTCGCGTACAGACGGGTTTGTCAATCTCAGCTTGGACAATCAAACAGCACGCCTCTATGGGGCGGACGTATCCGGGAAAATGTTGTTGGCAGCAAGCAGTGATTACGGAAATTTCATTTCAACTGGCGTGTTGAGTTATGTGAAAGGCAAGAACTTAACGATCGGGGACAATCTTTACAACATCATGCCATTGAACATGAAATTGGCCGTCGAACAAGGTGTGGGTAAATGGACCAATACCATCGAGGTGAAATTAGTAGCAGCCAAGACCAATGTCCAAGCCGTTCGGAAAGAGCTAAAAACCGGCGGATACGGCTTACTTAACTTGTATAGCAGTTACGAATTGAAGCAAGTACGCTTGGATATAGGCGTTGAGAACCTGTTTAACAAATTCTACGCTGATCCGTTGGGTGGCGCATATGTCGGACAGGGTGCCACGATGGGAACAGGTGTTCTCTATGGAACCTCAGTGCCCGGCATGGGGCGTTCGATAAATACCAGCCTGACAGTGAAGTTCTAAATAAATTGTAATCATAGGGAATTTTCAAATGCCATGTGCATCCCGCAGAGAATAATGTGCCAGCATGAATGAAGAGAATATTGCTATAAAAACGCTATTCAATTTTAAATATGAACAATTGATTGGTCTGATATTCGTTGTGGTGCTGCATGGCGTGGTTTTTTACACGCTGTGGAATCAGCGCATCATCCAGACGCCTGTTGAAACTCCTATTTTTGTGTCGAATATTATTATTCCGCCTACCCATGCCAAGCCACCTCAACCTAAAGCGCCTAAACCACACAAATTAAACCCTCCGGATACTAAGCCGCCAGATCACCAACATCTGGTGGCAGAAGTGCAGGTGGTGTTGCCCGATGAACCGATTGACTTGCCTACACCTCCCGAGCCGGTGATTGAATCACCTCCGCAACCTGTTGTGCTAACCAGTGAACTTTCGGTGAATTGTCCTGATCGTCAACCGCCTGAATATCCGATTCTTTCTAATCGTATGAATGAGCAGGGTAAGGTGGTATTGCGAGTTTATCTTGGGGAAGATGGCCGTGTGGTCAATACGGAAGTGAAAACAAGTTCCGGATATCGTCGTCTCGATAATGCTGCACTTAATGCGGTAAGGACATGGCGGTGCAAGCCGGCGCTGAAAAATGGCGTAGCAGTTCTTGCCGTCGCCTTGCAACCGTTTAAATTTAAACTGGAGGGACGTTGATATGGAACAGGGTTTGGGCTTTTCGCACTTCATTTCTCAGTGCGATGCAATGGGAAAGGGAGTGTTAGCCTTGTTGCTCGTGCTATCGATCGCAAGCTGGTATTTGATCGTGATCAAAGCTATCTCCAACATGTGGGCACGCAGGAAGGCAAACCTGTTTTTAGAGCAATTCTGGAAGGTGGCTTCCTTGCAAGAAATGCAGGAGACCTTGGATAGCAATCGAGACGGCAATGCCTTTTCCGAATTGGCGCGTCAGGCACTCTCCGTCAGCAAGGGTGATCAACGGGGGGTGGAAAAGCTGCTGGCAGCGGGCGGTATGTCGGAATACCTGACGCGTGTATTACGCAACGGTATCGATCAGGAGGCAGCCAATGTAGAACACGGGCTGACTGTGCTAGCTTCAGCGGGATCGGCTGCACCGTTCATCGGACTGTTTGGTACGGTATGGGGAATTTATCATGCACTAGTGCAGATCGGTATGAGCGGGCAGGGCACGTTGGACAAAGTTGCGGGTCCGGTGGGTGAGGCGCTGATCATGACTGCGGTCGGACTCGCTGTTGCTATCCCGGCGGTGCTGGCCTACAACGCATTTACTAGGCGCAACCGGATCTGGCTGGCAAAACTGGATAACTTCGCCCATGATTTGTACGTGCTGGTGACTGTGGGTGGCAAGTAAGTGTATTTTTTAAGGAGATAGTAATGGCATTTGGGAGCTTTGATTCAAATCGCCATCAAGGGCCGATGGCGGAAATAAACGTGGTGCCGTTGGTGGATGTAATGCTGGTGTTGCTGGTAATTTTCATTATCACCGCACCGTTGCTGACAAATGCAGTGAAGATCGATCTGCCAAAGGCATTGAGCAATCCCAATATCACCAAACTGGATCACATAGAGTTTGGCATCCGTGAGGATGGCAGTTATTTATGGAATGGAGAACAGGTCGAGGTGGTTTCTTTGTCTGTTCGCTTTGAGGCGGAAGCCAAAAAGCTACCACAACCTGAGTTGCATATCCGTGCCGATAGACTGGCACATTACGAGTTGGTTGCTCAAGTAATGTCTTTAGCAGCTAAGGCTGGGGTAGTTCGTATCGGTTTTGTGACCGACCCCACACAGTCGCCTTAGTATGGATGCACGCTATGGATGAGGATTAATGTCTGCTATGTGTTGCGGTTTCAACCGGTCGACGCAACATACTAGAATCTGCGTAAGTGTACCCCGTCAGCACAAGTTGGACAGATTAGCCTGATTGTCTAAGAGAGTATTTTGGTTCATCGTTAACCTAGAGAGGATTGATGATGAAGACAAAAACGA
>Ga0316187_10002731_pt1 | contig 15376 bp, 17 predicted proteins | sample CroRivburrow1_MG_FD_204927 | JGI IMG/M metagenome (GOLD analysis project Ga0316187, IMG submission 204927) | Coastal sediment microbial communities from Maine, United States - Cross River worm burrow 1 | ecosystem: Environmental > Aquatic > Marine > Coastal > Sediment | place: USA: Maine... | reverse complement strand
CGGAATTCGTCGAAGCCATGGAGACCGTGGAAAGGGCGACGCTGGCAGCCGGCAAGTGGCTCGGCACCATCCCGTTTCCCGGGTGGGATGCACGGCTGCTGTTCGAGAAGGGCTACACCCTGGTGATATCGGGAACGGACACCGTGCTGCTGCGCAAGGCCGCCGAGGCGGACGTCATCGAACTACGGCAGGCCGCCCGCACCTGAGCACGACCGGTCAGACGCGTTTATCCATCCCCCGCAAGCGTTCCGCGAGCACCGACATCACGTGCAGGGAAAACTCGGGGACACGGGCAACCATATCCAGGAAGCGCTGTTCGTCCACGGCCGCCACCCGGCAGTCGGTTCTGGCCTGGGCGCTTGCACTGCGGGACTTTGCGTCGATCAGTGCCATCTCGCCCAGCAGGTCTCCCGGTTGCGCCAGCCACAGGACCTGTCCGCGGACCGAGATCTCGACCTCCCCTTCCAGCAGGACATACATCAGGTCGCCGGGGGTCCCCTCGTGGAACAGCCATGATTCCGCACTGAAGGTCTTGTCATCGTTCGACCGCTCAAACATTTCGAGTAAGTTCATAGCATGCCTCTCCCCGCTTCAACGTTCCACCGTTTCCTTGAAACAGCGTTCCTGATAGATTACGGCGAAGAGTAAAATTATGAAAGAGCGCAACTACAACGACGGTGACCTGCTGCTTAAGCAGGGCGAGACCGGCGGATCGGTTTTGCAGATCATCTCGGGCCAGGTAGAGGTGTTCATCGAGCAGAACGCCCGCCCCATCGTGCTCGGATTAGTGGAATCCGGGGGCTTCCTGGGCGAGATGGGTGTGATCGAGGGCCACTCCAACCACAGCGCCTCGGCGCGCGCCCTCGGTGCGGTCTCGGCCAGACTGATGGATCGGGAAGAATTCCTGCGCCTGGTCAGCTCCGACGACGATCTGGCCTACGGCCTGATCGAACGCCTGATTTCGAGGCTGCGCGCCACCAACGATCGCCTCGCGGATTCCATGGCACCCGCGCTTCCGGAACGCTCGTCCCGCATCACCATCTACGCCGACGGACTGATGGCCCGGCCGCATGTTCCGGACGACGGTCTCATCATCGACAGCCTGCCCTTCGCGGTCGGCCGGCACAGCCGGCACAGCGAAGCCGGCGCGTCCATGCCTGACCTGTTGCTGGAAGACAGCCGGCCGTTCCGGATGTCCCGCCGGCATTTCGTCATCAACAGATCCGGTGATGACGTGGTGGTGTACGATCTGGAAAGCACGCTGGGAACGGTGGTCAACGGTGAGGCGATCGGCATACATTTCAACACGGACTACGCCAGCCTGCGTCCAGGCGACAACACCGTTGTCGCCGGCGGCCATGCCTCTCCGTTCGTGTTCCGCGTCCACCTGTCATAAGCCCTGGGCAGACGACCCCGTTCAGACTCTGGTGATCGTCGCATCCCCTTCCGCCCCGGCAACATCAAGCTGGAAAACATCGCCGTAGTCGACCCGGATGCCGACCACGTCGGCAAGTGACATGTCCGTCGCCCAGGCGTGCAGACATCGAATGACGCCGGCGTGCGTCACCACGGCAACGGTGTCACAGGGCTGGATCAGCAGGTCCTCCATCCACATACTGACCCTTCGATAGAGCGAAGCAAGCGTCTCACCTCCGGGCGGTGCACGCCTGATGAAATCCGCAGCCCACTCGTCCAGAAGGGGCCTTTCGATGTTGTCCCAGTATTCCAGTTCCCAGTCACCGAACGCCATTTCCTTCAGGCGTGCGTCGGTCCTGGCCCCGGAACGGGCAACAGCGGCCGCGAGGCGTGTGCAGCGCTGCAGGGGACTGCTGCACACCAAGTCCGGCTCCGGCAGCAGCCGCAGCTTCCGAAGTACTTCTTCTTTTTCCGTTTCAAACGAATCCGCCAGCGCCACATCCGACTGGCCGTAGCACACACCGTCGGTGATATCGGGCCGGGTATGCCGGATCAGATAAATGAGCACAGGGACAAAACTGACAAGTAGAACACGACCTCGCAAAGCTGCTGGGTCGCACCGAGGCAGTCCCCGGTGTAGCCGCCGATCCTGCGACTGAAGTAGCCCGCCAGATACCACCGGGACATGATGGCCGGCACCGCGGCCAGAACCGGGAGCCAGAGCGGCGAATACAAACAGAGGGGCACGACAATAAACACGGAGCTGAACAACATCTCGCCGGTGGTCAGGCGCCGCGTTGCGATCGGCCTGATCTTGCTCTGGTCGATATCGCGCACGTAGTCGTGCGACTGAACCACGGTGGACGCCATGAACCGGCTCAGTGCGTGTCCGCTGAACATGGTGATCAGCAGCAGGGATCGCGAAAATTCCTGGAGCGCCAGGAGCGCCGAAAATTTGATCGCCAGCAACATCACGATACCTACCGTACCGTAAGTTCCAATGCGGCTGTCTTTCATGATGGTCAGGATCTGGTCCTTGTCCCATCCGCCTCCGAAGGCGTCACAGCAATCAGTAAAACCGTCCTCGTGGAACGCACCGGTAGCGTAGATCGTCGCCGCCATCGAGAGCAGGAGCGCGACCGCCGGAGGCACGAGCAACTGTGCGAGCAGATATACGAGCACCGAGATGCCGCCGACGACCCAGCCAATCAGCGGAAAATACTTCCTCGATTTGTTGAGGTTTTCTTCGCTGTACGGCGCCGGGCAGGGATAGGGAATGCGCGTATAGAACGTCAGTGCCGACGCGAAATAATCCAGTTCCGTCCTGACATCCATCAGCCCGCAGGTCCGGAAACTCCGGCACTGTCGAAGCTTGCCATCTCATTTAAAAAAGCCACGGCGCAGCGGATCAGCGGATACACCATGGCGCAACCCGTCCCCTCGCCGAGCCGCATCGATAACCGGAGGATGGGCCGGGCTCCGAGGTACTCGAGCATCAGCCGGTGCCCACGCTCGTCTGAAAGGTGGGAAAAAAGCGCATGGGAGGAGATGGAAGGTTCGACCGCCCGGGCAACGAGCCAGGCCGCCGTCGATATGAAACCGTCGACCAGGACCACCATGTTGCGTCTGTGTGCCGCCAGCATGGCGCCGGTCATCTGTGCGATCTCGAAGCCGCCGAAAGTTTCCAGTGCGCCGAGGGCGGACATGGGGCCGGGATGGCGCGCTCGTGCCTGCGCCAGGAGTGCGGTCTTGCGGGCGAGCTGCGCCTCGTCGGCACCCGCACCCCGCCCGGTGCACCGTTCGATACCGATACCGCACACAGCACTCAGGATCAAACTGGCGGAGGCCGTGTTGCCAATGCCCATATCGCCGAACCCGACGATATTCGTCCCGCCCCGGTCCAGTTCGGCAACGACCCTGTCGCCCGCCTCGAGGCAATCCTGGAGTTGCTCGCCGGTCATCGCCGGCTCCTCGAGGTAGTTGCGGGTCGATCTGGCAATTTTAGCGTCAACCAGCGCAGCCTCCGCGGGAAATTCGAAATCCACACCCGAGTCGACAACGCTGAGGTCGATCCCGTTGGTGCTGCAGAATACGTTGATTGCCGCGCCGCCGGCGAGGAAGTTCAGCACCATCTGGTGCGTGACTTCCTTCGGGTAACTGCTGATACCCGCGCTCGTCGCTCCATGGTCTCCAGCAAACACCACAATGGCCGGTGCGGTAAGAACGGGCTCGAGCGTATTCTGGATCGACGCGATCTGAAACGCTATATCCTCCAGTATCCCCAGCGATCCGGGCGGCTTTGTCTTCTGGTCGATGCGTCGTCGCAACCGATCCTCAAACTCAGACATCCGGCTACGAATCCCGGGTTACTCGAGCGGCATCGACGCGCCGTCACTGACGGCGACATCAAGAGCGTAGGGATCTACACCGTCCAGACAAGCGACATTGAAACCGAACTCGGACGGATTGCTACGCCTCTGGTGATGGGTGTAGATACCGCAGGTCCTGCAAAAATAGTGCTTGGCGATCTTCTGGTTCCATTGGTAGAGCGACAGTTGATCGGCTCCCCGGGTCACCCTCAGTTTCTCCCCCGGAACTCCCGCCATCACCGCGCCCTTTCTGCGGCAAAGCGAACAGTTGCACCGGCGTACGTTTTGCAAACCATTATCGAGTTCCACCTCGAAAACGACCGCACCGCAATGACAGGAACCTTTGACAATTTCCATACCGCTCACCCTTGTTCCGATGCAAATCTTGCGGCCGCTGGCCGCTCCAGCAATTCCTCCAGCAATTCCTCCAGCGCTTCTCCGAGCCTCCGTATGCCGGTGGTTATCGTTTGCTCGTCGACACAGGAAAAGTTGAGGCGCAGCGTGTTCACACTATTCCCGGTAGCGCTGCGCGATGTATTCTCTCAGGGGCAGGAATCCCTCGGTACTGCTGTACTGGAGGATCTCATCGCCATGATCCTCGAAGGCTTTTTGCGTCGCCAATCCGAGTTCGCGCTTTGGAAACAGGCCCCGGTTCGGCAACCCTCCTGCGAACGAGATCATGTCAGGCTCCAGAGCGACTTTCAGGATTTCCCGAATGAAGGAACGGGGAACGTCGCTGATGCGGTCGGCAAACATGGAATTCATACCTGTCTCGTTCATTCTCTAATGTCCATTATCAACATACGGCCCCACCGTACCCTGACACGTCGGTGAAACGTTCACCGGCACGAATTCAAACTCAACGAGATCCTCCCACCGGCTGCACCATTGCTGCAACAGATCCCGCTCCCCGGTGCGCATCAACTGAAAACAGCGGTCGCCACCGTCCTCGACCCAGCTACGGACGTATTCAAGTCCCTCGGGGAGCATCCTGCCTTGCGCCGCGTACCGCTTATAGACCGCGTCCTTCATACCCGGCCGGAACTTCTCGATAACCATGTAAAGCGTCATCTCTCCAGCAGACGCGACGCCTGCTCCACCGGTCAGCTTCCGGTCTCCTGTTTGTTGCCGCCGGGACGCCTCGCAATCAGGTCGATCTCCACCAGCGCATTGACCGCAAGCGCCGTGACGCCCACGCAGGTCCTGGCGGGCAAACGCTTCGGAGGAAAATAGCTGCGGTAGGTTTCGTTCATGGCCTCGTAGTCACGTTCGAAATGCGTCAGAAACGCGCGTACGCTGATCACGTGCTCCAGGCCCAGCCCCACGCCACCCAGAACGAGGGTCAGGTTATCCATAACGCGTCGCGTCTGAGCAACGATACCCTCCGTCAGAGGTTCGTCCTCGTGTCCTGGACGCGTGGGCATCTGGCCGGTGAGGAACACCCAGCCGTCGATCTCCACCGCGTGTGAGAAAGGTGCAACCGGCGCCGGCGCACCGTCAACCATATAAAACGCGGGGTCAACCATAGCAAACCTCATACCTGCAATTCGTGGGAAATTTGAGATTCTATAGCGAATCATGTACCGGTGTGAAAATAAACGGTTTGCCGCGGAACGGCCAGGGAGCGGCGCATCCGACGAACGGGTCCGGTCATGTCATGTTGTAACGGGGTACGCCGCTTGATACGATCACCTGCGGTCCGATCCAGTCCTGGATCAGGTCCACCACAGCCACAGGAGGAAACAATGATAAGAAACATTGCGGCAGCGTCCGCGATCGCTCTGGCGTGCGTACACGTCGGCGCAAATGCCGGAACGGCGGAAGCCGAAAAATGGGTCAATGACGAATTTCAGCCCTCCACGATTTCACCCGATGACCAGATGAAGGAGATGGAGTGGTTTATCAAGGCGGCGGAGCCTTTCAAGGGTATGGAGATCAATGTCCTGTCGGAAACGATACCTACCCACGAGTACGAATCAAAGGTGCTGACCAAGGCTTTCGAAGAAATCACCGGCATCAAGGTCAACCACCAGTTGCTGGGCGAGGGCGAGGTGGTGCAGGCCGTACAGACCCAGATGCAGACAAAGCGGAATCTGTATGATGCCTACATCAACGATTCCGACCTGATCGGCACCCACTCACGGCTGCAACTGGCGGTCAACCTCACCGACTGGATGAACGGCGACGGCAAGGACGTCACCAACCCGATGCTCGACGTCGACGATTTCATCGGCAAATCGTTTACCACCGGTCCGGACGGCAAACTGTACCAGCTTCCCGACCAGCAGTTCGCCAACCTCTACTGGTTCCGCAAGGACTGGTTCGACCGTCCGGAACTGCAGGCGAAATTCAAGGAGATGTACGGTTACGATCTCGGCGTCCCGGTAAACTGGTCCGCATACGAAGACATCGCGGAGTTCTTCACCGAACACGTGAAGGAGATCGACGGCGTCCAGGTGTACGGCCACATGGACTACGGCAAGCGCGCTCCGGACCTGGGGTGGCGCATGACCGACGCCTGGCTCTCGATGGCGGGAGCGGGCAGCAAAGGCCTGCCCAACGGCATCCCGGTCGATGAGTGGGGCATCCGCATGGAAGCAGGCACTTGCAACCCGGTCGGGGCGTCCGTGTCCCGCGGCGGTGCGGCCAACGGTCCCGCGGCAGTGTACGCGATTCGCAAGTGGGACGAGTGGCTGCGGAAGTACGCCCCTCCGGGGGCCGCCAGCTATGATTTCTACCAGTCGCTGCCGGCTCTGTCCCAGGGCAACGTGGCGCAGCAGATTTTCTGGTACACGGCGTTCACCGCGTCCATGGTCGCTCCGAAAAGCGAAGGGAACAACACGGTCGACGATGACGGCACGCCCCTGTGGCGCATGGCACCTTCCCCGCATGGGCCGTACTGGGAAGAGGGTCAGAAACTGGGTTATCAGGACGCCGGCTCGTGGACCCTGTTCAAATCGACTCCCGTCGATCGACGCAAAGCCGCATGGCTCTACGCCCAGTTCACCGTCTCCAAGACTGTCGACGTCAAGAAAAGCCAGGTCGGTTTGACATTCGTCCGCGACAGCACCATCCGTCACCAGTCGTTCACGGACCGGGCGCCCAAGCTGGGCGGGCTGGTCGAGTTCTACCGCTCACCCGACCGGGTACTGTGGTCACCCACGGGTGTCAACGTGCCTGACTACCCCAAGCTGGCGCAGATCTGGTGGCAGCAGATCGGCGACGTGAACTCTGGCGCTTTCACGCCGCAGGAGGCGATGGATCGGCTGGCGAGTGAAATGGACCAGGTGATGGCGCGCATGCAGGCCGCGGACGAAAAGGCCGGCACCTACGGCGGCTGTGGTCCGCGCCTGAACGAGGAGCAGGATCCCCAGGTCTGGCTGGACAAGCCGGGCTCCCCCAAGGCGAAAGTCGAGGAGAAGCCCCAGGGCGAAACCATCGCTTACGACGAACTGGTCAAGCGCTGGCAGGCAAACTAGGGAACCTGTATTCCTCAAGTCATTGCACGAAACGAAGCGACGCGGCAATCCAGGTCCTGTGTCGACAAGGATACTGGATTGCGTCGCTTTGCTCGCAAAGACGGCATTCGGCGTTAAGACCTGCCCGGGTACGTACGAATTCTTTAAGCACCCGGTGGAAGCCCGGCCACTGTGATTCCCGGAGCAGGCATCGGTCCGGAGTCACCCGTGGCCGGATCGACGCCTCTTTGATTCCGATCAATTTTTCCGGACCAGCGAATTGGCGATTGAGTTGAAAAATGTTACCCGGAGGGTGGGGGCGGAGAGCCACATCCACGAGACGAACCTCTGTTTCGACAAGGGCGGGTTCAACGTGCTGCTGGGTACCACGCTGTCCGGAAAAACGACCTTGATGCGACTGATGGCGGGCCTGGAGAAGCCGAGCAGCGGCGAGGTCTGGTTCGACGGTGAGAACGTGACCGGCGTCCCTGTCCAGCGCCGCGGCGTCGCCATGGTCTACCAGCAGTTCATCAACTACCCCAATTTCACCGTCTACGACAACATCGCTTCACCCCTGCGCGTCGCCGGCGAGTCGAAGGACCGGGTCAGGGAACGCGTGGGCCGGATTTCGGAACTGCTCAAGCTCACGCCGCTGCTGGACCGGCTCCCCGGCGAGTTGTCGGGGGGACAGCAGCAGCGTACCGCGCTGGCGAGAGCGCTGGTCAAGAACGCACCGCTGGTGCTTCTCGACGAACCGCTCGCCAACCTCGACTATAAGCTGCGGGAGGAACTGCGTGACGAACTGCCCAGGCTGTTCAAGGACACCGGCGCCACCGTGGTGTACGCGACCTCCGAACCTCTGGAAGCCCTGATGCTCGGCGGACACACCGCTACGCTGCACGAGGGCCGGGTCACGCAGTACGGCGCCACCGCGGCCATTTACCGTGAACCCAGGGACCTCCTGAGCGCGAGCGTGTTCTCCGCGCCGCCGATCAACACCGCGCCCATCCGCAAAGAAGGGGATCGATTCCACCTGACGGATGCCGTGCACTGGAGCGTACCGGCGCCGCTGCGGCAGATCGGGGACGGGCGGTACACGATCGGGATCCGCCCCCACCACGTGAGCATCGAGCCCCGCGGCGACGATACCATAGGCATCACGGGAACCGTTCAGATCGCGGAAATCAGCGGTTCGGAAAGCATCATCCACTTCCACCTGAACGACAACAGCTGGGTATCCGAATCTCACGGAATACACCCGTACAAGGTCGGGGACAGCGCCCACCTGTTCATGAACGTGGCGCGCTGTTTCTATTTCCATCCCGGCGGGAAACTGGTGACGCCACCGGAAGCCGCTCATGGCTGAAATCTCCCTGCAGAAAGTCAGGCACAGCTACTTGAAGAATCCGGACGGCGAGGAGGACTGGGCACTCAAGGAGCTGGATGCGGTCTGGGAAGACGGTACCGCCTACGCGCTGCTCGGTCCCTCGGGCTGCGGCAAGACCACGCTGCTCAATATCATCTCCGGTTTGATCACCCCGTCCCGGGGCAGGGTACTATTCAACGGGCGTGACGTCACCGACGTACCCACCGGCGAGCGCCAGATCGCCCAGGTATTCCAGTTTCCCGTCGTGTACGACACGATGACGGTGCACGACAACCTGGCCTTTCCGCTGCGCAATCGGGGCATGGACCCCGCCCGGGTATCCTCCCGGGTCGCCGAAATCAGCGCCATGCTCGACCTCGATGACATGCTCCCGCGCAAGGCCCGTGGCCTCACCGCGGACGGCAAACAGAAGATCTCACTCGGGCGGGGCCTCGTACGCGATGACGTCAACGTCATCATGTTCGACGAACCACTGACCGTGATCGACCCCCACCTGAAATGGCAACTGCGGTCCAAGCTCAAGGAACTGCACCAGCGGGTCGGCGTGACCATGATCTACGTAACCCACGACCAGACCGAGGCCCTGACCTTCGCCGACCGGGTCGTGGTGATACACGAGGGCACCGTGGTGCAGATCGGCACGCCCGAGGAGTTGTTCGAACAACCACGGCACACCTTCGTGGGCCACTTCATCGGTTCCCCGGGCATGAACCTCCTCCCCTGCGAGACCAGGGACGGATCGGCGGTATTTGCCGGGCGGGCGGTGCAGGCGGTTAATTCGACACAAATGGATGCGAATGGTCACCGCCTGGAGCTGGGGATCCGGCCCGAGTTCGTTCGTTTCGACGAGATGGGCTTCGACGTGGAAATCGTCCGGGTCGACGACCTGGGCCGCTACCAGCTGGTGACTGCGCGCAGGGAGGAAAACACCATCAAGGTGATACTGCGCGAGGGCGATACCGTCCCGTCGGAGAATCCGCGCGTCTCGTTCGATCCCGGTCACACGTGGCTGTACGCCGACGGCTGGGCCCTGGGGTGACTGCCACGTGAACAAGACGTCCACCTCCAGAGCGTGGCTGTTCGTGTTACCGGTAGTGGTACTCGTTGCGTTCAACGCGCTCATCCCGCTGATGACCGTGGTGAACTATTCGGTCCAGGAGACATTCGGCGATAACGTGTTCTTCTGGGAAGGAATGAAGTGGTTCGAGCAGGTACTGCGTTCGGAACGGTTCCACGAGTCGTTCCTGCGGCAGATCGCGTTTACCGGCACGATCCTGCTCATCGAAATTCCGCTGGGCATCGCGGTGGCGCTGTCCATGCCGCGAAAGGGACCCTGGGTATCGGTGTGCCTGGTCCTGATGGCGCTGCCGCTGCTCATACCGTGGAACGTGGTCGGTGCCATGTGGAATATCTTCGCCCTGCCTGACGCCGGCCTGCTGGGACGCATGATCAACGGCCTCGGGATCGAGTACAACTTCACCCAGGGACCCGTCGCTGCCTGGACAACAACCGTCCTCATGGACGTGTGGCACTGGACCTCCCTCGTGGTACTGCTCGCTTACGCCGGGCTCTGTTCCATCCCGGAGGCGTACTACCAGGCGGCACGGATCGATGGCGCGAGTTCATGGGCCGTGTTCCGCCACATTCAGCTTCCCAAAATGAAGCGCGTCCTGACCATCGCCATCCTGCTGCGCTTCATGGACAGCTTCATGATTTACACCGAACCCTTCGTGCTGACCGGTGGCGGCCCCGGCAACACCACGACATTCCTGTCCATCGACCTGGTCAAGATCGCGCTCGGGCAGTTCGACCTGGGACCGGCAGCCGCCATGTCCCTGATCTACTTCCTGATTGTGCTGCTGATTTGCTGGGTGTTCTACACGCTGATGATGCGTGGGGAGTCCAATCAATGAGAGGCACCAAATTTCTGGTCACGGTGTTCTATATCGTGTTCCTGATGCTGCCGATCTACTGGCTGCTGAACATGTCGTTCAAGACCACCAACGAGATCCTGGGAACTTTCTCCCTGTGGCCGCAGGACTTCACGCTGGACAACTACGTCAAAATATTTACCGACCCGACGTGGTACAACGGCTACATCAATTCCATCACCTACGTGGTGATCAACACCGTGATCTCAGTCACGGTGGCGCTGCCCGCCGCCTACGCTTTTTCGCGCTACAGGTTCCTGGGTGACAAGCACCTGTTCTTCTGGCTGCTCACGAACAGGATGGCACCGCCCGCGGTGTTCGCCCTGCCCTTCTTCCAACTGTACTCGGCCGTCGGGCTGTTCGACACCCACATCGCCGTCGCGCTCGCCCACTGCCTGTTCAACATTCCGCTTGCGGTCTGGATCCTGGAGGGTTTCATGTCCGGGATCCCCAAGGAACTGGACGAGACCGCCTACCTCGACGGTTACTCGTTCTGGCGTTTTTTCATCAGGATATTCATCCCGACCATCGCGGCCGGCATTGGCGTCGCCGCGTTCTTCTGCTTCATGTATTCCTGGGTGGAATTGCTACTGGCCAAGACCCTGACTTCCGTGGCCGCCAAACCGATCGCGGCGACCATGACGCGGACCGCAAGCACCGCGGGCTACGAACTCGGCCTGTTGGCGGCGGCAGGAACGCTGACGATCATACCCGGCGCGTTCGTGATTTATTTCGTACGCAACTACATCGCCAAAGGGTTTGCACTTGGCCGCGTCTGACCAGGAACTTCATCCGCGCCGTACCACAGGTGGAGGCAACCCATGGACCTGACCTGGATGGCCTGGACCTGGCCCACCGCCGCCTTCTTCGCTTTCATCCTGCTGTGCCTGATCGCAATGGGTGTGTGGGAGCGCATGACGCCGGGAGGATCGCCCCGTCGCGGCATACTGGGCCTCGACACCACCCGGGGAGACCGGTTGTTCATCAGCCTGCTGGGAAGCGCCTTCATCTTCCTTGGCTGGCTCGGTTTCGTCGGCACCCCGCTGTGGGCGCCACTGGGCATTTCCCTGATCTACGGGCTGGTGGTATTCAAGTGGGTGTGAGTCGACACAAATACAGTCAATCGACAGACACCCACGGCTGAGCCGGGGCAGAATCCGGACTCCCTCTGTATAACGATCACCATTTTTCAGCCGCTGTTTCTCAGGCCTGCCGCGATCCCGTTGATCGACAGCTGAATGCCGCGCAGGATCCCGGGATTTCGCTGATCGCGTCGAAACGCCTTCAGGAGTTCGACTTGAATGTGATTGAGCGGATCGAGATAGGGGAACCGATTGCTGATCGAACGCGCAAGCAATGGATTGCCTTGCAGCAAACGTTCGCTGTCCGTAATGCCGAGCACCGCATCGATGGAACGCTTCCATTCCGCTTCGATATCGCCGAACACCCGGTCCCGCAACGATTTATCGGACACGAGATCGGCATACCGGCGGGCGATTGCGATATCGCTTTTCGCGAGCACCATGTCCATGTTCGAAAGCAGTGATCGGAAAAATGGCCAATCGCGATACATGGCGCGCAGCGTTTCAAGGCCCTGTGTCTCGCTTTCGTCCAGCCACGACGCCACCGCTGACCCAAAGCCGTACCACCCGGGCAGCATTAGCCTGCACTGGGCCCAGCTGAACACCCAGGGTATCGCACGTAAATCTTCTATTCGCCGGGTTTTTTTCCGTGATGCCGGCCGCGATCCGATATTGAGCGTCGAAATCTCGTTGATCACCGTCGACTCCCAGAAAAAATCCTCGAACCCCTCGGTTTCGTATACCAGTCGTCGATAAGACGCATGCGCCCTGGCCGACAAATCCTCCATAATGCTCTTGAAGCGAGTATTCGGTGATTCGGCAACGTCACGCGCAAGCAGCGTTGCATCGATCGTGGCCGCCACCAGAGCCTCGAGGTTGCGGCGCCCGACGTCCCGGTTTGCATACTTCCCGGAAATCACCTCGCCCTGCTCCGTAACGCGCAACTGTCCCTGAACAGCACCCTTTGGCTGGGCCAGTATGGCTTCGTAGCTGGGTCCGCCGCCACGACCGACAGTGCCGCCCCGCCCATGAAACAAACGCAGCCTGACGCCGTGACGATCAGATAATGTCACCAGTTTGACCTGTGCCTTGTAGAGTTCCCAGCCCGAAGTAACATACCCGCCATTTTTGTTGCTGTCCGAGTACCCGAGCATCACTTCCTGTATCCCTCCCTGGCTTTCGACCAGCGCCCTGTAGGCCGGCAGGGACAGGAGGGTATCCATGATGTGTTCGCAATTCCGAAGGTCGTCGATCGTCTCGAACAGCGGCACGATCTGCAGCGCGCACTCACCTTCAGCCGTAACCAATCCGGCCTGCTTCAGCAACACGGCCAGTTCCAGAAGGTTGGATGCAGACCGGGTATTTGAAACGATCGCAGTCGTGATCGAATTCCGGCCAAAGTCCGTTCTGATCTTCGCCGCTGTTTTCAGTATTTCAAGTTCGGAGCAAGTCTGGTCATCGTAGGACCAGTCCAGGCGCAACAGGGATCGTGGTGATTCAAGCTCCTCCACCAGCAGTTTCAGGCGTCGATCTTCCGGCTGCGTACCGTAGTTCGTGCCCGGTGCTACGGCCTCGAACAATGCGTGAATAGTGCTTTCCTGAACTTCCGAGTTTTGACGCAGATCCACGGAGGCCAGGTGGAATCCAAAGCAATCCAGGGACCTGCGCAGGTTGCGTAAAAGTCCGTCAGCGAGCACGCCTGAACCATTGGCTACGAGAGAATCGCTGACCGTTGCCAGTTCCCGGCTGAATTCCTCCACGCAACCATACGCTGTTGCTGCACCCACCGGGGTTCTTGTCGCTGCACTCAGACCAAGTGCGGTAGCGGTCGCTGCCAGCCGGGCAAAGATTCCTGAGATCGCCCGACGATACGGCTCCCGGGCCCGATGAAGCGAGATATCGGGTGAACGGTCCGCCAGATCCGCGAGGTCCCCGGTGACGGTTACCAGGGAGTCCGACAGTGACAATTCGGCACCAAGACGATGCAGCATATCGAAGTATCGGCTGAAAACCTTGTCGCCCTGTCTTCGAACAGTTTCCACCAGGATAGATGCGGTCACGAAAGGATTGCCGTCCCGGTCACCGCCAATCCAGCTCCCCATGCGGAAAAACGAGGGTAACCTGACAGGTCGGCCAAGCTCTTCCTCAAGGATGTTCTCGATAGTCCCGTACATCCGGGGCACTTCGTCAAAGAAGCAATAGTCATAAAACGACAAGCCGTTTGAAACTTCGTCCAGCACGCCAAGCCGGGTTTGGCGCATCATGCTGGTCTGCCACATTGCAGATATTATCCGCCTCAGCATTACGCTCTCTTCCGCCGCCTCGCCGGCTGTGAGTCTGGGATCATCCAGCCGAACCAGAAGCCGGGCAATTTCCCGTTCGTGCAACATAGAGGTTTTCCGGCGCACCTCCGTCGGGTGTGCGGTCAGCACCGGCACAATATGGGCCCCTTCGAAGAACGAAAGCACGGCCGCAACGGACAGTGCACTCGATCCTGCCCGATCGAGTGCACTGCGTATCGTGCCGGTACGTGGTGCATCACCGGCCAGGTCATGCACCAGCGTTCTCCGGATGTGATGCCTGTCTTCCGCCAGATTGGCCAGGTGTGAGAACTGGCTAAACGCTCTTACTACACCAAGGGCTTGCTGGGGGTCGAGCCTTCGGAGCGTACTTTCGAGTTGTTCCCTGGCCGGCTCATCATCCTCGCGATGGTACTGCACTGCGTGTTGGCGGATGGTTTCCACCAGTTCATAGGCCGAGGGTCCATCGTGAGCCTGGATAGTTTCTCCGAGAATTCGACCCAGCAACCGGATGTTTTCCAGAAGCGGTGCGTCCTTTTCAGATATGTCGGCCCGGGTTGCGCTCAGGTTCATGGCGATTTGGCCACATTAAAAATGAGTTTATTAGCACCCGCGGGAACCAGATCGGTCAAATGCGTTCCGGCACCGCCGAATGACGAATTGTGTTCTTCAACACCAGCTCGCGCGTTCCTCGGGATTCTCGAGCAGCTCCGCCACGTTGGCTTCCATCACCCTGTAGCCCACGTTTCCATACAGCTTCTGCCTGCCATTATTCATCAGCAAAGTGGGACTGCCCTGAAGCTGGTGGGTGGTCTTGTGTTCCATGTCCACCGACAATCCCGCGAGCGCCGAACCGTCCAGCATCCGGTCTCTTATCCGGTCGCCCGGCAGACCCATGCAGTCCGCGATATCGACCAGCACTGACGTTTCCCCAATATCCCGCGCATCCATGAAAAAAGCGCAGCGGATTCGCCACTCCAGGTCGACGACGGCAGGGGCGTCGATTTCGGAATCTCCCTGAAGCAGTTGAGCGGCCTTGACAAAGAGGTGGCTGGTTGCGGAGCTTCGCGGGCGGCAACTCCGCCACACCGCTGGATTCACATCGATATGCGGAAACCCGGCCGCCACCTCGATAACGTGGTCGGAAAACCCGTCGTATCCACCCCGGTTTTCCCAACCCCTGCCGATACGCTCGTCGGTGGAACCGAAAACCGAGACGAACCGGTTCCTGATGCTGATCCGGTCGCCGTATTGTTTTTTTAACTCGTCGATCCGGATCTGAGCGGCATAGGCCCAGATGCAGAGGATATCCGTGTAATACAGGATCTCGACGGGGGACCCCGAATTCATCGCGCGTGCCGGATGATCAGGGCTGGGTCGCCGCTTTGGCAAAGTTGCCCAGGGCCGCCCGGACCTTGTCCAGCACGGTGGCA